>Ga0209181_10000220_pt1 | contig 105809 bp, 102 predicted proteins | sample MAT05_FD_187208 | JGI IMG/M metagenome (GOLD analysis project Ga0209181, IMG submission 187208) | Freshwater microbial communities from Lake Fryxell liftoff mats and glacier meltwater in Antarctica - MAT-05 (SPAdes) (version 2) | ecosystem: Environmental > Aquatic > Freshwater > Ice > Liftoff...
TCAAACGCAAGATGAGTAACTATCCCCTCCGGCCCCGGCGCCGACACCCCGTCCAACGTGCCGACTATCGGGTGCAACTTCTTAAATGAAGAGTATTGACGCTAGCACTCGCTTCCGGCGAAGAAATCCGACCGCCAACAGGCCAGCGCCCATCAATACGTAGGTCGACGGTTCGGGGGTGACGGTCGTGACCGTACGGCCCGGTTCGTAGGTAATAAAAGTCTGGTTGAGGACCGTTGCGTTTGAATAGTTCGTTGAAAACGCCTGCTCGTCCAACATGAGCACGTAGTCATCCCAGGCGGCGTTGTTGCCCTGGGCGGCGACTGCCGAGGAGGCCAGGTTCAACATGGCCGTCTTGTTGACCTTGGTGTTACCGGAGAACATCGACCAGATCGCCCCGTGAATAGTGTCCCACTGGTCATCGGCACTGCCCGGGCCAACCGGGTTCAAACCAAACTGCGTCGTGAGGTACGCCGCCGCCCGCAGTTGCTGAATGCCCCACACTTTTTCGGTGCCGAGCTGGCGCTGTGCCTGCAGGAGGTTCGTACCAACGGCCTGCGAGAAGGTCACCGTACGGGAGGTCCAGACCGACTTCGCCGTATGGTCGTAGTCGATGCAATAGATATCGAACGTAGAAATGTAGGGCGCCCGCCTGGCCAGATAGGCGCCCGTCGAAGCGGTACCGACGCGGTCACCGCCCGGTGTTTTCACACCGCCCCAGTGCAGGACTTCCTGCGCGGAGGCGGCGGCCGGCAGCGCGAGCAGGGCGGCCGTGGCGAGCGTATACAGCGACGTGAGTTTAGTCATCGGTAACCGGATTGAAGTAGAAGGCATGAGGGCTATCGTCGACTGGTACCTGGGCAATTGGCGCGCCAGTATGCTCCAGCCTGCCATTCGGAACCCTTGGCTCCTCGAGAAATGACGTAAATCATTGGAATCAAATAACTTGAACTATATGGTCGTGCTCTTGTGACGTTATTGAATTGCTGTTTTTCGTCGTAGTTGTTCTGTCTGTGCCACACCAATTGGCGAGCTCAGCCATCAGGAACGACACAACGCCAATATGGAGAATGCCATGCCACCGGCACCGACCTGAGTTGGCAGGCAATGTGAAATTGGCATCCAACCGAGCCTCGGTCTTGCACTTAATCGAGCCTCGGTCTTGCGCTCAACCGAGCCTCGGTCTTGCGCTTAATCGAGCCTCGGTCTTGCACGTGGCCGAACCTCGGTCTTGCACTTGTCTGCACGATTCGGCAGGATGCCGTTCGGGAACGACGCCACCAGTCACCAAAAACAACCATGAACAGGAAATTGGCCTTCGCGCTTGGTCTGGCGACACTGAGCTCGGCCTCGGCCACTGCCGGCGCCCAGGACGCCCCACCGTACGGCCCGCAAATCACGCTGGACGCCGCGCGCAAAGTCGCCGCGGCCGCCGAAGCCGAAGCGCGAAAAAACAACTGGCGGATGGCCATCGCCATTGTCGACAATCACGGCACGCTGGTGTACTACCAGATGCTGGACGACACACAAACGGGCAGTGCGATTGTCGCGGTGGAGAAGGCCCGCACCTCTGCGATGTTTCGTCGGCCGTCAAAAGCGTTCGAGGACAACATTGCGGGCGGGCGCAATGCAATTCTCGGGTTGCCCGGAGTCACGCCCGTTGAAGGTGGCGTGCCTATCATTGTCGGCGGTAAACAGATAGGTGCCATTGGCGTGAGCGGTGCGAGCTCAGCGCAGGATGGCATTGTGGCGAAAGCAGGTGTGGATGCGCTGGGCAAACCGTAACACACGCCGACGCTGAAATATGGCGGACTGAAAAACCGAGCGGCGCTCGAAGAACTCGAGCGCCGCTTTGTACTGCATGGGCAACTGTTCAGACGATGTTGCCGCGTCATTGCTGGTCTGGAGGCGGCACTGTTGGGGGTGGGGTTGGCGGCTTGCCCGCCGGCGGCACTCGCATTTCCGTGCCGCGCGGCGGTCCGCTGCGGCCTTCAAATGTGAACTCTTCACTGTTCGCAGGCCGCCCTTCGTTGTCGCGACCGTCTGGCCCCCTTCGGGAACCGCGCTGGTTCGGACGCGGCGCCACCTTGGCGGAGTCAATCCAGAAGTTCACGCTGCCGATCGTTGCCGGCAACGCGCGCAACGGTTCGGTCATCGGCACCGTGGTTTCAGCGCGACGGGTGTATCCGGGCTGGCGCACGTCGCTGAACGTCGTCAGCAGCACGAGCGAATCGCCGCGATGGATGAGCGTACCAGACACCAGATAGTCGGCGCGCAGCGAGAACCCCACGGCCACAATATTCGATGAGCGACTTTGCGCTTGTGCGGTCATCTCGGCGTTGACCACGTCCAGGCCTTTCGTGGCACTGAGGGCCAGCCGCAGGCTGTCAACCAACAGGCGCGTATATCTGGTGAGTTCGCGCTTGCCGGTCGCGTTGTTGAACGGCTGCACGACGATACGCGAAACGCCGGTGGCCGGGGGCGCAATGAGCGGGCGGAAGTTCTGGTAATCCTGGTTGATATCGGGCATCCGAACGGCCGTGCGCGGCATAGCCGCAATTTCGAGCTGCATCTGCTTCAACACGCGCGCAATGGAATCCGAAAACACGCGGCCCATCTCGGCAAACAGCGAGTCGCGGGTGATGGGCGACAAGCTGTTTAGTGTTTGCGCGGCCAACGCCTTTGCATCATTGGCGGACTTCGCGGTGGCTCCTACGACACTTGCAGCCGGTGCCGTTTTTGACGCGGGAGACGCCGGCTGATCCGCGGCCTGACGCTGACGGAATTTGTTCGCAATAGCGATAGACTCCGCGCGCGTGATGACCATGGGCAGCGTCGTGCGCTTTTGCGCGTCGCTGAGGGTCGTATCGCGGTACAAATACACGGTGTCTGTTCGAACCGGCCCGCCTGCGGTTTGACCGGTAGAATCTGTGCCGACGCCGGCCGCGGCCAGTGGGCCGCTACCACCCGCGCCCGACCCTCCAGCACCGCTATTTGCTCCCCCCCTGCCTTTCGTTGCCGGGCCGCTCTGCGTTTCGTTCGCCAGCGGCTTTTCGTTGGAGCCACCGAATAGCGCTTTCAGCTCTTTTTGCTGCGCAAAAGCGAATCCAACCACGGCAATCACCACAGCGGCGGCCGCAATAAGCGGCCCCCGGCGCGAGGAGCGTCCGGCGTAGCTTGGTGTTTCCCCACTGCCGATCAGCGGCATGGCGTCGAGCTCTGCCAGCAGCGCGGTGGCCGACGGGAAACGGTTGGATGCGTCCTTCTCCAAACATTTCATGATGATGTTGGAGAGTGCCTCTGGCACCTCCGGCAACGACAGATGCAACGCGGTCGGCATTTGCGTGAGCTGCGCGGCCAGTGTTGCCTGCGGCGAGTTCCCCGCAAAAGGCGACTTGCCGGTGAGCAGTTCGTACCCCAACAACCCTACTGCATAAATATCCATGCGATGGTCGGCCGCCGGGTCGGCCGCCAGCTGCTCGGGCGCCATGTAGGCCGGCGTTCCAATAGCCATGCCGGTGGTGGTACCGCCATTGGCCGATGGAATGGCGGCCGAGAGGGCTTTGGCGACGCCGAAGTCGGTGACCAGCGCATGCATGCCGGAGGTGAGGATATTGCCGGGCTTGATGTCACGGTGCACCACACCGCGCGCGTGCGCATAGGCCAGAGCATCGGTGACATCGTGCATCACGCGCACCACGTCGCGCACTGGAAAACGCCCGCGCCGTGCAATGGCGGCGCGAAGCGATTCCCCCTCAATAAACGGCATGGTGAACCACAGCAGCCCGCCGCTTTCGCCAGCCGCCAGCAGCGGCACAATGTGCGGGTGCTGCAATTGCGCGGCCACCTGAATTTCACGGCGGAACCGCTCGTGGTTGACACCGGCCGCGAGGTCGGGTGGCAACACTTTAATGACGACACGGCGCTGCAGCGCCTTTTCCTGCGCGGCGAACACCCGTGACATGCCCGCCCCGCCAAGCTCACGCTCGATGGAGTAGCCGTCTCCTAGTGCTGCCTGCAGGCGGAACGAGAGTTCGTCAGACACGATGTACAAAGGTAGGGCAGCGACAAAAAACCCGTGAGGGGTTGCCCGAAAGGGGCCTGCGCGCCTCAGATAGTTCGAAACTGGAAAGGCGCCCGTTCGGATCGCCTCTTTTTAGGTAGACGTTGGCAACTGGCCAATCGTTGCCTACCCCCGGCCGGAAATTCGTATTACTCCTCAGTCCATGAAGTTTCCCCGCTCAAGCGGCATTCTGCTGCATCCGACATCACTTCCCGGGCCCGCCGGTATAGGTACCCTCGGGCCCGACGCGATTCACTTTGCCTCTTTCCTGAAAGATGCCGGCTGTTCCCTGTGGCAAATGTTGCCCTTGGGGCCTACGGGTTACGGCGACTCGCCCTACCAGTGTTTTTCCGCGTTTGCCGGAAATCCGCTGCTCATCCACTTGCCCGATGAAATTGCGGCGAAGCCAGGAAGTTTCGACGTGGATTTCGGTGCCGTCATTCCGCAAAAGCGCCGGTTGTTGCGCCAGCATTTTGAGCGGTTTGTGCCGGATGCGCGATATGAACGGTGGGAGAAGCAACAAGCGTGGCTGGATGACTACGCCCTGTTCAGCGCACTGAAAGATGCGCATGAAGGCAACGCCTGGACCACGTGGGACCTACCGCTGGCGGGACGTAACGCACAAGCGATTGAAAAATTCCGTCGCGCGCACTCGCGGGAAATTGCCCAGGTGCGTTTCGAGCAATACGTGTTCTTTCGACAGTTCTTTGTGCTGCGCGCAGCGTGTCGGGAACGCGGGGTTCGATTAATGGGAGATCTGCCCATCTATGTGGCGCATGACTCGGCAGACGTGTGGGCAAATCGCGAACTGTTTCAACTCAACACGGACGGAACACTGGTGGTGCAGGCGGGCGTGCCACCCGACTACTTCAGCGAAACGGGGCAGTTGTGGGGCAATCCCATCTACCATTGGAAAGCGCTACGCGAACAGAAGTACGCGTGGTGGATTCAGCGGATGCGCGCGGCCCTGTCGATGTTTGATGTGGTGCGGCTCGATCACTTTCGAGGATTTGAATCGTACTGGGAGGTGCCAGGCGTCGCGGAAACGGCCGAGCATGGAAAATGGAGGCCAGGACCGGGCGCCGAGTTGTTCAATGCACTCACCGCCGCGTTGGGGCCGTTGCCCATTGTGGCCGAGAATCTCGGGTTGATCACGCCGGAGGTGGAGGCCTTGCGCAAGCATCTGGGATATCCCGGTATGAGCATCCTGCAATTTGCGTTCGGCGGGGATGGCGAAATCAATGAGTTCAAGCCGCATCACTATCGGCACGAACAGGTGGTCTATACCGGCACGCATGACAACGACACCACGGCGGGCTGGTGGAATGCCTCAGCGGGCGGCGATTCCACGCGCAGTCTTGTGGATGTGGAGAAGGAGCAGCGCGATGCGCGCGAATATCTGGACACCGACGGAACGGATATTCATTGGACGCTTATTCGTGCGGCGCTGGCGTCGGTTGCCGATACCGCGCTGATTCCGATGCAGGATGTGTTGGGGCTTGGCAGTGAATCGCGCATGAACTTGCCGGGGCGCGAGAGTGGCAACTGGAAATTTCGGTTTCACTGGGACCAACTCCCGTCTGAGGTTCCGCGTCGGCTTTTCGACCTGAACCGGATTTTTGACCGGCTGGTCAACAGGCCGTCGCCCGCGTGAGGGTGGTTGCGGCCAAGAGGCTCGAATCTCACCGCCGCCTCACCCAAAGACCGCTCAACCTGCTGCAGCCGGTTGACCCCGTCCAAAATCCTGACTAAGCTTCGGATTCCGTTCCGTGCCTTTAACCAGGCCCCCGGTCCCGGGGTGCCCAGCAGCCAGAAGCCATCAGGCCGCGCCGGTTACAGATCCACGTAGATGTCGGAGTCCGAACACTGAGACGATGCCAACAATCAATCAGCTGGTCCGCAGCGCCCGGAAGGACGCTGTCGAGAAGAGCAAGTCGCCCGCCTTGCGGGCCAACCCGTTCAAGCGTGGCGTGTGCACTCGCGTGTACACCACCACCCCCAAAAAGCCGAACTCGGCGCTGCGCAAAGTGGCCCGCGTGCGCCTGACCAATCAGCTCGAAGTCACAGCCTACATCCCAGGTGAAGGGCACAACCTGCAGGAGCACTCGATCGTGCTCGTGCGCGGTGGTCGTGTGAAAGACCTGCCTGGCGTCCGTTACCACATCGTTCGCGGCACGCTCGACGCCTCTGGCGTAAACGGCCGCAATCAAAGCCGTTCCAAATACGGCACCAAGCGACCCAAGAAAGGCGCAGCCGCTGCTGCCGGAGCCAAGAAGAAATGAGCCGCCGCAAGAGTTCAGTAAAACGCACCATCCTGCCGGATGCGCGGTATGACAGCCAGACTGTCTCCAAGTTCATCAATTCGCTGATGACGCACGGCAAGAAGTCCACGGCCGAAGGCATCTTCTACGGCGCGATGGACATTGTCGAAGGCAAGACCAACCAGCCGGGCGTTGGCATCTTCAAGCAGGCACTCAACAACCTGAAACCGGTTGTGGAAGTGAAGAGCCGTCGCGTTGGCGGCGCCACGTATCAGGTGCCCGTCGAAGTCCGCCAGGACCGTCGCTCAGCACTCGCCATGCGTTGGCTCATCAACTACTCACGCGATCGCAACGAAAAGAGCATGCGTGAAAAGTTGGCGGCCGAAGTCATCGCGGCCAGCAAAGGTGAAGGCAACGCGGTCAAGAAAAAGGAAGACACGCACCGTATGGCCGAAGCGAATAAGGCGTTCGCGCACTATCGCTGGTAGGCCGTGCTGCTACATGTTCAGCAACGCCCCGAGGCTGTATGCTTCGGGGCGTTTTTGTTGGCACAGGATGATCCATCGACAGAACCGCCGAGACCACTGACTTTAACGGCCTGATGAAGCCGCTCACATTGTTCGTTCGCGCTGCAATCGGAGTTGCGCTGGCGGTCGTCCCTCACGTTATTCAGGCGCAGACGACGCCGGTGGCCGAAACAGGGTGAAGCGGGCGACCGTCGTGTCCCACCTGCCGCGCGTTCTTGAAAAAATTGCGACACTCCGGGCGCCCGTCAGGACAGAGCCGTTCGGGTTTGATCCGATTGTTGCCATGAATTCGAAGGGAACCACAGCGACCCCGGGCCTCGTGCAACCGGCGTTGCCCCGAAGTGATGGATCGTTGGTGGTTGATGAAGCTCGCGTCTGCTCGCGCTTCCGGATTTTCCCTGCAGTTGTTGCAGGCACGGGGTGACGTGCTGCGCGTGTCTGGCACGCCACTCAACGCCAGCGATGCAGTGCAGTGCCGGTCCCGTACCAGATGACGGGAGAAGCCCCACGTCCCCCCTCAATTGTGGCGGGCATTCTGGACACGTTGGGACGAATGTGGATCAGATCGGTGCGCGCGCCTTCTGACTGGAAACGGGGCCTCAGATCGGCAAATACCAACGGTCTCACACTGAAAGACGGTGCGGTTCGGGCACCCACGCTACAACGGCTCCAGCAGTTTGCGGCTGAGTGGGAGGCAGTCGGCGCTCAGTCCGTCATTGAAGTGATCGATTTCAAACAAGGGAGAGTCGTAAACTCTCCCGGCCCAGGACCACGCCTATCAAAGGTTACGCACTCGGCTGAGAGAAGCTGATTTTGCGATGGCGAGAACAGCGGGTACAGTAACCTATCCACTGCCGTGTTTGCATGTGCAGACGGAAATGTTGGCGAGTTCAGCTTCCTTCCGGGCGCCGGAAAACAAGTCACAATCTCAAGCCTCCTGGTGGGTAGCTATCCCTCCGACGGGATCACCGGACCGGCGCGCATCTTCACGCTCAATATCTACAATAGCAATTTTGCTTCGCTCTACTCCTACTCGGGCGTCATTACCACGACGCTCATGCTGAATCCAAACGTGAACAATTCGGGCCTGACCTACCTGCGGTGGGGCACCGACTGGAGCACGGGGCTCAATCAGATTACTACCGAGGTGACAAATATTCACATGCAACCGCCCGTCACGGCGGTTCCAGAGCCGGGGACGATGGTGCTGCTCAGTGCCGGCCTCGTCGGGCTGGTCGCCGCCCAACGCCGGAGACGCGTGCCGATGGCGTGATCACACGCAGCAGTGGCGTGCCGCATGCCCCGAGTCTTCCGACTTGGGGCATGTTGCTTTGGCGGCCGGCCGCCCTCAGTCCACACATGTGGGGCATTTTGCCTGTCCGACCAGTCACCTCAATTTAAAAGCACCCTGCAGTATGTTTGTCGGCCAGCTCCCGGTTCTGCTCGCAAAACACTCCCAAGGACGGCCTGGTTATGCGCTACTCCAACATCCTCGGCTCTATTGGAAACACGCCCCACATCCGGCTCAATCGCCTGTATCAGGCTGTCGCTCCCGCTACTGAAGTTTGGGTGAAGCTGGAACGCGCGAACCCTGGCGCCAGCATCAAGGACCGCATTGCGCTGGCCATGGTGGAAGATGGAGAACGCCGCGGTCTGCTCAAACCAGGCGGCACCATTGTCGAGCCAACGTCAGGAAACACCGGCATTGGATTGGCCATGGTCGCGGCTGTGCAGGGGTACAAGTGCATACTCGTCATGCCAGACTCCATGTCCCTTGAACGCCGTCGCGTGATGACCGCGTACGGCGCGGAACTGGTGCTGACGCCTCGCGCGGAGGGCGTGGGCGGCGCCATCAGGAAAGCAGAAGAAATTGTGGCTGGCACCCCCGGTGCGTGGATGCCGCAGCAGTTTGAAAATCCCGCGAATGTCGAGGTGCATGCGCGAACGACTGCGCAGGAAATTCTGCAGGACTTTCCCGAAAAGATTGACTACCTGATCACCGGCGTCGGCACCGGCGGGCACATTACCGGCGTAAGTGAAGTACTGAAGAAACATTGGCCAAACCTGCAAACGTTTGCTGTCGAAAGCGCCAAATCGTCCGTCATTGCCGGAGGCACACATTCGCCGCACAAAATTCAGGGCATCGGCACTGGGTTTATTCCGGCCAACCTGCATCGCGACACGCTGGATGGTACGGTGTCCGTCACGGAAGAAGACGCGTACCTGTTTGCGCAACGCGCCGCACGTGAAGAGGGGCTGTTCATTGGTATTTCATCGGGCGCATCCCTCGCAGCCGTCGCACAAAAACTGCCTGAAATTCCTTCGGCCAGCCGAGTGCTGACGTTTGCGTACGATACGGGTGAACGCTACCTGTCCATGGAAGGGTTGTTTCAGTAAAACCACGAGCGGTTCCACCGCCGTGACGAAATCGCACTCCAGCGTGCGATTCGGTGACCGTCGCGCGGGCCTCTCGTCGTGAATGCAGACCCATCACGCTGGACTCATTTCCCACGCACCACACGCTCTCCGCGCCGCCGACTGAATAAGTCGTGACACGCGGAGATCGCGACAACGGCAAACCCGCCGAAAGACGGGGACGCAAAGCCACGAGGCTACCGCACTCACTCGAGTGCCACGCCAGTCGGGTTACCGAACGATCCTTGCGGAGAGCACCTTATGCAGCAGGCTCTACGCCGCGCGACAGCGACTGTTGCCGCGATGGCGTCACTGGGATGTACCGGGGACAATCCGGTCGCACCGGAAATGGCGTGGCCAACGGCCGCCGTGTCCGACTTGCCGGCGGCGAATGCCGTCCCGGCGTCGGACGTGGGTGTGCCGGTTTTGGTCGCTGCGGCACCGCCCCCTGCGAACTTGCCCACCGCCCCTCTGGAGCGGACTTCGATTGGCACCACCCGTTACGCCCGCGAACAATCGCTGGGCTTCCAGAACGGCACGCTGGACGAACCCTGTATGGGCGAGGGCGACTCGGTGGGGCAATGGCAGCTTCGGTTTAGCGGTTACGGCTGTGTAGGCCTCGCGTCGGGTGCGAACGGCACGGCGCTGTCCATGCAACCCAAAAGTGCCACAAATAGCGACGAGACCCATGCGCCGCTGCTCCTGGGGCCTGCCTACGGCGACCGTCTGATGATCACCGCACGGGTACAGACGGTGCAGCAGCTCCGCCGCAACGGCGAACCGAATGCCTGGGAAGTTGCCTGGCTGGTGTGGCATTACCAGGACGATGAGCACTTCTACTACTTCATCCCGAAACCGAACGGCTGGGAGTTGGGAAAGCGCGACCCCTCGTATCCCGGGGGCCAGCGGTTCCTGGCCACAGGCACCGAGCAAAAATTCCCGGTGGGGCGCACGTACAACGTGCAGATCACTCATCGCGGCAATGCCGTCTCGGTGGTGGTGGATGGGGTCGCGCTGGCCAGCTTCACCGATACGGAGCGGCCGTATGTGTCCGGGCGCATCGCGCTGTACTCGGAGGACGCGGAAATCAAAGTGCATCAGGTGAGTGTCCGAACCGGCGCGTTCTGATTGCTGACAGAGGGTAATCTCACCAAAAATTTGTGAGGTGTGCACTAGCGTAAGGAATGTGACATTGGCACACTTGGTTCATGCTGATGGGCCGCACCGCCGGAGACACAGGCAGTTCCTGGTTGACACGTGTATGCCTGGTTCTCCTGGCGGGCGGAATTCTCGCCCTGGAGGCCACGCCTTGCGTTGCGCAGAGTGCGCCCATTGCCGGCCCGGGCGATAGCGTCTACCTGGCCCGAATGAATGAAGGCTACAGGGCGGCAGCAGCGGGCGATCAGGCGTCTGCGGTAGTGGCGTTCGATCTGGCCGCGCGTCTGGCCCCGCAATCAGCGACCCCGCGTGTGGCGGCGGGATACGCCCTGCTGGCACTCAAAAGGAACGCCGAGGCGATAGACCGATTTGAGGCGGCCATTAGTCTTGACGAAACGCTGGATGTCACGCGTCGGCAGTTGGGGTATCTGTACGCGGGCGCTGGACGCAATCGCGATGCCCTGGTGGCCTTCGAGTGGTTGCGCACGCGTGATCGCGCCAGCGCTCAGGACCTGCAGGCCATTGGCAACCTGAACGCCACGCTCGGTGAGCGCGAACTGGCGCTGGTGGCCTTCCGTTCGGCCGAAACGCTGGCGGCGCAACTCGGGGACAGTACCGTGCTTCGCGACGCACGCGCTTCGATCGCGGTGCTGACCGCTCCGTCGGCTGGCGCCAGTACGCCCGGAGTTTTCGTCGAGCTGTTTGCCTCGCCGTTCTATCAGTCGCGGTTTCAGAACGTGCTGACGTTCGGGCTTGGGCGCGTTGGTGTGTCGGTAGGCGGATGGTGGCGGCCTGCCGCGTACGCCTCGCTCCGCCTGATGAGCGACACCAAATCGGTCGGTGGTATGCAACCGGTTTTGTATGCGGACAACAGTGTGGTGCCCGCCGTTGGGGTGCGCGCACAACCTGGAGGGCGCTGGTTCACGCTATTTGCCGAGGCGGGTGCAGCCTATCCATTGGTGTCGGTGACGCCAACAAACTGGAACCGTGATCTGCGTGCCGGGGTGATTGGTGCGTACACCAACGAACAGGCGCTGACCGGAGCACCGTCCGGTGCGGCGTTGGTGACCGAAATATTCGGCGATGTCACCTGGTACGAACGATTTGATCGCAACGTGATCAGCTACGTGCAGTGGCGGGAGTCGCTGCGTCTGGTACGCGGACGCGCGGGGGCCGTCGACCTGTTTGCGCGCGGGTGGGGTGCGTTCGATTCACGCCGCACTTATTACAATCGCGTGGTCGAAGGTGGTGGTGGGGTCGCCTTGCACGCCGGCGCCAATCGACGCTTCAGCCTGTACATCGAAGCGCTGGGTGGCCACTATCTCGCCGAACGCAACACCTTTGAGCCCGCGCGCAACTACTCCGATTTTCGCGTGATGTTTGTGACAGGCTGGTCTCACTTCATTCCATTCGGTCCACGATGAGCTGGATTGAATGGGGCGTCGTGTATCTGGCGGTGCTGTACCTGATCTTTGCGCTGGATGACATGGTGTTCGATGGCACCTATTGGCTCGGTGTCATTCTGGGATGGTGGAAACGCGATGTGCTCACGCAGGGGCAGCTCGAAGCTGAACCGGAAGCCCGCGTGGCGGTCATCATTCCGGCCTGGCACGAGGCGGAAGTGATTGGGCGCATGCTCACGTACAACGCCGGCCGCATTGACTACGGCGACTACGACTTCTGGGTGGGCACGTACCCCAACGATCCCGAAACACAAACCGAAGTCGATCGCGTGCGCGCGTACCTGCCGCAGGTGTATCGCGTTACGACAACTCATGATGGACCGACCTCGAAGGCTGACTGTCTGAACGCGGTGTTGTCCGACGTGATTCGCCATGAAATTCGCACGAAACGTCGGTACGACTTTGTGCTGATGCACGACCCGGAAGACATCATTCATCCGCTGGAAATGCGCGTACTGAATTGGCACTTCCGCAACACGGACGCCGACTTTATTCAGCTGCCCGTGTTTTCAACCGCGCCAAACATTTACGATTTTATTGCCGGCACCTACATCGACGAGTTTGCCGAGATGTATGCGAAAAATATGCATGTGCGGCAGTTGTTGTCGCCGTTTGTGCCTTCCGCGGGTGTGGCAACCGGCATTCGTCGGTCGTCGCTTGATGAATTGGTTGACACCTCGGGCGGCTTGCCGTTCGCCACCAATTCGCTGACCGAGGATTATGACCTCGGCCTGAAAATGGCCATCTCCGGGCGGAAAACGCGGTACGTCGCGCAAAAAGTTCGGCTGCGCGGGCAGGCAGGCGCCAAGGCGGAGGAGGAACTGGTCGCCACGTTCGCGCCATTCCCGCACACGTTCCAAACCGCGGTACGCCAGCGCACGCGCTGGATGGCCGGCATTGTGTTTCAGTCGTGGCAGCACTGGCGCTGGCCGGGTAACCTGGGGCTCAAATGGATCCTCGCGCACGACCGGCGCGGTCCCTTGGGCTACATCGTGTTGTTCTTCGGGTATCTGCTGGTGTTCTACCTGTTGTCGTATACGTGGATTCGGACGTTTAACCGGCCGCAGCTGCCAGCCATCCTCAACGATCCGCTCTTCACCGTGTTGTTCCTCATTGGTGTGCTGATCATGGCCAACCGCCTGATGCAGCGGGCACTGGCGGTGTGGCAGTTTTACGGACCGACGCAGGCCTTGCTGTCCATGTTCCGGACGCCGTTCAGCAACATCGTCAACATGTTTGCGTCCGCCCGCGCGGCTTTTCAGTATTTTCGCAGCCGCCGCACCGGGGTACCCATGGCGTGGGACAAAACCGAGCATTCAATTCCGCCGGTGGTGGCTCGCAGCCTGCGCCTCGGGGAACGGCTCATCCTGGCGGGCAAGCTGACCCCGCAGCAACTGATGCTGGCCCTGGGTAATCAGCGCAACCAGCATCGCCAGCTGGGCACAATCCTTATCGAACAAGGGGTTGTGACCGAAACTGATATCAAGGAAGTCCTCCGTTCCTGACCGGCTCTGGGCGTCCCCGACCATCCTTTTCGCTTTTCTCCCCTGCCTGCATGATGCGACTGAAAGCTACACCTATTAGTTCTGCGGCCATCCGAACGCCAAGTGATCGGGCGTCGCGGGTTGCGGTCGTGGTGGGGACGCGGCCAGAAGCCATCAAGATGGCGCCGGTGGTGCGCGCACTCGCCGGGCGGGTGGGCATGCAGCCTATTGTGATTTCGACGGGACAACATCGCGAACTGCTGGCGCAGGCCATGGTGGAGTCGGGCATCGCAGCGGACATCACGCTGGACCTGATGGTGCCGAATCAATCGCCGTCCGAGTTTGCCGCGCGTTGTCTTGATGCCCTGTCGCCGGTGTTGGTCAGAGAGCAATGGGATGCGGTGCTCGTCCAGGGTGATACCACCACGGTGGTGGCGGCGGGCCTCGCGGCATCATGGGCGCACATTCCGGTGGGCCATGTCGAGGCGGGACTTCGCTCGTTCGATTTGCAGCACCCATTCCCCGAGGAGATGCATCGCCGGCTACTCGGCTCGTTCGCCACGTGGCATTTTGCGCCGACGTCGCGCGCTCGACGCAATCTCCTTGACGAAGGCGTCAGTGCCGACCGGGTGTTCACCACGGGCAACACGATTGTCGACGCGCTGAATGCCGTCAACCTGACCGGCGCATTTCAGGATGTTTCGCTGGCGAATTTGCCAGCTGGCCGATTGATCACGGTGACCGCGCATCGGCGCGAAAATCACGGCGCCCCGCTGCTCGAAATCTGCAAAGCGGTGAACGAAGTGACGGCGATACACCGCGATGTGTTGGTCGTGTGGCCAATGCATCCGAATCCCAATGTGCGGTCTGTCTTGAGCCACGCATTGTCAGAGAACCCCCGGGTGCGACTTATCGAGCCCGTGGGGTATCGCGACATGCTGAAGTTGCTGAGTCGCAGCACGCTCATTCTTACCGATTCCGGCGGTATTCAGGAAGAAGCCCCCAGTTTGAGCACGCCGGTGCTGATCATGCGCAGTGTGACAGAACGGCCGGAGGTCGTGACGTCAGGGGCGGGCCGACTGGTGGGGACCCATGCCGACGTGATCGTTGACGAAACGAGCCGTTTGCTTACTGACGATGTCGCGCGCCGGGCCATGGAACGTGCGCCGAACCCGTTTGGGGACGGGTTGGCCTCTGAGCGTATTGCGGACATTCTGGAGCTTCGCTTGCGGGGCCGTATCGCGTCGGGTGGACGGACGGTCGACTTTGGAGCGAGGGCAGTTGATATCGCCTAACCGGCCACCTTTTCAAGCGGTGCCCACAAGCGTGTCGCGTTTCCGTGCTGCTGCGCTGGCCGAACGGAATCGGGGCAAGTTGGCCCATCCAGCGGGTGGCGGCTGGCGTAGGACCCAAACCACAGGTGTCGAGCTGTGGCCACAGCCCACCAGGACCGTTGCGCAAGTCCTCTAATAGATGGGCTTGCATTGTGACTTTTTAGTCGCATTCGTGGCGGGAATCACCTATAATTACTCCAGTTCGCTGCGGCACGATTTCTGCTCCTACGTGTAGCGAACACATGGCTCAGCACGCATCCGTTGGCTCAGAAGGCTGGCGGGTCAGATCCTTCTCGCAATATCCGATGCTCTCGAACGTCTTCGCGAACTTTCCGACGCTCCGTCGTCTGGCCAGGCTTTCTGCCGCCGCGCTCGTCGGGTCACTGGCCGCCGTTGCCACTCCGGCCGCAGCTGCCGCGCAGGTTGTCGATTTTGAAACGTTGGGGTACGGTCCCAATTGCCAGTGGGGCGGTGGCGCGGCGTTCACTACGCTTGACGGAAAGAAGTGGGATGGTTTCCGCCCGCTGGACTTGAATAACCTCGCCAATGTGTGCGGGCGCTCCACCAATACGGGGTATTCGTCGCTGCTGTCGACGCACGTTGGCAACGTGATTGCGACCGGATCGGGTGGTGCGTGGCTCAGCAGCTTCAATCCGTTCGTGTTGAACAGCCTGGTGGCTGGGGCAGGGTGGCTCAATCCCACCAAGCTGACGATGTCGTTCTACCTGGGCGGGCAGTTCAAGGCGACGTCTACCTTGTTTCTGAACACGTCCCAGACGGGCGGCAGCGTGTATACCGGCTTCTACTCGGGCCCAACGGACTATGTCGACTTCATCCCGGACTATGCGGGTGGCGTTGATGTGTTCAACAGTTTGGCCGAGTCGTGTGCGGGCGCAACGGGTCCGTGTACGCCCAGCACGTACAAAACGTGGTTCGTGGACAATCTGGATTTTTCGCCGGCGACGGTGGTGGTGACTCCGGAACCTGCGTCCGTTGTATTGGTGGGTCTGGGGCTGGTTGTGGTTGGCGGGTTGGTTCGCCGCCGGCGGCGCATGTAGCGGTTGCGGTTTTGCAGGGGCAAACGCCAATACCTGTCATGGGTGTTGGCGTTTTTCTTTTGCGGCCAAGCCAGGCATTGGGGGGCACCATTAGTCGGGTTTGGCGCAGGCGAATGAGAGAAAGTTCTGCAAAGCTTGTCCCGGCCAGGCGTAGACCGTTGACAATCGGTCCCCAACCCACCAGCTTGTGAGTCTGCCAGAAACATGGCTTCGGTGGCCCGTAAGGCGCTGGAATTCGGCTCTTCTGCGGCCGAAAACTATGGGACTCATTCTGTGAGTGGTGCGACGCCCGATGTTCGCGTTGCGCAGTTCAGCCGGCCGGAGCGCTTGAGGCGTTCCAGCTCCCGAGAAGCAACGCAGACAATCTGACGCCAGTCTCGGCGTACGAGCAGCAGTGCTCACGCTACTGAGACCGGCGCGCTTGGGTCCCCCTCGTGCAGCAGCGGCGAGTGCACCCGGCGGCAGCGGATGGATACCGGTCTCGTTTACGAGGCGTCCGGTCCACCCGTTTTTTTGCTAGTCGATTTGCCGGACCCGACGCATCACTGGCAGTTTTCCTCATATAAACACGCGGGCATTCGCGCGAGCGAACGGCCTCCCGAACACTATGGCACGCACCACCCCGCTCGAGTACTACCGCAATATCGGCATCATGGCCCACATCGATGCCGGTAAAACCACGACCACCGAGCGTGTGCTCTACTATACCGGTAAGAGCCACAAAATCGGTGAAGTGCACGATGGCGCGGCGACGATGGATTGGATGGAGCAGGAACAGGAGCGCGGCATCACGATTACGTCCGCCGCGACCACCTGCTTCTGGCAGCGTCATGGCCAGAGCCATTCCGAAGGCACGGGTCCGGAGTACCGCATCAATATCATTGATACGCCGGGGCACGTCGATTTCACGGTCGAAGTGCAGCGCTCCCTGCGTGTGCTGGACGGGGCGGTGACGTTGCTCGATTCCGTGGCCGGTGTTGAACCGCAGACGGAAACGGTGTGGCGCCAGGCCGATGGTTATGGCGTGCCGCGCATGATTTTCGCGAACAAGATGGATCGCGTTGGTGCGAACTTCGAACGGTGTGTGGCGATGATCCACGACCGTTTGTCCAAGAGCGCCCAACCGTTGCAATTGCCGGTTGGTTCAGGCGAACTGTTCACGGGACATCTGGACGTGATCGAACGCAAGCAATACACGTTCATCGAAGAGTCCCTTGGTAAAACGTTTACGGTCACGGACATTCCGGCCGAGTTCCACGATGCGGTGGAAGAAGCGCGTCATAAGCTGATCGACACCGTTGTTGAATACGACGAAGTGCTGATGGCGAAGTATCTGGACGGCGTGGAGCTGACCAACGACGAAATTCGTCACGCCATTCGCGTGGCCACGTGCGCGGGCAAGTTTATTCCGATTCTGTGCGGCGCGTCCTTCAAGAACAAGGGCGTGCAGGCGTTGCTCGATGCCGTTATCGACTATCTGCCCGCGCCGCTCGATGTCCCGGCCATCAAGGGACATTTGCCGCACCATGATGAAACGATGGTGGAGTGTCCCGTTACGGATGACGCGCCGTTTGCCGCGTTGGCGTTCAAGATTGCGACGGATCCGTTCGTGGGGAAGTTGACATTTTTCCGCGTGTATTCCGGCGTGTTGCAGTCCGGTTCGTACGTCTATAACAGCACGAAAGATAAACGGGAACGTGTGGGTCGTCTGCTGCAGATGCACGCGAACAAGCGCGAAGAGATTGAGGAAGTGCGTTGCGGCGACATCGCCGCCGCGATCGGGTTGAAGGACACGCGTACGGGCGACACCATGTGTACCGAGGACGATCCCATCATCCTCGAAGCCATGAAGTTCCCGGCCCCGGTTATCGACGTCGCCATTGAGCCGAAGACCAAGGCCGACCAGGACAAGCTGGCCATCGCGCTGCAGAAGCTGGCCGAAGAAGATCCGACGTTCCGTGTGCGTTCCGACCCGGAAACGTCGCAGACCATCATTGCCGGTATGGGCGAATTGCATCTGGAGATCATCGTCGATCGCATGATGCGTGAGTTCAAGGTTGATGCCAACGTGGGTCGTCCGCAGGTCGCGTACCGCGAAACGATCAAGAAGCGCGTTGAGAAAATTGAAGGCAAATTCATTCGCCAGTCGGGCGGAAAGGGTCAGTACGGCCATGTGGTCATCAACATGGAACCGTCCGAGCCCGGTCAGGGATTTGTGTTCGAAGACAAGGTGGTGGGTGGTGTCATTCCTCGCGAATACATCGGGCCGACGGAGCAGGGTATCAAGGAAGCGCTGGAAACCGGTGTGCTGGCGGGGTATCCCGTGGTCGACATCAAGGTTCAGCTCATCTACGGTTCGTATCACGATGTTGACTCGTCAGAAATGGCGTTCAAGATTGCCGGATCCATGGCATTCAAGGAGGCGGCCCGTCAGGCGCATCCCTGTTTGCTCGAGCCGGTCATGAAGGTCGAGGTTGTTGTCCCGGAAGCGTACATGGGCGACGTCCTCGGTGACTTGTCCTCGCGGCGAGGCAAGATTGGCGGAATGACACAGCGTGGCGAAGCGCAGGTAATCGCCGCGACGGTGCCGCTGTCAGAGATGTTCGGCTACTCGACCCGTCTGCGCAGCATGTCGCAGGGGCGTGCGGTGTACTCCATGGAGTTCGCGCACTACGAGGAAGTTCCGAAGTCGAAAGCCGAAGAAATTATTTCCAAGGTGAAGGCGTAAGCCTCGCCACGTTCTTTACCAACCACACAATCGAACCATGGCAAAAGTAAAGTTCGAGCGGAACAAGCCGCACGTGAACGTGGGGACTATCGGCCACGTCGATCACGGCAAGACCACCACGACGGCCGCGCTCACGAAGATTTCCGCAGAGAAGGGCTACGGCACCAAGTACATCTCGTACGATCAGGTCGCCAAAGCTTCTGAATCACAGGGTCGTCGTGACAGCACGAAGATTCTGACCATCGCGACGTCGCACGTGGAATACGAGACGGCCAATCGTCATTACGCGCATGTTGATTGCCCAGGACACGCCGATTATGTGAAGAACATGATCACGGGTGCTGCGCAGATGGATGGCGCCATTCTCGTGGTCTCCGCTGTTGACGGCCCGATGCCGCAGACGCGTGAGCACATCCTCCTGGCTCGCCAGGTAAACGTGCCAACCGTGGTGGTGTTCCTGAATAAATGCGACCTCGTTGACGACGCGGAGTTGCTCGATCTCGTCGAGCTCGAAGTGCGTGAACTGTTGTCCAAGTACAACTACCCGGGGGATGACTGCCCAGTAATCCGCGGATCCGCCATTGGCGCGATCAACGGCGAGCCGCAGTGGATTGAAAAACTCGAAGAGCTGTTCACCGCGCTCGACACGTTCGTGCCAGAGCCTGTTCGCGAAATCGACAAGCCGTTCCTGCTGCCCGTGGAAGACGTGTTCTCCATCACGGGTCGCGGCACGGTGGCCACGGGTCGTATCGAGCGCGGTATCATCAAGGTCCAGGAAGAAGTCGCCCTGGTTGGCTACAATGCCACCAAGAAGACCATCGTGACGGGCGTTGAAATGTTCCGCAAGCTGCTGGATGAGGGACGCGCCGGTGACAATGTCGGCCTCCTGCTCCGCGGCGTCGACAAGACGGACATCGAGCGCGGCATGTGTCTGGCCAAGCCGAACTCGATCAAGCCGCACACGAAGTTCCTGAGCGAGGTGTACGTCCTCACCAAGGAAGAAGGCGGCCGTCACACGCCGATTTTCAAGGGATATCGTCCACAGTTCTACTTCCGCACGACCGACGTCACGGGCACCATCGAATTGCCGGAAGGCATTGAAATGGTGATGCCGGGCGACAACATCCAGATGACCGTCGAACTGATCATCCCGATCGCCATGGAAGAGCAGTTGCGCTTCGCCATTCGTGAAGGTGGGCGTACGGTTGGTTCCGGGGTTGTGACCAAGATTCTGGCCTAAGTAACGCTTCGCGGGCAGCGATGCTTCATCGCTGCCCGCGTTGCCGTTTTCTTTTTTCCGAGAGATCGCATGGCTGGCCGCATACGCATTCGACTGAAGGCATTCGATCACGCCGTGATCGACCAGGCGTCGGCCGACATTGTTCGCACCGCTGAAAAGACGGGCGCCCAGGTGTCGGGACCGATTCCTCTGCCGACGAAGTCGCAACGTTGGACCGTGTTGCGCTCGCCGCACGTGGACAAAAAGTCCCGCGAGCAGTTCGAGCTCAAGACGCACAAGCGGGTGATCGACATTCTCGATTCACGCGCTGGCACCGTGGACGCCTTGACCAAGCTGGATTTGCCCGCCGGCGTCGACGTCGTTATCAAGGTCGAGTAGTAGTAGAAAGCGCAGAAGCAACTGCACTTAGGCGGTTGTTTCCATAGTCCAACGGTGATCCGTCACCGCGACTCGTACGCAAAGCGATGCCGAAGGCGGAGCGTTGCCATAAAAACAGACTTCACGGAGTGAAGTCAGGTTTGCCGCAAGGCAGACAGGAGTGTTCATGATCGGCATCATTGGCAAGAAGCTGGGTATGACCCAGATATTCAACGAACAGGGGCAGCAGATTCCCTGTACCGTGGTGGAGGCCGCGCCCAACCCCGTGACCAAGGTCATGGCCAAGGCCGACGCGGGCTTCGACTCGGTCGAGTTGGGTTACGGCCTGCAGAAAATTGCGCGCGCGAACAAGAAAGGCGAGCATACGCCGCGCGGTCGTCGCGCGAACAAGGCGGAAGTCGGGCATGCGAAGAAGGCGGGACTCGAAGCGCCGCCGTATATCCTGCATGCGTTCCGCATTGATGACGCGCAGGGCAAGGGTGCGGTGGTGCCTTCCTACGAAGTTGGCCAGACGGTCAGCGTCGAAATTTTCTCGGCCGGCGAGAAAGTCAAAGTGACGGGCACCAGCAAGGGCCGCGGCTTTCAGGGCGTTGTCAAACGCTGGGGCTTTCACGGCGGACCAAACACACACGGCAACACGAAGCACCGCCGGCCAGGCTCCATTGGCGCGGGCACGAATCCGTCGCGTGTGATCAAGGGCAAAAAGATGCCCGGCCACTATGGCGCAGCGCAGCACACTGCGATTGGCATTCGCGTCGAGAAAATCGATGTGGAGCGCAACCTCATTTACCTGCGCGGCAGCGTGGCGGGGCCGACCAACGGCATCGTTTTCGTGCGCAAGCAGGGCTAAGACCGATGGCTGAAATCGAAACTTTCGACGCGCCCGTGTACACGGCGCAAGGCACCACCACGTCGACGCTGCGTCTCCCCGAGGCGTTCTTTGACGGCACGGTGAATGTTCCCGTGATGCACCAGGCGGTGAAGGCGTTCCTTGCGAATCGTCGCCAGGGAACGGCCAAGACCAAGACGCGCGGTGAAGTGACCGGCGGCAACCAGAAGCCCTGGAAGCAGAAGGGAACGGGTCGGGCGCGTCAGGGCTCCATCCGTGCGCCAAACTGGCCAGGCGGTGGGAAGGTGTTCGGTCCCATTCCGCGTGCGTACACGCAGATCGTGCCCAAGCAGACCCGCGTGCTCGCTCGCAAGAGCGCGTTCAATGCACGGGCCCGTGAAGGCTCGGTCATGATTGTCGAGTCGTTCGACATCCAGACGCCCAGCACGAAGGCGATGTTGGCCCTGTTCGCGAAGTTGGGCGTCAGCGAAAAGAAAGTGCTGGTGCTGACGGATGGCGTGAAGCCAATGGTGTACTTGAGCACACGGAACCTGCAGCACGCACACGTGATGCCGTATAGCGATGCCTCGACGTACCACGTGTTGTGGTCGGATGTCGTCGTGATTGAGTCGTCAGCATTGTCGGCCACGAAGGAGAGCTGAGACCATGTCGACCCTGCATCGCACCATCGTCCGTCCCATCATCACCGAACAGACGTCTGCCGCGTATCAGGATCGCGGCGAATACACGTTTGAAGTGGCTACGGATTCCAACAAGTACACCATCAAGACTGCCATTGAGCAGCTCTTCGGGGTGAAGGTGGTTGGGGTCTGGACATCGAATGCGCGCGGAAAGTCGCGGCGTGTCGGCCAATCCATCGGACGCCGTCCACATACCAAGAAAGCCATCGTGAAGCTCCGTGCGGGCGACGCGATTCCGATCTTCGAGGGCTGATAAGCAATGGGAATTCGTCAATTCAAGCCAGTTACCGCCGTTGGCCGTTTTCGCTCGGTATCGGATTTTGTTGAGATCACGCGCACGACGCCTGAAAAGTCGTTGGTCGAGCCGCTCAAGAAATCAGGGGGACGCGACAATCACGGTCATATCTCGATGCGCCGCATCGGGGGCGGGCACAAGCGTCAGTACCGCGTCATTGATTTCCGTCGGAACAAGGACGGTATGGCGGCGACGGTCCTGCACATCGAATACGATCCGAACCGTTCGGCACGCATCGCGCTGGTGCAGTATGCCGACGGCGAGAAGCGCTACATCCTGCATCCGAAAGGATTGAAGCAGGGAGACAGCGTGATGTCGGGCCCCGGTGCGGATATCCGGAACGGCAACACGCTCATCCTCAAGGAAGTGCCGCTCGGTACCGCGGTCCACAACATCGAGCTCAAGATTGGCAAGGGCGGCCAGATGGCACGCTCGGCCGGGGCGTTTGCACAGGTTGTCGCGAAGGAAGGCGAATACGTGACGCTTCGCCTGGGCAGTTCGGAAATGCGTCAGGTGCACGGCAATTGTCGCGCGACGATTGGTGAAGTGGGCAACTCCGAACACGAGCTGCAATCACACGGCAAGGCCGGGAAGAGCCGTTGGTTGGGCAAGCGTCCGAAAGTGCGTGGTGAAGTCATGAACCCGGTGGACCATCCGCATGGTGGCCGTACTCGGGGTGGTCGCAACGTCGTGAGCCCGTGGGGCAAGAAGGAAGGCGTGAAGACGCGCAACAAGAAGAAGTCTTCAACGCGTTTGATTGTCCGCGGCCGCAAGCGCGGCAAAGCGACGCAGTAATCAGCTAAGAGCCGAGAGCCGATATGTCACGCAGTATTCGCAAAGGTCCGTTCATCGCTGAGCGTCTCGAGAGCAAAGTCTTGGGAATGAACTCGCGAAACGAAAAGAAGGTCGTGAAGACGTGGTCGCGTGCGAGCACGATTCTTCCCGAGTTTGTTGGACACACGTTCGCCGTGCACAACGGCAACAAATTCATTCCTGTGTACGTGACCGAAAACATGGTCGGTCACAAACTGGGAGAGTTTTCACCAACGCGTCTGTTCCGTGGTCACGCGGGGCAGAAAGTTGATGCCAAGAAGTCATCGGCTCCGGCCGGCGGCGGCGCGCAGCGCGGGGGCAAATAGACCATGGCAGCCAGGAAAGTCGTCGCGCCTGTGAATCAGGCCCGCGCCATTCAGCGTACGGCGCGCCAGTCGCCGTACAAGATGCGCCTCGTCATCGATCAGATTCGCGGCCTGAAAGTGAACGACGCGCTGGCGTTGCTCAAGTTCAGCAAGAAGGGCGCGGCGAAGCAGATCGAGAAGACACTGAACAGTGCCGTCGCCAACTGTGAACAGGCGGCTCGCGCTGCCGATTCCTCGGTGGACGTCGACCTGCTGGTGATCTCGAAAGCGATCATCAACGAAGGACCGAAACTCAAGCGTTGGATGCCGGCGGCCATGGGACGTGCGACCCCCATTGCAAAGCGCACCAGCCACATAGAAATCGTCGTTGCGGAGGCGGCTCGATAAATGGGACAAAAGACTAATCCAATCGGGTTCCGCCTTGGAGTTACGAAGGCGTGGCGGTCAACCTGGTACGCGAGCAAGGAAATGCCCGCGCTGCTGAAGGAAGACGCCCTGCTGCGCAAGTATCTCAAGGCGCGTCTCGACAATGCGGCCATTGCAGACGTGCGCATCGAGCGCAAGCCTGGCAAAGTGGTCGTGACCATTCACACCGGCCGTCCAGGCGTGGTGATTGGCAAGAAGGGCGCGGAAGTTGACAAGTTGCGTGACGAGCTGGCGCAGCTTTCGGGCAAGGAAGTCGGCATTAACGTCGAAGAAATCAAGCGTCCCGAAGTCGAAGCGCAGCTCGTCGCCGACAACATCTCGGCGCAGCTCGCGCAGCGTATCTCGTTCCGTCGCGCCATGAAGCGTGCGGTGCAGAGTGCAATGCGTATGGGGGCGCTTGGTATCAAGATCAAGTGTGGCGGTCGTTTGGGCGGTGCGGAAATCGCGCGCGTCGAAGGTTACCATGAGGGTCGGGTACCTCTGCACACGTTGCGCGCCGACATCGACTATGCGGTGAGCACGGCGAAGACCACGTACGGCACCATTGGTGTCAAAGTGTGGATCTTCAAGGGCGAAATTGTGGAAGATCGCCGTGGCAAGACGTACTCGACCGGCGTCTAAGGAGACCGAACGATGCTAAGTCCGAAGCGGGTCAAGTTCCGCAAGATGTTTAAAGGCCGTACCACGGGGCTCGCGCACCGCGGATCAGAAGTGTCCTTTGGGCACTTTGGGTTGCAGGCGCTGGAGCCGGGTTGGGTCACGAGCCGACAGATTGAAGCTGCGCGTATTGCGCTCACGCGCCATATCAAACGCGGTGGCAAGGTGTGGATCCGGATTTTTCCCGACAAGCCCATTACGAAGAAGCCGGCGGAAACCCGCATGGGGAAAGGCAAGGGTTCCCCGGAAATGTGGGTCGCCGTGGTGAAGCCGGGCCGCATGATGTTTGAACTGGAAGGTGTTACGCGTGAGATCGCGGCCACAGCCATGGCGCTGGCCGCCGCGAAGCTCGGAGTGAAGACCAAGTTTGTTGTCCGTGAGGAGGCGGTGGCCCATGAAAGCTGAAGAAGTCCGCGCTCTGGACGAAAGCGAAGTCAAGACGCGCATTGCGGAGTTGGAAGAAGAGCGATTCCGTCTGCGTTTCCGCAGTGGTTCCGAGGCGCTGGAGGATGCGTTGCGGTTGCGCAAGATTCGTCGCGACATCGCGCGGTTGCATACCGTGGCGCGTGAACGTGCGCTCGGCATCAAGCGTGTAGTGGTGAAGGCTGACAAGAAGCCCGCAGCAAAGAAGTCGCCGAAGAAGGTTGCGGCGAAGAAGGCCACCAAGGCCGGCGGCCGCTAACCCGAGGTTTGACTGATGCAAGAAACCAATAACACGACGGGCGCTGAGCACAGCGCGGAACGGACAGCGCGCAAGATGCGCGTCGGGATCGTCGTGAGCGACAAGATGCAGAAGACGGTGGTTGTTCGTATCGACCGCCGCATGCCGCACCCTGTGTACGGCAAGATGGTGACCCGCACGAAGAAGCTCAAAGCGCACGACGAAGAGAATTCGGCGAAGCTGGGCGATACCGTGCGGATCATGGAGACCAAGCCCTTGTCGAAAGATAAACGGTGGCGCCTGGTCGAAATCGTCGAGCGCGCACGCTAAGGGGACAGAGCCATGATTCAGCAGGAAACCATCGTGAAGGTTGCGGACAACTCAGGCGCCAAGCGTGCCCTGGTAATCCGCGTGTTGGGTGGGACGCGCCGTCGGTATGCGGGACTCGGCGATCGGGTCATCGTGGCGGTGAAGGATGCGTTGCCCAACGGCACTGTCAAAAAATCAGACGTGGCCCGCGCCGTTGTTGTGCGGACGGTCAAGGAAACGCGTCGCAAGGATGGCAGCTACATTCGCTTCGATGAGAATGCTGTGGTCATCATTGATGAAAAGGGCGAGCCCAAGGCCACGCGTATTTTTGGTCCGGTGGCCCGTGAACTGCGCGAAAAGCGATACATGAAAATTGTCTCGCTCGCGCCTGAGGTCATTTAATCATGCGGTTACATACTTACTACAAGACAGATCGTGGTCAGCGGTTGGGCGGCTTGCGTCATGCGCTCAAAGCGTCACGCGACGCGGTGTCGGTGTGCAAGGGTGACACGGTGCGTGTCATGCGTGGTGACGATGCCGGAAAAGAGGGCAAGGTGCTGAAAGTGTTCCCCAAGACGGGGCGGGTCACGGTCGAGGGTTTGAACATGGTCAAGAAGCACCGCAAGGCGCGTTCGGCTGAAGAGCAGAGCGGGATTATTGAAATGCCGGCGCCCATGCATCACAGCAACGTGATGTTGCTCGATTCGAAGACTGGTAAGCCGACCCGCGTAAAGGCGCGCGTCGACGCCGATGGCACCAAGGAACGTATTGGTGTGAAGAGTGGGCAAGTCGTCCCGCGTTCACGCTGATCCCGGAGCAATAGACGATGGCAGACAAGAAAGCGGCCGGCGGAAAAGCTGGCGCGAAAGGCGGCGGAAAGTCTGGTGGCAAAGGTGGCAAGGACGCCAAGCCAGCCAATAAGGGCGCGGGCGCCGCGAAAGCGGCGGGTTCCGGCAGCAAGTCGCAGAAGGGTGGCAAGGCCGGGCAGCCGCGGCAGGCCCAGGACTTCACCAAGCGCAGCCACGCGGGTTCGGAGCTTGTGGCCCTCGCGCCGCGTCTCAAGACGTATTACGACGAGACGGTCCGTGCCGCGTTGGCCAAGCAGTTTGGGTTTACCAACACGCATCAGGTGCCGACGGTTTCGAAAATCGTCGTGAATTGCGGCGTGGGCGAGGCGGTCAAGCAGCCCAAGTTGCTCGATGTCGTGGTGGAAGAATTGGCGCTGATCACCGGCCAGAAGCCGGTGCGCCGCAAGGCCAAGAAAAGCATCTCCAACTTTGCGTTGCGCGAGGGCCAGGACATTGGCGCGTCGGTGACGTTACGCGGCAATCGCATGTGGGAGTTTTTCGACCGGTTCGTTACGGTATCCGTGCCACGGATTCGCGATTTCCGTGGATTGGGCACCAAGTCGTTCGACGGCCGCGGTAATTACACGCTCGGGATCAAGGAGCAGATGATCTTTCCGGAGATCAACTACGACATGGTCGAGCAGATTCACGGCATGGACATCACGTTCGTGACGACGGCCGCCAAAGATGAACACGCGTTTGCGTTGTTGCATCAGCTGGGCATGCCGTTCCGTGGCGACGACAAGCCCATCATTCCGACGGTAAAGCAGCCGGCGGAAGTCGCGGCCGCCTGATTCACGATCGACCACATTACTCATGGCAAAGACCAGCAAGATCGTCAAGAATGATGAGCGTCGCGTGATCGTCGCGCGGTATGCGGCCAAACGGGCGGCGCTCAAGGCAGTGATCCGGAATCCGAAGAGCACTGATGAAGAGCGGACGGCGGCCTATACGTCCCTTCGCAGGCTGCCCCGCAATTCCTGCGCCGTGCGTATTCGGAACCGTTGCAACTTTTCGGGACGTCCTCGCGGATATCTCCGTCAGTTCGGCTTGAGCCGCATTGCGCTGCGCGACATGGCGTTGATGGGGTTGATTCCGGGTGTGAAGAAAGCGAGCTGGTAACAGCGCGTTCGTCGGACCGCGTCATGATTTGCGTGACGCGGGTTGCATTCACCTTCCTACAGGTCCGCGTGGCGCGGATACCATAGGAGCACTATCGAAGCATGAGTCTCAACGATCCAATCGCCGACATGCTGACACGCATTCGCAATGCGTGCAATTCCAAGCATCGTCGCGTCGACATGCCCGTCTCGAACATAAAAATCGAGATTGCGCGCATCCTGAAGGAAAACCACTTCATTACGGACTACCGCACGGTGGAACAGGAAGATGCGAAGCCGGTGCTTCGTGTCATTCTCAAGTACGCGCATGGTGGTCAGTCGGTCATTCGCGAAGCCAAGCGTATTTCGACGCCTGGTTTACGTCGCTATGTGGGGTCGAAAGAAATCCCGCGTGTGCGCAACGGGCTCGGGATGGCCATTCTGAGCACGTCCAAGGGCATCATGTCCGATCGCACAGCGCGCACCACGAATACCGGGGGCGAGTTGCTCGCCCTCATCTGGTAAGGAGCGCCTGACATGTCCCGTATCGGCAAGCGCCCCATTCCGGTTCCGGCCGGAGTCACGATTACGATTGACGGCAATCACGTGAAGGTGAAGGGCCCGAAGGGTGAGCTCTCGCGCACGTTGCATGCTGACATGATCGTCAAGCAGGAAGGCGGTGAACTGACCGTGTCACGTCCGAGTGATGAACAGAATCACAAGGCGTTGCATGGATTGTCCCGCACGCTGGTCGCCAACATGGTGGAAGGGGTGACCACGGGCTTCAAGAAAGTCCTGGAAATCTCCGGCGTCGGTTTCAAGGCCGAAGCCAAGCCATACGGTATGCTGTTGTCACTGGGCTTCTCGCACACCATTCCGTACACCACGCCGGAAGGCGTGAAGTTGACGGCGACCAACCCCACGACGTTGTTGGTGGAAGGTTCGAGCAAGGAGTTGGTGGGTCAGGTGGCCGCGGAAATTCGCAGCCTTCGCAAGCCGGAGCCGTACAAGGGCAAGGGCGTCAAATATCAGGGCGAAGTGGTTCGCCGTAAGGCCGGCAAGGCAGGAGGCAAGTAATGGCTCGCACGGCAATTCCTCGCACGAAGACGGAGCGTCGTACCCGGCGCCACAATCGCGTGCGCAAGGCAGTCAACGGAACAACCGAGCGTCCGCGCCTGGTGGTCTTCCGCTCGTTGAAGCACATCTACGCCCAGATTGTCGACGACGTGACGCAGAAGACGCTGCTCACCGTTGGCGATCACGGGATGAACGGCACGAAGTCGGAACGCGCCACTGCAGTAGGCAAGTCGGTCGCCGAGAAGGCGAAGGCGGCCGGTATTGCGATGGTGGTGTTCGATCGGGCTGGTTACCAGTATCACGGCCGCGTGAAAGCGGTGGCCGACGGAGCCCGCGAGGGCGGGCTGGAGTTCTAACATGGCGAACGGGACAAATTCGGGAGGCGCTCCATCTGGTGGTGCTTCAGGCGGACCAGGACGTAGCGCGCGCTCAGGCGGCGGTGCCGGAGGTCGGGGTCGTGGTGGCCCGGGCGGCGGTGCTGGCGGCGGACGTGGACGCGGCGGCCCCGGCGGCCAGGGTGGTGGTCCGGGCGGGCAGGGTGGCCGTGGCGGACGGGGCGGCGAGGGTGGTGGACCGGGCGGCGGTGGCCGTGATGGTGGCGGTCGTGGACGCGACGGTGGTCGTGGCGGTCAGGGTCAGGAGCGCGAAGGCAGCGATCTCGTCGAGAACGTGGTCGCGATCAACCGCGTGGCCAAGGTGGTGAAGGGTGGTCGCCGGTTCTCGTTCAACGCACTGGTGGCCGTTGGTGACGGTCAGGGAAAAGTCGGGTTTAGCACGGGCAAGGCGAATGAAGTGTCCGAAGCGGTCCGCAAGGCTGTCGAAGGCGCGCGTCGCAACATGGTATCGATTCCGATGACGGGCTCCACCATTCCGCACGAAATCGTTGGCAAACATGGTGCCGGCAAGGTGTTGATGAAGCCTGCGGCTCCGGGTGCGGGTGTCATTGCGGGTGGTGCGGTTCGCGCCATTCTCGAGTGCGCCGGTATCAACGACATTCTGACCAAGTCGCTCGGTTCGACCAATCCGCACAACATGGTGCTCGCGGCGCTGGATGGCCTGATGAGTCTCACCACGGTAGAGCAGATTGCGAAGGAACGGGGTATCGATGTTTCCCAGATTGGCTATCGCTCACGTGCCAAGTCGCGCGCGGACAAGGTTGATCAGAAGAAAGCGGCCGTCGTGGCTGCAGAGGTAGCCTGATATGGCACGCACGTTCGTCTGGCATCCGTCCAAGGGGCCGGCCACTTCGCCGAAACTCGAAGCGCCTGGCACGGGTAAGTTGCTTATCAAGCAGGTTCGTAGTGGTATTGGCCATTCGTGGCGCATGCGCCGCACGCTGGCCGCGATTGGTCTCAAGCATCATCAGGACGCTGTTGTGCAGCAGGATTCCGCCTCGCTGCGTGGTCAGCTCAAGCATGTGCGTCACTTGATTGAAGTGACGCCGGTCGAGGAGTGAGTATGGAAAAGATTGGTCTCCATAACCTGGCGCCGGCACCGGGCTCCCATCGCGGCCGTCGCCGCGTCGGACGTGGTCCGGGTTCAGGGCTGGGCAAGACGTCAGGCAAGGGTCACAAGGGGTCCATGGCGCGTTCCGGCCACGGCGGTCCTGGTGGTGGCAAGCCGCATTTCGAAGGTGGACAGATGCCCATCTCGCGCCGTATTCCCAAGCGTGGTTTCACCAATCCGTTCCGCGAGGAGTCGCAGTTGGTGCGCCTCAACGATTTGGAAAAGGTGCAGGGCGATGACGTAAACGTCGAATCACTGTTGGCTGCGGGACTCATCCGCGGCAGCAAGGGTCCGGCGAAGCTGCTCGCCAATGGCGAGCCTTCCCGCGCGTTCACGGTTCGGGGTGTGAAGGTCAGCGCCTCGGCCAAAGCCCGTATCGAAGCGGCCGGCGGCCGAGTCGAAGGCTAAGGAGAAAGCTCCGCGCATGGCGCAAAGCCAAGGCAATCCGGCGGGTCAAGCACTCGCCAATATTTACCAGACGCCCGAACTGTGGGCGAAGATCACCTTCACGTTTCTGTGTATGGTGATTTATCGGACGGGGTCGCACATCACAGCGCCCGGCATCGACGTGCAGGCGTTGACCGACTGGTTCGCTCAACAGAACAACGGGCTGCTGTCGCTCTACGACATGTTCGTAGGCGGCGGCTTGTCGCGTGCCACCTTATTTGCACTCGGCATCATGCCGTACATCTCATCCAGTATTTTTGTCCAGATTGCCGGAGCCGTTATTCCGACCGTCGACAAAATGCAAAAGGACGAAGAGGGACGGAAAAAGCTCACACAGTACACTCGGTATGCGACTGTCGTGTTGGCCATCATTCAAGCGTATGGCTTTACGATTTTTATGTCGCAGTTGCCGAATGCGGTGCGTACACCAGGGTTTGGCTTCACCATCCAGATGATTCTGTTCCTCACCACGGGCGCGATGTTTGTCATGTGGCTGGGTGAACAGATCACGGAACGCGGTTTGGGTAACGGCGCCAGCTTGATCATCTTCTTCTCGATTGTCGAAGCCATGTGGCCGTCCATCGTGCGGACGTTCAACTACGTCGGAACCGGCACGGTGAATGCGCTGTCACTCATTCTACTTGGCGCGGTGATGATTGCGGTGGTGGCCGGTGTGGTGGCCATTCAGGTGGCGGCCCGGCGAATACTCATTCAGATTCCGCAGCGCACCATGGCTCGCGGACGTCAGCGGGAGGCCGCGCGCCAGTTCATTCCGCTCCGCATCAATACGTCAGGCGTCATGCCGATCATTTTTGCGCAGTCGGTCATCGTGATTCCCGGCGCGCTGGCACAGTTTTCCGGCAATACGAAGCTGCAGGAAATTGCGGAGTACTTCAATCCACTGGGTGCGAGCCCGTGGCTGTATTTCGTGCTCTCCGCCGTGCTCATTCTGCTGTTCACGTATTTCTACACCTCCATCATCTTCAATCCGGTCGACCTGGCCGAGAATCTGAAGAAGCAGGGCGGGTTTGTACCGGGCATCAAGCCCGGTGCCAAGACGGCGGAATACATCGAGCAGATTGTGGAGCGCATCACGTTGCCGGGCGCCATCTTCCTGACAGTGATTGCGTTGATGCCAACGGTCATCGCGTTGATTATCAACGTGCCGTTTGCGTTCGGTGGTACCTCGCTGCTCATCGTGGTCGGTGTGGCGCTTGATACGATGGCGCAAATGCAGCAGCATCTGCTGCTCCGCAAGTACGACGGATTCATGAAGAAGGGACGCGTTCGCTTCCGCGGACGGCAGGCCACCCAGGGCTTCTAAGCGGGAGCGGTAACACACGATGGTGATCGTTCTTCTTGGACCGCCCGGTGCGGGCAAGGGAACGCAAGGCGAGCGGCTTGCTGCTCGCCTTAGCATTCCCAAGATCGCCACTGGAGATGTACTGCGTGCCGCGGTGAAAGCCGGCACGCCCATGGGGCTCCAGGCCAAGGCCGTAATGGAACGCGGCGATCTGGTGCCTGATAGCGTCATCATGGGCATCATGAAAGAGGCGCTCTCGCAGCCAACCGCCGCGAAGGGCGTCATTCTGGACGGGGTGGTGCGGACCACGCCGCAAGCCGACGGGTTGGGCGCAATGCTCACCGAACTTGGGCGGCAGGTCGATCACGTGTTGCTATTCGACATCGCCGATGAGGAATTGGTCAAGCGCCTGAGCGGGCGCACTGTGTGCGATGCCTGTCAGCGCCCATTTTTCGGGCGAGAGCCCGGAGAAACCTGCGAATCCGACGGCAAACACGGGACGCTGGTGCGCCGTGCCGACGACGAACCCACTTCGGTTCGCAAGCGCCTCACCGTGTATCGCGAGCAGACCGCGCCGGTTATTGACTGGTACAAAAGCGCGGGCGATAAGCTGCGCACCATTGATGCCACCGGCACGCCCGAAGAAGTCGAAGCTCGCGCGTTGCAGGCGCTGGGCCAGGACGCGTAGTGGCCAAGGTCGACGGCGGTGCGCCGCCGACGCAGCTCAAATCTCCGCGCGAAGTGGAGATCATGGCCCGCGGCGGTGCCATTCTATACAAGACGCTTGAGCACCTGCGAACCCACGTCGCGGCGGGCATCACTACTGGGGAGTTGGATGCCATCGCCGAAGCGTTTATTCGGGGTCATCAGGGTGCCGAACCCGCCTTTAAGGGGCTTTATGGCTTCCCGGGTAGTGCGTGCATTTCGGTGAACGAAGAGGTCGTGCACGGGATTCCCTCGCGCAAACGCCCATTGTCCAAGGGGGACATCGTTTCGCTGGACGTCGGCGTAAAGTACGAAGGGATGTATACCGATGCGGCGATTACGGTGCCCGTTGGCGAAATCGATGCGGCGACCACGCGGCTGCTTGAGGTCACGCAGCGAGCGCTGGCGGCGGGCATTGCGGCTGCGATACCGGAAAACCATGTCGGTGACATCGGCGCAGCCATTCAGGCGGTCGTTGAAGCTGCGGGATTGTCTATCGTTCGTGAGCTGGTTGGACATGGCGTCGGCTTTTCTCCGCACGAAGAACTGCAGATTCCCAACTACGGAAAAGCCAAGCGCGGCAAGCGATTGGCACCCGGTCTCACCATTGCCATCGAGCCGATGGTGAACCTGGGTACGGCCAAGACGCGAACGTTGAGCGACAAGTGGACTGTGGTCACAGCCGATGGACTGCGGTCCGCGCATTTTGAGCACACCGTCGCCGTGACGGACAAGGGCCCACGAATTCTCACCACTGCGTAACGTGACCCAGGACGTTCGAAACACTGTGCGAATATTCGGGAAGTCGACTACCCGCTTGCGCGCCATCAAAGGCGTGGCGGTTGGGTCATTCCTGCTGGTTGGAGCCTGTGGCATTCCGTTCAGCAGGAAGGACCGGCATCCGTACCCCAGCAAAGTTGTGACCGCGAAAGAGAGCATTTCCGTGCTCGTTGCCGGAACCGCGCGATGCCTGGTGTCAACCAAGGAGTTTGGCAAGGTCAAGGTTGGCGATCAATATGAGTGTAACTGGCGTGAAGGCGGGCCGGCTGTTCCGCCGCTATAAGAAACCCTCCACCACACACGGCCGTCTATGACACTTTGTTCGCGCAGTATGGCCGTCGCGTTTGCACTGGTCTTGGCCACTGTGAACGGGCACGCACAGGAAGCGCCGAAGACGCCGCTGGGTCAGAACATGGACGCCATGAACGTGGCATTCCGTGCGTTCGGACCGCTGGTTGCCGATCCCGCCAAGAATGACTGCGCGTCGAAACTGGTGGCAATCATTGCAGAAAATCACACCGTGTACCGTATTCGTCCGGCGGGTGGTGGTCGTGGCGGGCCAGGGTCAAAGAGCTAGTCGTCGACCCCGGTCGTCGAGCGGTCAAATTGTCCGCTCTGACCCCAATCTCGGGATCCCCATCCCGAACTACAGCACGATCAACCCCCGCTCGATGGCACGCTCGGCCAACCGCGCATGCGTCGATGCCAACTCGACACAATCCCGCGCGGCTGACAACAGTTCGGCACCGCGCGTTTGGCCAGCCGCGTCCAATGACGCGACGTTGATACGCACATTCCACACCGCGCCCTTGCACGCCGCCTCGGCCAGCAGCGCCGCAACACACGCATCCGACACCGCGTTGGTATTGCCGCGTTCCGCGACCGCGCTCGCAATTTCGCACACGGCGGCGGCGGCTTTGGCGGTTTCCAATGGCACTTCTGCCGCAACTATCAACGCGCTGCGCACGGCCTCGGCTTTCGCTGCTGCCGCGCTTTCCGGCTCTGAGGGCAGGCCGTACGCGGTGCGAACCGTTTCATAGGCGTCGGCATCACGCTCTACCAACGCGGACAATTGTTGCCGCAGGGCCGTCGCCTGCTGTGCCAGCGTTTTCATCTCGGTCTCGACGCCCGCGTATTTCTTTTTTCCAAGGGTGAGTCCCGCGACCATCTGCGTCAGCGCGGCGCCCAGAGCCGCCGCGTGGGCCGACACACTGCCACCACCGGGCGTGGGTGCCGGCGACGCCACACGGGATACAAACGCACTCAGCGCTTCGCCGCCGGCCACCACTTCGCGTACCTTGCGCTCCAACAGCAGGGACGGCGAATACCCACGCAGTTGCACGTGTCGCGCACCGGCTTCGAGCAGCACGCGTTCGGGAACCAACCCGACAATTTCGCTCCACGTCGGCGTGACCCCGTAGGCCGCCGCTTCGGTGCGCACCGCTTCATACGCGCGATGCATTGGTGTTTTTTCGGTGTCTACCAAATTCATGGACACCTGCGCCTGACCATCAACCGCGAGTCCCAGCCCCTTTACGTAGCGCAAACCGCCGCTCGAACCGCGAATGGCTTTGGCCACGTCTTTCGCGACGGGTAAGTTCGACTCGGGGCCAAGATAGACGTTGTACGCGACCAGGAAGGGACGTGCGCCAATGGCCGTAGCACCGGCGGTTGCGTGCACCGCGCGCGGACCGAAATCCGGAATGCGTGCGTCATTCACGAGAATGTCATCGCGCAGTCCCTCGAATTCACCGCGACGCACATCCGCAAGATTCTCCCGATCGGGACGGCTGGCCGCGCGTTCGTAGAGGTACACGGGAATGCCAAGTTCTGCGCCAACACGTGCGCCCAGTTGCCGGGCGAGCGCGATACAATCATCCATGGTCGTGCCATCAAGTGGCACGAACGGGACGACATCCGTCGCACCAATTCGTGGGTGTTCCCCCTGATGTGTCGTGAGGTCAATGCGCTGTTGCGCCACCTGCATTGCGGCAAACGCGGCGGGCACCGCAGCCTCCAAGGTTGCCACGAACGTGACGACCGTGCGGTTGTGCGACGGGTCGCTGGACACATCGAGCACATGCGTGCCTGCCACGCCGGTAATGGCCTCGCGAATGGCTGCGATGGTGTCGGCGTTACGGCCTTCACTGAAGTTTGGGACGCATTCAACCAGGGACATGAGGGGGGGTGTTGAGAGTGTAAGTCGCGTGAGAGCGAGATGCGGAATTTGCCGGCGTGTTACTCTGCGTGCAGTTGCTCGAGCAACCAGTCGTGCATCAGGGAATTACTGGCGACAATTGGACCGCGCTGAATTTGCCGCTCGTAGCCGTCCAGGTCTGTCACGCGGCCACCGGCTTCGCGAATGAGCAGCGTCGATGCCGCCATGTCCCACGGCATCACTTCGAGTTCCCAGAATCCGTCAAATCGTCCGCGCGCCACGTCGGCCAGGTCAAGGGCTGCGGCACCCGCACGCCGCAAACCCGACGTGACCGGCATCAGGTTCTTTGATTGACGTTGAAAATCCGGAATGTGCGTGACGTTCTTGAACGGAAAGCCAGTGCCTATCAACGCACGAGCCGGTTCGCAAATCGTTGATACCTTGAGCGGCCCCCCATCAACAAACGCTCCCCCCCCCAACGTGGCGGTGTACACCCCACCGCGCGCGACATCATGCACGCACGCGGCCTGCGCAATGCCATCCACCGCCACGCAAATGGACACGCCGTACGCCGGATAGCCATGCAGAAAGTTGGTGGTGCCGTCCAGCGGGTCAACGACGGCCACCAGTCCGTTCCGAACATCGCCATTCGGGCCGAGTTCTTCGCCGATGACCGTGAGTTCCGGCAAGTGTTTGCGAAAACAGTCGACGATGCGCTGCTCCGCGCCAACATCCACCAGACTTACAAAATCGGTCGGTGACTTTGCCTCCCACAACAATGTCTCGCGTTTGCCCGCCTGCTCGGCAATAAATTCGGCTGCAATGGATGCTGCTTCGCACGCCACGGCGGCCCACTGGGCTCGGTCGGTTGGCTGGGAGACGCTCATGGGACGAAGGATAGCGGCGCGAAGCGGGGCCCGCATCGGCATGCGAAGACTCTGCGGAAGCCTGCCGTCCGGAAACGCCTGTGCGGGGGTGCTGGACCATCGCCCTTCGCGTGAGGCGTTTGAGGCGTTGCTCGACCTACCGTCGGCTCGATACGTTTACGGCATGGCACGTATCTTTAGCGGCATCCAGCCTTCGGGCGAATTACACATCGGCAACTATCTGGGCGCGGTGCGTAACTGGGTTGCGTTACAACGCACGCACCCGGGCGCCCTGTTCTGTGTGGTCGACTACCACGCGATTACCGGCCACTACGATACGGGACTGCTGCGCACGCGGCGGTGGGAGATGGCGCGCTCGCTGCTCGCTGCCGGCATCGATCCGTCGCAGGCGCGGTTGTTCCTGCAAAGTGATGTCCCGGAACACACGGAGCTGAGCTGGATCTTCACAACGTCGCAGCCGCTCGGCGACTTGTATCGGCAGACGCAGTTCAAGGACAAGTCGACCAGGAACAAGTCGGGCAATGACGGGGACGACGACAGTCAGGCCGAAAGTATTCCGGCTGGTCTGCTCATATATCCGGTACTGCAGGCCGCAGACATTCTGCTGTATCGCGCAGACCTCGTGCCGGTGGGCGAAGACCAGGTGCAACATCTGGAGTTGTCGCGCGACATTGCGCGTCGATGGAATGGGCGATTCCGCGAAGGTTTTTTTCCTGAACCCAAAGCCCTTCTGACGCCGACGCGTCGGCTGATGGGGCTGGACGGGCAATCGAAGATGTCGAAATCGCTGGGCAACACGGTGGGGTTGCTGGAAAGCGAAGAAGACATGTGGGCCAAGCTGCGGCCCGCCATGACCGACCCGCAACGCGTGCGCAAAACCGACCCAGGCCGCCCCGAGGTGTGCAACATCTTCCAGTTGCACAAGGCCTTTAATCCGCCCGAGACCGTGCAACACGTGGATGTGCAGTGCCGCACCGCCGGCTGGGGTTGCCTTGACTGCAAAAAGGTGCTGCTCGCCGGCATGATGACGGAGCTGACACCGATTCGCGAACGTGCGGCGCTCCTTGCGGCGGAACCGGAACGCGTTGCGGATGCGCTGGCCGATGGTGCGAACGCCGCACGCACTATTGCGAAGGAAACGATGCGCGAGGTGAAGCACCACATGGGACTTGATCAACTGCGAAGCTCCCCCACGTGACATGCCGGGTCGGTGTCGATTTGTTGGGAGCCCTACCGCACCTGAAAATTCCGTCGAGGCGTGCAGAACGGTTTCGCGTCCATGGCGGGCGGGGTGGAAGGCCGTCGTGGCACCAATTCGCCCGCTGGCCGACTGCGGATCAGGTCCGGCGGGAATGGCAGCGTGGTTGGGGATTGTTTTCAGGTGCCCGGATGCCGTTGCCGGGGCGTTCGGCGTCGACCGGACCTGGGGGCCCCCCCGGATTTTGAACGGGTTGTGGGGTTTGCCGGAATGGAGTCGATACTCCCTGCAGGGGGCATCGTGGTGGTCACCGCTCTGCTCACTGCCTCCACTCGGCATCTGCATAGATGCGGCAAGGCTGGCGTTGCTCCCCGATGGGGCAATCGTCGTGAACGGGGCGCGAGGTGCGTTGCTGGACGAACACAGGCGGCTGTCGGAGCTGGATTCGGGCAGGTTGCGGGGGGCCGGACCGGATGTGTTCGCGACAGAACCGTTGGCGTCGCGGCACGCAGGAAAACCGTTACACTATATCGTGGACGCCGATGCTGGCTACTGACTGCCTGTTGCACCAAAATGCAGCGTATCGGTCTGGCGTTGCAGCATGACTCGCACTTACTGGCTGAACTGAACTCGTGGCAATCGAACGAATCATTAAAGCGGCTGTGGAACGCGGCGCCTCCGACGTGCACATCAAGGCGGGCGATGTGGTGCGCGCGCGCATTGATGGCCGTTTGGTCGCGTTGACCAAGCAGGCCCTCACGGCCGAACAGACGCGGGCGATTGCGCTGCACCTCATCTCGGCCGACAGCGATCGGGGCAAGATCGATTCGTTGCTGGATCACGACTGTTCCTGGTATGCCGAAGGCGTGGGACGATTCCGCGTCAATATCATGCGGCAGCGCGGGGCGCACTCGGTGGTCATGCGTGTGATTCCGGAGAATGTGCCGACGTTTGAGTCGTTGCGATTGCCGGCAGTGCTGAACCGCATTGCGCATAACGAACGGGGCATGGTCCTCGTGACGGGTGTAACAGGATCGGGCAAATCCAGCACGTCGGCCGCATTTGTACACGCCATCAATGCGCACTATGAAAAACACATTGTCACGCTCGAGAATCCCATTGAGTTCATTCATACGGACCTCAGGAGTTCGGTCACGCAGCGCGAAATCGGCATCGATACGGAAAGTTTTCGCATGGGGCTGCGCGCGGCATTGCGTCAGGATCCCGATGTCATTTTGATTGGCGAAATGCGCGATGCGGAGACCATTGACACCGCGATGAAGGCGGCCGAAACCGGACATTTGCTGTTGTCGACGCTGCATACGCCGGATGCACAAAGCACGATTATGCGCATTGTGGCCATGTTCCCGCCGGATGAACAAACGGTGGTGCGCATTCGTCTGGCCGAGACGTTGCACGCGGTAGTGTCGCAGCGCCTGCTGCCGCGTGCGAGCGGGCAGGGACGCGTGGTCGCTGCGGAAGTGATGGTCATAACGCCGACCATTCGCGATTTGATTATCGAGAATCGCGTGGGCGAAGTGCGGGACTACATCGCCGACGGGCACGTGCAGTACGGCATGCAAACGTTCGATCAGCATCTCACGGAGCTGGTGAACAACGGCGAGGTGACGTTCGAGACGGCGTTGGCGGCCGCGACGCGACCGTCGGACTTCGAGTTGAATTTCAAGACGTTGAACAGTGGACGACGGGCTCCGACGCCGTTGGCGACGAATGTTGTGCGCGGTGGGCCGGCGGGGGCGAGACCGGTGCTGGGAGGGCAATCAGGACTGGGGCCGAATCCGCTCGGCACGGGGCCGAATTTGCCGCCGATTTCTACGAGTCCGAGTGGGCATAGTGCGGTGACGAGTCCGAATCCGTTGGGGGATGATGCGGTGTTTGGCAGTGGGTTTGAATCGCTGTTTGGCAGTTAGGGGGCCTGCAAAGCGCGCATGTTGGGCGGGACTTTTCATGCTCGAGTTGAGCGTTGAGTGACCGCAGGCTTCAACACCGTGCGCGTGACGTCGAATTTGGCGGCTTTGCAGAATTCAGAGTTCAGCACCTTGCAGAATTCAGAGTTCAGCAACTTACAGAATTCAGAGTTCGGCACTTGGCAGAATTCAGAGTTCAGCACCTTGCAGAATTCAGAGTTCAGCACCTTGCAGAATTCAGAGTTCAGAATTCAGAGTTCAGAACATGCAGAATGGATGCTGCGCGCGGAATTGGTTGGACGGGAGTTGGAATGAGAATGCATTGGGGTGGGGAAGGGGGCAGAATGGTGGAATGTTTGACTTTCACCAACTCCAGATCTGGCAGCGCTCGTTTGCGCTCTCCGTTGCAGTACGACGGGCGACGAAGGGCCGCGCGCGGCTGGGACCGCCGGGGCTTGTCGCACAGCTCACGCGCGCGTGTAGCGCCGTGCCCGCGAATATCGCCGAAGGGGCCGGTCAGTCTTCCCCCCTGCAGACGGCTCGCTTTCTCGACATTGCCATGGGTTCCCTGAGCGAATGCGAGAATCACCTCGCCGAAGCGGAGTGTGCCGGTTTGATCCCTGACCCACTCGCGTCTGGATTCATCGCGGAGGTGCGCGCACTGCGCCGCATGACGCTGGCCTTCAAGCGCTGGGTGCTCCGAAACGCCTGATGCCTTCCTCCAATACACCTCCCACCGACCTCGACAACGCCCCCCTCTTCGCTGTCTGAACTCTGAACTCTGAACTCTGCATTCTGCAAGTTGCTGAATTCTGAATTCTTCAGTTCCTGAACCCGCGCGGTATATCTTGTAAAATGCCCCCCAAACTCCTCTCCGGCATCATGATCCCCGCGGTCACCCCGTTCACCTCCTCCGGGGACCTCGACCGCACGAATTTCCAGTCGAACCTCCGCGCCCACGTTGCCCTCGGCATGACCGGCGCGCTGATCGCCGGCTCGTCCGGTGAAGCAGCGCTGCTGGACGACACCGAACGCGGCACCCTGATCAAATGGGCGCGCGAAGTAATTCCCGCTGACAAATGGCTGCTGGCCGGCATTGGCGCGGAAAGTACGCGCCAAACCATCAATCGCGCCAAGATCGCGCACGCCGCAGGTGCTGACGCGGTGTTGGTTGTCGCACCGCACTACTACCTGAAACGCACTACGGAAGTCGCACTGTCCGCACACTACCGCGCGATTGCTGACGCGAGTCCGCTGCCGATCATGTTGTACAACATTCCCGTGTACGCGCATCTCGTGCTGTCGCCTGCGCTCATTCATGAAATGGCGCTGCATGAGAACGTGATTGGCATGAAAGACAGCGCGGGAAACCTCCCGGTGCTCGCGGAGTACCTTGCGGCCTCCAGCGACAAATTTCGTGTGCTGACCGGAAGCGGTGGCACGACCACGGCGGCCCTCAAGGCGGGCGCGGCGGGCGCCATTCTGGCCATTGCGTTGTTTGCGGGCCCCACCGTACTGGCGATGCACGCGGCGCAGCAGGCGGGCGATGAAACCACGGCGGCTGCGTTGCAACTGCGGTTGGTACCGCTCGCGAGTGACATCGGTGGAGCGTTGGGCCCGGCGGGCATCAAGGCGGCAATGGATCTGGTTGGTTTGTCGGGCGGGCCACCGCGCGGCCCGTTGCAGCCGCTTACCGGCGATGAACGCGCGATGGTTCGCGACCGATTGGAAACGGCGGGACTGCTGCCCTCGTAGGGGGTACCACGCGCCGGTCGCAGGCCCCATCGCTTCGCGCTGTGCAGCGGCTCCCGATTATTTTCCCGTTCGTCCGGAGATCACGTGTCCATCGTTGCGGCAATAGTTTTGTTGGGCGTGGTGTTGTTTGCGTCGTTGCTCATGGTGCCGCTGGGACTTCCGGGGCTCTGGGTCATGTTGGGTGCGGCCTTGCTCTACAACGTCTTGTTGCCGGCGGGCGGCATCGGTTGGGTGACCCTGATTGGATGCGCGGTGCTGGTCGTGATTGCCGAGGTGCTCGAATTCACATTGGGCGCCCGTTACACCAAGAAATACGGTGGCTCGCGGCGTGCCGGCTGGGGCTCGATTATCGGCGGCATTGCGGGCGCGATTGTTGGTGTGCCCGTGCCCGTCATTGGGTCGGTCATCGGCGCGTTTGTTGGAGCGTTTGCCGGAGCACTGGTTGGCGAATTCACGGTGCCGCGGGAGAGTCGCGGCGATCTCACCCGCGTGGCGACGGGTGCGGTTGTGGGCCGCGCGGTCGCCGCAGCGCTCAAGACGGGCATCGGGGTGGTGGTGGTGGTGTGGATCCTGGCCGTCACCATGTTCAACCGCGCCTGAGGCGGGCCCTCCGCAGGCGATGCTGAGACGGGCTGGGGCGGCAATGTGTCCCGCCGCATTCCCGCGCGCTTCTGGTTGCTTCCGGGGTCCCTCCGCTTAGATTTCATCAACGGCCCGCGCAACGTGCGCGGGCCGTTTTTTTGTGTGCGGCTGTGTCGGCGCCCCCGCTTCCGGGGGCCGTCCCGGCTGATTGGCGAGAGCGCGGCGAAAGCCTGCGGTTCGGCCGGTCAGCCCCAGACACCGCCGCCCGACCAGGTATTCGCATGTTTGATTCCAAGACCCGGACGGTCGTGGTTGTGGGCGCGCAGTGGGGCGACGAAGGCAAAGGCAAGCTGGTAGACGTGCTGGCCGAACGCGCCGACTGGGTGGTTCGCTATCAGGGCGGCGCCAATGCGGGACATACCGTGCACATCGGCGACAAGACCGTTGTGCTGCATCAAATACCCAGTGGCATCATGCACGCTGGGGTGCGTTGCGCGATTGGTAACGGCGTCGTGCTCGACCCTGAGACGCTGTTTACCGAAATTGATGAACTGGTGGCCGACGGCGTTGACGTGGAAGGCCGGCTGTATGTGAGTGAACGCGCGCATCTGGTGATGCCGTATCACAAGCTGGTGGATCGCGCGAGTTCGGCCAGCAAGGAAATTGGTACGACCGGTCGTGGTATTGGCCCGGCGTACGAGGACAAGATTGCTCGGCGTGGTGTGCGCGTGCTCGATTTGCGGTGGCCCGACAAATTGCGCGAGCAGGTGGAACGCGGGGTGCAGCACGCCAACGCGCAATTGCAGCGTTTTGACAGCGACGTCCGCGCCTCGGTGGACGACACGATGACCGCGCTGGCCGCCCTGGCACCGCGTTTGCTCGGCCTTGCGGACGATGTGGGACTGCTGGTGCATCGCGCGATCAAGAGCGATGCGGCCGTGCTCTTGGAAGGCGCGCAAGGTTCCCTGCTGGATGTCGATCACGGCACGTATCCGTTCGTCACCTCCAGCAACACGACCAGTGGCGGAGCGGCGACGGGCGTTGGCATTTCGCCGCTGTCGCTGCAGTCCGCCCTTGGGGTAGTGAAGGCGTACACCACGCGAGTTGGGGCCGGCCCGCTTCCTACCGAATTCACGGAGCCGCTGCAGACGCAGGTGCGCACTTTGGGCAACGAATTCGGCGCGACCACCGGACGTCCGCGACGCTGCGGTTGGTTTGACGGCGTGGTGGTGCGGTATGCCGCGCGCGTCAATGGCCTGACGGGACTTGCGGTCACGAAACTCGACGTCCTGGACACGCTGGAGAAGCTGGCCATCTGCACGGGGTATCGCATTCACGGCGATGTGCACACCGAGTTTCCCGCTGACCTTTCCTTGCTCGAGCGCGCGGAGCCGGTGTACGAATGGTTTGACGGCTGGCTCGAATCCACGCAGCACGCGCGGGCGCTCACCGACTTGCCCGACGCCGCGCGCGCGTACCTCGATCGCATCGAAGCGTTGTGTGAAACGCCCATCGCGTTTGTGAGCGTCGGTACACGCCGCGATCAGATCATTGGCGTGCACCCCGCCTGAACCACATGATCACCACGGTTGATGTCGCCATCGTTGGCGCGGGGCCCTGTGGACTGGCGGCGGCGATCGCGGCGGAACGCGCGGGGTTAAGTGCGCTCTGTTTTGATCGCGGTTCGATCGTGAACGGGTTGGCGTCGTATCCGGCATACATGACGTTTTTCAGCACGGCCGAGCGTCTTTCCATAGGTGATATTCCGTTCATTGTCGCGACCGACAAGCCGTCGCGCCGCGATGCGCTGGCGTATTATCGGTCCGTCGCCTCGTTATACAACGTGAAGGTGCGCCAGTACGAAGTGGTCGAATCAGTGCGCCGATTGGGACACGACGATGCACGATTTGGAATGGATGACGCCATGGTGCTCGCTACGCGCGCGCCACGGTGGCAACTGCGCACGCGCAAGCGTTCCGGCGAGAGTGTTCTGACGTTTGCGCACGCTGTCGTAGTGGCCACGGGATACTTTGGACGGCCTAATCGACTGGGCGGCGTTCCGGGTGAATTGTTGCCTCATGTCTTTTATCGGTACACGGAAGGCCATGGCGCGTGGAATGAACCAGTGGTCGTCGTGGGTGGCGCCAACTCTGCGGTCGATGCCGCGCTCGACTTGTACCGGTCTGGTGCCCGCGTCACACTCGTGCACTTTGGCCCCGAGCTTGACGCGAATGTGAAACCGTGGGTGCGTCCGGACATTATGGGCCGAATCACGGACGGTGCGATTGCGACGCGCTTTCATGCGCGGGTTGTCGCGGTCGAACCCGAAGCCGTAGTCATTCGTGACGAGCACGGCGAAAGCCGCATACCGGCAACGCAAGTGTACACCATGACCGGATATCAACCGGAGACCGCGTTGCTGGAAGACGCCGGCGTACCGATGGACGCCCAGTCTGGGATTCCGCTGCACCACGCGGCGACGCTCGAGACGAACCAGTCCGGACTGTACATAGCCGGCGTGATCGCGTCAGGGTTTGATGCGAACAAGATTTTTATTGAAAATGGCCGCGATCATGGGAAACGGATTGTCGCGGACATTCTTGGCCCCAACCCTTCACCCGACGTGCCCTGATGGCAACGCATCCCGAAGTCATGGACAAGCTCGTGTCACTCTGCAAACGACGCGGCTTCATTTTCCAGTCGTCCGAGATTTACGGTGGTGCCGGATCGGTGTGGGACTATGGTCCACTGGGCGTCGAGCTCAAGCGCAACATCAAAGACCGCTGGTGGAACAGCATGGTTCGCATGCGCGACGACATTGAAGGCCTGGATGCGGCCATTCTCATGCATCCGCGAACCTGGGAAGCCAGCGGGCATGTGGCGGGTTTTGTCGATCCGCTGGTGGATTGCAAAACGTGCAAAGGTCGGTTTCGCGCGGACAAATTGCAGGATGCCCGCTGTCCGCAGAAGCCGAGTAAACAGCCGGGCCAGCATGACGCGTGCCAGCTGACGGAAGCGCGGCAGTTCAACCTGATGTTCAAGACCACGATGGGCCCGTTGGAAGATTCCGCGAGCATCGCGTATCTCCGTCCGGAAACGGCCCAGGGCATCTTCGTGAATTTTCTGAACGTGCAACAAAGCATGCGTCAGAAGGTGCCGTTTGGCATTGCACAAATTGGCAAGGCCTTTCGCAACGAGATTACTCCGGGCAACTTCATTTTCCGTACGCGGGAGTTCGAGCAGATGGAGATGCAATTTTTCGTCGAGCCCGGCACGGATATGGAGTGGTTTGACCAGTGGAAAGAGACGCGCCTGCAGTGGCACCTCGACCTGGGACTGCGCCGCGATCGTCTCAACTTCCATCAGCACCAGGGCCACGAACTGGCGCATTACGCACGCGCCGCGTTTGACGTGGAGTTTGATTTTGGCGGTTCGCTGGGCTTCCAGGAAATTGAAGGCATTCACAACCGCGGCGACTTCGATCTCTCGCAACACCAGCAGTTCTCGGGCAAGAAACTGGAGTACTACGATCAGCAGGCGAACACGCGCTACCTGCCCTATGTGATTGAGACCTCGGTGGGTGCCGATCGGGTCACGCTGGCGGCGATGGTGAACGCGTACCGTGAGGAAACCGTCGAGGGTGAGGACGAAGGTCGCGTGGTGTTGGGGCTGCATCCAACTATCGCACCCATTAAGGCTGGTATATTCCCGCTCACGAAGAAGGACGGCCAACCGGAATTTGCGCATCGCGTGGTCAGCGCGCTTCGTAGTTCGTTTGCGGTTGACTATGACGAGTCGGGTTCCATTGGCAAGCGGTACCGCCGTCAGGACGAAGTGGGCACGCCGTTCTGCATCACGGTCGACGGCGAAAGTGCTGCGGCGGACAGCGTCACGGTTCGCGACCGCGATACCCTTCAACAAGAGCGCGTCAGCACGGGCCAACTGGTAGGCTACCTCGCCGAGCGGCTTCGCTAACCCGGTTTTTGCGGTCGGCTTGCCACCGGTGACACAACCGCTGAGCGCAGGCCGATAGCTTGTTAGCCCCCGCATGTGCGGTTTTCGGGGGCCGACGCGTTAAGATGAAAGATCCTTCCCGCTGAACGCCACGTTTTTACCGAGTCATCATGCATCAGCAGGCAGCCCGTCAGTTGCAGGAGCGGTTGACGTCACTGGCACCATCGGCGGTACTCGATCAGGCCGTACAATTTTTTTCGAGGCAAAGCGGCGTGTACGCGGCGTTTCTCGAAAAACGCGGACCCACGCACGTCATGTTGCGCGGTCAGGGTGGCGAGGAAATTGCCATTGCCGCGTGGAACACCGCAGCAGGCACCATGGTGAGCGGTTCGACCTACTTGTTCGACCAGCAGGTGGCGCGTTTCTTAGATGCCCTTCCGCCGTTGGCACAGGTGTCGGCATGACCGCCCCGTTTGTGACATCCCTTGGTGTTCGGCCGGAGACCATTTGCCTGGTTGACAGCACCTCGCCCGCGACACCGCGCGACAGCCTGGTCACAGTGCGCGTTCGAGGCGCGGAAGTGTGGGATGGCGTGCGCGTCGAAGCCAGTGCGTCGACGCCGGTGCGGGATGTGAAACAGGCGGCCCTTGCGGTTCTGATGCCGGATGTCGATACGGCCGACTTGTTTGTCGTGAAGCTGCAGGGCTGTGAGTTGCGGAACGAGCATCTGTCGCTTGCAGACGCGGGCGTGAAAAACGGTGCCACCCTCCTGGTCATGTCGCGTCGCCGCCACGCCGTGCGATGAGCGCGGTCACGGGCACGCAAACATCTGACCCAACGGCAGCGACCAGCGCCGCAGAGTTGATCTCGGCGGTGCAACGGCTTCGCCGCGAGATTGGCAAGCGCATTGTCGGCCAGGATAACGTCGTTGAAGAAATTCTGATGGCGATGATCGCGGGCGGCCACGCGTTGCTTGTTGGCGTTCCCGGCCTCGCCAAGACACTGATGATCAAGTCAATTTCGGATGCGATGCGCCTGGACTTCCGGCGCATTCAATTCACGCCCGACCTGGTGCCCAGTGACATTACCGGCACCGAGATTATGGAAGAGGGCGCCAACGGTGCGCGTGCGTTTCGTTTTGTCCGGGGTCCCGTGTTCGCCAACATTGTGTTGGCCGATGAAATCAATCGCGCGCCACCACGTACCCAGGCAGCGCTGCTGGAGGCTATGCAGGAGCACAGCGTAACGGCGGCTGGACAAACCATGCGGTTGCCGGAACCGTTCTTTGTGCTTGCTACACAAAATCCCATTGAGCAGGAAGGCACGTATCCACTGCCGGAGGCGCAGCTCGATCGGTTTTTGTTCGATATTCGGGTGGGGTATCCGTCCGAAGCGGAGGAAGTGTCCATCTTGCGTGCAACAACCGGGCGCGGTGGCGCACGGATTGCCCCCGTGTTCGACGCGGACGAGGCTCTTGCCTTGCAGCGTCTGGTTCGTGAGCTGCCCTGTTCGGATTTGGTGCTGCAGTACGCCGCGCAACTGGTGCGCGCGTCGCGGCCGGCCGAAGCCAAAGCCCCGCTAATTGTGAAACAGTACGTGCGCTGGGGGGCAGGGCCCCGCGCGGGACAGGCTCTTATTCTTGGGGCCAAAGCGGCGGCACTGTTGGCGGGGCGTGCGGCGGTCTCACCAAGCGACATCCAACGCGTGGCGCTGCCAGTCTTACGCCATCGGGTGTTGCTCAATTTTGCCGCCGAGGCAGCAGGCGTCGAGGCGGAGCGTATTGTGCATGCACTGGTTGCGCATGTGCCGGTGCCGTCCAGCGCAATTCCCGCGTAGTCACGGGAAAGGGTCATGCACCCGTCCGCACACCGCGCCAATACGCAGGTCGCGTAACATGAGCGTCGAGATGGGCGCCATGCTTGATGCGCTGCGTGGTGTGCGCTGGCCAGCGCGTCGACCGGTCGCGGCGGGCCTTCCCGGCGCGCATCGCTCGCGCCAGCGCGGTACGTCGGGTGAATTCACCGAGTACCGCTTGTATCGACAAGGCGATGATCCGCGCCGACTCGACTGGAAACTTCTGGCGCGCAGCAATCGCGCATTTGTGCGGCTGACCGATGATCGTGCGTTGGAGCCGACATGGATTGTGGCGGATGCCTCGGCCAGCCTTGCGTATCCATTGCAGGAAACAGACGGCCGGCCAACCAAATGGGACCTGTTGCGCGCGGTCGCTATTGGATTGGCCGCGGTCGCGCATGCCGGCGCCGATCCGGTCGGATTACTGGTGGCCAGTGGAAACGGCGCACGATTGGTACCGCGTACACGGCGTGGGACGGTGCGAGAGGTGTCGCGCGCGTTGTACGAGACGCGTTGTGTGGGCTCGTCTGCGATGGCCCCGTTGTTGGCACCACTCTCGCCCAACTGCCGCCTTGTCGTGCTGAGCGACCTGCTGGGCGACTTCGAGGAGACACTGCGCGTCGTATCGCAGTTGATCGCCTCGGGTGCGCAGGTGGATTGTGTCCACGTGGTTGCGGTCGAGGAACTGGAACTGCCGGATGGGGCGTTTCTCGCGATCGATCCGGATGACGAAAGTCGTGCGCCGCGCGCGTCGCACCGAGGTGCGCGCACCGAATATCGTCGTGCCTTCGATGCGTTTCGTGCGGAAGCCGCGCGAAGGTGGCGTGCGGCTGGCGCGGGCTATCTTGAAGCGCGAACCGATGCCGCCCCTGCGCGTGTGGTACGGCACATCGTTTGTGGTGCGGCCGGAGAAATGCATGGTGATGCGGCGCTGAACGTGCGGCAAAGTGCCGGCCAATCACTCACGGAGCGTCGCGCGTGATTGGCGTGAGTGCCCCGTGGGTTCTTGGCGTGGCAGCAGTGGGCGCGCTTGCGACCATTGTGCTGCATTTTCTGTCGGTACGCCGCCCACCCGTGTTGTTGCTGCCTACCATGCGGTTTCTGCCCGATCGCTCGGTACGGGCCGTGTCGCGAAGCGCGCGTCCCAGCGACTTGTTGTTGTTGCTGATGCGCGTCGCTGCGCTGCTGCTCATCGGTACTGCGCTCTCGGGTGTGACGTGGCGAGGAACGGGTGTCAAGCACGGTCGCGTCGTGGTGCTGCAGCGAGGTGCGCTGGAAAATACGGAAGTGATGCGGTCTGTAGTGCGTGATGCAATGCGGGGAGCGTTCTCCGGTGATACGGTGGCGCGATTGGTGCTGGTCGACTCGACGGCGCACGTATTGTCGGCGGCCGAGGCGCAAGCGTTTCAGGCGGAGACACTGTCCACTCTGGTGCCGTTTCGCTTGGCCAATGCTGTCACGACGCCGACGCTGACGGCCGCATTTCTCGTGGGCGTACGAGCGGCGGGCGCACTGGTGCGCGATGCACCTGCTGTCGGCGCTGTTGAGTTAATCATTGCAACGCCCTTCATGCGCACGTCACTGGACGCAGGAACGAATGAAGCGCGGGCCATGTGGCCGGGGCCAATTCGGCTGGTTGATACTCGTGGGTCGCGTGCTGAAACGTCTACGCGCCTGGTTGATTCGCTGCAACCTGCGCGCCGCGTCGTTTTCGGAGCAAATAGGCCCACCGATGCCGTCGCTTCGGCATTTTTGGCGCGTGGTTGGCTAGCGGCTGCAAATTCGAACGCGTTGCCGCCGACCACTGCATCGAGCCTGGCAGTACCGGTAACGGTGGAATGGCCGGAAACGGGAGTTCCGTCGGGTTGGGCGCCAACTCGGCCGGACACGGTGGGTGCCGTGATTGCGCGTGGAACTGCGTTGGTGTTTCCATTTGTGCGCACCTCACGAATTCCGGCCGGGGTCGCGAAACAGGGGCGCGCGGTGGCTTGGTGGAGTGACGGGCAGGTGGCCGCCGTCGAAGTCTCCACGGCGGGTGCGTGCACTCGACATGTGGGCATTCGCATTCCGCCGGCCAGCGACGTGTTGCACGGGCAAAGTGCGCGCGCATTGCTGCTGGCGTTGTCTGGTCCGTGTGGCGGTGAAATGGACAGCGCCACGGCAGGTGCTACGCCGGCATGGCGCACGTTGACCGGCACCGGTAATTTCGCATCGGCTATCAAATTCCGTAGTACGGCGACTGTGCGTACGCCGTGGGCGGCACTGTTGCTGGTCGTAGCGCTCGCATTGCTGGTGGCGGAGTGGTGGATGCGTGATCGGGAAGACAAGGTGAAGCGCACGGCGAACGACGAGTTGAACAGTCTGCGCAAGGTAGCGTGACCATGCGCGTGAACCAGAGTACGGCGGGTGTGGTGCAGCAGGTACAACGGCAGCTCACCTTGATCTCCTACGGGCGCGCCGTGGCGTTTGGCTTGGCGACTGCGGTCGTGGCGTCATTCGTGAGCAACTTGTTGCTGCCGTTGGCGTTCACTTCGCAACCCGACTACCTGGGCCTGGTGGCCGGAACGCTCGGGTCACTGGCCGGAATTGCCGTTGGCATTTTCTCCCGTCGGCGCGATGGGGTGGTGACCCGAACCCGGGCATCGCTCTGGCTCGAAGAGCGGTTCCCTTCGATGCAGTTTGCGTTGGCGACACTCACCGAGTTTGACGCCAATCGCACTCGGGAAATCTCGGAAGACGCGCGTCTGCGTCTCGTCGAAGCAGTGGGATCGCTACAGGTCTCTGCACCGCTGCGTCGCTCGGCCATACGGCAGTTACGCGTTCCCGTGCTGCTGGCCGTTCCGTTGCTCATATTTTCGGAACAGCTGCAGATACTCGCCATGCGCCTCGTCTACCGAAATTCCGCCGTATCTGAAATACGATTCAGTGTGGGTGCGGACTCCGTTGCGGCGAATTCGCGTGCACTTACGAACTGGCGCGTGCGCGTCGTGCCTCCGGCATACAGCGCCCTTGAAGCACGCAATCTGGATGATGCCGGACAAGTGGCCGCACTGGTGGGCAGCCACATTGACGTGTCGGGCGCCGATTCAGAATTGCCCACTGCTATCGTTCGCTCAACGGTGGACTCCGTCGCATCCGCGACGCTGGCCGTTGCGCGGAATGGAGCGAGCTGGCGCGCGGGGCTCTCGATGCCTGCTTCGCCGGCCGAGGTGCGCTTTGCACTGAGCTCGGCCAATCGCCAGTTGTTGCTGGAGCCGCGCGCCGATTCCATTCCGGTAGTGCATTTGCACTTCCCGGTTCGGGACAGCGTGCTTCGCGAATCAAAGGGTGTCGTCGCGCTGGACGCCACGGCGAACGATGACCTTGGGCTCGCGATTGTCAATTTCGAACTCATCGTGACGTCAGGAGAGGGCGAGCGCTTCACGGCAAAAACGGTTGTGTTTGGCGCACAAAGGTTGAGTGGCGAACACGACCGCAAGTGGCAGGCTTCGTTTATACTGGACACGATGAAACTGCTGGCGGGTGACATCGTGCACATGCGTGCCGTCGCGCGCGATCGTCACCCGGACGCAGCACACGAACCTGGGGCCAGCGAGACGCGTACGTTTCGCATTGCTCGGCTTGGCGAGTACGACTCGGTGGCGGTAGAGCCTGCGCCGCCGCCAGAGGTGCAGAAGTCGCTGATGAGTCAACGTATGCTGCTGATTCTCACGGAAAAGCTGGCGGCGCGCCGCACGTCGATCACGAAGGATGTGCTGATTGCCGAGTCACGCAAACTGGCCAGTGATCAAGTCAAACTTCGCAAAGCGATTGGCAGTCTCGTATTCCAGCGGTTTGAGGGCGAGGACTCGGGGGAACATGCGCATTCGGCTGACGACGGCCATGATCATGGCGTGACCATGGATCAGGGCAAACTGGTGCCCACTTTGGCAACTGGTGCGCCAATGACGGACGGCGAGGGTGGGGAGTCGCCGATTGTGGCCATCAACAAGCCCTTGCTGGAAGCCTTCAATGCCATGTGGGATGCAGCGAGCTCGTTGGAGATTGCCGAACCCAAAGCGGCAATTTCGCATATGAAACTGGCCCTCGCCGCTATCGAACGCGCGCGGGGTGCTGAACGAATTTATCTGCGCGGGAAGCCGCCGGTGGTCATCGTTGATATCGGCAAGGTGCGATTGGCCGGCAAGGATACGGGGCAGGTAAATTCGCGCGCGCCTCGCGAAGCGTTCTCGCCACGCGATGCAGCGCGAGAGTCGCGATTACTCGCGGCCGCGCTGCTGCTCACGCGCGATGTGGAGGCTGGGCGCGACTCGTTGGCTCTGCTCCGACTTGAGTCGATCGCCGAAGCGCCGCGTTTGGCGGCGGCGCTGAACGACGCGCTTGCGGTGGTCCGTCGCGGCGGCGATGTCACCGCGGTGCTCATTCGTGCGCGTCGATTGTTGGGCACGGGCGTTCGATCGGACTCACTGAATGGTTGGCGCGGTCGGTAATGACGGCCATTCCCCAGGTCGGTTCAGGCGTGGCGGCGCCCTTTGTATTTGCGACCGCACAGTACGAGTCGGGCGACTGGGATTCGGCGCCGCTGGTGCCAGCCAACGTTATTGATGCCATTGCGCGCTACACCACCATTGCCGTGGCGCCGCAAGGCATCATTGTGCCGCTCGCGTCGGAAGAAGTGTTTCGTTCCCCGCTGCTGTATCTCACGGGCCACTTGCCGGTGCGTTTCACTCCGAAAGAATCGGAGGTCATGGCCGCGTATGTGCAACGTGGTGGATTGTTGTTTATCGACGACCACAATCACGACATCGACGGCCCGTTCCACCAATCGGTCGTGGAGGAAATTCGCCGCATTTTCGGCGTGATGACGAAGCTGCCGAACAATCACGAACTGTATCGCTCGTTCTTCAAATTTGAGAACGGCCCCCCGGCCACGAGTCACGAGTTGAACGGATGGGGCGACAACCTGGTACACGAGCACCTGCAGGCTATTCTGCGCAACCATCGCATTGGCGTGTTGTACAGCAACAAGGATTACAGTTCCGAGTGGAGTTATCATCCCGACAACAAGCGATTCTTGTCGGTCGACAACACCAGGTTTGCGGTCAACCTGGTGGTGTATGCCCTCACGCGCTGAGACGGCGACATTGCGTGGTCAAATCCGCGCGCGCGTGGAGCTGGTACTCCGACTTGGCGCGCTCGGCGCCCTCGTAACCGCGCTGTTGCTGGTTGTCGGAGTATTCCGGGCCGGGGCGCCTGGCGGTACACCCGTGGTCTTTCAGACAGCGCCCATTGGTGCGGTCGCCACGCGGACATTCGCCTCGCTGGTGCAGCAGTCGCTGCTGGACGTACCGACGACGGCCGACGGGCGCGCGAATCCACTTCGCCCAATTCACCTGCTGGCGAATGCGGTTCCGGACGAAGCGGCCCGGGCGCTTGCGTCAGCGGCGCGTGTGGCCGGCCTTCCCGTTTCCTGGTCCGATTCCACAGCGAACCGCGCGGCGATTGCCGTGGAAGTGCAGCCACTCATCGATCCGAAAGGTGGCTACACCCTGCGCGTGGCTGCGCCAGGTGGTGTCGAGATCGCCCTTCAAGATTCGTTGGGCTTGATTGACAGCGTCCGCGCGAAGTTTGGCGGCGCCAACCTGGAGGTTGGGCGTGTCGCAGGAACGGTGCGCGCTGTCGCGGGAAACTCGGTAGCTGCGTCGTCCGTGCCCATTGCTCCGGCTCTTCGTCGAATTTTGCTGTTCGCGGAACCGGGTTGGGAAGCAAAATTCACCATGGCGGCGCTTGAGGAACGCGGGTGGATAGTGGAGGCGCGGTATGCGCTGGGCAAGAACGTGAGCGTGACGCAGGGTGCGCCAGTCAATCCGGATACCGCGCGGTATTCGGCCGTCATTGCACTTGATTCCAGCGCGCGCGCGCACGTCGCAGCCATCCGACGATATGCGGCGACCGGCGGTGGTGTGCTCATCGCGGGTGCCGCAACCACCCTTCGGGAATTCGGTGATCTGTTGCCCGGTCGCGCGGGTCCCCGACAATCGGGCATTCCTGGTGCTTTGGCAACGGCCACGCCATTACTCGGTTTGGCCTGGCGACCCATGACCCCCGATTCGAACGCGGTTGTGCTCGAACACAGCGCGCGCAAGGGCACGACGAACGCAACGCTGGTTGCCAAACGCTTTGGCGCGGGTCGCGTTGCGGCCGTCGCCTATGATGGCGTATGGGAATGGCGAATGGCCGGTCCCGACGGCAGTGTCGATGCCCACCGCCAATGGTGGAGTGCGCTGGTGAGCGCGGTTGCGTTCGCGCCGGAACAGACTCGCGATGCATCCGGAATTCCGCTGCAATGGCACCGTGACGAGCCGGGACGCGCGGCACCGTACGCCGATACGCATGCGCGACTGGGTGAACCGGTGGCGATGCCGGCAGTGACAGTGCGCACAGATCGGGCGCTGCCCTGGGAACTGCTGCTGGCTGTTGCTGCGGTACTCCTGTTGTTGGGCGAGTGGGGCTCACGACGTCTGCGTGGGGCGCGATAGGGCCAGAGCACCGCACGGCGCGGAGAGGCGGCGCCGAGTATTTTGCGACATGACGACTCCCGTAGCATTTATTTCGAATTCCGACTGCGGTCGGCACGACACTGGCTGGCAGCATCCCGAGCACGTGGGGCGACTGCGGGCAATACCGCGGGCGCTGCGCAATGACATCGCCCTGTACGAATCGTTGCAGCACGTGGAAGGTCGGCACGCGACGGTTGATGAAATCCTGCTGTCGCATGACGAATCGTATATCAACCACGTACGCGCGGTGGTGGACGCTGGTGGTGGTCGCCTCGATGCCGACACTGTCGTCAGTGAGGGGTCGTGGGATGCCGCGACTGCCGGCACCGGATGTTTGTTGGACGGGGTCGATATGGCCTTCGACGGGCGGGCACCCCGCAGTTTCAGCGCGGTGCGTCCTCCGGGACATCACGCGTTGCGTGGCGGCTCCATGGGCTTCTGCATTTTCGGCAACGTCGCCATTGCCGCGCAGTACGCGCTCAACCGCGACGACTGCAACCAGGTGCTGATTGTCGATTGGGATGTGCACCACGGCAACGGCACACAGGCGTTGGTGGAACACGACGAGCGCATTCACTTCGTGTCCATGCACCAGTGGCCGTGGTATCCGGGTACCGGTGCGGCGGACGACCACGGTCCCAAGGACACGGTGTGGAACGCGCCCATGGGTCCTTCATTGGCGCCCGAGCGGTATGTGCAGGCCTTTCTGGGCGCGGTCGATTCGGCCACGCAGGACTTTACGCCTGATCTGCTGATCATCTCCGCCGGATTCGATTGCCTTGAGGGCGACCCGCTGGGCGCGTTCACGCTTCGCAACCAGCACATTGCCACGCTCACGCAGGAAATGGTACACCGCGCGAATGCCTGGTGTTCTGGCCGTGTGGTGAGCGCACTGGAAGGTGGGTATGCGCCAGACCCGGTTGCGGCCGCAGTCATGGTGCACCTTGCAGCGCTCGCCTGACAGCACAGACACTCCCCGCGCAGCGGTTGCACCATTCCGGCCTCGGCATAACTTCCGGCAGGCTGCATTCCTTCCTGAAAAACACGACGTGAACGAACCGGCACCTATCAACGATCCCGCAGCGCCGCCCACAGAGCCGGCGTATCCGCTGGTGGTGTTTCGTGGCGCCGATGGCTCGCAAGTGGTGGATTGCCATCCGCGTGATGTCGGCGCGTTAATGCAAGCGAAAGGGGCCCTGTGGGTTGATATTGATTCAACCAACCGCACGCAACATGCGTTGCTTGAAAAATTGTTTCACTTTCATCCGTTGGCCATTGAAGATACGCTCAACCCGCACTCGCGCGTCAAACTTGAGGAATATCCGGGCTACCTGTTTATCGTGATTCGGGGTGTGGCGCTTCGCGAGCAGACGGAAGATCCCTACGACCTCGAAACCAGCGACTTGTACGCATTTCTCGGCCCGAGTTTTCTGGTTACGGTGCACGCGGGACCGTTCCCGGCGATCACGACCGTAGCCAACCAGCTGCGTCGTTCGCCCGACCTCATGGTGCGAGGGGTGGAGCGGGTGTTGCACCTGGTGCTCGACGAAACCATTGACGGATTTTTTCCCATCCTCAATTCGATTGACGAGTTCCTGGATACCATCGAAGAACGGGTCTTCGCGAACTTCGATGAAACCGCGTTGCGCGACATTTTCAACGTGAAGCGGCTGGTGTTGTCGCTGCGTCGCTACCTGCAGCCATCACGCGAAGTGATGAACGTACTGACCAATCGCCCGACCCCACTGCTTTCGTTGGAAACGCAGGTGTATTTCCGCGACATCTACGATCATGTGCTGCGCATCAATGACTCGCTGGATACGTATCGCGAACTTCTGAGCAGCACGATGGACTCCTATCTCACGCAGGTTTCCAACCGATTGGGCACGGCGACCAAAGCGTTGTCGGTGGTAGCCACAATGTCCTTGCCCTTTGTCGTCGTCAGCGGAATGTGGGGCATGAATTTCGCATCTATTCCGCTCTCCGCGTGGCCCCACGGCTTCTGGTTCATGGTGGTCTTTCAACTACTGCTCGGAGCGCTGCTCCTCGGCTTCCTGCGGCACAAGCGATTACTTTGAGTTTATGCCAAACGAAGTACCTCACGTGATCCGGAGTCGCTGAGTGTTCTGTCCCGAGTGCGGAACCTGGAGCCGGGCGGCCGCGGCGCGTTGCGCGCGCTGTGGGACCGAGCTCCCCGAAGTTTCGGCACCGCCCCTTGGCGAGCCTGATGAAGAACTCAGCGAGTTGCGGCGCGCCACTGGCAACCGGTACACCATCGTCAAACGGCTGGGCAGTGGTGGTATGGCGCACGTGTATCTGGCGCGGCACGCGGCGCTCTCACGGGCCCTGGTGGTGAAAGTGCTGCACCGAAACCTGGCGCGCGATCCCGAAATGCGGGAACGATTCCGCCGCGAGGCCGAGGCTGCGGCGCGACTCGTGCATCCGTTTATCTGTGCGATTTCCGATATGGGATCGTCCGGTGATCTCGAATACCTGGTCATGCCGTACTACGCCGGTGGCTCGCTGGCCGACCTGCTGGCTCGCCAGCGCACACTGTCGCCGAACCTTGCCGCGTCCATTGCCGTGCAGGTGGCGTGCGGGCTCGACTACGCGCATCGCCGTGGCGTGGTTCATCGGGACATCAAACCCGACAACATTCTGTTCGACGAAGACGGCAATGCGGTGCTCACAGACTTTGGCATTGCCACGGCGCGTTTTCACGGGCGGCTTACGGTCACTGGCCGTGCCATGGGCACACCACACTACATGTCGCCCGAGCAGGCCATGGGCAAACTGGTGGACGGCCGCAGCGACCTGTACGCCGTGGGCCTGCTCATGTACGAGATGCTGATTGGCAAGCCTCCCTTCGACGGCGACGACTCGTACGCGGTCGGCTACAAACACGTGCACGAGCAGCCAGTTGCGCCCGCACACGCCGATGCCCAAGTGCCCGGTACCCTCAGTGCGATCATCATGAAGTGCCTGGCCAAGAGCCCCGCTGACCGGTATGACCGCGGCTTCGATCTGGCGGATGCGCTCACTGTGTTTCTTGGAAGCGGCAGTGAAGCGCGCACGGCGCGCGCGGCTCGTCGCTCCGGATTTACGCCTACCTGACAGGATAGACAGCCGATGCAACTGACTTGCGAAATTCTTACGGTGCACACGAAACATCCGTTCATCATCGCGCGCGGTGGGACCAGTGAATATCGCGTGGTGTGGGTGAAAGTCCGTGACGCGGACGGTGCCGAAGGGTGGGGTGAAGCGGCGCCCAGCAAATTTTACGGAGAGTCAGCCGACAGTGTGATGGCGGCGGTCCAGAGTTTTGCGCCATTGATCGAGCACGCCGATGCCTGGTCGCTCGAAGCCATTGAAAAATCACTCGAGACGGTCCTGCGCTGGAATGCCGCCGCCCGTTGCGCCGTGAGCGCCGCGCTGCACGATTTGCAAGGCAAGCGACTGGGGGTCCCACTGTGGAAGTTGTGGGGGCTGGACGCTCGCTCAGCACCGCCGTCGAGTTTCACCATTGGTATTGCGCCCGATGAAGAAACACTGCGCGCGCGCGTGCGTGAGGCGAGCGGATATCCCATCCTGAAAGTGAAACTTGGCAGCAATCGCGACGCGGAAAACCTGCGCATTGTTCGCAAGGAAGCACCCGGCGCCATCCTGCGTGTCGATGCCAACGCGGCGTGGAACCCCAAAATGGCCATCCAGATGATGGACACGCTGGTGCAATGCGGCGTGGAGATGCTGGAGCAACCCGTTCCGGCACACGACATTGCCGGGCTCAAATTTATTCGCGATCGTTCGCCCATTCCGGTTATGGCAGATGAATCGTGTCTGGTGGCGACGGATATTCCGCGACTGGCGGAAGCGGTGGATGGCGTCAACATCAAACTTGCGAAGTGTGGGTCGCTCCGTGAGGCCATTCGGATGATCGCGGTGGCGCGCGCGCATGGGCTGCAAGTCATGTGCGGGTGCATGATTGAAACCACGCTTGGCATTGCGGCCGCTGCGCACTTCGCCCCGTTACTCGACTACGCCGACCTTGACGGTGCGGCGCTGCTCTCGGACGACCCGTTCAACGGCCCCGATATTCCCAATGGCGTCATCACGCTGGGCGATGCCCCCGGTTTAGGTGTAACCAAACGCTGATGGCAGACGCGATGTCCACCCGTTGCGTTTCGGTGGCGCTCGCAGCTCCCCTGTTCCGCAGCTTCACCTACTCAGTGCCCGACGGAATCGCCATGCCGATTTCCCGCGGCGCGCGCGTGATTGTTTCGTTTCGCAATCGCCGGGAAGTGGGCATCTGTCTGGGCGAAGTGGCGCCGCCCACGGGTGTTGCGCTCAAACCAATTGATTCGGTTATTGACGCCACGACGTCGTTCACCGAACCGCTGCTGCAGACCGCCGAGTGGATTGCCAATTGGTATGCCGCCCCGCTTGGCTTGACGCTACGCGCGATGTTGCCGGCCTCGCTCACGTCGGTCGATCGAAAGTCCACCACGGTGCGTACGCAGAAGGTGGCGCAACTGGTCGAGGAGTTGCCATCCCTGCTGCAACGCGAGAAGCTCTTTGCGCGAGCGCCGCAGCAACGCGCCGTGTACGAACTGTTGGAGGCGCAAGGAACAAGCGCTCCGGTCGAATCCCTCCTCACGCAGGCGGGCTGCACGCCGGGCGTGCTCAAAGCCATGGTGCAGCGCGGGCTCATCACTATTCATGCGGAAAGTCACGCGCGCGATCCGTTCACCACCCGCCCGGTGGTCGCGCCGCCGCCTCAACCAACGCGCGCGCAGAACGATGCGGTGCGACAAATACTGGGCGGCGGTCCGGGGCAAACGTTTTTGTTGCACGGCATCACCGGCAGTGGCAAGACGCTGGTGTACATCGAAGTGCTGCGCGACATCGTCACGCGGCAGGGGCGGACGGCCATTGTGCTGGTTCCGGAAATTGCGCTCACTCCGCAAACGGTCGACCGTTTTCGCGGTGCCTTCGGGAACGATGTGGCCGTTCTGCATTCGGCCTTGTCTGACGGCGAACGCGTTGACGCGTGGCATGCGCTCAGACAAGGCGATCGGCGCATTGCCGTCGGGGCACGCTCTGCGCTGTTTGCCCCGCTGTCAAATGTTGGCGTCATCATTGTTGACGAGGAGCACGAAGCGAGTTACAAACAAGGAGAATCGCCCCGCTACCACGCGCGCGAAGCCGCCATCATTCGGGCACGGCATGAAGGCGCGGTGACGGTGTTGGGCAGTGCGACGCCCAGTTTGGAGAGCTGGGAGCGCTCGGAGCGCGGCCAGTCCATTCGCATCACGCTTCCAGAGCGAACCGGAGGCGGTCGACTTCCCGCAGTGACCATTGTTGATCTGCGCGTGGCGACCCGCGAACAGCTCGCGCACAAAGCCCCGCATGCCCCGTTCGACCCCGCGCTTGGCGTCCTGAGCTCCGCGCTGGCGATGGGGTTGGAATCACGGCTGGTACGCGGCGAGCAGTCAGTGTTGTTGCTCAATCGCCGCGGGTATGCGTCGTTCACGCAATGTCAGATGTGCGGCTTCGTGGCCGAGTGTCCGCACTGCAGCATTTCGCTCACGTATCATCGCGTGCCCGAGGGCCTGGTTTGCCACTACTGCCAGCACCACGAACCGGCCTTGGACAAATGCCCGCAATGCAACAGCGACGCAGTGAAACGACGCGGGATGGGCACACAGCAGGTCGAGCGGTTGGTCGCTGAACGGTTTCCGACAGCGCGCCTAGCGCGCATGGATGTCGATACCACCGGCGCGAAATGGTCGCACGCCACCATTCTCGATCGCGTGTCTCGAGGGGAGGTGGACATCCTGCTCGGCACGCAGATGATCGCGAAAGGGCTGGATTTTCCGAACGTCACGCTGGTCGGTGTCATCGATGCGGATACCGGCCTCAATCTTCCCGACTTTCGTTCGAACGAACGCACCTTCCAGCTTCTCAGCCAGGTCGCCGGGCGGGCCGGTCGGGGCGAGAAAATTGGAGAGGTGATTGTGCAGACGCGCATGCCCGGGAACCCTGCCATTCAGCACGTAGCCACTCACGATTTCCTGTCGTTTGTCCGGCAGGAGCTCGGCGATCGCAAAGCACCCGCCTATCCCCCGTTTATCTCCCTGGCCAACGTCATTCTGAGTGGGCAGGACCAAGCCGAAACCGCGCAAGCGGCCATAACGGCGGCCGACTGGGCGCGGCGTTTGCTGGAGCGCCAGCACGTGCGGGGCGTGGTCCTGATTGGGCCCGCGCCCTGCGCCATTGACCGCATCAAGGACCGATGGCGATGGCATTTTCTTTTGAAATCAGAGAAGCCGTCGATACTCACGCAGGTCGCTCACTACATCGCAGAACGATACGTGCTACCGCGAGCGGGCGGGCTTCGCTTGATTGTTGACCGGGACCCCGTCGCGCTCCTGTAGGCCAACGGCGGCAACGCCTCGACCACACGCATTGCATCCCCACACGCACATGACCAGCCTTCGCCATTCCACTTCGCACGCGTTAGGCGCCATTCCACCGTATGTGTTCTGGGAACTCGACGCTCGGCGAGCCGCGATGCGTGCCGAAGGCCGGAAGCTCATCGACTTTGGCATTGGCAGTCCGGATCAACCCGTACCGGAACTGGTCGTCGAAGCCATGCGCACGGCGGTTGGCGAGCGAGCCCTGAGTGGTTACCCGAACTTCACCGGGCACCCGGATTTCCGACAGGCCATTGCGACGTACATGCAGCGCCGGTTTGGCGTGGCGGTCGACACGCAACACGAAATCATGCCGGTGGCGGGGTCGAAAGAAGGGATTGCGGAAATCATTCTGGCCATGTGCAATCCGGGCGACGTCGTACTCGTACCGGAAATTCACTATCCCGTTTATGCGCGTGCCACGCTGCTCGCAAGTGCGGTTCCAGTGTTCGTGCCATTTGATGCCGACGATCGCCTGATGGTGGAAACCGTTTCCGCAACGGACCTTGCGCGAGCGCGTATTCTCATCGTGAATTATCCGAACAATCCCACCACGGCCGTGGCCACCAAAGAGCAGTTGGCAACGTTAGTGGCATTCGCGGAACGAAACGACCTGTTGTTGGTAAGTGATCTCGCCTACAGCGAATTAGCCTTTGACGGTTTTGTGGTGCCGAGCGTACTTGAAATTGATGGCGCCAAAGACGTTTCCGTCGAAATGCACAGTTGTTCCAAGTCGTTTAACATGGCGGGACTGCGCATTGGGTTCGTCACCGGAAATGCAGACGCCATTTCCGCGCTTGACCAGTATCGCGCAAACGTCGGCTACGGCGTGTCCACGTTACCACAGCGCGCTGCGATTGCCGCGTTCAGCAACTACGCGACACTCGTGCCTCCCATTGTCGCTGAGTACAAGGCGCGTCGCGATGCATTGGTGGGGGCGTTGCGGGCCGATGGATGGAGCACCAGACTGCCACAGGCCACCATGTACGTGTGGCTGGATGTCCCAACCGCATTTGGCGATTGGGCGTGGGTCGATGCGCTCATGCGCGGCCCGGGGGTCGTGGTGACGCCGGGCATTGCGTTTGGCGTGGCGGGAAAGGGCAAATTCCGAATGTCCCTGGTCCAGCCGGCCCCCGTGCTCGTCGGCGCGGTGCCGCTCATGACGGAGGTTGCGCGGGGCGCGCCTCGCGCGAAATAGCCCCAAATCACGCGAGAATCACCTTTCGGCGATGATTCTGGGCCGGGAATGGGTCCGTGCGCTTGAGCCTGAGGCGGTATGCCAGTGATCTTTCGGGGGTGACGACCTTCACTCCGCCCAACTTTTCTGAAGACACCCTGGCTCACGCCCCGATGGCCCGCTTCGTCGCGGCGCCGGCCGATGGCGTCCTGCCGGACGGATTTTTCTCCACCACCAATTTGCCCACCTACGTCAAGGTGAATGGCCAATGGCGGCTGCCGCACGAACCGCGCATGGACTCGGCCATCGTGCTGACCTCCGACGGACAATTGTTCGCGCGTGAGGGCCGCCGAGTGCGCGCTGGAGAACAAGTCGCCGTTGGTTTCGCGGAAGACGGCTCCGAAGGCATTTTTGTACACACGCGCGCCTTCGCGTCCGAAGAGGACGACAACGAATTCAAGTTCATGACCAGCGCGGTCTCACGCGAGAAACCCATCGATTATTCGCTGATGGCGCAGTTGCTGGTCGATGAACGTGTGCGTGGTGGGTATGTCATCTGGGTGACAGGGCCGGCACTGGTGCACTCACGGGCTCGCGCCGACATGACCTGGTTTGTTGAACACGGGTTCGTCAACGCGCTGTTGGCTGGCAATGCGGTGGCGGTACACGACATCGAGACGGCCATGTTCGGGACGACGTTGGGCATGAACAACTCCGGCCATGCCAGCGCCGGCGGTCATGGTTTGCACATGCGCGCCATCAATGCCGTGCGCGGCGCTGGCTCCATTGCCAACGCGGTCGAGCAGGGCATCGTCACGTCAGGAATCATGCACGCCATTGTGCGGCAGCAAGTGCCGTATGTGTTATGCGGTTCCATTCGCGACGACGGCCCGTTACCCGATGTCATTACTGACGTGCTGCAGGCGCAGGATGTCATGCGTAGTCATGCGAAACGCGCAACCATGGCTGTGATGATTGCGACCGCGCTGCATGCCATTGCGACTGGCAACATGCTACCGGCGTTTGTCATGCAGGACGACGGACAACTGCGCGAGCTGACGACCATCTGTGTCGACTCCTCCGAATTTGTTGTGTCCAAGCTGAAAGATCGCGGCACGCATCAGGCATTTGGCGTGGTCACAAACGCGCAGGATTTTTTGCATATACTTCGCCTGTTTGTCGAACGCGAGCTCGAGGCCCGTGGTCTCGATATCCACCGGTCGGAGCGGTTCCCCTCCGATCGTCCCGTCATCCAGAATTTGTCATGAGTGGGCTTGTGATTCCAGCGTTCGAGAACGAGAACGAAACTCAGGACGAACCGTTCCTGGGCGAGGACGTGGTCGCGATTCCGGCCGTGACGGACGAACGCGCGAATATTCCAATCAGTGAGACGGCCGAACGTTTTCTGCGCGCGGTACTCGCCAAAGTGCCGCTCGATCGCATCGAGGAGTTGCATCTGTTTTCACCGCTCCGACAAGGCACGGCTGAAACCGGCATTGCCGTCATTGCGGCACGCGTCATTGTTCCTGACGAACCGGAGGCGCCGCTGGAATTGCAGCTTGAGTCCGGGGCGGATGTCGAGGTGGACGACGGCGTCGAGGCGGTGGTTGAGGTGATTGACGCGTCCGGCATGGAATTGGCCGGTGATGTGATCGACGAGTCAGTGGTTTCCTCGAGCGAGGTGATCGGTGCCGATGAGGTGGTCGCGAGTGAGGAGCCTGACGCGCACGACGACTCGCCCTACGCCGACGATCCACTGCCTGGTGCGGCGGAAGTCGGGTTGGACTGTGCACACGAATTGGCCTCGGCAGTTGCCGACGGGCTGATCATCGAGTCCCCCGTGCCACGCGTCCGCCACACGGTGTACACGGCGCGGTATCGGCTCGTGATCAAAGGCCCCGATCGTGGCCGGTGGGAAATGGATGTCGTGGACGAAGCAGACGCTCCATTGCTCGCCGTCGAGACGGTGGTGCGTGGCGTGCAACGCCGTGCGGGAGAGGAAACCGCCACGGTGCGCTACGATGCCGCCCAACTGGTGCGCGCCTTGCGCCTCACCCCGCCAATTTTGCCGTGAGTGATTCAGACACCACACACGACGCGGCCGAGGGCCGGGAGACGTTTCGCGAGTATCTGCGCGAGCACAATCTGCCGGTCACGGCCCAACGACTGGCCATTGCCGAAATCGTGTTGGGTTCTGGCCGTCACGTGAGTGCGGAAGACGTGCAACAGGAACTCGCCCGGGCCGGCGCCTCGGCCGGCACCGCCACGGTGTATCGCACGTTCGAAGTATTGGTGAAGAGTGGACTGGTGGTCGAACGCGATTTCGGCGAAGGGTTCAAGCGATTCGAATCGGCGCGGGATGTGCCACATCACGAGCACCTGCTGTGCACTGTGTGTGGCAAGGTTACTGAATTCCGTGATGAACGCCTGGAACGGATGACGACCGTGCTGGCAGAGACACACGGCTTCACGCGACAGCGGCATCGGTTGGTCATTTACGGGCAGTGTGCTGACTGCCGCAATTCAACTCGACCCCGCTAGGCTTTCATGGATCCGGTTTCGCTCAGTTGGTTTGTGGCGTTCACGGCCGGGCTGCTGAGTTTTCTGAGCCCGTGTGTGTTGCCGCTCGTACCCAGCTACATCGGTTTCATCACAGGTCTTGGCCTCGAGGACATCACGCGGGCGCGCCGCACCACGCTTGTGCATGCCGTGCTGTTCGTCATCGGCTTCTCGGCCATATTTGTGCTGCTTGGGGCTGGAGCGACGCTGGTTGGGCAGTTGTTGCACGCATACAAGCCGATCATTGCACGAGTGGGCGGCTTTATGCTCATTGCGCTGGGACTCTGGATGTTGGGCGTGTTCAAGTTTGCGTTTCTGAATCAGGAACGTCGCATGCACCTGGGCGACAAACCCCTGGGGTATCTCGGCACGTTGCTGGTTGGTGTTGCATTTGGTGCAGGATGGACGCCGTGCCTGGGACCGATACTTTCCGGCATCCTCATGGTCGCTGGGAGTGAAGCAACCGTGAGCCGTGGGGTGGCGTTGCTGGCCGCGTACTCCGCGGGTTTGGCCGTTCCATTTCTGCTCAGCGCTTTGCTGCTGGAACGATTCTTTGGATTCTTTCAACAGTTTCGGTCGCGTCTTGGATTGGTCAATCGAATTTCTGGCGTCTTGCTCATTGTTGTTGGCGTGTTGCTGCTTACCGGCTGGTTCCAGATCATGGCGGCCTGGCTGGTGAAGATCACGCCTGCGTTTCTGCTGGAGCGTTTGTAGGCGAAACGGCGCGCATCCCGTGGGGGCGGCGCGCCGTTCGCGTGTACTCGGACCCGCAGGAGCGCTTACGGCAGAAACGGTGTGACGATAGCCGTTACCTGCGCTTTGGTCAGGGGTTCGTCCCACGCTTCGGTCGCGCCGGTGACCCCGCCATTGCTGCCGGCGTCGGGGAGCGAGGTGATAGTGATTCCGGCCTGCAGCACGACATCTTCGCCGTCGTAAACGCCCTGCGTGAATGCCGGAAGATCGCCACGACTGTTGCCGCTGATCCAACCTTTCCCGCCGCGCAAACGGCGAATCTGCGATGCGTGACGGGCTTCGACCGAGTGAATAGCCAGTGCGGCGTTCAGCACCGCTTTGTCGTTGATGAGCCGCCCAGCCTGTCCCTTGTACGCGCGAACACCGGTGTCTTCAAACGCCTGTGCCAGTGCCAGGAAGGTCAGGTATTGCGATGCGCCAAACGTAAACCCGGCCAGATTGCCCTTGGCTGTGAAATCGAAGGCGGGTCGAGCCACGGGAGTTGCGCCCTTCGCCGAAATGATCGACTGCAGCGCCGTGACGTGTTCGTTCTCATGGTTCCGAATAGTCGTGAACACGGTCTGCACGCCTGCCGGAATCATACCGGTGGCAGCCACACCTCGCGTGTAGAAGTCGGCTTCCAGATGTTCCAGCAACAGTGCGAACTGCAACACGTCCAGGACATCCGACGGCGTTTGTCCGTACACGTCCTTCGAGATCGCGCCAAGTGCAATCGGAATGGAGCCGAGGGCGAGCAGCGCCGCCAGTTTCCCGTTGATACGTGCGCCCTGCGCAATTTCATCGGCGCGTTTGCCCACCGCATCAAGAATTTCCGGATCGACCGATCCAACCAAAGTTGTCTGTTCCATAAATGATAATCCTCAGCCGTTATTGTTTGGGCCTTGCACAAACGACGCCGGCCCATTGGCCAGTGCGAGTTTTTGTACAACGAAACCTTGAGCGGCCGCCGCAATGGTGGCCGGGCGCGTGACGTCGTCAAACGTCGTGGGAGCAAACGCGTTGGTGTTCGGGCTGAGCAGGTCGGCAATGGCGGCAGCATGGCGCGCCTCGACCGACACAATCTTGCCCGCAGCCAGCAAGTTGTTCACGTCCGTGATGTATTGCGCCGCGCCGTTGTAGGCCTTGACGCCCGTATCCTCGAGCAATTTGGCCGTGTTCAGCACGGACAGGCGATCGTTGAAATTGATGTTCGGATATGTGGTCGTCAGCGTGAAGCCATTCGTGGAGCCCAGCACCGCCTTGAAGAACTCGCGATGTAGCACCTCGTGATACTTGATGTCCGTCAAAACGGCCCGCTCGGTTGTCGAAAGGTTGGACGAACCGAACGCGTTCACCACGCGGGTGTAGAAGTCGGCTTCCAATTGCTCCAACGCGTACGCGAATTGCAGGACCGCAATGTCACCCTTGGCGAAGTCAATCGTGACTGTGGTGCCGCTGCCGGGGTTTGTAAGGCCACCCGAGTCGTCTTCCTCGCTGCACGCGGTCAGCATCGATGGCAAAAATACCATCGCGCCACCGGCCGCCATCAATTTCAGAATATCGCGCCGGTTGCGCGGCGAATTGAGCATCCCTGAATCAGAGATGATCATTTTCGGTGTATCGGACATGTCGTTCCTCCGGATGCATGCTGAGCGCCTGTCGTCGTTGACATGCGCAGCCCAATGCCTTCTCAGGCTTCGAATGAATTACTCCGGCAAAGCACACACAGATTCTGGTTCGTAGCCAAGGTCACCAAGAAAATGTTGATTCGTGTGATGGCCTGCACACGTTTGTCACCAGACGCAATGCGCATGTTGCAGGACGTCGCTACGCGGCACTTTCATTAGGGTGTTCAATCGCTTCCAGCAATTCCTGTCGTTGCAACAGCTTTGCGTACCGTCCCTGCTGCCGCAACAAGTCAGCATGTCGTCCCTGCTCGACAACGGCGCCATCGTCCAGTACCAGAATCCAATCGGCGTCACGCACTGCGCTGGCGCGGTGCGAAACGATGACGGCGGTCCGCCCACTCAGGGCATGCTGCAGCCCATGCAAAATGGCAGCTTCAGTTTGTGTGTCAACAGCCGAGAGGGCGTCATCGAGCAGGACAATGCGGGGCTTGCGCGCCAACGCACGAGCCAACGCCGCCCGCTGCTTCTGTCCGCCGGACAAATTGATGCCGCGTTCGCCCAAACGTGTGCCGTACCCGTCGGGCAACGCCGCGACGGTTTCTTCGAGCTGTGCCGTTTGTGTGGCCTCGACCACTTCGGGAATCGTATCAATGGTCAACCCAGCGGGCAGTTCGGAGGGGTGCGTACGCGGCGCGCGTTCGGCCGACAGGCCATAGGACACGTTGGCTTCAATGGTCTCACTGAACAACAGGGACTCCTGCGGGACATATCCAATCTGCTCGCGCAAGGAATGCAGCGAGAACGATGGCAGGGGCACCCCATCCAGCAGAATCGTGCCGCGTTGTGGGTCGAACAGACGCGGAACGAGGTCCACCAATGCACTCTTGCCGGAACCCGTGGCGCCAACAATCGCCAGTGTGCCACCGGCGGGAACCGTGAACGAAATATCGCGAAGCACCCAGCGGGGTTCGGTCACTGCCGCAGCATTGTTGTACGACGCCAACGCCGCCGCGCCGTCTTCGGTCGTGGCCAGCGCCGCGGGATAATGAAACCAGACGTGGCGGAACTCGACCGCGTGGCCCGCCCCCACTGATGGAACGGTGCGCGTGCCTTCATCCACCACACCAACCGGCCGCGCGTCGAGCAACTCCAACACGCGCGACATCGACGCCGCGCCGCGCTGGAACAGGTTGGTGGTCCATCCCAGCGCAATCAAAGGCCACGTCAGCATGGCGAGGTAAATGCCAAACGACACGAACTCGCCTACGGTCAGCGTTCCCGCAATCAACATGCGGCCGCCAACCCCGAGCGTGATCGCCGCACCGAAGCCTGCCAACAATGCGGAACTCGGATTCGTGAGTCCATTCAAGTGCGCGAGCTGCATGTTCGATTGCAGATACGTTTCACCAATGGTCCGAAATCTGGTACTCTCGCTCAATTCCTGGCGGTACGCGCGTACGACGCGGACGCCGGCCAGATTTTCCTGCGCGCGTGTGCTCAGTTGGCTGAACTGCGACTGCACCTGTTCAAACTTCTTGTGCACCCGCCGACCAAGATAGATGACGAGAAACGGAAGGCCCAGCATTGGCAGCAGCGCGAAGGTGAGCAGTGAAGGACTGATGCGAAGCATCATGACCAACGCAAAAATGCCGCCAGCAATGGTGTTGACGAAATACATCACGGCGGGCCCGGCGGCCATGCGGATGGCGCTCAAGTCGTTGGTGAGGCGCGCCATGAGATCGCCTGTGCGCCAGCGACCATACCAAGCGGCATCGAGCTGCAGCAACTTGGCGAGCAGATCGTTTCGGAGGTCAGTCTCAATGCGGCGGCTCACCCCGTTCAACAGTGAGCGCATGAGGAATCGGACTCCACCACTGGCCACAGCGGTGATCAACATCACACCGGCGATGAACGGCAGTCTCGATCGGTCGCCGCCCGGCCCCAAAGCGTCGATGGCCTGCCGCAGAAACGCGGGAATGGCACTTGAGCCTGCCGCCGACACTACCACGACAATCAGCCCAACCGCAACTTGTAGGCGATAGGGGTGGTAGTATGGAAGCAGTCTTTTCAGGGCCTGAAGGGCAGGCAGCGCCATCCGAATCCTCTCCTTCGCGTTACCGCAGTTTTCACATCAGCAGGAGTTTCGAATGCGGGAATATATCCGACCATCACGCGTGTTGTGCACCATGTTGTGCGCGGCAACCCTTGCAGCCGCGGCCTGCGGTGAAAAGAAGGCGAGTGACACCGCCCTGACCACGGACAGCACACTTGGCCGCGACCTTGCCATGGCGGCACGCGACAGTGCGGTGCAGCCGGAGTTGAAGGACGTCCCCGTAACGCCGCCGCCCGCCGCCGCTCCGGCACCGGCGCGTCCTCGCCCGCGTGCCACAACGCCAACGCCGGCGCCTGCACCAGCGGTCACACCAACACCTGCGCCAGCCAAGCCGTCCGCGCCTGTCACCGGCACCGTCGCGGCCGGCACGACCTTAGCCTTTGCCGCAAACTCAAAGGTGTGCACCAACACCAGCAACGTCGGTGACAAATTCACCGCCGATCTTGCGGCAAGCGTCCCCGCCAGCAACGGTGTGTCTATTCCCGCTGGTGCGGTTGGCACCTTCGAAGTCGTCGAAGAAAAGACCGCCAAGAATTCAAACGACCAGACCTACCTGAAAGTTCGTTTGATCTCCGTGCAGTATGGCGGCAACACGTATCCCGTTGAATCGACTATCGAATCGACGTCCACCACGCGCGTTCGTGGTGCCAGCACCAGCACCGATGCCAAGAAAGTGGCCGGTGGGGCAATCATTGGCGCCATTGCCGGTCAGATTATCGGCAAGAATACCAAAGGGACAGTGATAGGTGCCGCAGCAGGCGCTGCCGCCGGTACGGCCGCTGCCGCAGCAACGGCCGATTTTGAAACCTGCCTGAATAACGGCAGCTCGGTCATTGTTCGACTCGATGCACCGGCCACCATTCGCATGGCCCCCGTGTACAACTAGTTCGTGCACCAACAGGCAAAACGCGGGCGGCACTCTTTGGAGTGTCGCCCGCGTTACGTTATGTGCGGTGCAACTTGTGCAACTCTGGGTTGTGGAACGTCAGTACCCGAACGCGCCGCCACTCCGCCGCGGCTCTGGCACTCCTTCCCATCCGCCCTTCACGCGCATGATCGCATTCACGTTGGTCAGCACCGAGATACTCCGCATGCGATACCCCATGCTTCGCAACGAATCCAGCACGGCCGGACGAATTCCGCCCGCCTCGAACGTGAGGCTGTCCGGCAACGCCTGATGATGCACACGCGGCGCCCGCATCGCGTCCGCAATGTTCATATTATTGTCGAGTACATTGAGAATGACCTGCGCCGTGCCCGTAATGATGGTCGGGCCACCGGCGGCCCCAACCACCAGCAGCACCCGGCCAGTGCGGTCCAGCACAATGGTGGGGGACATCGCACTCAACATGCGTTTACCGGGCTGAATCGCGTTTTGCTCAAGCTGGACCAGGCCGTACATGTTGGCTTTGCCGGGCTGCGCGGCGAAGTCGTCCATCTCGTCATTCAGCATAAACCCTGCGCCACGCACCCACACGCCCGACCCCCACGAGTTGTTCAGCGTGGTCGTGTTGGCCACGGCATTGCCCAATTTGTCCACCACCGAGTAGTGCGTGGTGTGCGAGCCTTCCCGTGCGGCGGCCTCAAGTTTCGGCTCTAATTCCTTTGTCGGTGTGGCCCGTGTGTCTTCAATCGTCGCGCGGAGCGCTTTCGCGTATTTCTTGCTGGTGAGCAGTGCCATAGGCACCGACACAAAGTCCGGGTCGGCCAGTTTCGCGTTGCGATCAATGAACGCGCGCTGAAACGCGCTGCCAACCGTGTGGAAGTATGCGGTGCTTCCGTACGGCGGCAATTTCGGAAACTGCTCAAGAATGTTGAGGGCTTCCGTCATGGTCACACCCCCAGAACTTGAAGGCGGCATCGCAACCAGCGAATAGTTGCGATACGTGGTCGTCACCGGCGTGCGCCACTTGGGCGTGTACGTTGCGAGATCACTCCGCGTGACAATACCACCGCCGCGTTGTTGTTCGGCCACCAGCGAATCAGCGACCCACCCTTCGTAGAATCCCCTGGCGCCGTTGTCGGCAATAGTCTGCAGTGTGCGCGCAAGATCCGGTTGCTTGAACAGCGTACCCGGTTTTACGGCCGCCCCGCCGGGAAGAAAGATGGCCGCGCCGTTGAATTTGCCGAGCAGCGTACGGGCATTGTTCATGGAACGGAACAACGCGGAGTCCACCACAAATCCATCACGGGCGAGACGAATGGCCGGCTGCATCACCCGCGAAAGCGGCAGGGTGCCGTACTTCTTGAGTGCTTCGGTGAGTCCCGCGACGGCACCCGGTACACCAACCGACAAATGCCCCACCACACTTTTGTCCGTGAGGTTGCCGTTGGCGTCCAGATACATGTTGCGCGTCGCGGCCTGCGGAGCCACTTCGCGATAGTCGAGCGTCGCGGTTCGGCCATCGGCCATATGTATGACCATGTAACCGCCACCGCCAATGTTGCCGGCTTCGGGCCACGTGACCGCCAGGGCAAAGCCCAGCGCGACCGCCGCATCGACGGCGTTCCCACCGGCTTTCAGAATTTCCACCGACGCCCGGCTTGCCTCGGGGCTATTGCTCACCGCCATCGCCTGCTCGGCGAACGCCGCCGTTTGTCCAGCGGGCATAGACCATCCCGGCGGAAACTGGCCGCCGGCTCGTGCCGGAATTGCAGGCTCGCTGATGTTCACTGCGCCGGAATTCTCCGCCACCGGTTGTACTGATTTTGATGCACACGCTGCCAATAGTGCCAACGTGTACAGGGGCAGACATGTCGCCAATACCAAAGGTGACGCGTGCAGGCGGAACGGTGTACGCGGTGCGTTGCCGAGCATCGTGGCGACCGATTGAGGAGTACGAACGAGGAACCCGTGTGCGCGCGTGATATCCCCGTGTGCCGACGGGTTGCGCGCCAGTTGGCGAAGTGCCCGTCTGGCTTGCGGTTCGCGCATGGTACTGCCTAGTTTAGCCAGTCTGAGTGCCCTGCGATAGACACGCCGCTCGTTGCGGCCCTTTTCACATCTCCAACTTGTCAGCGCCACCGCCGCTCGACCCGCGCGTGACTGAGCGCCGCAATCCGCGCACGGTCGACATCGACCTTGCGTCGCCGTGGGGAATTGTTGAGTTGATCAGCGCCGAAGATCGTACCGTTGCCGACACGGTGGCTGGAGAATTGGCGTCCATTGCGCGTGCCGTCGAGTTTGCGGAGGCTGCATTTCGCGCGGGTGGACGACTGTTGTACGCGGGCGCAGGCACCTCAGGCCGATTGGGCGTGCTGGACGCCAGCGAATGTCCACCCACGTTTGGCGTCGAGCCCAATATGGTGGTGGGAATTATTGCGGGGGGTGACACCGCGCTCCGCAACGCCGTTGAAGGGGCCGAGGATGTGCGCGAGGAGGGCGCACGCGCGATGGACACGCACCAGGTCAACGCCAACGATTTCTTGGTGGGCATCGCCGCGTCCGGCACGACGCCGTATGTGCAGGCGGCCTTGCAGCGCGCGCGCCAACTGGGTGCCCGCACGGGATTGGTTGCGTGTTCGCCACCACCCGCGGCCATGTTGCAGCACGTCGATGTTGCCATGATTGTCGTCACGGGACCGGAAGCCCTCACCGGTTCTACGCGCATGAAGGCCGGTACCGCGACCAAACTCGTGCTCAACATGATCACCACCGGTGCCATGATTCGTATTGGCAAAACGTGGGGCAATCTCATGATTGACGTGCGCGCGACCAACGTGAAACTCAAACACCGCGCGCTGCGCATGGTCATGGACGTGTGTGCCGTCAGCGAGCGTGATGCTGCGGAATTGCTCGCGGCGTCGAACCATCGCGTGAAAACCGCCATCGTCATGCACGCGCTGGGAGTAACCGCTGCAGAGGCCGAGGCAAAAATCCTCGAAGCTGGCGGTGTCGTGCGACGCGTTCTCGACCTGGCGCCACCACCCGTTGCATGACTGCGAGAATTCTCGTCGGCCTGATGTCCGGCACGTCGCTCGACGGTATTTCCGCAGCGGTGGTGCGTTTTGACGAAGTCGATGCGCGCATCACGGCCGACCTGCTTTCCTTCGACCATCGCGCCTACACGGCACAGGAACGCGCCCGTATTGAAGCCGCCATGCAACACGGTACTGCGCAGGAATACTGCCGACTCAGTGTTGACATGGGATCGTGGTTGGCTGACGCCGCGAATACCGCGCTGCGGCACACGTCGGTCCCGCGGGACGCAGTGGCGGCTATTGCCTCACACGGCCACACCATCTGGCACGAACCCGGGCACAGCACCTGGCAACTCGGCGACGCCGCAACCATTGCGGAACGAACCGGTTGCGCGGTCGTTTCCGATTTTCGCGCGCGCGATGTGGCCGCCGGCGGGCAGGGCGCACCGCTCGTGCCTATTGCGGACCTCACCCTGTTTTCGTCAACCGAACAGTGGCGCGCGCTGCAGAACATCGGCGGCATTGGCAACGTCAGCGTGGTTCCGCCCACGAACGCACCCGAAGCACTCACGGGGGTTCGTGCCTTCGATACCGGGCCGGGTGTCGTGATTCTCGACGGCGTTACGCGTATCATGTATCCGCACCTCGCCTACGACGTTGATGGAAGACATGCGCTGGCAGGTACGGTGCTGCATGAAGTGGTCGACGAATTACTGCAGCATCCGTATTTTGCAGTCGAACCACCCAAGAGCACGGGACGCGAGCTTTTTACGCCCGAGTTCATCCATCGGTTTGTGGCACGGTGCCGGTTCCTGGACGCATCCAGTGATGACATCATCGCCACGGCAGTGAGTTTCACCGCACGCAGCATTGCGGGCCAATATCGGCGCTTCCTTCCCGAGCCAATTGGCGACGTGGTCCTGTCTGGCGGAGGCGCCGAAAATCCCGCGCTGGTGGCCGCCATCACTGCGGCCCTTGCCCCCCTTCCGGTCCGCCGTTTCTCCGACCTTTTCTTTGATGGTGAAGCAAAAGAAGCGGTCGCATTCGCGCTCCTTGGCTATCTTCATTTGACCCAGCGCCCGGGCAACGTGCCACGCGCCACGGGTGCCCGAGGGCCGCGCCATCTGGGCGTGCTGACTACCGCCTGAAACTGGCCATGACCGCTGCTTCACTTCCGACATCGACACTCACCACCCCAAGCGATCCGCGCCGCGACCTGGCGCAACTGCTTGTTCCTGCCATTCCGTGGAATCCGGGCAGCGGCTTTGCTGATGCCCGCCCGTTAATCACCGAGGCGCTGGAGCTGGGGGTGGGTGGCTTTTTGTTGATGGGCGGTGAGCAGGACGTCGTGCGGACGCTGGCCAAGGAACTGCAACTCAAGTCGCGACATCCGTTGTTGATTGCCGCTGACCTCGAGCGCGGCGCCGGCCAACAGTTTGACGGCGCGACCGGACTGCCGCCCGTTGCAGCGATTGCCGCAATTGGCGACATCGAATCACTGAAACGTGCGGCGCGTCTCACGGCGCGCGAAGCGCGCACCATGGGGGTGAACTGGAATCTGTCGCCCGTCTGTGATCTCGACCTGCTGGACAATAATCCGATCCTTGGCACGCGCGCGCTTGGCAACGATCCACGCAAGGTCGGCCAACTCGCCACCGCGTGGGTGGAAGCGTGTCAGGCGGAGGGCGTGTTGGCGTGCGCGAAACACTTTCCGGGATACGGTCGCGCCACTACCGACGCACATCTGGAATTGCCGGTGGTGGATGCCAGTGCAGAAGTGCTGAAGGATCAGGACCTCGCGCCATTCCGAGCCGTGATTGCGGCGGGTGTTGCCAGCATTATGACGGCGCATGTCGCCTATCCCGCCATCGATCCCAGCCGCGTGCCGGCCACCTTGTCGCGAGAGCTGTTGCAGTGGTTGCTGCGGCAACAACTCAAGTTCGACAATCTCATTGTCGCCGACGCCTTGGACATGGCGGGCGTGCACGGTGGCGCAGACATTGGCGAAACGGCGGTGCAGGCGTTGCGTGGGGGGTGTGACGTCTTGTTGCAACCGGGCAACCTGCACTCCACGCTCGATACGCTGGTGGCCGCGTTGGCATCGGGGGCACTCGACCCTGATCGCATACGTCAGTCGGTGCGGCGTCGTCTCAAGTGGGCGCAGTGGGCCTCACCGCCCAACGATTGGCGTCGTCCCAGTGGTGCCGATACCGCGTGGGGCGCTCTGCTGGCCGATCGTGTCATCAATGTCGAACACGGACCGCTGCCGCCCATTGCGGGCATTACCGAAGTGGTCATTGTTGACGACGATGAAGAGGTGGATGGCCCTCGCCCCAGTCGCACATTTGTGCTCGACGCCCTGCGTGTAGGCGGAACTGATGCGCGCGGAGTCGATGCACCCTCAACGGCCAGTGGTGGGCCGCTCGTCGTCGCACTGTTTTCCGACTACCTGCCGCGCAAAGGTCGCACGACGCTCAAGCCGGACACAATTGAACGCATCGGTCGCGTGCGCGATCAAGCCGCGGAATTGCAGCGTGACATCATTGTGTTGGCGCTTGGCGACCCACGATTGGCGCGCCAACTTCCATTTGCCGTCGCGACGGTTGTCGCGTGGAGTGGCGATCGCGTCATGCAGCAAGCCGCTGCGCGCGCCATTCAAAGAACGAAGAAGAACTGAGGGCGCTACTTCTTCGGTTCGACGCCAATCATCGCGACGATTGCCCAGATCGCCAATACTATTCCCATCACCACCAGCGCAATCATGACGGGTTGCGCTTTTTTGCGTCGCTCCTGCAGCACTTCTTCATCGGCACGGATATGTGCATCCGCCTCGGCATCGGTGGCTCGCGCGAATTCATCTTCCAACGTACCGCGCGCAACAATCGGCACACCAAAGGCCGGTGTGGGATCGCTTTTGAATGGGGATGGCCGAACGCGCGGCACGCGTGCTTCCTCCTGCGCTAACGTCCCAGCCAAGGGAAACGGGCGATGCCCAATTTCATCGCGCTCGGTGGCCGGCAAGAGACCGTCGCCATCAAACTGCGCGGCGATAACCGTGATGTTGTCTGGCCCACCCAGTTCATTGGCGCGATCGACGAGTCGCTGACATAACCGTGCAACTTCCCGTTCGTCCTGCGCCAGACGCGCAATTTCTTCACCACGTACCAGTCCCGACAATCCATCGCTGCAAATGATGAGGGTATCACCGCGGCGAATCTGCTGGTGCGTCAGGTCGACGGTCACTTTCTCATCAGGACCAAGCGCCTGCAGGATGATGTTGCGCCGTTCACTGCTTTCGGCCTCGGCCTCCGTCAGTTCGCCGGCCTCAACCAGCCGCTGCATCAATGATTGGTCTTTCGTAATTTGAATGGCCTTGCCCTGCCTGATTACGTAGGCACGGCTGTCGCCAACCTGGGCCAGGTACAGTCGGTCGCCCAGCAGTCCGGCGACCGTTGCGGTCGTGCCCATGCCACGGTGTTCAGGAAATTCCCTGGAGTGCTGGTGTATGCGGGCATTGGCTTGCTCGGTCGCATCCCGGAGCACGGTCGCAAACGACTCGGGGTTCACGGACGAGCTGGAGTTCCAGTTGGCACGCAGCGACTCCAGAATGGATTCGGATGCCATGCTGCTGGCCAATTCGCCCGACGCGGCCCCCCCCATCCCATCGGCCACCAGAAACAGCAGGCCATGATCCCCGACCACCACTGCTTGTGGTTCGCCCACTTTGGCCTGATACGCAACCGCTTGCGGCCCATTGAGTTCCGCGACCAGAAAGGCGTCTTCGTTGTGGTCCCGCGTGTGTCCCACATCAGTCAACGCAAAAAAGCGGACCACGACCTGGTGGTCGTCGCCCGGATGCGAATTCGAGGGGTGCGAGAAGGTAGCGGTCACAAGTTCATGAACTGACCGAGCGCGTCAAAGGCTGTGGACTCTGAGCACCCTACGGACGGCCGCGCGCCAAGTTCCGGCCTCTCGCAACTTTCTTTCGGTAAAATGCCAAAGGGGAACACCCGGGAAAGATGGAGGTCGGTTCAACTTCGCGTCAATTCAATAATTCCTGCGAAAGCGTGACGGCTGCTTTACGACGCTCCGTCGGGCCGCGAGCTTGTTGTGATGCGCTCCCCCCTGAGGTCCCGTATTCCGGCCACCGAACGCCTGGGCCCGTTGGCTCGCTTTCTACCAATGGCGACGCTGGCCTGGTACACCCTTCTCACCAGCTGTGCCAGCGCTCCCTCAGCGGGAACCGGCGCCTCGTCCTTGCCCAGCCGACCGCCCGCCGCCCGGGTTGAACGCGGAGGGGAGGCGGCCCCGGCGGGTTCCTCACCCAACGACGCGCTGCCACCGGTGCCAGTGGTTACCGGCGCCTCGCTCAATCCCCGGGTGCAATACCCTTCCGAAAATCAGGTCATCGCCAGCCGCGATTCGAACTTCATCTTGGGCAGCATTGGTTCGGGTGATGCCACGCTGCGGATTAACGGAATTCCCGTGCCAGTGGCCCCAAACGGGGCGTACATCGGATGGCTGCCCAATCCACCTGCATCCAATCCGGCCTACGAATTGGTCGTCGCGCGCGGCGCGGACACCGTGCGTCGTGTACTGCGCATCAGGTATCCGGTGCGAATCGTATTGCCCTCAACCGGCAAGCTGCGTGTGGACAGCGCGTCTGTTTCGCCCGGCGCGCAAATGCGTGTGCGTGCTGACGAAATGATTCGCGTCAGTGTCCGTGCACCGCTGAACGCCAAAGCGTGGTTGCAACTGGACAGCGTGAAATTGCCAATGGCGCCTGCGTCGCTGGCACAAAGCAGCGCCGATCGTGTGGCGCGTGGTGCAACCACGCTGCTCTCCTCTGTGCCAACACCCAACGGTGACGACGCGGGCGGTGTGTTTGTCCTGGAAGTGGCCGCGCAAAAACTCACCGGCAAACCCCGCGTGTTGGTCGCGCGCGGCGCGGACACGGTGCGACTGAACGTCACCGTACCGCAACTGGTCGATCCACTGGTCCGGACGGTGAGCATGTTGCGTAGCCGAGCCACGCTGGAGAGTGATACAGACCGCGTGGTGATTGGACGTCCCGTTCCCGCCGGCACCTATAAATGGTTGTTGCTGCCGGGCACCATTGTCGAGCAGACTGGAAAACAGGGCGACTTCACCCGCGTGAAACTCGACGACGATTTGGAAGTGTGGGTTGAGAACGGCGATATCGCACCACTTCCCGACGGCACACCGCTGCCGCGTCGTGTGACCGGCGGCATGCGCGTGTTGCCGGCGAAAGAGTGGGCCGACGTGATTATCCCCATGGGAGAACGTCCGCCGCTCATTGTCGAAGCCGACGGTCGCAAGCTGGTCGTCACGTTATACAGCACCACCGCCAGCCCTGAAATTTCACCCATCCTCGGCAACGACACGCTGGTCCGACAAATCGCGTGGGAACAGGTCACGAGCAATCGCGTGCGTATTGAATTGCGATTGTCGCAACCTGTGTATGGTTGGCTGACGTTATGGGATGAAGCCAGGCGTGCGTTGGTTGTGCGCGTGCGACGCATTCCAACCATCAACAAGGACCGGCCCCTCACCGGCATGGTCATCGCGGTCGATCCGGGGCATCCACCCGCCGGGTCAACCGGACCGACGGGACTGTTTGAAGGAGATGCGGTGCTGCCCATCGGCGTGCTGGTGGCGCAGTTGTTGCGCGACCGAGGGGCCGAACCCGTGATGACGCGGACAAACCTCGGTCCCGTTGGTCTCACGGAACGCGGCGTGATGGCACGACGGGCCAATGCCAACGCATTGGTGTCCATTCATCTCAACGCGTTTGGTGACGGCACCAATCCGTTTGTGAACAACGGAACCAGTACGCTGTTTTTCCATCACAACAGTGAGCCGTTGGCGCGCCCCATTCAGCGCGAGCTGATGAAACGCCTGGGATTGCGCGACCTCGGCGTGCACTATCAAAACCTCGCCATTGCGCGTCCGACGTGGTACCCGTCGGCGCTGGCGGAGGGTGCGTTTGTCATTATTCCCGAGCAGGAAGCGGCGCTCCGGAACCCAGCCTATCAGCGCAAATACGCGGAGGGAATTGTCGCCGGTTTGGAAGCATATTTTCGCGAGTTGGGCCAGCGGTGATGCGGCTGAGAGGCGCGCGGGACTGGCTGAAAATGGTGCTCCGCCCCTGCGCCCTGGCCACGGCAGCGTTGCCGCGTCCAAGTCGCGTGTTCGCCGCGATGGCCGTGGTGCTCGCCGCCAGCGCAACGGTTGTGCACGGGCAGGTTGATCCACGTGGTAAAATTCGCACGCTTCGCACCACGCACTTTCGCGTGCACTATCCCGTGGCGCTCGACTCGCTCGCACGCCGTGCGGCGTATCTCGCTGAAGAGGCGTGGAATGGTTTGGCAAGGGAGTTGGCCACGCCCACGGTGCCCATCGAATTGCTGGTGCAGGACAACGTCGACCTGAGTAACGGATTTGCGCAGACCACACCGAGCAATCGAATAACGATTTATGCCACGCCGCCAGTCGCGCTGGCCGAGTTGCGGTTTCATGATGATTGGCTGCGTCTGGTCATTACGCACGAACTGGCGCACATCTTTCATATCGATCGCGCGCGCGGATTATGGCGCGTTGGTCGTTCCATACTCGGGCGAAACGACGCACTCTTTCCGAATGGTCTGCTGCCAAGCTGGGTGAAGGAAGGGCTGGCGGTGCACTACGAAAGCAAGTTGACCGGAAGCGGGCGTATTGTCAGCACGGAATCACGGACGGTGGCGTGGGCGGCCGCCCATGCGCGCGACATGCAGGGCCCGGACGCCTGGAGTAGTCGCACGACGCGTTTTCCAGGTGGGCAGACGCCGTATGCCTGGGGTTCGCTGTTAATGCATCGTCAGGCCGAAATGGGTGGTGATTCATCCATGCGAAAGTTTGTCGACCAAACAGCGACGTTTCCTATTCCCTTTCTACTCAATCGTTCCGCAAAAAAGGCGTTTGGAACATCGTTCAGTGATCGGTTCGACACGTTTCGCGATTCACTGGCGGCCGTTGCTGAGAAAACCGGCAATCCGGGTGATTCGGTTTGGAAACTGGTGACTCCAAACAGCGAATTGGGCACGTGGGACGCCGCCTATCCGCGCTGGCGAAACGACAGCACCATTGAATACGTCGCATCAAATGGTCGCGACATTCCGGGGCTGTACCGTGTCCGAGTTGCGGGGCTCAACTCATTAGCGAACGGTGTCGGCGGTGTCGGAGGTGTCGGTAGTGCACAAAATACCGATGGTGCCAGCGGAGCGGGCGTTGCTACAGGTGCTGGCGCAGTCAGTGGTACTCGCAACGCGGAACGTCCGGCTCTCGCACCACTGCCGGCGCCAGAACGACTCGCTCGTCGCAATTCCCTGGATGTGAACGCAACAGGCCCCAAGGGTACCAGCATTTTTGCGCAATTCGATTTTACCAGTCCGTTCAACTTGCGGTACGACCTGTATCGCCGCGACTCCACGGGCGACCATCGCCTCACCCACAACGCTCGGCTCATCCAGCCCGATGTGCGGGAGAAGGACGGTGCGGTGGTCGCGGTACAAATCACCCCCGGCGGTACGCGACTGGTGCGTGTGTATGGCGACTCCGTCGTGGCATTGCGCGAATATCCCGGTACCGAGTGGGCCGAGCCTCGTTGGAATCCGACGTTTCAGGACCTTGTCGCGGTGCAACTGGTGCGCAACGGATCACAACGCATTGTGTTGCTCGATACGCTTGGTAACATGGCGCGCATTGTGGCCGAGTCGCGTGCGGTGTTGTCTACGCCAGCGTTTGTACCCAACAGCCTTGGGCTCATCTGGGCCAGTGACCGCAGCGGCCGCATGCAGCTGGAAACCGCGGACATTGGTCAGGCGTACACGCGCGAGGACATGTCGGGCGACACCGACCGCGTGACGAGCCTTCGCGCGACACCTATTGTTGATACGATCTGGCGCGCCACCGTGCACGCTGCCAGCAATGTCAGCACCAGTATTTATCAGCCGGCGGTTTCGCCCGATGGGCAGTATGTAGCGGCGCTCATTTATCGAAACAACGGTTTCGCATTGGCGGTGGCGCCGTATGAGGGAGACGGCCCGGTTGTGCAGGACAGTTGGTATGTGGGCCACTGGTCGGTGCCCAACAACGACAGCGTGTTTGCGGCCACCAGCCTGCCGTATCGTCCCTTGCGACAGCTCCTTCCGCGGTATTGGCAACCGATTATTGGTGAGGCGCGTGATGGCGGCTCCACTTGGGGTGCGGCCACCAGCGGCGCTGATATTCTGGGGCGGCATGCGTATTCCGCGTCGGCGCTGGTGAATCCGCGCAACGGCGAAATGAATGGCGACTTTGCGTTTCGCTATGCGGGATTGGGGCTGCCGATCATCAACGTTTCACTATCGCAAGATTGGGATGCCACCTTCCGCGTGACCGACACGGCTGGCACTACGCTGGGATTGGTGGCGCGTCGTTTGCAGTTTGCGTCCGTGTCGCTGGGGTGGAGTGTGCCGCGCGTGCGTTGGGCGGCCGGGTATTCCATTGGCGCAGGATTTGAACGCCGCAACTTCACCAGCGAGATTGATGCCGTGCTTGGCGCACCCAACTCGGCGCTGCGGACGGGCACGCGATATCCGTCGCTGTTCGTGAGTGGCAGCCTTGGCAATCTCGCGCGCGGTGCCCGTGGGTTCGGCGCCGAGCAGGGCGTAGCCGCAACGGCCAGCGTGAGCGTGCGAAAGCGGGAAGGGCTGGCCAACAGCGAGTCGTGGCGCACCATTGGCGTGTTACGTGCGTTTCAGGCGTTGCCGCTTCCCGGTTTCGCGCGACATATCATTGCGGCGCGTGTGGCCGGTGGTGCGACCGATATGCGCGCCTCCTCTGACTTGAGCGTAGGTGGGGTGAGCGGCAGCTTGGCGGAGCTCATTCCCGGCGTTTCCATTGGTGATCCGTCGCGCACGTTTCCCGTCCGCGGCTTTTCTCCCGGTGCACAGCGCGGCATGCGTGCGTTGTCCGCGACTGCCGAATATCGGGCGCCCATCGGTGTGTTGGCGCGTGGGCTTGGTTTGTTTCCGTTGTTTCTCGATCGTTTCTCGCTCAACGCATTTGCGGATGCAGCGCGTGCATGGTGTCCGGCAACTGCGGCCAATCGTTCGGCGGCTCTCTGCGAGCTGCCGGGCAAACGCGACGGTTGGTTGGCGTCGGCCGGTGCGGAGCTCAACATCGATCTGGCCATGCAGTATGACGTGCCGTATCGGTTTCGAATGGGAGTGGCGAAGCCGATTGCGGCGCCGAGGGAGTTGTCGCGTAATGCGGCGTTTTATGTGACGCTTGGTGCGTTTTTTTAGGCGGCGGTGTGAAGGCGCAGTCCACCGGATAGAGTGCTGCGTTTTTTCACGCGGAGCCGCGGAGGTTGCGGAGGGGGGTGTCGCGTGGGCAATTCATTGTTGGCGTGACGAACATTTGCATTTCTTTGAAAAACTACACGCGGGTTGCGATAGCCGAATGGTGAATCAAGTGCGGCAGCATTGGCTGTCCGAGCGTAGTTCCCCAAAAATGGTTGTCCTCAGCCTCCACGGCACCCGCGGGAGTTGCCGTGATCCCTCCGCGCCCTCCGCGTCTCCGTTTGAGATATTCTGAACGCTCCGCAACGGCGTCGCTCGCGCGCGTCGCGGCGCGTGAGATATTTTGAACGCTCCGCCCCGCACCCGACCTCGCTCACGTCGCTCCCAACCTCTGCGTGCCGCATTTCATCCACGAAACAGCCGTCGTACTGGGCCAGGTCGAACTGGGCGAAGATACCTCCGTATGGCCCACGGCCGTGATCCGCGGCGACCTCGAAACCATCAAAATTGGTGCGCGCACGAACATTCAGGACGGGGCCATCATCCACGCTGACCCGGGCGTCCCCACCACCATCGGCACCGATTGCGTCATCGGGCATCGCGCCATAGTGCATGGGTCGACTCTCGAAGACGGCGTGCTGGTGGGCATGGGCGCCATCCTGCTCAATCGCTGCCACATTGGGCGAGGCTCCATCATTGGCGCCGGCAGCGTCTGCACAGAAGGGCTGCAGGTGCCTCCCGGTTCACTGGTGCTCGGCGCACCGGCCAAGGTGGTTCGGCAGCTCTCAGAGGCACAGCAGGCCACCAGTGCAGATAACGCGGCCCGCTACGTGACGCTCTCGAAGCAGCATCAGGCTGGGGCAGTGCGACGGATGCGGCAGGGCAGTTCTTCGCAATAATCGACGTCAGCCAGCGTGACAATGACTGTCGCGCGGCCCAAAATTGGCTATCTTTCATGGCTCGCCACGTGGGAGCAAGCAATTGTTTCTGCGAGGCGTGTTAGCAGGCAAAGGGCCTTCATTTTCGCTGTCTGTATCACTGTCAGGTTTGTGATACACAATGGCGTGACACTGGTGTCATGATGCACGTACCGGCCACTGTGGTTTCCTCCTCGCGTTTTCTTAACTGTCGTATTCCCAACAGTTAGGCATCTGCGCCAAGCCGGGAAGATCACAAAGCTGGTTCCGTGACGTCCTGTCGTGAGTGTCGGAACTGTGGCGCGTTGTTGGCCGTAACCATCACAACGTGGAGAACTTGGTACCGCACAAACTTCCGTGATGTGCAAATCGCAAAGCGTTTCGTTGCATGAGGTTACAGAAACACTTGCGCGGTATCACGATTCCTTGCACCATACCGCCCCCGAAACGTCCGCATCAATGGTTCGGAACCGTACGCTCCGCCCGAAGCCGGTCGGGACCATGTAGATGCCGTGAGGTCGCCTTGGTACCCGCCAGCGATCTCGCTCTTAACCGCCAAAAACCGCAGGAGTAGCACCGCATGCCATTTTCCGCTTCGCCACCGGAAGGCCCTGTTACGCTGTCCGCCAACGCGCGCACAGTCCTCGAAAAGCGTTACCTCGTCAAAGACAAATCAGGGAAGCCGGTAGAAAAACCAGAAGACATGTTCTGGCGCGTCGCGACAGTGGTTGCCGAGGCAGACCGCCGATACGGTGCAAGTGATGGCGGCGTGCAGGCGTTGGCCGAGGAGTTCTACTTCCTCATGACGCAGCGCCGCTTCGAGCCCAATTCACCAACGCTCATGAACGCGGGCCGTCCGCTTGGGCAGTTGTCGGCGTGTTTTGTGCTGCCGGTTGGTGATGCGCTGTCCAATGGCCAGGACGGCATTTACGACACGTTGCGCAGCATGGCGCTTATTCATCAAAGCGGTGGCGGTACGGGCTTCTCGTTCTCGCGTTTGCGCAGCCGTGGCAGCATGGTGCGGAGCACGACCGGCGTGGCGTCCGGCCCCGTGTCGTTCATGAAGTTGTACGATGCCTCCACCGACGCCGTGAAGCAGGGCGGCACGCGTCGCGGTGCGAACATGGGCATTTTGCGCGTTGATCATCCCGATGTCATGGAGTTCATCTCCTGCAAGGAAGATCTCACGCAGATTACCAACTTCAATATCTCCGTTGGTATTACCACCAGGTTCATGGAAGCGCTCAAGACCGATTCCATGTATGACCTTATCGACCCCGTCAGCAAGCAGGTCACGGGCCAGCTCTCCTCCCGCGAGGTGTGGAACAAGATGATCGTCGGTGCGTGGCGCACTGGCGAGCCCGGTGTGTTTTTTATTGACGAAGCCAATCGTTACAACCCGGTGCCTCACATGGGCCCGTACGAAGCCACCAACCCGTGCGGCGAGCAGCCGTTGCTCCCGTACGACGTGTGCAACCTTGGCTCGGTCAACGTGGGATTGTTTGTCACGAATGGCGTGATGGATTGGGACGCGTTCAAGCGCGACATCCAGATGAGCACGCACTTTCTTGACAACATCATCGACGTCAACAAGTATCCGCTGCCGGAAATTGATGCCCTCTCCAAGCGCATTCGGCGCATTGGTCTGGGGGTGATGGGTTTTGCCGACATGCTGGTGCGCCTCGGCATTCCGTACGACAGTGCCGAGGGGGTGGAGATGGGCCGGCGCGTCATGGAATTCATTGATGTCGAAAGCAAGAAGGAAAGCGAGCGCCTGGCCAAAGAGCGCGGACCGTTCCCCGAGTGGGCGCGTTCCATCTGGGGCCCCGATGAAACCGCGGCGCGCGACGAAAACAGTCAGCGTATTCGCCCCATGCAGATGCTCCGCAATTGCAACGTCACCACCGTTGCGCCAACTGGCACCATCAGCATCATCGCCGGTTGTTCGTCAGGCCTCGAGCCGCTGTTTGCCGTGGCGTTCATGCGCAATCAGGCCGGCGTACGTATGCCCGATGTCAACGAAGATTTTGTCGCGGTTGCGAAGAAAGAAGGCTGGTACAGCGAAGAGTTGATGGCGCGTATTGCGAATACTGGTTCCGTGAAACATGCGGAAGTGCCAGCCAAGTGGCAGGCCGTATTCAATACCGCGAATAACATCAGCCCCGAGTATCACATCAAGATGCAGGCGGCCTACCAGCTTCACTGCGACTCGGCCATCAGCAAGACCACCAACTTTGGTCAGACCGCCACGATTGAAGATGTGAAGGCCATTTACGAGATGGCGTACGAAATGAAGTGCAAGGGAGTCACCGTGTACCGCGATGGTTCGCGTGACAACCAGGTGTTGTCTACTGGTGCCACTGAAGGTGCGGCCAGCAAACGTGATGGTGCGGCGGCAGCACCAACCGCCGAGAGCAAGGTCGAACTCACCGCGCTCAAGCGTGAAATTGGTGAGTTGCAGGGCACGCTGGCCGAAGTGCGCAGTGATTTGGAGCGTTCGCAGAAGGCGCTGTTCAGTTCAGAGGCCGAGAACTCGTCGCGTCGCCAGAAGCGCAGCCGTCCGGAAACCATGCGTGGCACCACTATTCGCAAGGACACACCGCTGGGCACCATGTTCGTGAACATCACGGAAGACGAAAAGGGTCAGCCGTTTGAATTGTTTGTGAATTTGGGTAAGGCGGGTGGAAGTGCGATGGCAGATGCGGAGGCCATTGGGCGGCTTGTGTCGTTGTCGCTGCGCAGTGGCATTCCGTTGATGGAAATTCACCGGCAGTTGCGGGGCATTAGTTCCGATCGCGCGGTTGGACTTGGGTCGAACAAGGTGCTGTCCATGCCGGATGCGATTGGTATTGCGCTTGAGCAGTGGTGGAGGGAGAAGCAGGGGGTGCAGCAGGATTTGCTTACGCCGCCAGCTTCGCAGTCGCCTGTGTCGTCAATGCAACCGCCGGCGAGTTTGGCGAGCATTGTGCCAACCTCACGTCCGCCGCAGGGTGGGATGCAGGAGCAACAGCAATTGGAGTACAAGTCGGGGCAGGGCGAGGTGTTTATGGGCACCTGCCCGGATTGTGGGTCACAGCTGGAGTTTGCTGAGGGCTGCGTGAAGTGTCACGTGTGCGGGTTTAGCGAGTGCGGGTGACGGGGAGGGTTGAGAAGAGCGCCCTCAGACTGTTGGAGATGCTGACCGTCGCGGTGTTTGCGGCGGTTGGCGGTGGGGCGCGGGTTTGGTGAACTGGTTCAACGGGGCGTCGATGTATTACATCGCGCCCCGTTTTCGACATCTCAACGTTGAAATGACTCGTGAAGCCAGTCCTCATATTCTCTGCCCGCCGGATGGCCGTCCGGACGGCGTTGCCCGTGGGCGCTCGGTCGCAGCGGGGACCGATCGGACGCCCCGGGGGGGCTGACGCGCACACCGAACGTCCCCGCGTGGTGGCGGGGCGTCGGGGCCTGCTCAGCGGACGGTCGGGGCGGGGGCGGGGGTGCGTGACGCGCCCGAGCAGGTGGGGCACGCGAGGGGGTCGACTTCAGCGCTCTGCTGCAGGAGCGCCGCTCAGCGGCGGGCGGCCTCGGTGGGCGCCAGTCGTGGCGCCGGAACGATGGCGGGCGGCACGGCCGCCGCCGCAGTCGCCGCCTTGCCTCGCATTCCGCGGGGGCGGTTGGGTGAACAACGCCTTCGCCTGATCGAAGGTGATCCATCCTTCGACTTCGCTACGCGACGTGTTCTTGTCGGGCGTCACGAGATCGAACGGTTCGGATGCACGACCTTGCACAACGGCAAATGGATATCCCGCGCCAGCGGTTTCGTGGATGATGAGCGCGCCGGTGGCTTTGTGTTACAGTACCTGTTCGTACTTGTACGTCCACCGCCCGTAGTACGTCACGCGATTGCCACCAAACTGCGACGTGTCCGCAAGTGGCGGATCATTGACCAACATCACGATTGGGTTGCCCGCGACAGCGACCCCTTTGTAGTCATCCCACGTGAACTCGGGCGCTTCCGTGCCGTAGCCAACAAACCCGAGTTCCGATTTGTTCAATGTGGCAGTCGTTGCGACGTGTTTGGTCCACGCCACAAAATCATCGCGCCATTTGAGGGACGCGGTCGTCGCACCCTTGGCGAACGTCATCGACGCGTTCGACACCGCAATGCCAACGAGCGGCACTTTCTGGGCGTACGTGCCATCGGTGTTGCCGGGAGCAAGGCCAATCGCTTTGAATTGCGATTCGAGATACGCGACTGTTTTGTCTTCACCAACTGAACCGGGCTGACGTCCCAGCAGAGAATCGTTGGCGAGCACGCGGATATGACGCATCAGCGTGACCGTATCGATTGCCGCCAGCGCTTCGGGCGGTACCGCTTCGTTTGCAACACCAACACTCTCGGTCGCGGCCTTATCCGGCGCACGGCACGCAACAGTAATGCCGGCGGTGACCGCGACAATTCCGGCGAAAATCACTCGGGGTATTCTGCGCGGCATGAAACATCCTTGTTGCTGTAGAGTCGGGCCGGCACTTTCGTGCGGAGAATATGCAGTGCGGGCCACCGGACTTCGAGAGTTCGGGTACAGACTGCACGGGCAGGTCGTTTTGCGAGTCATATACCAAGCCAGTGTCCACGAAGCGAGTGCCCAGCCACGCGCCGGTTCGCGAATTGCGCAAACGCACCTCCGCGCCGGTGCGCGTGGCAGCCCACTGCACCGTGATCGGCCTGCAGCGATTTGATGTGGTCGCGAGTGGCATCTCCCATCACGCCGTTGTGTTTTGGCGTCGCCATGCATTTTCGCGCAGACAGGTCGAGATCGCCGTGTTCGTCGTGGTCAAACCACACCGCGCCGACGGTTTGGCGAGCATCAGCGACGCCAATTTCCGTTGCGACGTCGAGTTCAGAGCGGCTCCGGCCATCGAAAATGAGGCACCTCTTATTGGTGAGTCCGCTTTGACATTTCCTGAGTGTTCCTTTGCAACATTACAAAAAATGGTTGACAGGACATTTTTGCCATTTTACAATTAGCCCGAACGCATAACGGCTTCGCTTCGAAGGCCGCAAACATTCACTGGTTTCTTTTCCTAGGTGACGACGATGTTTCTCCCCCATAAACTCCGTTTGGCTGTCCTGTCAGTCGGGCTCCTCGCGGTACCAGGAGCGGCGCAAGGTCAATCGGTTCAACTCGCGTTTACCGGCAAGATCGTCGCGACCAGCCAGCACCCGCTGATGGGCACCCTCAACATTGGCGATACGTTCTCCGGCGGATTGAGCTACAACCTTCTCACACCCGATACCGACGCCCGTCCAAACTTCGGCTTTTACAACGGCACGGTTAGTGGATTCTTCCTGGATTTTGGCGCGGGCAAGGGCGGACTGTTCAGCCAATCGGGCGCACAGGCATACAACAACGTCCAAATCGGCAACGATCGGACGGATTATGGATTTCAGCCGTTCGACGGTTTCTACGCCTACGGCAATATGCAGGTGCCGGGATACAGCTATGTCGAAGGCGGACTGACGCTGGCTTCCATGTTGAACCCGCTGGGCAACGCGGCACTTCCGCCTGTCGGCATCGATTGGACCAAGTTTCTCGGAACCGCCGGTGGACCCCATGGCGATCCAGCACTCTCCATGGGTGCATTCATGGAGTTTCACGCAGTATTCGGCGCGGGTTGCGGGTTTGAAATCGGTTTTGACGATGACTGCGCCGCAAATGTCTACGGCGAGCTCACCTCGATAGGGAATGTGTCCGTGGTTCCGGAGCCCGCGACGTTGGCACTCTTTGGCGCGGGCCTGTTGATACTGGCCATCCCACGCGTGCGCCGTGTGTTGAAGTAAACTTCGCGGCATGAATCCACTCCCGGACGAACTTGATATGCGGGCCCTGCGGCTCCTGGTACGACAGGGCCGCATGACGTGGGCGGAACTCGCTCAGCATCTCGAACTCTCCGCACCCGCAACGGCCGAGCGTGTGCGCCGATTGGAAGAACGCGGATTTATCAGCGGCTACGGCGCACTGCTTGACCGGAATGCACTGGGTTACGGGCTGACGGCCTTTGTCGCCGTCGACCTCGCCAGTGCATCACACCGCGCCTCGTTTCTCGCGCGCATGAGCGAATTGCCGGAGGTTCTTGAGTGCCATCACGTCACCGGCGATCACGACTACCTGCTGAAAATCGCCTGTCGCAACCCGTTGCATATTGATCAACTGCTCAATGAACAAATCAAGCAGAACGACGAAGTGGCCCGCACGCGCACTGTGATCGTACTGGGCAGCCCAAAGGAATCGTCTTTTGTTCCACCGAATAGTGTAGGGACCAGTACTTAACAGCCAGGAAATCCGAGCGTCGCACAAGTAACAACCCACTCGGAGATGCTGATGTACACGAACTCAAAACTGCGCGCGCTGATCTCAGTCGCCGCTGTTGTAGTACTTGCCACCGGCTCAAGTGGCTGCATGGCCACGGTGCGTCCACGCAGTGGAGTGGTGTACGTAACCGATGCGCCGCCGCGCGCTATTCGCGAAGTCCGACCGGCATCGCCGGGTCGTAGCTACGTGTGGATTCCCGGCCACTACCAATATCGGGATCGCGCGTACGTGTGGGTGGGTGGCCGATACGAACGTCCCGCTTTTGACAACGTGCGTCGCTGGGAACCAGGCAAGTGGCATCACGACCGCAATGGGTACTTCTGGGTTGAGGGTCGTTGGCGTTAGCCGCGATGAAGTACCGGACTTGTACGCAGGCGTGTTCCGATTCATTCATGATGGTGCGTGCATCAGTGCGCGCGATGCGGACTGCCACTTCACAACCATGAGTGAATCGTTCACGCCCGATCCCGAGCTGCGCAAAATCACGACCAGTGTCGCCGAGCACTGCGTGTGGGGCAACCAGTGCGATGGATGGCACTTGTTGCGCACGTCAGGTCTGAGTGTGATCTCACGGAATAGGAATTTGCGGAATAGGAATTTCAATTGGGCTCGGTCGAGTATCCGGCGAACGGACGACGCGATCGCCGACCCCGCGAGGGCCGCCGGGCGCGCGGCGGCCTGATGTCCGCCTGCCGCCGCGCCTCGATGGCCGTCCGGACGGCGTTGCCCGTGGGCGCTCGGTCGCAGCGGGGACCGATCGGACGCCCCGGTGGGACTGACGCGCACACCGACCATCCCCGCGTGGTGGCGGGGCGTCGGGGCCGTGTTCAGCGGACCGCCGGGGCGGGGGCGGCGTGACGCGCCCGAGCGCGCGGGGGCCCCGGTCGATGGGGGGGGCCGGCGTGCGCCTCGCGGGTGGCGCGCGTGCGGAGGTGCGCGAGGATCTGGTCGATCACCGACGCCTGGGTGATGCACGCCACGATCCGCATGGCACCGTGGCAGGCCGGGCACGCGAGCGGATCGACCTCGAAGATCTGCTGGAGCAGCGCCGCCCAGCGGCGGGTGGCCTCGGTGGGCGCCAGTCGTGGCGCGGGGACGATGGCGGGCGGCACCGCCGCCGCGGTGGCCGCCTTGGCCCGCATCCCGCGCGGGCGGTTGGCATACCAGCCGTAGTACGGTGTCGTGACGTGCCCCTGGTCGGGGATGTGCACCAGCACCCGGGCCAGGAACTCAAGCGGGTCCACGGTCTCGGTGCCCGCCGTCGGGCCTTCGGACTTGCCCGACCGATAGGTCACCGCTTTCGCCGTCCGGTCGTAGGTGAGCCGTTCCAGGGCGACGGGATTCCGCGCGCAGTACCGCGCGAGCACGGATGACGAATATTTCGCCGATGGCATCACCGAGGAAATCATCAACGTGCTGTCACAGCTGAAGGATTTTCGCGTCGCGGCTCGCACCTCTTGCTTTGTCTTCAAGGGAAAGGACGAGGATCTCCGCGTCGTCGCCGACAAGCTCGGTGTGCGCACCGTGCTCGAGGGAAGTGTGCGCAAGTCTGGCACGCGACTGCGCGTCACGGCGCAGTTGATCAACGCGTCGGACGGATGTCACTGGTGGTCGGAGCGATTCGACCGGGAGATGACGGACGTCTTCGCGTTGCAGGATGAGATTGCGCAGGCGAGTGGAGCGCGGCTCGCGCTGTCGCTGGGTCGCGCATCGGCGTCGCGCGACAACCGCGCGGGACCGCGCAACATCGAGGCGTATGCGTTGCTGCTGCGGGGCCGGGTGTTATTGGCGCAACGGGACCCGTCCATCCGTCCGGCAGCCGAGTGCTTCGAACGAGCGCTCACCCTCGACCCCAAGATGGCGGAAGCACACGCTCTGCTCGGCGACGCCATGCGTCTTTTCGCCGTCTATGGTATGGCGCCGACGGCGGAGGTCATTTCGCGCGCTCGGCCATACGCGCAATGGTGTGGTGCGTATAACGCATCAAGGATAAGCTGCGAAGACCGAGCAACGCGAGGGCTTCGTCAGCTTCATCCGATGTTAGACACCGTTCGCCAACGGATGCGGAGATGTTGAGCTCTCAGAGCGCGGTGTCCACGCCGGCGGTTTCTTTCCCATTTTTAGAATGTGCCGACGGAACACGAGCGCCCCGCTGCTAAGAGCATTGGTCTTTACGAACGCGATCGGAAGTCCGGGTTCTGCGTTAAGAATGACCTCCGCCTGCAACCCTGCAGCCTCAAGTAGTTGCGCAGACTCACGAGCCGCGCGATCCGGATCGCGGACGACGAAACCAAGGGCGCCACCGGGTGAGCCCAAGGCAGCTGATATTTGTGAATGTGGATGGTTGATAATCGTGCCGTTACTGAAGACTGTGCGATCAACCTCGTCTGAATCGATACGGAAGCGCGGACGATGTCCAAACGTTTGCATGAGCCGTTCGAGCGCTGCGAGCGCCGGCCGGGAACTGGCCGAGAAGACGTGGTAGTCGCGATCCGGAAAAGGCAGAGGGTTCCGGTCGGTGATCAGGACGACGAGAAACGCGATGAGTAGTAAAACTCCGAGCCCAACCATCAAAATTACGGTGTTCGGAACAAGCGTGGCTCCACTGAACATTTTTCCACCCGGTAAACGTTGGACGGCAGATAGACGCGGACTAGTGTGACCAACGCCTACGATTCCGCAGCAGCCGAATCAAATAGTGCGCGCGAAGCGCGCATTCAATAGCTCGGGTGTCTGCTGCAATCGTTTGTTGGGCAGCTAGATCACGGAATTCGAAGCAGCTGACCGGGAGCGATGTTGCCCAACGCGGACAGCACGGCGGGCATCAGGCGCCGCAGATCCACGATGTCGTTGCTCCGCGCACGGAGGGCAACCACTCCGAACGGCAGTCTCGCGACTTCTTGTTGAAACTCGATTCCCGCCTTCGAGGTAGTCGATGAGGGCCTGAAAGGGCACACGTGTCCCGCAGAAGACTGGAGTGCCTCCCAAAATCCCCGGATCGCTATGGATGACAGACGTCGCTGGTAGGCTCATCAGACTCAGGCAAAGGACATTATGAAACTACGATGGTAACCGGTGGCTGTCCAACGCCTATCGTTAGCTGGCCGTCGTGGATCTCCGTCGGTCAACGGTCATGCAAACAAGAGCCGACCACGCGGTTCCGGAATCGCGCGGCCGAGTTCACGCGCAGTCGCAATCCATTCGGCGATGACGACTTCGGCCGCGGCGACGGATTCGGCGTACGTCGATCCATCCGCCATGCAACCGGGGAGCTCCGGAACTTCGACGACAAATGCGGCGTCCGCATCGTTCCAATACACGATCAATTCGTACCGATGCTCGGGCTTCGGCAAGGCTTTAGCAGGGTGCTGAAACCGTCGCGAAATGTTCCTGGCTTTCTGCTTCGAATGGTGTAGGTTGGCGCAGGCACTTTTGGGAGTGTTGCAATGCGCGGAGCCGATCAACCACCGACGGCGTTGTTCAGTTATCTCTCGGTCGAAGACCGTATTCCGGCCGACCATCCGTTGCGCACGATCCACGCGCTCGTGCAACCGGTGCTGACCGCGTTGTCACCGCGGTTTCAGGCGTTGTATTCCACGATGGGACGCCCGTCGATGCCGCCGGAGCGCTTGCGGCGCGCGTTGTTGGTGCAGGTGTTGTTCACCGTCCGGAGCGAGCGGCAATTGATGGAGCAGCGCAATTACCATTTACTGTTTCGCTGGTTTGTCGGATTGAATCCGGACGACGCGGTGTGGGCGGCCTGTTGTCGCCCGAGCATTTCACGGTTGATGGCACGCTGCTGGAAGCGTGGGCGAGTCATAAGAGCGTGCGGCCGAAAGACGATCCGTCGCCGCCGCCCTCGGTTGGCGATGCGAAGAATCCGACGATCAATTTTCGCAAGGAAGAACGCGCCAATGCGACGCATGAGTCGGTGACGGATCCGGACGCACGCCTCACGCGGACGAGTGCGGGCACGGCGACGATCCTGGGCCATCTCGGGAGCGTGTTGATGGACAACCGGCACGGCCTGATCGTCGCCACGGATGTGCGCGCCCCGGGGTACACGGCGGAATGTGACGCGGCCGTGGAGATGCTGACGACGCTCGAACCGCGCGCGACGCGTCGTACGATGGGCGGCGACACAGGCTATGATCGAACGGAGCTGGTCGAAGGCGCACGCGCCTGTAACGTGACGCCCCACGTCGCGCAGAATATCCATGCGAAAAAGCCGACGAGTGCGATCGATGGACGCACGACGCGGCATGCGGGATACGACCTCAGTCAAGTGAAGCGCAAACTCATTGAAGAAGGATTTGGGTGGGGCAAAGTGATTGGCGGCTTGCGCCAACTGCATCACCGCGGACCCGCCAAGGTCGGATGGATCTTCCCGTTTACCAACGCCGCTTACAATCTCGTCCGCATACGCACGCTCATCCGAGCCGGCGTGTGTCCCTGAACGTCCAAACCGCAGCGCGGCATGCCGCCCTGCTCGATCTGACGCACGAAATCGCGCCGGCTTCGCACAAAAACGTGCGCCCCCCCTGCCAATATGGTGTGAGAACAGGAATTGCGTGAGTCGAACCGCTGGTACCGGCAAGAGTCATTGTGCCAAAGCGCTCGCGCTGCTCGCCGTGCAACGCGGCTACAAAGTGCTGTACCGCGAAGCGCATCAACTCATCGAAGATCTCGCGGAAGCCCGCGAGCTGGGACATTTGCGGCAATACCGGATGTCCAGAGGTATATAGATCATTTGATTCAGCGCAACTCAAACGCGGGCGCTCAGCGGATTCGCGACGTGTATGGAAGGCTGAAATATCCTGATGTATTTCCAGCCACAGGTGAACTCCTTGTTGATGCCTATGATCGGCTATGGGTTCAGGAGTACCAAGCACCTTGGGTCACAGTTTCCCGATGGACCGTCCTTGGAAAAGATGGGGCTGCCGTGGCAAATGTCGTACTTCCTGATCGATTTCGGCTCGTTGAAGTTGGTGTCGACTACTTGCTAGGGTCGTGGCGCGATGAGGATGATGTTGAGCATGTTCGCGCGTATCGGTTTAAGTGAGGGGCAAGATGGTAGCTTCTTCGCGGTGTGTTGCATGTCTGATCCTTAAGTCCGTGTACGCGATCTGCGACAACATTGCTTTGTCGTGACGAAACTCACGTCTCAACGGTTTGTACTGCCCTGCAAAACTGGAGCTGACCCGATTTGATGGACACCCAGCCTAATCCGAAGTAGGGTTCGGATCGGAGGTGTTCTTGCTGCTTGCTGGCATCATGGCTGCGTTTGAACCGGATTTCGTCATTGAACGATGAGTGACACTCGTATTGTTGTATCCCACGGCAAGAACCCAAAGATGTGGGTGCTCGCGGTTGACGGTGCGGAATCTATTCTGTCCTCTCACAGAACGCAGATTGAAGCTGTCGCGGCTGCGATCGAAATTCTCAGTACCAGCATTGGTGGCGAGTTGATTATCAATCGCGTAGATGGCACGACTCGCAGCCGGCATACAATTGGGAGACTGGATCTGCTCAGATAACAGAGCTTGATCTGATTAGGAATGCTCGTGCCATAGCCGTCGTTGCCAAACAGAACCACACACCGTGGCCAGCCACTCTCCAAAAATTGGATACAGTGAGTGGCCCTGCCTCGCTCGCCGTGCTTGGGGTATGGGTCGCCGCAGGCGATCCGATCGCGATGGTGGCATATCCTCGGTGGACACCCGAATCCGGCCACCAGTGGACACCTGAAAACCGAACACCACGCGTGACGAATCGAGGCGTTGACGGCAGGACATCCCGGACGGGGTGTTCCTGCGATGAGCAACGTCGGCGATCTGGCAAGACCTCGTCGACCGGGACGGATTCGCGGGGCGGTATGCGAGCGTGCGTCGCCATCTAGGGAAGCTCTGCACAGGTGTGCGTAACCCCGGCGGCCACCCAAAATCCCCCACCTGTGGCCGGGTCAAACTCCTCCACCCGGCGTGATCGTTTGAGCGCCTAATTCGGGGTGCTTGTACGACGGGACGTTACGCTGTCCTCTTCACCTTGGTGCGGAGGAAGGAGTGAACGTCTTGAAGGCCCATTTCCGGATTACCATTGCGACGCTGCTGGCGAGCGGCACGTCGCAGCGCGACATCGAGAAACGCACCGGCGTGGATCGGAAAACGATTCGGCGCTATGCGCAGGCGTCAAACTCCCCCGGGGTGGCCACCGGCTGTTCCACCCACGACGTGCAAATTCCCCCACCCCGGCCACCGGCTCTGGACGAGGCGCCCGTGCCAGATCCGATCGCGGGGGCCCCGACGACGTCAGCGTGCGAACCGCATCGCGCGTGGATTGAAGCCCAAGTCGTGCGTGGCCGGAACGCCGTGAGTGTGTATCAGGACTTGGTCGAGGCCCACGGATTTCTGCACCACTACAACTCGGTCAAACGGTTCGTCGCGCGGCTCAAGCGGCGCGTGCCGGAGCGCTTCGATGTGTTGGAGTTTCCGCCTGGGGAGGAAGCGCAGGTCGATTTCGGACAAGGCGCCCCGACGTGTAAGGCGGATGGCAAATACAAACGCCCGTGGTTGTTTGTGAGGACGCTCAAGTATTCGGGGAAGAGTTTTCGGAAAGTGGTGTGGAAGGCGACGCAAGAGGTGTGGGCGCAGCTCCACGAGGAAGCCTTTCGCGCGTTCGGCGGCTGTCCGCAGTACGTCGTCCTCGACAATTTGAAAGCGGGCGTCATTCGGCCGGACCTGTACGAACCCGCCTTGAATCCGGTGTACGCCGCCCTGCTCGCGCATTACGGCGTCGTCGCGGATGCGTGTCGCATCCAGAATCCGAATCGCAAAGGGACGGTCGAAAGCGCGATTCAACACACCCAAGGGACCGCGCTCAAAGGCCGCACGTTTGAGACGTCAGTTGCAAGCGCGTCCAATGATGCGGCGGCGAAGCCGACGCATACCGCAACTGCGATTGTCAACTGCAGCGCTCGTTCGGATGCGGACGGGGCACGACGACATCACAACTCGAGTACGAGGCGCATCCCGTCCCCAATAGCGGCCATCGTGCGAGCACGTAGCCGTCCACTGTATTCGCCCAGAAAGCTCTTGTCGATCGTGATAATTTGTGAGACGTTCGCCACCGAGTCGGTCGCGAGCCCCGCCTCACCTTTCGCAATGCGCACGTTCCCCGGCGCGTCCGCGCGAGACAAATTTGACGTCAGAGCGACAGCGACGACGGTTCGAATCAGACTCGCATTGAACGCGTCCGTTTGCACGATCACCATAGGCCGGCGATACCCGGGTTCCGAGGCCATCGGTTCGGGAAGCGTGGTCCACCACACGGTGCCTCGCCGAATGAGAGTGGGCGTGGGCGGCTCGCGCCGCTTCACCATTTGTCGCGCGCCAACGACCGAGCCTGCAACGCGGCGAGACCCAAGTCAGGCGCGTCGTGCGCTGCGTCCGCGTAGATCGCATTGAGGCGTTCCGTCAAGTGAGTGCGCTCATGCTGCGCAATGAACTCCGCGACGGCATTGGCGAAGAGTTCACTGCGAGAAACGCCAAGGCGATGCGCGAGCGCCTCCGCAGATTCGAAGAGGGCGTCAGGAAGCGAGATAGCAGTCTTCATGCGGCAAGTATAACCAAAGTTATACCACTCTGCAAGTCCGCGGAACGCCAGCAGCAAGCAGAGTTAGACGACGGGCGAACGCGACCACCCCTACAGCAGCGGACGGCACGCGCCGTATCTCTGGGATGGGATGGAGGCCGTTGCTAAAGGACGTGGTCTCGCACGTCGCGGAATCGGTTGCCGTCGTGCGCGAGGAGCGTTTGGTTGGGGCTGTCAGACGGGAGTGATACTCTTTGAGCGGGCACCTTCCGAAGTATGCGGCGAGCCATTTTGTGCAACGGAGAGCGATGCAGCAGGTTCCACAGAGACCGTGGGCGAAACTGGAGCGAGATGAATCGGGATGCATCGTTCGCTGGCAGTCGCTGGACGAACATTCCCGAGACGTCGCCACGGTTTTCCGGCAGTTGTTGCGCCTTCCGGGGTTTCGGCAACGCCTGGACCGGCTTGCCGGCGAGCCGCTCAATGACGTCACACTGGATCGACTCGCATACCTGGTGTTCTTGCACGATTGCGGGAAGGTGAACTCGGGGTTTCAGGCACGCGTCGATCCCAAAGCGCGAGTTATTGGCCACATCGCCCCACTGACTGCGGTGTGCGGACAGTATGCGGATCGCAACGTGAGCGACCGTGCGTTGTCCGCTCTGGGAGCGGATAGGCTGGAGCTGTGGGGTGAGGCGCTTACCCCGCTCTTCGACGCGATTTTGTCGCATCACGGAAAGCCGTGGCCGCGAGACGGCGAGGGACGGCTGTCGGCGAAGTATTGGCAGGCCGTTCTCGACTACGACCCCATTGCCGAGCTCGCCAAACTTCGTTCTGCAGCCGACACCACGTTCCCTTCCGCGCATACACACTACGCACCGCTCCTTCCGTCGACGAATCAGTTCGTTCACGCTATTGCGGGATTGGTGCAACTTGCCGACTGGATAGGCTCGTCTGGCTGGACTCGGGACCGTTCTCTGCTCGCCACCGAAGAATGGTCGCAGTCCGTCTTGCAAGATATTGGGCTTGATCCGGCACCGCATCGTGCAACACTCGACGAGGCAATCACCTTCGAGCGCGTGTTCGTCCGTAGTCCCTACCCGCACCAGGCTGCGAGTGGCGAAGGGTCGGCACGTTTGCTCATTCTGGAAGCCGAAACGGGTTCGGGAAAAACAGAGGCGGCGTTGTGGCGATTCCTCCGTCTTTTTGTTGCGGGAAAAGTCGATGGCATGTACTTCGCCCTTCCCACGCGCACGGCGGCGGCACAGTTGCACACACGTGTTTCGAAAATGGCGCAGTCGCTCTGGGTCGAAAACTCGCCACCGGTCGTCATGGCGGTGCCAGGCTATCTCAGCGACGGCGTGAGAGGAGGTCTTCCCAAGGCCGCAGACCCGCTCGACAATCCCGAAGCAGACACGCGAACGCAATCTGTCTGGGCGGCGGAACATCCCAAGCGATTCTTCTCTGCAATGATTGGCGTGGGCACGATCGACCAGGCGTTGATGGCGGCGCTCCGCGTGAAACACGCGCACCTGCGAGCGTCGTGCCTCATGCGTCACATGCTCGTCGTCGATGAAGTCCACGCGTCCGATGCGTACATGCAGCGACTGCTCGAGCAACTGCTGCGCGACCATCTCGCGGCGGGCGGATATGCGATGCTGCTATCCGCCACCCTTGGCGCCGAGGCCCGGCAATCGCTCATGGAAGCGGCGATGGGAGGTCGCCCGCGCGATGTTGAGCCCGTGCCATTCGAGACGGCTGCGGCGGTAGAGTACCCGTTAATCTCGATCGATCGTCATCGTCAGTTGCCTGTCGGCAGCGTTGGCGGGTTGCGATCAAAAGCCGTTCGTCTGAGAGCCGAACCGCTGATTGACGAACCCGCTCGCATCGCGGCTCTGGCACGATCCGCAGCAAGACAGGGTGCCAAGGTGCTCGTCGTCCGCAATACGGTGTCGGGCGCCGTGGCCGTTCAGCGCGCGCTCGAAACGGAAGGCTCAGGAGATGTCGCACTGCTATTCAGCGTGGCAGCAACACCAACCATGCACCACGGACGCTTTGCACGAGAGGACCGGGAACGGTTGGATCGGGCTGTTGAAGCTTCACTCGGCCGCTCGAGACCGGCGGGCGGAATGATCGTGGTCGGTACCCAGACGCTGGAGCAGTCGCTGGATATCGACGCGGATTTTCTGATTACGGACCTTTGCCCTGTAGACGTGCTGCTGCAGCGACTGGGAAGGTTGCACCGGCATCAGGAGGACGACAGAGAAGAAGCGCGTGTGCGCCCTCCGTCGTTCGCGACACCGTCATGCGTTGTACTCGTACCGTCAAACGGGCTCGCCGAGTTTCTAACGGGGCGTCGGGCGGGCGGTGCCGAACGACATGGGCTCGGCCATTCACTGGTCAACGGAGTGGTGCGCGGCGTGTATGCCGACTTGACCATTCTCGAGGCGACGCGGCGCCTGATTCTTGAAAAGGCAGTCTGGACGATTCCTGAGATGAATCGCTGGCTTGTGGAATCCGGAGTCCATCAAGAGGCGCTGGACGCTCTCATTGAGCGGCTTCCGCCCGACGAGCGCGATGCGTGGATGCTTAACCGACAGCGAGTGAAGGGTGATGAACTGGCGCAAGTCGGGACAGCGTCGGGCAACGTGTTACGCAAAGATCGTGATTTCATGGAACAGGCACTCGATGATGCGGAGAGAATCAGCACACGACTTGGGGCGAATGATCGTTTGATTCGCTTTCCTGAGGGTACGATTGGGCCATTCGGCGGCGTGATCACGCAAATCGCCGTGCCTGACTGGATGCTCCGTGGCGTTGACGCAGAGGCTGCGGTCACTCTTGCGAAGTCCGGGGTTGGGGCGGATTTTGTGCTCTGCGTTGGCGAGCGGAACTTCACATATGGCGCGCATGGACTTCACCCGGTGGTAACAAAACAATGATTCGCTATTCCTTGCTGGACGAGGCCGTCTTCAGCGTGATCGACCGCACCACGCAGGTGCGCTCGCGGCTTACCCTTCCCGGTGTGTTCGCGGCACTGGTTCACAATGCCATCGATGATTTTCCGGCACTGCGTCCGCATCAGCGGCACGTCTGGCATGCGTTTCTCGTACAGATTGCCGCGTTGTACCTGCATCGCAGCGGGTCGACGGAGTTGCCCAGCTCCGATCGGGAGTGGAAGGCTGCACTGCTCACGCTCACGCCCGATGATACCGACGGTGCAGCGTGGGCGTTGGTGACACCGCTCGAACGGCCAGCGTTTCTACAGCCGCCGGCGCCGGAAGGGTCTCTGTCGGGCTTCAAAATCATAGAAACGCCTGACGAGCTGGACATGCTCGTGACGGCGAAGAATCATGATGTGAAGCGGGAGTGCATTCGGTTTGCGGAGCCGGAACACTGGACATTCGCGTTGTTGAGTCTGCAAACGCAGGAGGGCTTCCTTGGAGCGGGTAACTACGGCATCAGCCGAATGAACGGTGGGTTCGCGAGCAGACCCGGAATTGGAGTACTACCATTTGGAGGTGTTGGACGCCGTTTCGCTCGCGACGTCAACCGATTGAGGGAACTGCGAACGCAGCTGCTTGATGAGTACGATTTCTACCCTTCGCGCGGCGGTCGCGCGTTGCTGTGGCTCTACCCGTGGGACGGGCTGTCGTCGGTGTCCGTGAAAGAGCTCGATCTCTTTTACGTAGAGGTGTGCCGTCGAGTGCGATTGCAGACGGACGAGAGCGGTCGGCTTTCGGCTGCGTCAAAAGGTACAAAGGTGGCGCGCATAGATGCGAAGGCACTCAAGGGGCGCACTGGAGACGGCTGGACGCCGCTGATTGCCGATGGCGAAAGCAGAAAAGCACTGACTATTGATCCGGGAAGTTTCGGATACAAGCGTATCGCGCCTCTGCTTTTCCCCCGCGTCTCCGATCCCGACGCAGCCAAGCGAGCGCCGCTTCAAATGATCGGTCCAAGCGATGATCCCGACGGCTTAACGGTGCTTGCGCGCGGTGTCGTGCGTGGGCAGGGAAAGACTGAAGGCTATCACGAACGGCGAGTTGCAGTATCCGCCTCATTGCGCCGATTTCTTGTAGAGCGCCCAACCGATGTCGGTGCCGAACTCGCCGCAACACGCACCCAGGACGCCGCTACGATGGCGCGCAAGGTGTTGTATCCGGCCGCTCTCACCGTGTTTACCGCCGCTCCCATGGATGGTGAACGCAAGCGCGATGACGACACCGCAAAAAAACGCGCCGGGCGCGTACTGGACACGTTTGATGAAATCGTCGACCGCACGTTCTTTGAAGTGCTGTCAGAAGAGCTTGCCGTTCTTGATGACCAGTCGGCAATGGATGCCGTTCGTTCTCGGTGGGTTCTCGGCCTCATGGGTCACGCGCGGCTGCTGCTTGATCAGTGTGCGCGTGCGGCTCCATCGGCCGCCATGCGAACGTATCGTACGCGCGCACGATCTCGGGATGTTCTCGACTACGCGTTCCGCAAGCATTTCGGCGAGCGACTTTCGATGCCGGAACAACCCGCGAGTGGAGTACCGATCGCGGCCGACTCCCCTCCCGATTCCTCAACTGCACCGCATCCATGACTACGCCAACCATCCAAGCGACTCCCTCGTTGCAATCGCGATCGCAGCTACTCGGCGCGGTGGGTCGAAGAGTCCGTGACGCTCACATGTCAACTGGCGCGCGTGCGTCGCTTCGCCGCGGCACGCGACATGACGTCGCGCGGCAAGCAGCCTTCTTTGCGGTGCTCACCGACATCCCAGAGGACCGCCTGTCGGCGCAATCGTTGGCTCGATGGGCGGCTGTTGTGCAGTGCATGGCCATCACTGGCGTGCCGGAAGGGACCAGTATTCGTGATGGCAGCGCGCTCGCACAGGCTGGACTTGCTGAGTCCCGATTTGCGCGACTCCTGGCGTCGCATGGCGACGGGTTTTTCGACCAATTGCTGCTCGTCGCTCGCTACGTGCATAGCAAAGATGTCTCGCTTGGATGGAAAGAACTCGGCGAGTTGGCGCTCACGGATGAGCATCTCGAAGAGAGGGCCGAGGAGATTCGTTTGTCATTGGCGCGATCCTACTACCGCACGCTCGCCGGAAGCCCGGCGGCCTAGCATTCCCAGCCTTCTCTCCCTCACCGATCCCTCATATGAGCACACCTCGCTTTCTCCAGATTCATTTTCTGACGTCCTATGCCGGCGCGCTGTTGAACCGTGATGATGCCGGACTTGCCAAGCGCCTCTCGTATGGGGGGGCGGTGCGCACGCGCGTGTCATCGCAGTGCCTCAAGCGTCACTGGCGCACGAGTGCCGACGAATGGAGCCTGGCTGCAACGGGCGCCAGTCTTTCCACAAGAACGCGTGATGTGTTCAAGTACGCGATACGTGATCAACTCATCGCGTCGGCTCCGTCGGCAAGTCCCGAGGTCATTGATGCAGCCGGTGCGGCCCTCTCGCGCGGCCTGTATGGGGAAAAAGCAGACGACCCCAAGAAACGGCAGGCGTTGCTGCTCGGCTGGCGCGAGATCGACTTTCTCACTGCGCAGTTGGCTGAAATAGCGAGAGACGCTACGAACGCCGCGTCGGTGGCGGAGTCTGTTACGCAGATGTTCAAGGGCAAGGACACCAAAGCAAATTTGTCTGCGATCAGGGAATCAGGCGGCGCCCTCGCTGCGGGCCTCGAAGCAGCACTATTCGGTCGCATGGTCACATCAGACCCCGCAGCAAATACTGATGCAGCAATGCACGTTGCGCACGCCTTCACCGTGCACGAGCAGGAATCTGAGACAGACTACTTCACGGTGGTCGACGATCTGAAGCTTCGCGACGAAGACGCCGACTCCGGCTCGGCTGGCATCTTCGACACGGAGCTCACCTCGGGACTGTACTACGGTTACGTGGTCATCGACGTACCGTTGCTGGTGGCGAACATCACCGGTGTGAAGCCTGAAGGCTGGGCTGATGCCAACGTCGACCGCGATCTGCCAGCCAAGGTGGTACAGCATTTGGTTCACCTGATCGCGACTGTTTCACCAGGTGCAAAAAAGGGTTCAACCGCACCGTACTCCTTCGCGAGCACGTTGCTGGTAGAGGCCGGCGCGCGGCAGCCTCGCTCTCTCGCGGCCGCGTTTGAGCGGCCGATTCGAGGAGGGCGCGAAAGCTCAGTGAGCGATACTGCCGAGACTGCGCTGTTCGCGCGGCTACGTACAGTGGATCGGGCGTATGGTACTGACGGTTCGCGTCGCTTTCTGTCATTGGCACACGAGAAGATCGATGGCGTTGGCGATGCGGTCTCCATCGACGAGCTCGCGTCGTGGGCCGCTGATCGGGTTCGTTCGGCTGAGATCGCGTGATGACATTTCGCTATCTCGTGCTCCGACTGGAGTCACCGATGGTGGCGTTCGGCGACACCATGATCGATAGCCTCGGACGAATTCGCGAGACGCCGTCGCTTTCTGCCGTCAGTGGTTTACTCGGCAACGCGCTGGGTGTTCGTCGCGAAGAAACGGGGAAGCTGTCGCGCCTGCAAGACCGTATGGTGCTTGCCTGCCGACTGGATACGGTCGGCGGGCGCTTCCGCGATTTTCAGACGGCGCAGCTCAATGGCAAGGATCGTGGCTGGACAACGTCCGGGCAGATTCAGGAACGGGCTGGTGGCGCCAACACATTCGACAGTCCACACATTCGGGAGCGTGATTATGACAGCGACGTACGCATCGCGCTCGCCATTCGGTTGCGTGACGCCGACGAGTCGCCCACGCTTGATGAGATCGCGCACGCTGTGCAATGGCCGGCCCGCCCGCTTTTTTTCGGGCGTAAATGTTGCCTGCCGTCAGCGCCAATCTTCGACCGATTTGTGGAAGCTGACGGAGCATTGGATGCACTGAAGCGTGTACCACTGCGAGGCACAGACTCGCAATACCGTTGGAAGTCTGATCCCACGTCTGCTCGCGTTGTCGTCACGCTGGCACCTGACGAGGTATGTCCGGATGGTTTCGAGACTGTCTACTCCACCGAACGACGTGATTGGCCAGCCGGAGTGCACGCCGGTGAACAGCGATGCTTCCGCGGAACTGTGGATCGCGCTGTCTTTACTGAAGGTGCTGGCGAGTGAGCCTCTTCATGCATGCCTTTCAACCGGACGTGGGTCAGTTGATGCGCTTCGCCACACGAGAGCGTCTCCTACCACCGGGTGCAGACCTTGGCTATGCGCTCCACAGCACGCTCACCGGCGCGTTCGGAGAACTGGCACCGAAGCCATTCGTGTGGTGTGCGCCGGGGACACGAAGTGGTGGGGCCGGTGGTCGCGTGTTGTGTTACTCGCACATTCCGATGAAGGAGTTGCAGGCCCAGGCAGCGTCATTCGGGCAACCGGGATGCACCGCACTCCTTGACCTCGAGACAGCGGCGACCAAAACGATGCCCGATGCGTTTGCAAGCGGCACTCGGCTTGGTTTCCGCGTTCGGCTCCGGCCTGTGCTGCGAACTGGCAGGAATCGCGACGGCTCGGGCGGGCAGGAGCGCGATGCGTACATCGATGGCACATCGGGATCGGAGCACGAGCTTGGCCGTGCGGCGTGTTATCTCAGCTGGCTGGAGGCGCGCTTCCTCGCTGGTGGCGCACGCATGGAGCAAGGTTCCCTCGATTCGTTCACGCTTACCCGCCTGATGACACGAGACCGAAGTGGCGAAAAATCCCGTCGCAACGCGCCGACCGGACCAGACGCACTCGCGAGCGGCATTCTTGCTGTCACCGATTCCGAACGGTTTGCGGCGTTGCTGGCGCGTGGTATTGGACGATTTCGCGCGTTCGGCTTCGGGATGATGTTGCTCGCCCCGCCCCCGAACGTGGTCCGCTGATGCTTGCCGGCCGTCTGGGGCTGGAGACCGCGCGCATTCCCCATGCGGATCGGCATGGGCTGCTCCATCTCGATCGCGGCCAGCTGACCGTCGTCGATGGTTGTTTGCGGTTCCGCTGCGCAGGGGGAGGCCAGTTGGAGCGGGGTGAGTATTCAATTCCTCACCAGAACATCTCATTGGTACTGCTTGGGCCGGGAACGTCGATCAGTCATGACGCGCTCCGATTGCTGGCGCGCCATGGCACGGCAATGGCTGCGGTCGGCGAGGACGGTGTCCGGTGTTATACAGCGCCACCCATCATGCCGGATTCGTCGGCGATGGCGCGTCGGCAGGTCACGCTCTGGTCGGATCTGCGTCGTGGTCGCATGCTCGTGGCACGACGAATGTACGCACGCCGACTTGGCGTGATTATGCCACACCGCGATATCACCGTGCTTCGTGGCATTGAGGGGTCACGCGTCCGTGCGCTGTACGGCCAACTCGCGGCGAAATACGGGGTCGAGTGGCACGGCCGCAACTATGACCGCGCCAATCCCACGGCAACGGACGACATCAATCAGGCGATCAATCACGCGGCGAGTGCGGTAGAGGGCGCGGCCGCGATCGCGGTGACCGCGACCGCCACGATTCCACAGCTCGGGTTCATTCACGAAGACTCCGGTCAAAGCTGGGTGCTCGACATCGCGGATTTGTACCGTGACAGTGTCACGTTGCCATGTGCGTTTCGCGCGATGGAGGTGATTCGCAAGCGTCCGGACGAGTCGATCGAACGGATCGTGCGTAAGCTGACCGGGGCCGCGATGCGCAAAGAAAAGCTCATTCCGTCCATGATCGACGCGATCAAGGCGCTGCTCTCGGATTCGCAATCGGGGGTGGAGCCGGCGCAACCCGAAGACTCGCTTGTAGAGTCGAGCCAACCCGACTCTTCACCGGCGGTGATGAACGATGAGCCTGACGCTCGTAGTCACGCGTGATGTCACGGCGAGGTATCGTGGATTCCTCGCGTCCGTGATGCCGGAAATTGCGCCTGGGGTCTATGTGTCAACCGACATGACCAAGGGTGTTCGTGATCGCGTGTGGCTGGTCGTGACAGACTGGTGGGAAAGTGCACCAGGCGGCTCGGTTGTCATGGCATATCCTGACGCCGCCTCGACCGGAAGGCTGGGTGTGCGAGTGCTCGGAGTACCACCGGTTGAGCTCGCTTCTGTCGATGGAGTTCGGTTGGTAGTTCGCCGTTTCGCGGAGGCCGACGGGAACGCGTAAACGCGTTCCCGTCGGCCTCCGCGCAATCGTGATATCCCGTAGTGCGCTGTTTGACAACGTGTTGCAGATTAGAGTCTCCCCCGCCCACGCGGGGATGGACCCGACCGT
>Ga0209181_10000222_pt1 | contig 105153 bp, 104 predicted proteins | sample MAT05_FD_187208 | JGI IMG/M metagenome (GOLD analysis project Ga0209181, IMG submission 187208) | Freshwater microbial communities from Lake Fryxell liftoff mats and glacier meltwater in Antarctica - MAT-05 (SPAdes) (version 2) | ecosystem: Environmental > Aquatic > Freshwater > Ice > Liftoff...
CGCCCAGCGCATGTTGTCCAAGGTCATGGGCCTGGACCGCCCCGAGATACCCGCCATTCCCAAGGGCATGACACTGACCTTCAGCGGCCCGGACCCGGTGGTCAGCGCAAGCACAGTGGCGGGCATGCCGGGCGGTACCGTGGTGGTGCCGATCACGCTAGACACCGCCGCCGGCCTGGAGTCGGTCGAGATCACGCTGCTGTACCCGGCCGAGAACCTGCAGTTACTCGATGTGCGCCTGGGCGGCCTGACCCAGGACTTCCAGTACTTCGTCAAGGACACCAGCGTACCCGGGCGCATCGTGCTCGACCTGGCCCGTATGGAGGCCCTGCGCGGCGGCGCCGGCACCCTGGTCGAGCTAGAGTTCCGGATCGCCGATGGTGCCCAGGGCAGCGTGGCCATCGACCTGCAGGCCACCGCCCTCAATGAAACCCGGCTCACGCTGAATGCCGAGTCGCAGCCCGGACTGGATCCGACCGACGGGCGAATCATACTGCCGGTGGCACAAGCGCCCGTGATTCAGGTCATGACGGTGGGCCTGCTGGCAAGCGCAGCGGTGCCGCTGGCAGGCGGTGCGACACCCATCGCGAGCGCGATGTTCGATCCGACGGCGATCGTCAACCTGCTTGCGACGGCTGTCCCACCGACACCGGCCCTGCTTCGCTTCGATGTCGCCGCGCCTGTGGTGCAACCGCTGCCACAGATCAACTTCAGCCAAGCCAGGCCCGACTTCGTGTTGGGCGGGGCCCGGCCCGACGCGAACTGGGTCCGTGCCTGGGTGAGTGGCGGCCCGGACAAGGTCGACAACCTCCGGCTGAACGGCTGGAAGCTGGCCGCGCCGGCGAGCCGGTCGGGCACACGTTGACTGCCGTTGCTGCCAGGACCGGAAGGTAATATTGCCGTGATCGGCCCGCACGTTCGCAAGCTCTGCCATGCAGGGCTTGCGGCTGCCCGCCTTCGCTGATCCAATCAACACCGATCTCTTCACTCTCTTCAGGGAACACGCGCATGGCAACAGACAAGGAACCCGTCAAAAAAACCGGCACCGCACCCAGCGGTCCCCGCGTCAAGTGGAACGTCGACCATCTCAAAAGCTCGTACGTCAACTTTGCCAATGCCAACAGCACCAAGGAAGAGGTGGTGCTGAACTTCGGCCTCAACACCAGCTGGGACCGTGCCACCCCCGAAGTCGAGATCGAGCTGGGTCATCGGCTGGTGATGAGTCCGTTCGCCGCCAAGCGGCTGGCCGAACTGCTGGCCAAGCTCATGGCCGAGTACGAGTCGCGCCACGGCGAGCTGAAGTAAGCTTGCGGGCACGTCCCGCACGGCAGGCGGCCGCCCACAGCACAGGCGCACGGGCCTGCAAGGCGGGCGGCCTTTTTCCGGCGCGGCAGGCCCGGCGTAGTCCCCCCATGAACGGCAGACACTCCATCCATGCAGTCGCGTAACGAGGAATCCCCAGCCAGCGTGCCACGCGATGCCGTGCCGGTGGACGCTTGGAGCCAGCTGGCCCAGGCCCGCACCGCAGAGCAACTCTGCCGGGCCTGGTTGCCGGTCTTGTGCGGCATGCTGACGCGGCCGCACAGTGCGCTGCTGTTGCTGCAGGACACCGACGGCAGTTATGCGCCGGCGGCGGTCTGGCCCGGCACCACCGACCTGAGCTACCTCGGCGACATCGCGCAGGCGGCCCTGGTAGAACGCAAGGGGGTGGTACGCAACAGCGACACCGCCGGCGGGCCGACCCGCTTCGCCTACCCGCTGGACGGCGGCGACAGTCTGTTCGGCGTGGTGGTGGTCGAGCTCGCCGATAGCACCGACGCCACGCTGAACCAGGCCATGCGGCTGTTGCACTGGGGCGTAGGCTGGCTGATCGACCTGCACAACCGGCGCGCGCTGGTGGACCAGGAAGGCCGGCTCGCGCGTTCGTCCTTCCTGTTCGACCTCTCGATGGCCGCCCTCGCCGAGAGCGACTTCCAGAAAGCGGCACTGGCCGTGGTGAACCGGCTGGCGCAGCAGTTCGGCTGCCACCAGGTGCAGCTCGGCCTGGAAAAGGGCAAGACCGTGCGCGTGGTCGCAGTCTCGCATTCCGCCAATTTCGACGAAAAGACCAACCTGGTCAATCTGGCGGCCCTGGCGATGAACGAGTGTTTCGACCAGCGCGCCAGCATCAGCCTGCCGGAGCCAGATCAAGGCGCCACACTGATCACCGCAGCGCAGCGCGCCTACGCCGCCGAGACCGGCAGCGCCGCCTTGTGCACCGTGCCACTGGAGGCCGGCAATCGCGTCGTGGCGGTGTGGCTGCTGGAGCGCGACACCCCTTTTGGCAGCGCCGAGCGCGACAGCCTGGAAACGCTGGGCCTGGCGCTGGCACCGATCCTCGAGCTCAAGCTCACCGCCGAGGAAAACCTGTGGCGCCACGGCCAGCGCGCATGGCAATCCACTTTGCGCCAGGTGACCGACACCTCACGCCCCGGCATCAAGCTGCTGGCGATCGTGGGCCTGCTGATGCTGGCAGTGCTCGCGTTCTACCCGGCCAATTACCGGGTGTCCTCGCGCGCCAATGTCGAGGGCGCCATCCAGCGGGTGGCTGCGGCGCCCTTCCAAGGCTACATCCGCGAAGCACCGGCACGGGCCGGCGACCTGGTGCGCCAAGGCCAGGTGCTGGCAGTGCTGGAAGACAAGGACCTCAAGCTGGAGCGCCTGCGCTGGGAGTCCGAACTCGAGGTGTCGGTGCGCAAGGAGCGCGAGGCCATGGCCAAGGCCGATCGGGTCGCGTTGCGCCTGGCATCGGCGCAGGCCAACCAGGCGCGGGCGCAGCTCGACCTCACGCTCGAAAAGCTCAGCCGGGTCCAGGTGGTCGCGCCCTTCGATGGTGTCGTGGTACAGGGTGACCTGTCACAACAGCTCGGCTCGCCGGTAGAACAGGGCAAAGTCCTGTTCGAGCTCGCACCGCTGGACGCCTGGCGCGTCATCCTCAAGGTGGACGAGCGCGACATTGCCCATGTGCGCCTCAGCCAGGCGGGCGAACTGGTGCTCGCCAGCCTGCCGGGCCAGGTGTTCCCGCTCAAGGTCCGGCGCATTACGCCGGTCTCGGTGGCCGAAGAGGGCCGCAATTACTTTCGTGTCGAGGCTGAGCTGCAGACCGACGAGAACATCCCACCGCCCCCCATGCGCCCGGGCATGGAAGGTGTGGGCAAGATCGAGGCCGGCGAACGCAGCCTGCTGTGGATCTGGACCCACCGCCTCACCGACTGGCTGCGCCTGAAATCCTGGGAATGGCTGCTCTGAGCCAAAGCAGCCCCTTCTTGCCATGAGCGAAACCCAGGCCCTGTTGTCCACCAATTGGTACCGCGTGGCGGGCCTGCGGCCCCGGCTGCGGGGCCACGTGCGCATTCACCGGCACGCGTACCGCGGCGAGGTCTGGTACGTCATGGAAGACCGAATCGCCGGCAAGTACCACCGCTTCAATCCCGCGTCGCACCGGGTCATCAGTCTCATGGACGGCAAGCGCGACATGGCCGCGGTCTGGGGCCGACTCACCGGCCTGCTGGCCGACGACACGCCGGCCCAGGAAGAGGTGATCCGGCTGCTCGGCCAGCTGCATGGTGCAGACCTGATCCAGTGTGATGTCGACCCGGATGTGGCCGAGCTGTTCGAACGCGGCAGCAAGGAGCGGCGGCGCAAGTTCATGGGCCGCTTCATGAATCCGATCTCGCTGCGATTCCCGCTCTGGGATCCGGACCGCATTTTGGTGTGGATGCTGCGCTGGCTGGGCCCGCTGATCGGGCGCTGGGGCCTGCTGCTGTGGTTGGCAGTGGTGCTGCCAGCCCTGTTTCTGGCGCCGCTGTACTGGCCCGACCTGACTCGGAACTTCAACGAGCAACTGCTCGCCATGGACAACCTGCTAATCATGGCGCTGGTGTTCCCGGTAGTGAAGGCCGTACACGAGCTCGGCCACGGGCTGGCCACTCGAGCACGCGGCGGCGAGGTGCACGAGATGGGCGTGATGCTGCTGGTGTTCTTCCCGATACCGTATGTGGAGGCCTCGAGCTCCTCGGCCTTCATCAAGAAGACCGACCGCATGCTGGTGGGGGCCGCCGGCATGCTCAGCGAACTGTTCATCGCCGCGCTGGCGTTTTACCTCTGGGTGCTGCTGGAGCCCGGCCTGCTGCGCTCGCTGACCTACAACGCGATCGTGCTGGCCAGCGTCACCACCGTCTTGTTCAACGCCAATCCGCTGCTGCGCTACGACGGCTATTACGTGTTTGCCGACTGGCTCGAAATACCGAACCTGGGCAGCAGGGCCAACAAGTATTGGCAGCATCTGGCCGAGAAGCACCTGTTTGGCGTGACGCAGAGCGAGCCGCCACCGGCCACCGCCGGCGAGCGCCGCTGGTTCATTGGCTACGCCCCGTTAGCCTTCGCCTACCGCATGTTCGTGCTGTTCGGCATTTCGATCTTCATTGCCCAGCAATACTTCTTCGTGGGGGTCCTGTTGGCGGTCTGGGGGCTGATCGCCAGCCTGGGTGTGCCGATCTACAAGGGTATCGTGGAGATCGCGACCGGGCCGCAGTACGCGGCACACACGGTGCGGGTGCGCAGCGTCTTCTCGGGAATCGTCGTCGGTCTACTGGTGCTGCTGTTCGTGCTGCCACTGCCGCGCCACACCGAGGCCGAGGGCGTGGTCTGGCTGCCCGAGCAGGCGATTCTGCGCGCCGGTGCCAGTGGCTTCATCAGCGAGGTGCGCGCCCAGGCCGGCCAGGAGGTGCGACCGGGCGACGTCATTGCACTCAGCCAGGACCCGGCCCTGGTATCGAGCATTGCGGCCCAGCGCGGCCGCCTCGACGAGGCCCGGGCACGCTTGGATGCCGCATGGGGCGTGCGTCCGGCACAGGCCGGCCAGCTTGCAGAAGACCTGCGCCGTGAGCAGGCCGGTGTCGATCGCCTGCTGGACGAGGCTACGCAGCTGACCTTGCGGGCACAGGCCGCCGGCACCTTGCTGATCGAGCAGCCCGATGACCTGCCCGGGCGCTTCGTGAAAAAAGGCGACGTCGTCGGGTACGTGATCGGCAGCCACGACCCCCTGGTCCGTGCCGTAGTGCACCAGGCCCAGGTCGACCTGGTGCGCCTGGCGACCCAGGAGGTGCAGATCCGGCTACCGCAGGATATGGCCCGCGTGTACACCGCGCGGCTGGTGCGCGAAGTGCCCAAGGCCGGGCGCGCGCTGCCCAGCCCCGCACTGGGCCAGAGCGGGGGCGGCCAGATCCCGATGGATCCGACCGACAGCGGCGGCACCAAGACCCTGGAGTCGCTGTTCGAGTTTGAGCTCGCATTGCCCGCCGATGTGCCGGCCGGGTATCTGGGCAGCCGCGTCTACGTGCGGTTTGCCCATCCCGCGGAACCCATTGGCAACCGCCTGTGGCAAGGGCTGCGTCGTCTCTTCCTGTCGCAGTTCCATGTCTAGCCTGGCAACGGTCGAGCTGGCGCACAGCGTCTATCCGGAGCGGCTGGACCGCAAGGAAAACGCACTCGACGCCTGGACGCGCCGGTGGCTGGGCGGATTGTGGCACCGCCTGCGCCCCTTTTGCTCCCGGCTGGTGGCGCTGGCCGATGCCGCCACCGCGCTGGCCGAAGAGGTCGGCACACTTGACGACGACGCCCTGCGCCGTGACATGCGCCGGGTGGCGCGCGATGCCCTGGACAACCCGACCCATGCCGCGCGCGCCTTTGCACTGGTGCGCGAGGCGAGCCAGCGCAGCCTGGGCATGCGTCCGTTCGATGTGCAGCTGATGGGCGCAGCGGCGCTGTTCGCCGGCAAGCTGTCCGAAATGCAGACCGGCGAGGGCAAGACGCTGACCGCCGGTCTTGCGGCGTGCATTGCGGGTGTCGCCGGGCTGCCGGTGCATGTGGTGACCGTCAACGACTATCTGGCTGAGCGCGATGCCCAGACACTGCAGCCGCTGTTCGCGTTCTTCGGACTGCAGGTCGGCACCATCGTGACTGGCATGGACCTGCCCTCGCGGGCCCGCTCGTATGCCTGCCACATCACGTACTGCACCAACAAGGAACTGGTATTCGACTATCTGAAGGACCGCGTCGCTGCCGGCGGACGGGCCAGCCGCGCGCAGCTGCGTATCCGCTCCCATCTGGGCCCGCGCGCCGAGACCGGCCTGTTGCTGCGCGGCCTGCATTTCGCGATCGTCGACGAGGCCGACAGCATCTTGATAGACGAGGCACGCACGCCACTGATCCTGGCCGAGAAGGGCGACAGCGCAGGCGACCCGGAGGTCTACCGCCAGGCCCTGCGGCTGGCCGCCGCATTGGAGCCGGTGCGCGACTTCGAACTGCTCAGCGCGCGACGCCAGCTGCACCTCACCGATGCCGGGCGGGCCGCACTGGCCGCGCTGTGCGGCGACCTGGGCCCGGCCTGGACCGCGGCGCACGGCCGCGAACACCTGGTGTCGCAAGCCTTGCGCGCGCTGCACCTGTACCAGCGCGACCAGCAGTACCTGGTGAACGAGGACAAGGTGCACATCGTCGATGAATACACCGGGCGCATCCTGCCCGGACGCACCTGGGAGCAGGGTCTGCACCAGATGATCGAAACCAAGGAAGGCTGCTCCTTGACAGAACACAACCGCACGCTGGCGCGCATCACCTACCAGCGTTTTTTCCGGCGCTACCTGCGGCTCTCCGGCATGACCGGCACGGCACGCGAGGTGCGCCAGGAGATCTGGTCGGTGTACCGGCTGGAGACGGTTGCGATTCCCACCAACCGACCCAGCCAGCGCAGACTGGCACCCACCCGGTGCTGCGCCACCGAAGACGCCAAGTGGCGCCAGGTGGCTGCAGAGGCCCGACGTGTTCGCGATGGTGGCCGACCGGTGCTGATCGGCACCCGCTCGGTGGAAGATTCCGACCACCTGTCCGCCGCACTCACCGCCGCCGGCATTGCGCACAGCGTGCTCAATGCACGCCAGGATGCGCAAGAGGCCGATGTGGTGGCCCATGCCGGCGAACCGGGCATGGTGACGGTTGCCACCAACATGGCCGGGCGCGGCACCGACATCCAACTCGCGCCTGGCGTGGCCGAGGCCGGCGGGCTGCACGTGATCCTGACCGACTACCACGATTCGCCGCGCATCGACCGCCAGCTGTTCGGCCGCTGCGCGCGCCAGGGCGATCCGGGCACGGCGATCGCGATCGTCGCGATCGACGATATGCTGGTGCGTGAGCACGGCGGCGCCCTGTACCAGGCCCTGCAGCGCAGCTATCCGCTCGGGCCGCCGGCGCTGCTGTTCGAGCGGCTGCGCCGCCATGCCCAGCGCCGGGCTGAGGCCATCCATGCCCGCACCCGGCGCGACACCCTCAAGCAGGACCTGAACCTCGATACCATGTTGGCGTTTGCCGGGAACCAGATATGAGAACCACCCTTGCCCTTTTGCTCTGCGGCCTGTGCGGCTATGCTGTCGCGCAGACTGCGCAGGACGAATACCAGTGCCTCATCGAGCCCTACCGCAAGATCGAGATCCGCAGCTCGGTAGAGGCGCTGATCGACACCGTGCACGTGCAGCGCGGCAGCATCGTGCGCAAGGGCCAGCGCCTGGTCGACCTGCACTCCGAGGTCGAGACCGCTGCACTGGCGTCAGCCAAGTACCGTGCCGTCATGGAGGGGCAGGTCAAGTCCAGCGAGGCGCGCGTCGAATACGCCACCGACAAACTGCGTCGGCGCGAAACCCTGAGCCAGCAGAACTTCGTGTCGTCCCAGGACCGCGACGATGCAGCCGCCGAGCTGCGGGTGGCACAGGCCGATTTTCTGGAAGCGCGCGACAACCGCCAGTTGTCGGTGCTGGAAAGCAAGCGCCTGGAGGCGCTGCTGCGCCAGCGCACCCTGACCAGCCCCTTCGATGGCGTGGTGACCGAGGTCGAACAGCATCCAGGCGAACTGGCGCAGACCGGCGAAGGTGCGCGGCCGATTCTCAAGATGGCGCAGATCCACCCGCTGCGGGTCGAGGTCGTCCTGCCAGTGGCGCTGTACAAACTGATCCGCACCGGCGCGCAGGCCGAGATCGAGGCCGAAGCGCCATCCAGAGGCCGCCACCGTGCCTCGGTACAGATCGTTGACAAGGTCGTGGACTCGGCCAGCGGCACTTTCGGGGTGCGGCTGGAGCTGCCCAACCCGGCCGGGAACATCCTGGCCGGCGTCAAGTGCAAGGTGCGCTTTCGCTGACCGGCTCCGCAGGCGGCGTCCCCAGCGCCGGCACCCCCGGCGTCAAACCGTTACCATGACAGCCGCTGCGGCGGTTGCCGCTGCTTTCCAATTCCACTGCCCGGACACCCCCATGAAACTCTACTACTCCCCCGGCGCCTGCTCACTTTCAGCGCACATCGTGCTCGAAGAGTCCGGCCTGGCCTACGAGGCCATCGCCGCACCGACCAAGACCCACAAACTGCCCGACGGCACGGATTACTACACCATCAATCCGCTGGGTTACGTACCGCTGCTTGAGCTCGACGATGGCACCCGGCTGCGCGAGGGCCCGGCTATCGTGCAGTACATCGCCGACCAGGTGCCCGCCCGACAGCTCGCGCCGGCCAACGGCACGCTGGCACGCTACCAGGTGCAGTCCTGGCTGACGTTCGTGGGCATGGAGTTGCATGCCAAGTTCGGCGCCCTTTTCACGCCCGGCACGCCGGAAGAAACCAAGGCCTCCAGCAAGGCCCGTCTGAGCAGCCGTTTCCAGTGGCTGGATGGCGAGCTTGCTGGGAAGCAGTACCTGATGGGCGACCGTTACAGCGTTGCCGACGCTTACCTGTTCAACGTCAGCAACTGGGCTGGCCTGGTGGGTGTCGACATCACCCCCTTTGCCAACCTGACCGCATTCCGTGCCCGCGTAGGCGCGCGGCCAGCAGTCGTCGCAGCCATGAAGGCCGAAGGCCTGATCAAGTAGACAGAAAACCCATGCCCCCGTGTGGGGCGCGCGACGGCGCCGGCCAGGTAGCCGGCGGCTCAGCGGTGTGAGCCCAGCCCGATGGGTTCGGGCGCCGTCATCACGATGCGCGTGAACAGGCGGTCGTACAGCGGCTCACGCGGGTACTTGCCGGTGAGCGGGTCGCAATTGCTGGCAAAGGCCGCGTCCAGCTCCAGCCAGTCCGCGGCGTCCAAGGACTTCTCGGCTGCCGGCAGGATGACCGATTCCTCGAGCTGCATATGCTCCAGGTAGAAGCGCACATAGTTCTTCGCCAGGGTCTCGAAGCGCTCGCGGCGGGAGTCGCCCAGAAGCTCCCAGGCCAGCAGGCAATGCTGCAGTTCGCGCACCGAACTTTCGCCCCGCATGTGGTCGTGCTCCAGCCGCTTGACCGTGTCGATGGTGCCTGGCGCCACTCGCACGACCTTGGGGAACAGCAAGTCCGACTCCTTGGGATGGTGCAGCCGCTCGGGAAACTCGTCGATGTAGAACAGCATCGCGCGCATGACATCGAAATATTGTTCCGGCGCGTCGCCGGGTCCCTGCTGGACCATCATGGACAGAGAACGCAGCATGGCGGCCAGTGCCGCGTGTTCATCGCGGATGATGCGCAGGCTTTCGTGGGTCATGGCGGTCTCCTCGGGAAGTTTTCTGGAGCTTCTCACCCGCGGGCCGGATCGCGCTTGATTCAGGTCAAAGACTGTGCAGGGACTGCCGGTTTTCGCAGGCTGCCAGCGCTTGAGCAGCAGTGACCGTCCGCGCGTGAGCGCCTGCGCACGAACAACGGCTTCGCGGTATGCTGAGGTTCCTTTTTTCGGACCCGCAAGGTGCACCATGCAGCAAACATTCACCGTCACCGGCATGACCTGTGGCCACTGTGAAAAGGCCGTTACCCGCGCGCTCCAGCAGCTCGACCCCCTCGCTGCAGTGCGCATCGACCGGGCCAACCATACCGTGCAGGTCGAGTCCGCCCAAGCCCGCGAAGCGCTCGCGCAAGCCATTGCCGAGGAGGGCTACGGGGTCACCGCATGACCTGCGTCATGGGCGCGGCCTCAGAAGGGGTATCCAATGCAGACACTTCCAACCCCTGCAGGAGTTTCACCATGACATCCAATGTTGGCGGCATTGACCGCATTCTTCGCATTGCCATCGGCCTGGTCCTGATCGGCCTGGCAGCCACCGGCACCGTGGGCTGGTGGGGCTGGTTGGGCATCGTGCCACTCGCCACCGGCGCCGTTGGCTGGTGCCCGCCGTATGCGTTGTTCGGCTTCAACACCTGCGCGCTCAAGACCAAGACCTGACCGCTTGCGGGCTCGCGATTGGTCGGGCCAGCGCCGCGTGGTACAAACCGGGCCTCGGGCCCGCTGGGGGTCCTCGAAGGGACTGCCGCGTGAAAATCAAGATGGCCCGCAACTCGCTGTTCGCGGTATTGCTGCGCTCCCCCTGGTGGATCAGCTTTGCGCTGGTGTTGGTGATTGCGCTGGCATCTGGTGCGCTGTTGCCGGAACCGTATGTGCCCTTCGGAGTCATGGGCGGGTTCCCGTTCCTGGTCATCGGCGTGATGGCCGGCTACCGGCAGCTGCGCGCACCAAGCGCAATCGAGCTTGCGCGCACGCTGGACCACCTGGGCGCGATGTCCTGGGGCGACTTCGCGCGCGCTCTCGAGGTCGCCTACCGAGCGCAGGGGTACGCGGTGACCCGCCTGCCAGGCGAGGGGGCCGACCTGCAGCTGGTGCGGGCCGGGCGCACCACACTGGTGTGCGCCCGACGCTGGAAGGCAGTCAACCAGGGTGTCGAAGCGGTGCGGGCGTTGACCGACGTCCGCGCGCGCCTGGATGCCAGCCACTGCATCTACCTCACACTCGCCGGGCTGGGCGACAGCGCCCGCCGCTTCGCCGAAAAAAACCAGGTGGAGGTAGTCGGCGGCACCACCCTGGCCGTTTTGCTGCGCCAGGCCGCAGCCAGACCCAAGCCCTGAGCCTGCGACCGTGCTGCAAGCCCCACTTTACAAACTGTTATCTACCGTGCACGCCCGCGTTACAAGCGCGGCGCACACTCGCTTTCAACCTGAGGCCAACCCGGTGCATTCAGGGGTCTTCCGATTGAAAGGACTTTCACATGACTTCGTTTTTCAAACCCCTCCTGATGGCCACCCTCCTGACGGGTGCCGCGCTGTCCGCCCACGCACAACCCGCTGGTGGGCAACACGGCGGGATGATGGGCCAGCACCAGCGCATGGACCCGGCCAAGATGCAGGAGATGATTGCCAAGCGCCAGGCCGACCTGAAAGCCCAGCTCAAGATCACCGCGGCCCAGGAAGCGTCCTGGAACACTTACGTCTCCAGCATGCAGCCGCCGGCCGGCATGGCCCAGCGCATGGATCCCGACGCGCGTAAGAAGATGCACGAGGACATGGCCGCGCTCAGCACACCGCAGCGCATGGAGCGCATGAATGCCATGAAGGCCGAACGCGATGCCACGATGGCCATGCGCCAGGAGGCCACCAAGACCTTCTATGCCGCGCTCACGCTGGATCAGCAGAAGGTGTTCGACGCCCGGGCCATGCACGGCGGGCGCCAGGGCGGCGGCCGCGGCAATCACGGCCCGCACCAGAGCTGATACCCAGGCCCCATAGGCAGAAGACAACCGGGCTGCGGCATAAGCGCCTCAGACCAGCATCTTTTTCAGTTCACCGCTGGAAAGCAGGGCCTGCACATCGGCTGCACCACCCACCAGCACGCCCTTCACGAACACCATCGGAAAAGTGGGCCAACCGGTCCACATCTTGAGCGCATTGCGCCGGCGCCACGTGTTGAAGTAGCTTCCGTACTCCAGGTACTGAAATGCGATGCCGGCTTCCTCGAGCAGCTTGCGGGCTTTTTTCGGCGCCGGGTTCTGCGCCATGCCTACCACCACCACCAGGTGGGTCGAGACAGCCGCCTCGACTTCGCGCACGATATCGGTGTGGTGGTTGGCGATCTGGTTGCGGATTGCCGGGTGGATACGGGCTTCATCGAGCAGAGGACGGGGCATGGGAATTCTCCTTGGCACGGGTGGAGAACCATTATGCGGCGCCACTGATTGGCGGTTCGGCTGGCCATGACCCAGATCAAGCCGACACCAGGCGGACCGCCATAAACTGTTCTGGTCGCCGATGAAAACCAGCCCGCCCCCACCGCCAAGCGACCTGCACCAGCGCCCGCCAAGCGTGCGCCAGATCACTGCCGGTCAGCCACTGCAATGGCTGGTGTCGGGCTGGAAGGACATGTGGCGCAGCGGCTGGCTCAGCCTGGCCCACGGCGCTGCACTGGCCCTGTTCGGCCTGGCCCTGTTCGCTGTGGCCCGCCAGAAATTCTGGTTGCTGGCCGGCGCTTTTTCCGGCTTCCTGGTGGTGGCGCCGGTGCTTGCCACCAGCCTGTATGCGATGAGCCGCGCGCTGGAACGTCAGGAGCCGATCCGTTGGACCCTGTTGCGGAATACCTGGATGGGCTGGCAGCAGTCGCGTTTTGTCGACCAGGATGGCTACTGGTGCCTGGTGCGTTTCGGCATCTTGCTCGCGGTTGCAGGTACTGGCTGGGTGCTGACCTCGGCCGCGCTGATCACGCTGTTGGCGCCTGCACCCGTCCTGGTCCCGGCCGACTTTCTTCGCCACGTGGTCCTCGGGCGTGATCATTTCCTTTTCGAAGCCTGGCTGGCGCTGGGCGGCGTTCTGGCTGCGCCGATTTTCGCGTCCAGCGTGGTCTCGATGCCGCTGCTGCTGGACCGGCGCATCACGCTGCTGGGCGCGGTGCTGACCAGTTGGCGTGTGGTGCTGGCCAACCCGGGGCCGATGGCGGTGTGGTCGGGGCTGATCATGCTGTTGGTGCTGCTGGGCTTTGCCAGCCTGTTGGCGGGCCTGGTGATCGTGGTACCGGTACTGGGGCACGCCAGCTGGCATGCCTACCGCGATCTGGTCGATGCGTCGACGCTGCCCCGGCGGGCCGCGCCTGGGGTAGGTGGCTGATGTTCGGTTTCTCGGAGGAGCAGATCGCGGGCTTCGGCCTGAGCTTCGGTGTGGGCGCCTTCATGCTCTACATGCTGTTCATCATCGGGCAGCTGGCCTGGGAGGCCAAGGCCGGCAAGTTCGGCACCTTTGTGATCTTCCTCGGTCTGGCCTTCGGCATGGTGGGCTTTGTAGCCAAGTACCTGATTCAGTGGGCCTTGGGCATGGAGTGATGGCCGCCAGAGGGTGCGGCTGCGAGCCTCAACGAAACGGGCGCACGCCGATCCACCAACCGTGCAGCCAGAATGCGAACACCGCCCACGCCACGACACCGGCTACCACTGTCACCACCGTGGCACTGGCCCGGCCCGGCGCATAGACCGTTGCGGCTGCGCGGTCGCGCCGACGGGCCGACACAAAGTCGAGCACCGCCCAGGCCAGAAACGCACCGAACAACACCATCTGGTGGATTTGGCCATTGGACAGCAGGTGCGCCAAGGCCCAGGCCTTGACACCCAGGAGCATCGGGTGGCGCAGCCGGGACTTGATCGAATTGCCGGGCACCTGGGATGCCGCCAGCAGCACGAACGCGACCAGGGTCAGCAGGCTGGCAAGGTGCCGCATCGCCGCCGGTGGGCTCCAGAGCTGTACCGGCTGCATGCGCGCCTGGCCATAGCCCCAGACGATCAGCACGAAACCCGCCAGCGACAACACTGAGTACGCGCCCTTCCAGGCCTGCTCGCCAATCCGGGCCCGCATGTCGGTGCGCCAGCCATCGGCAAGGATGCGCACCGAATGCACACCGAGAAAGAGCACCAGCCCCAACAGCAGATACGCCATGTCAGCCTCCCAGAACGCGGTTCTTGCCCGCACGCTTGGCCATGTACATGGCTTGGTCGGCGCGCTTGATCGCCGCTGCGCCATCCTCGTCCATACCGACCTGGGCCACGCCGGCGCTGAACGTGATCAGGATCTTTTCGGTGCCGGCGAGGAAGAAGCGCTTGGTCAGCTCACGTTGCAGGCGGGTCATGGCTTCGATGCCTTTCTCCAGCGGCGTATCGGGCAGCATCAACACGAACTCCTCACCACCATAACGCGCCAGCGTGTCCTGCGGGCGCATGCATTCGCGTGCCACCTGGGCCAGGTGGGCCAGGGCCTGGTCGCCGGTGCTGTGACCGAGCGTGTCATTGATGCGCTTGAAGTTGTCGATGTCCAGCAACGCCATGCACAGGGGCGTTTCCTTGCGCCGCATGACGGAAACCTCGCGGTTGACTGCCTCATCCAGACCCTTGCGGTTCAGCGCCCCGGTGAGCGGGTCGTGGCGCGCCTGGGCACTGACGCGGTCCAGCTCCATGTGCAGCTTGACAATCTCCGCCTCGGTGGCTTCGGCGCGTTCGCGCATGCCGCGCAGTTCGTTGCGTGCCACCATGGTGTCACTGGCCATGGTGCGAGTGGCGCTCACCACCTCCTTGAGCACCGGCGCGAGCTCTTCCAGGCTGGTTGCCTGCTCGATGAGGCGTGCATTCTCTTCCATCTTGCCGCCAAAGGCGCTGGTCGAGTCGGTGATCAGGGACAGGCGCTCGATGAAGGTGCCCAGCATCAGGCGCATTTCCTTCTGCGCCTCGACCGCGCGGCCCTTGGCTTCGGCCTGCTTGAGCATCACGTCGCGCAGGCGGCGCTCGACATCGTCCAGGCGGCGCAGCGTCAGCGGCGGCGTGGCAGCGCCCATGAGCGCATCGACCTGGCCCTTGAGCCAGCGATCATCGACACTCAGCTCGCCAATGTTTTCCAGGATCAGGCGCAGCAGGTGCAGCAGGGTGGACTTGATCTCCGCCTGGTCCTCGGCCGCGAATGACACCCGGTGGCCAAAGGTGCTGAGCATCTGCTTGACCTGCACCAGATCCATACCAGGTTGGCGCATGGTGCGCAGCATCTCCTGGGTCTGTTCGGTGAACCGCGCATCGTCGCTGCCCAGGGCGGGCCGGGCGAACTCGATCAGCCGGGCAATCTGTTCCAGGAAGTCGGTCGTGAGCGCCGGCGCTGTGGTCGAGCTCGGCGGCACCTGCACCAGCAGTGCCACTTCGCTCGTACTGAGCGCGCCAAAACCGGAACCTTCGGTTTTGGGAATAAAGCTGCCATAAGCGACCAGGGCGTTGTAAACACCATCCCAATGCAGCTGCGAGATGGCGTATTCCATCAGGCTGCGCTGCTTTTGCTGGCCCGGCGTCTTGGCTGGCAGGTCATGGGCGATCCGGCGCAGCTGTTCTGCGGGAAAAGGCACCTCCGGCTTGAAGCCGCCGATCTCATTGAAGATCGCCTGATAGTTGGCTGGTGTGGGTGCCAGCTTCCTGATGACCAGTTGTTTGAGCGTATCGCGTGCCAGCTCAGGTACCGTCTTATCGCCCATCGACTTGTATTCCTCAGTTCGCATGCATGCCATCCAGGAAGCGCAACAGTTCGGCCACCGTACGCTGCGGGTCCTCCTGGTGGGGCAGATGGCCCAAGCCGTCCATCACCACCAGGCGGGATCGCGCAATATCGCTTGCAAACCGCTGACCCGATGCTAACGGGATCAGACGGTCGCTACCGCCCCAAAGTATCAGGGTTGGCAAAACCAGCGTCCGGATCTGCGCCGAACTATCCACCATGGCCGCGTCGACCCGGTATCCGAACGCCCGCCGGTTGCCCGCACGCAGGGCCATATCGTAATACCTGTCCACCAGCTCCGGCTGAACTTTCGACGGATCGCCATAGAGATTGCGCAGGCTGGCCAGCAGCAGGCCGCGCGGCAGGAAGTACGCCATGGCGCGGCGCGCACCCTCGATCCGGGCCAGGCGAAGCGCCAATGGAACCTCCTGCGCTGGCATCGCATAGCCACCCGCATCGACCAGCACCAACTGTGCAACGCGCCCAGGAGCGGCCACAGCCGTGGCCCAGGCAACTTGCCCGCCCAGCGAGTTGCCACCCAGCACCACCCGCTGCACACCCAGGTGGTCAAGCACGGCGAGCACCTGGCGCACATGGCGTGCAATCGAGTAGTCGTTGTCAGAAGCCGGGCCGGTCAGGCCGAATCCGGCGAGGTCAAAGCGGATCACGCGCCGGCGTGGCGCCAGCGCCTGGGCCCAGCCGTCCCAGGTGTGCAGGCTGTCGGATGCGCCATGCAGCAGCAGCACCGGCAAAGGATCGTCGCGCGGGCCTTCGTCGCGCAGGTGAACCTGCTGTCCGTCGATCGGCAGGAACTGCGAGGGTGCGCCAGCCCAGCGCTCCGTAAGCGCCGTGAGCGGCTTGTCAGGCGCCCAGACCGCGACCAGCCCGGCCAGCAGGAAGAAGCCCGCACCACCCAGGACCAGCAACAGCGATTTGTACAGCAGCCTCATGGCGATCGGCTGTGTGATCGGCACAGGAAGTCCGCCAGCACCTGGCGCTCGGACGGCGTCAGCGGCCCCGGCGCACTGGCCGCCTCCCGGAGTTGCTGGAACCGCTGGCTGGCGAGGTCGAACACCTCCTCACGCCGGCAGACCTCTGCCAGGGGACCGGAGGCTGGCCAATGGATCGGAACCTCATCCGGCACGACCACCAGAACGTCGATTTCGAGGCGGTCGAAAAACCCGCGCTGTTGCACGCGGCGATCCAGCGCCGACTTCATCAGCAGCACCTGCACGTAGGCACGCGTGATGGGCGAACAAGTGGCGATCCGCTGCCCATGCTGCCAGCGCTGCCAGCAGCCTTCACCATCGATGTGGATGGCGCCCGACAAGGGTTCGCGCGCCACCAGCAGGAAACCGAACGGATGCAGCAGCAGGTGGTCAATGTTGGCGATCGAATCGCCCGATGCAACCCGCAGTTCATTGAGCACATCGACCTCGTTGCTGCGCCGGAAATGGCGCCGCAGGTAGTAGGCCATGCGGTCCGCCTGCAACCGGGCCGGCACATCGGCCTCGCGGCCCCGGAAGGAATCGAGCTCCTTGAGAATCATGGCACTGGTGAACGCGTCAGTTCGGCGGTGGCGCCTTGGCCAGGGGTCGGTGCAGGGAGCGCAGGAACTCGGCCAGCCGGCGCCGCTCCGCCGGCGTGAGCAGGCCCGTCGCAATGGCGAGACGCCGGCACTGGGCCACCCTCTGGACCACCCGCGCATGCACCTGGTCTGCGTTGCAGACCTCGGCCAGCGGCCCCGTCGTCGGCCATTGGATCGCATGGGTGTCTGGCACCGCCACCAGGATGTCGAGTTCGACGCCCTCAAAGAACCCCTTCTGCTTGACATTCTTGTCCAGGAAGGCCTTGAGCGACAAGGCGCGCAAGTAGGCGCGGGTGATGGGGGAGCGCATCTCGGTGCGTTCGCCATCCCGGTCGCGCAGCCATTGGCCATCGTCGTTGATGTGCACTCGACCGGTCAGATTTTCACGCTCCACTACCAGCAGCCCGTAGGGGTGCAGCACCAGGTGATCGACATGGGCTACGCCCGCACCTGAACCGACCCGCAGGTAATTCAGAACGTCGATTTCCTCGCTCTTGCCGAAATAGCGCCGCAAATGGTAGGCCATCCGGTCCTGCGCAATGCGTCCGGCGATCTCTTCCTGAGTCCGGCCATAAAACGGGTCCAGCTCCTTCAACACCATGGCGTGCGGCAACCTCTTTGACGGAAGGCCGATGTTACTCGCCGAGACAGTCCGCAAGGCGCGTGGAATACCAACGGCCGCGCGGGACTCAAGGCGCCGCGGGTACCACTGCGCGGCGTGCACGCACGGCCTGCGCCAGCCCCTGCAGCACCGGGACGGTCTGGGCCATGCTGATACAGGCATCGGTGACAGAAACGCCCAGCTTCAGCGGCGTGCCAGGCACGATGTCCTGGCGCCCTTCTTCGATATGGCTCTCGATCATGATGCCGATGATGCGGCGGTCACCAGCCGCTATCTGCGCGGCCACGTCGGCAGCGACCTCGATCTGGCGCCGGTGCTGCTTGCTGCTGTTGGCATGGGACACGTCCACCATGACCTGCTCGCGCAGGCCCGCGCCCTGGAGCAGGGCACAGGTGGCTGCGACATCGGCGGCGCTGTAATTGGGTTGCCTGCCTCCACGCAGGATCACATGGCAGTCCTGGTTGCCGCGGGTCTCGAACACCGCGGCCTGACCCATCTTGGTCATGCCCATGAAGGCATGGACGGCGGATGCGGCCTGGATCGCGTCGGTAGCCACCTTGACACCGCCATCGGTGCCGTTCTTGAAGCCGACCGGGCAGCTCAGCCCCGAGGCGAGTTGCCGATGGCTCTGGCTTTCGGTGGTGCGGGCGCCGATGGCGCCCCAGCTCACGAGATCCGAGATGAACTGCGGGCTGAGCAGATCGAGAAATTCAGTGCCGACCGGCAGGCCCAGCGCCAGCACCTCGAGCAGCAGGCGGCGGGCCATCTGCAGGCCTTCGTTGATGGCGAAGCTGCCATCCAGATGGGGGTCGTTGATGTAGCCCTTCCAGCCGACCGTGGTACGCGGCTTCTCGAAATACACGCGCATGACCACCAGCAAGTCACTGGCCAGTGCCTCTGCCACGGCCTTGAGCTGACGCGCATAGGCCATGGCCTGTTCGTGGTGGTGGATCGAACAGGGGCCCACCACCACCACCAGGCGGTCATCTGCGCCCTGCAGCACACGCGAAATGGCCCGGCGACTGTGTTCGACCAGCGCCAGGGCCGGCGCCGGCACCGGGAGCCACTCCTGCAGCAGCGCCGGGGTGATGAGAGGCCGCACCGCGCCGATACGGGTATCGTCGATACGGGTGGTGTCCTGCGTGGACAACGCGACGGACGCAGCTGGAATGGTAATGGTCATGGCCAAATTGTCGCCATTTTCCAATCCGCGTCCAGTACCGCAGACAACGGGCCGCAGACACCGGCGATCGGCTGTAATACAGGCATCCATGACCCCCGTCGCGCCGACACCTCCCCGCCAACCGACCGCCGCCCTGGCTCCCAGCCTGTCCGACCTGATGCATGACAGCCCCTGGCGGGCCCCGGTCACGCTGGCTCTGGTGGCGGCAAACGTGCTGGTCTTTCTGGCCATGCTCGGGTTTGGTGCCGGCTGGTCCCACCACTCCAGCAGCGTGCAATTGACCTGGGGCGCCAACTTCGGTCCTGCAACCCAGGACGGCCAATGGTGGCGACTGGGTAGTGCGATGTTTCTGCATTTCGGCATCGTGCACCTGGCACTCAACATGTGGGCGCTATGGGATGTGGGGCGTCTCATGGAGCGCCTGTATGGCCGCTGGCGCTTTGTCCTGTTGTACCTGGCCAGCGGTGTGGCTGGCAACCTGCTCTCGCTGGTCATTCAGGGCAACAAGGCGGTATCGGGCGGTGCCTCGGGCGCGGTGTTCAGCCTGTACGGCGCCTTGCTGGTGTTTTTGTGGCGCGAGCGCCGCTATGTGGAGCCACGCGAGTTCCGCTGGCTGTTCGGTTTCGCCTGCCTGTTCACCGTGGCCACTCTGGTCATGGGCGTGCTGGTGGAGGGCATCGACAACTCGGCGCACATCGGCGGGCTGGTCTGTGGCGCCCTGCTGGCCTGCATCTTGGCGTGCCCCTGGGCTGGCAATCCTCGACCGCCCACCCTGACCGGCAGGCTGGCAGCGCTGGGCCTGCTGGGCGTCGCGGTCGGCGCATTGCTGACCCACATTCCGCCACCCAGCTACCGCATGGGAGATGAATTGCGGGCCCAGGCGGCGATTCGCAAGTTCCTGCTGGAGGACCGGGTACTCAACCAGCGCTGGGAGTCGCTCATCGATTCCGGTCGGCGCGACCGCCTGTCCTTCGACCAGTTGGCCGGCGCCATCGACACGCGGATTGCTGCCGAGTACCAGGAAAACTTCGAGGAGCTGGCGGGCCTGGAACTGGGGGCGGGTGCGCCGTCTGCCAAGACACTGGAGGTCTTGCGCAACTACGCGAACCTGCGCAGCGATGCCTCCCACGCGATGGCCGAAGGCTTGCGCGCCAAGGACGCCGAGAAAATCCGCAAAGCCCTGGAGTCGGCACGCCAGGCCCCCATGCTGGCCCAACGGGCACTGGTACCGGCTTCTGCGGCATCCGCTGCCGCTTCTGCTGCCCGGCGCTGACCGGCCGGGTCCGGCTGCAGCAAACCGCAATCAGGTGGCGAGGAATCCGCCGTCCACCGAGACCTCGGCGCCCGTGATGTAGGCCGACTCGTCAGAGGCCAGGAACAGCACGGTGTTGGCGACATCGTCGACCTCACCGACCCGGCGCAAAGGAACACGCGCGATGATGCGGTCGCGTGCGGCATGGGTGGTGAGCTGGCGGTCGCGCATCGGTGGCATGGCGCCAGGATGCACGCTGTTGACGCGGATCTTCTGGGGCCCATACTGCGCCGCTGCGGCTTTCGTCAGCGATCGGATGCCGCCCTTGGATGCGTGGTACCCCACATGCACGCCCGGCGTGCCGACATGGCTGCAGATGGAGGAGATATTGACGATCGAGCCGCCGTTGGCTGCCGCCATGTGTGGCACCACCGCCCGGATACCGAGAAAGGTGCCGCGCAGGTTCACGGAAATCAACCGGTCGAACAAGTCGATCTCGGTCACATCATCGACAGCTGAACCGGAAATGCCCGCGTTGTTGACCAGGATGTCGATGCGGCCGAAACGCTCGATCGCGATGCGCACGACTGCATCCCATTGCGCCGCGTCGGCGACATCATGGGACACGAAGACCACCGCATGCCCTTGCGAAGTCAGTTCATCGGCCATTGCCTGGCCCGCGCTGTCGGGCAGGTCGGTGATGACAACCGCCGCGCCTTCACGCACAAATCGGCGCGCATCGGCCAGGCCGAGGCCGGATGCTGCGCCGGTGATGATGGCTACTTTGTCAGGGAGGCGCATAGCTGCTATGGGCACGAGCAAATAATTGCCAAAGTATGCATTGCAAATCAACGATTTAGCGGGGCTCTGTTCGTCGGCGTTCGCAGCTTTCCTGGTCAGACTGTCAGCGGCAACAGAAACGCAAAGAAGGCGCCGAGCATATAGAGTCCGACGCTGACCCCGTACACTCGACGGGACACTTTGCGTGTGCGCAGGCAGGCATCCCGCAGACGGGGGTCGATGGGGCAAGGCGCCTGGCGGTTGGCCCATTGCATCGCCCCACCCGCCGCCAGCATCAGCCCGGAAAAGACGAACAGGCCTATCTTGTTCTCCGAGAGCCACACAATTTGCGGAAACGCACCGACCAGCCCGGAGAGCGCCGCCCCAGCTCCCAGTGCCACCAGAAGCGCCGGCAGGGCGCAGCAGATCAGCGTGGAGCCGCTGGCAAACAGGCTGATCAGGGAGGTGAACCAGCTGCTGCGGGTTTGTTGTGTACCGTCTCCTGCATGCGCGATGGACTCCAGGTGGGCGCTCATTTCCTGCCCGTCAGCTCAGCCTTGATTGCGGCGACCGTGGTATTGGCCAGGGTTTCGGTTTTGACAACGTCATAGCCTGCGTCAATGATGCCCTCCCTAATCTTGGCCATATCCAGTTTCTGGCCTTCCTTGGGCTCGACAGCCACGATCCTTTTATCGAGGTTGACATACACCGCCCTGGTTTGCGGCATCTTCGCAATCGTCTTCTCGATGCCCTGCGCGCAGAACGCGCAGACCATGCCGTTGACCGTGACCTTCGCCACTTCCGCCGCATTCGCATGGCTATGGAAAACAACGGCTTGGAGGAAAAGTGCGCAGGCAGCGACCGTCTTGATGGTTGAAGGAACAGATTTCATGGTGAACTCCTGGTTGAAAGATTCAAAAGGTATATCGAAAATTGACTTTGAGGCCTTCGCTCCTGCCGCTCTTGAACGGGGCGCCAGCCTCAATGAACAATGTCTTGTGGATGAAGCGCACATAGGGCGTGATCTCGGTGGCGTCTTTCAGGTCGCCTCCTTTGCGAGCCGCCTCCAGAACCAGCCAAGGCTGCCATTCGTCGTACTCGGTCTTGTAGAAGGAAAAGCCCCCGGACAGGCTGTAGCGCGTGTAATCAAACGCCTTGGCATAGCTGCCGTGCCATTTGGCCGCCGCATAGATACGCCGGGTTTCGTAGTCCAGCTGCAAGCCGGGTTGCACGACGGTCTGCTGCCGCACAAAGAAATTGCCCTTGGCCTGGCCCAGGCCCAGTTGCAGGTAGATGTTGGCCTGCGCCTCGGGAAAATTCCAGCGCGCCAGACGGTGATTCACATGGACATCAACCATGTCGATACGCCGCGTATGGACGGCTGGGCCGTGCATGTACTTCAAGCCGACCAGGCCAGCACCCACGGCTGCGGTGGCTGTGAAGGTGTACATCAGACTGGCTTCCGAATAGTCCCGCCCCAACTCGCCCATGGCCATCCAGCTGTCTTTGAAGCCCACGGGCGACGCCGCGGCGGCATTGGCAAGAAAAATCAGCCCCAAGCCGACAGGGAGACAGCCCCCTCGGCCGTTGAACAGAAAGCGTTTCATCATCGGCTTTCAGTTCGCGGCTTGGCGCACGTGCGTGACGAACAAGTCGCCGTCGTGGTTCTTTACGACGACTTGCAGCTTGTCGCCCACCTTGTAGCCATCCAGCAGCGCGACCTCTTTGAGCTTGAAGGGCATGGTCATCGCTGCCATCTTGATGCTGGCGATAGGGGCATGCTTGAGAGTTACGCGCTTGCGAGCGAGATCCAGTCGGGTGACTTCCGCATTGACCCATTCAGGGCCTGCAGGCGTGCTGTCAGCGGAAGGGGTCGGTGGTTTTGGCGCAACTTGTGCCTGCAGACCCGCGGGAAGAAACAGGATGGCTGCCAAAGAGGCAGCGCCAATACACATTTTTTTCATGGGGATTCCTTGAGTGAGGATTCAAACCCTGGGGGTTTGATCGGAAAGCCTATACCTGGGCGCACCTCGCCCCGGGCACTCAAAGAATGGGTGGCTTGCGCACCACGGCGCAATCTGCGCTTTGCCACGCGCTCACGCGCTGGGCCAGCAAGGTATGCGGCAGCTGGAGCTCGGGCAGTTGCAATGCCGCCGTCAGAAACAGGGTGAGATGGCAGACCTGGCACGTCGTGCAAGCGCTGACGACGGTCTCTGCGGACGCGCTTTCGTCCGCCCCGACATCATGGCAAGGCATGGCGACGGTGGTCTGGGTGCTGATATCCACCGCCTCCACAGGCGCAGACGTCTGCTGCACCATGCCATAGGCCATCGCGTCGCCGAAGAGCACGCGCATTGCGAGCAGGGCGATAAGCAAAGTGGTCAGAATCCGGTGCATGTGTAAAGGATACACGTTGGAAGAAGAAGTTCCCGCGCGAAGCGAACAAGCCTGGCGGCATCTGCCGAGGACCCGCATCGCAAAACCGGCCCCACGCTGTCGCCGTGCGACCATGTGGTTCACCCGGATCAAGGGATTGACCTCCTCCCATGTCATCGACCCGGTCGGTGAAAGCCTCCTGGGGGGGCAAGCGCTTCCGGCGAGTCCGTCTTTGTCACGGGTGAGCGGCTCTGCAAAATATCGGTCAAACGTCAATATTGCCGGCCCGCAGCGCATTCGCTTCGATGAATTCCCGCCGCGGCTCGACCTCATCGCCCATGAGCATGGTGAACACACGGTCGGCCTCGATCGCATCATCGATCTGCACGCGCAGCAGGCGGCGTACCGTGGGGTCCATGGTGGTTTCCCAGAGCTGCATCGGATTCATCTCGCCCAACCCCTTGTAGCGCTGGCGGGAGGTGGCGTTTTCGGCCTGCCCGAGCAGCCAGGACATGGCTTCACGGAAGTCGCTGACTTTTTCTTCCTTGCGCCGCTCGCCTTCGCCGCGACTCACCTTCGCTCCTGCACGGAGCAAGCCCTTGAAGGTATTGGCGGCTTCTGCAAGTGCCGCGTAATCGGCGCCATGGACGAAATCCTGTGTGAGGATGCTGCTCTTCACATTGCCATGGTGACGCCGGCTGATGCGCAAAACCGGCTTGTCGGTACGCTGGTCGAACTCGCCCGCGACTTCGGCATCCGGCAGTTGCGCTTGCAGAGCGATCGCCGAGCGTTCGGCATCTGCGACCGTATCGAGATGCAAGGCCACACCGTCAGCGACTGCGCGCAAGGCTTCAGCGTCCATGAAATTGTGCAAGCGCGCAATGACGGCTTGTGCCAGCTGGTGCTTGCGTGCCAGTTCGGCAAGGGTATCGCCCGTGATCACGCTGGGGTTGTCGCCACCGGTCGATACCGATGCATTCACCAACGCAATCCGCGTCAGGAAGTTATCGAGCGCGTGGCCGTCCTTGAGGTAGAGATCCTCTTTGCCGGCTTTTACGCGGTACAGGGGCGGTTGGGCAATGTAGATATGCCCGCGTTCCACCAGCTCCGGCATCTGCCGGTAGAAAAACGTCAGCAGCAGCGTCCGGATATGGGCACCATCGACATCGGCGTCGGTCATGATGATGATGCGGTGGTAACGCAGCTTGGCTACATTGAAGTCATCGTTGCCGGTACTGCCACCGGCCTTTCCGATGCCGGTGCCCAGGGCGGTGATAAGGGTCAGGATTTCGTTGCTGGTCAGCAGTTTTTCGTAGCGCGCCTTCTCTACATTGAGAATCTTGCCGCGCAAGGGCAGAATGGCCTGGAACTTCCGGTCTCGCCCCTGCTTGGCAGACCCGCCGGCAGAATCGCCCTCGACGATGTAGATCTCGCACAAGGCGGGGTCTTTCTCCTGGCAATCTGCCAGCTTTCCGGGCAAACCCATGCCATCCAATACGCCTTTGCGGCGCGTCATGTCGCGGGCCTTGCGCGCTGCTTCCCGGGCACGAGCTGCTTCGATGATCTTGCCGACGATGATCTTGGCATCGTTCGGACGCTCCTGCAGGTAGTCGTGGAGCAATTTGCTGACGATGTCTTCCACCGGGCCACGCACTTCGCTGCTGACCAGTTTGTCCTTGGTCTGGCTGCTGAATTTTGGCTCGGGAACCTTGACGCTCAGCACACAGCAAAGCCCCTCGCGCATGTCGTCGCCAGTCACCTCGACCTTGGCCTTCTTGGCCATGTCGTTGTCGTCGATGTACTTGTTGATGACCCGTGTCATGCCCGCGCGCAAGCCGGTGAGGTGGGTGCCTCCGTCACGCTGGGGAATATTGTTGGTGAAACACAGGACCTGTTCGTTGTAGCCACTGTTCCATTGCATCGCAACTTCGACCCCTATGTTGGTGTTTTGGTCGCTCTGGCGGTCACCCATCGCGTGGAACACATTCGGATTCAGGATGGTCTTGCCCTTGTTGATGAAGTCCACAAAGCCCCTCACGCCGCCTGCCCCCGAGAAATCGTCTTCCTTGCCAGTCCTTTCATCCTTGAGTCGGATCTTCACACCATTGTTGAGAAAACTCAGTTCACGCAGACGCTTGCTCAGAATCTCGTAATGAAAATCGTTGTTGGTCTGAAAAATTTCGAGATCGGGCAGAAAATGCACTTCTGTTCCGCGCTTCTCGGTGTCGCCAACCACCTTCATGGGCGATACGTCCACACCACCGACGGTCTCGATGATGCGGTTTTGAACGAAGCCCTTGGAAAACTCCAGCACATGCACCTTGCCATCGCGACGTACCGTCAATCGCAAGGTCTTGCTCAACGCATTGACGCAACTGACACCCACGCCGTGCAATCCACCGGAGACCTTGTAGCTGTTCTGATTGAACTTGCCGCCGGCATGCAACTCGGTCAACGCTATCTCTGCGGCTGATCGTTTGGGTTCATGCTTGTCGTCCATCTTGACACCCGTCGGGATACCCCGACCGTTGTCCACGACGCTGATGGAATTGTCGGAATGGATGGTGACCAGAATATCGTCGCAATGGCCTGCCAGGGACTCATCGATCGAATTGTCGACAACCTCGAACACCAGGTGGTGCAAACCAGTCCCATCCGAAGTGTCGCCAATGTACATGCCTGGTCGCTTGCGCACGGCTTCCAGCCCTTCCAGAATCTGGATGGCGCCTTCACCGTAAGCCTCCGAGGCGCCCGCCTGGTTGGCGTCGATGGCTGGTTGAAAGTTTGAACTCTCGGCCGTGCTCTCCCCGGTATGGACAGGATCTTGGCCGCTGTCGGCGGCTGGCACTGGCTTGTTTTCTTCGGTCATGGCGGGGTTTTTCAACAATCTCTCAATGTCTTGAAACACCAAACCCGCAGTCGCTGCGGGTTTGGCAATGAAACTCTGCTGGTGTGCAATTGCTAAATGCGCATCGGCATCACGACGTACTTGAAAGTGGCGTTGTCCGGTATGGTGAACAGGGCAGAACTGTTGCCATCGGACAGTTCCAGGTTGACCATCTCCTGATCCATATTGGTCAAGGCATCAATCAGGTAGGTCACGTTGAAGCCGATCTCGATGCTGTCACCCGAATAATCGATGTCGAGCTCATCGACCGCTTCTTCCTGCTCTGCATTGTTGGACGCAACACGCAAGGTACCCGGTTCGATATTGAGGCGCACACCCTTGAACTTGTCACTGGTAAGAATCGCTGTGCGCTGCAAGGTTGAAAGCAGGGGCAGGCGGCCCAGTGTGATGCGGTTCTTGTGGTTCTTGGGAATCACCCGGTTGTAATCGGGGAACTTGCCTTCGACCAGTTTGGTCACGAATTCCATGCCCTCGAATGCAAACTTCGCCTGGTTGTTGGCAAACTGCATCTCGATTGCGCCCTCCCTATCGCTGAGCAAGCGCTGCATCTCGATCACGGTCTTGCGCGGAAGAATCACCTCTTGGCGCGGAACCTCCACATCCAGCCATGCGGAGGCATACGCAAGGCGATGCCCGTCAGTGGCCACCAGGCTGAGTTGCTTGCCTTCAGCCACGAACAGGATCCCGTTGAGGTAGTAACGGATATCGTGCACAGCCATCGCAAACGATACCTGGCTCAACAGATCTTTCAGCGTCTTTTGCGGCACGCTGAAAGAGGGGCCGAAACCGGGCGATTCCTGGACCACCGGAAAATCCTCCGCCGGCATGGTCTGCAAGGTGAACTTGCTCTTTCCGCCTTTGAGGACGACCTTGTTCTGGCTTGATTCCAAGACTACGGATTGCTCAGCCGGCATGGTGCGCAGGATATCGATCAACTTGCGTGCACCGACTGTCGCAGTGAAATTGCCTGCATCACCGTCAAGCTCAGCCGTGGTACGGATCTGGATTTCCAGGTCGCTGGTGGTGAACTGCAAGTTGCTGCCGGTCTTGCGAATCAGCACATTGGCAAGGATTGGCAAGGTATGCCGACGTTCCACAATACCCGAGACGGACTGAAGGATCGACAATATCCTGGCTTGAGTTGTTTTCATCACGATCATGTCAACCTCTTCTTTGATTTCTCTAATTTAGATTAGTAGTAGTAGATAAGGGCAGCGGGTTGCTGTGGATAGCAGCATTTTCCCCTTTTTTATCAAGCACTTGTCATATGTTGAAAGGTGTGGGCAGCCGGGTGTTCGGCGTGCGCACGATACAGGGACAAGTTTCGTCTACAGCCGGCCCCTGTGGATAAATGGCTACTTGTGCCGGATCTATCCCCAAGCTGGTACAAACCGGATAGAACGTCATGCTGTTTGCCTTCAACCCTTCAGTGTCTGTTCCAGCACATGCAGTTGCTGGTTGAGTTCGGAGAGTTGCTGACGTTCACCGCCGATCTTGCGTACCGCGTGCAGCACGGTGGTGTGGTCCCGGCCACCGAACAATTCGCCGATTTCAGGCAGGCTTTTCTGTGTCAGTTCTTTGGCTAGATACATCGCGATCTGACGCGGCCGGGCGATGCTGGCGGGCCGCTTCTTTGAATACATGTCGGCTATCTTGATCTTGTAATAATCGGCGACAGTCTTCTGGATGTTCTCGACCGAAATCTGGCGGTTCTGGATCGACAGCAGGTCGCGCAAGGCTTCGCGCGCCAATTGGATCGAGATTTCCTTCTGGTTGAAACGCGAATAGGCCAGAATCTTCCGAAGCGCACCTTCGAGCTCACGCACGTTGGACCGTACATTCTTGGCGACAAAGAAAGCCACCTCTTCGGGCATCTCACTGTCTTCTGCCCGAGCCTTGTTGATCAGGATGGCGACGCGCATTTCCAGTTCCGGCGGCTCGATCGCTACCGTCAGGCCAGAGTCAAAGCGGGATACCAGCCGTTCGTGAATATCTGCCAGGCCCTTCGGATAGGTGTCGCTGGTCATCACGATGTGGGACTTCTTGGCGAGAAGGGCCTCGAAGGCATTGAAAAATTCCTCCTGCGTCCGCTCCTTGTTGGCGAAAAACTGGACATCATCGATCAGCAGCAGATCGAGTGAATGGTAGTGGTCCTTGAACTCGTCGAAAGTCTTGCGCTGGTAGGCCTTCACCACATCTGACACGAATTGTTCCGCATGGATGTACAAAATCCTGGCGTTCAACTTGTTTGCCAGCAAGCGGTTGCCAACGGCATGCATCAGATGGGTTTTGCCCAGGCCGACACCGCCGTAGATGAAAAGAGGGTTGTATAAATGACCAGGCATGTCCGATACATGCATGGCTGCGGCTCGGGCCATTCGGTTGGCCGAACCCTCCACGAGGGTATCGAAGGTCAGAACCGAATTGAGCCGGTTGCGCTGGCTCTGCAAAATCTTGTCTTCGGCCAGATCTGGTGGCTCTTCAACCCGCGGCTGTTCACGGCCATTGGCCAGAAAAGCTGTTTTTACGAGAGCCTCTCTAGGAGCAAGCGCCAACTCAAGAATGACCGGCTGACCATAGATTTTTTCCAGCATACCGGCGATGCGGGCGCTGTACTGGGCTCGGATCCAGTCCAGTTTGAAGCGGTTTCCAACAAATATGGTGACCTTGGAGAGATCGTCTGTGACGGTGGCCGACAAGGGTTTGATCCAGGTATTGAACTGCTGCTCGGGCATCTCCTGGGCGAGTTGCTCCATGCAGGCCTGCCATAGACTCTCCCCAGCTCCCATGCTGGTACCGTCCATGCGCGCGCTTTGCTGTCCCTCGGCCATCTTGTCTTTCTTTTGCTGTGGATATTTAGGATTCGCGTGCCCAGGAATTCTACGTTATCAAGAATTTATCCACAATCGTTCTGCGTCCCGTTTTGGTGAAGCGGGAACTTCTCGTGACGCCGTTCAATCCGGTTGCAAGAGCTTGCCGCGATTGAAAAAATGGCGATAATCGCCGGTTGACCTCCAAAACTTTCAGGACCTTGACATGAAACGTACCTACCAACCTTCCAAGATTCGCAGGGCACGTACCCACGGCTTTCTGGTTCGCATGAAGACTCGCGGTGGTCGCGCCGTCATCAATGCCCGTCGTGCCAAGGGCCGCAAACGCCTGGCAGTCTGATCAAGATCGACCGCACCCTGATCTCCCTGTCATCGCGCGGTCGTTGTTTTTCAGTGCTTCGCCTCAAGACGCGAAGCCAGTTCCAGGCCGTGCTGGCTGGTAGCAAACTGGCGACGAGCTCCCACTTTGCCGTGCATCAACTGTCGTCGGACACGCCAACTTATCACGCCTCCTTCTCCGAGCCGAACGCATCCGACGAAGGAGCGCGGGTGCCGGCTTCGCAGGTCTGGCTCGGCGCCATGATTCCCAAACGATGGGCGAGACGCGCGGTGACCCGAAACGCGATCAAGAGGCAGATCTATACCGTGGCCCGAAATCTCGAATCCGACCTGACCCAGGGTGCCTGGGTCGTGCGGATGCGGGCAGGTTTCGACAAGATGCAATTCCGCAGCGCAAGTTCGGGTGCCTTGAAGGATGCCGTGCGGTCGGAACTGCTGGAACTGCTGCAACTCGCAAGCAAACGGGGTGCATCCATATCCCCGCAAGGTTTGGCGAAATGATCAAGGGCACCCTGATCAATCTGATAAAGCTTTATCGTCTCTTGCTGAGTCCCTGGTTGGGTGCCTCATGCCGCTTCGAGCCCAGTTGTTCGGTGTATGCCCTGGAAGCACTCGAGTGCCACGGCGCCGGAGTCGGCAGCTACCTGACGTTGGCTCGACTGGTGCGATGCCAACCTTGGTGCGAGGGTGGCCATGACCCGGTGCCCGCCGAACGACCCCGCCTTTTCTCTAAGCTGCTGGCCCCCAATTCTCAAAAGAAATCCTCATGAACGATATCCGGCGCACCATTTTGTGGGTGATTTTTGGCTTCTCGATGGTCCTGCTCTGGGACCAGTGGCAAATCCACAACGGAAAACAGGCCACCTTTTTTCCAAGCTCGGTTGCCAAGGCGCCGGTGGCCGCAACGCAGCCTGCAAGCCAGGGCGGTGGAACCATCCCGGCGCCGGTGGCCACGGTTCCCGCGGCTGTCGTGCCTGCAGGGCAGACCGCGGCCGCTGTGCCAATGACGGCTGCATCTGCACCAATCGTGCCGCGCGAGAAGCTCGTCGTGACGACCGATGTCCTCAGGCTCACTTTCGACTCCGAGGGTGGGTCCTTGATACGCACCGAGCTCGTCAAGTACAAGGACATGCTGGACAAGACCAAGAGCTTTGTCCTGCTCGATGACAGCAAGGATCGCGTCTATGTGGCCCAGACCGGCCTGATTGGTGGCGCTGCAGGCGTGGAATTTCCGAACCACAAGACGCCCATGAAAGTGGTTGGTGCATCCGATCTGAAGGATGGCGAGAACGAGCTCGTGCTGCGCTTCGAGTCGCCCGACATCGGTGGGGCCACACTGGTCAAGACCTACACCCTTCGCCGGGGTGCCTACGACATGAACGTACGGCATGCTGTGACCAACACCGGCGCGACGCCACTGGCACCCCAACTCTATTACCAGCTGGTACGCGATGGCAACAAGCCACCGGGTGAGTCAGCGTTCTATTCGACATTCACCGGGCCAGCGGTTTACACCGAGATCAAGAAGTATCAGAAGGTAGAGTTTGCCGATATCAAGAAAAAAAAGGCGACCTTCGAAACCCAGTCGAACAACGGTTATGTGGCGATCGTGCAGCACTACTTTGCCAGTGCGTGGCTGTTGCCCGATGGCTTGCAGCGCAGCATATCGATGGATGCCACCGATATCGGTTCGACCGTGCCGGACTGCTGTTACCGGGCTACGATGATCGCCCCGCTGGAGGCCATCCCACCCGGTGCCACCAAGACGGTGGATGTGAAGTTCTTTGCGGGTCCCCAGGAAGAAAAAGTACTCGAAGCGCTGGCTCCCGGCCTGGAGTTGGTCAAGGATTACGGTTGGCTCACGATTCTTGCCAAGCCCCTGTACTGGTTGCTGGACAAGATCCACAGCATGCTTCTGAACTGGGGCTGGGCCATCGTGGGTCTGGTGCTGCTGCTCAAGATCGCGTTTTATTGGCTCAATGCCAAGGCCTATGCCAGTATGGCAAAGATGAAAGCGGTCAACCCCAAGGTGATGGAGATGCGTGAGCGCTTGAAGGACAACCCGCAACAGATGCAACAGGAGATGATGCGCATCTACCGCGAAGAAAAGGTCAACCCGCTGGGGGGTTGCTTCCCCATCATGGTCCAGATACCGGTCTTCATTGCACTCTATTGGGTGCTGCTATCCAGCGTCGAGATGCGCAATGCGCCGTGGGTGCTCTGGATTCACGATCTGTCCTCGCCGGATCCGTTTTTCATACTGCCCGTCGTGATGACCTTGACCACGATGTTGCAGACGGCCCTGAACCCCACCCCGCCGGACCCACTGCAGGCCAAGCTGATGTGGTTCCTGCCGCTGATCTTCTCCGTGATGTTCTTTTTCTTTCCGGCGGGCTTGGTGCTGTACTGGATCACCAACAACATCCTCTCGATCGCGCAGCAATGGCTGATCAACACCCGCATGGGTGTGCCACCTCAGTTCAATCTGCCGAAGTTCCGTTGACGGGGCTGCCTGCAGCGCCTGCGTAAAGCCGATGTCACCGCTGCAGACGGACCCGATTGCCGCCATCGTGACGGCCCCCGGCCGGGGTGCGGTGGGTATTGTGCGGGTATCGGGCGCCAATCTGGCCCCCCTGATCCAGCTGCTGTGCGGCCGCGCGTTGCGGCCCCGCCACGCCACCTACCTGCCATTTCAGGACGCTGCCGGGTTGCCTATCGACCAGGGTCTGGCGATCCATTTCCCGGCACCGCACTCGTACACCGGAGAAGACGTGCTGGAGCTCCAGGGACACGGCGGTGCCGTGGTGCTTCAACTCCTGCTGCAACGCTGCCTCGATGCCGGTTCCAGCCAACGATTGCGATTGGCGCAACCGGGCGAGTTCACCCAGCGCGCATTCCTCAATGACAAGATGGATCTGGCCCAGGCGGAGGCCGTTGCCGACCTGATCGATGCCAGCACTGACGCCGCCGTTCGCAGTGCCAATCGGTCGCTTTCAGGTGTGTTTTCACATGAAATCCATACCCTGCTGCAGTCCTTGACGGATTTGCGCATGCTGGTGGAGGCCACACTCGACTTCCCGGAAGAAGACATCGATATTCTGCAAAAGGCCGATGTGCAGGGGCGCATGGCGGCACTGGCCGGCGTCTTGGGCCAGATTCGGGCCCAGGGCCGGCAGGGCGCCTTGCTGCGAGATGGCATGCGCATCGTGATCGCCGGCCAGCCGAACGCCGGAAAGTCATCGCTGCTCAATGCCCTGGCCGGCGCTGAACTCGCGATCGTTTCGCCGATCGCCGGCACCACGCGTGACAAGGTTCAGCAGACGGTGCAGATCGAAGGCGTGCCGGTACACGTCATCGACACGGCCGGTTTGCGTGACAGCACCGATGTCATCGAACAAATGGGGGTGGCACGCGCCTGGGCGGAGATCGATACCGCCGATGCTGTTGTGTTCTTGCACGATTGCGAACGGCTGTTTCCCGTTGATCCAGACAGTGCCATCGCGCAAGCCGATGGGCTCGCCTGCTTTGCAGCGGATGCAGCTATTGCAAGGGTGTTCCAGCAGCGCCTGCCAGCGCAGGTTCCGGTCATCCACGTGTGGAACAAGCAAGATACGATGGGTGTGGCACGGCGCGCAGCGCTCTCGGAGGGCTTGGCCTTGTCTGCCAAAACCGGTGAAGGTTTGGAGCCGTTGCGCAGTGCGCTGTTGAAGGCCGCCGGTTGGCAGCCTGCCACTGAAGGCAGTTTCATGGCGCGGCAACGGCATTTGCAGGCCCTGGAACGGGTGTCGGCGCACATGGAAGTGGCCATTGCCCACCTGGTGGCCGATCCGCCATCGCTCGATCTTCTGGCCGAAGAGCTCCGTTTGGCGCAAAATGCCTTGGCAGAGATCACCGGCGCCTTTGGTGCCGACGACCTTCTGGGAGCGATCTTCTCGCGGTTTTGCATAGGAAAATAGCTTTCCCATGAGCACCCCATTTTCAAGCCATGACAAGCCGAATATCCAGGCTTTGCTGGAGGCGGTGACCAACAATCCGAACGATCCTACCCTGAGCCACATGCTGACCCAGGCCCAGTGGGCCGTGCTCAGCGGGTACATGCAGGCCTCGACGCTGCCGCCAGGCCAGATACTGATCACCCAAGGTGCCGAAGACAGGACCTTGTATTTTGTCGAGTCCGGCATGCTGACCGTGCATTTCGAGGATGCCGCCGGCAAGATCCGTTTGGCAGCCGTGGGTGCCGGCTCGGTTGTGGGCGAGGGCGGGTTTTTTTCCTACATGGCACGCAGTGCCACCGTCCAGGCCGGGAGTGCCTGCAAGCTCTGGGCTCTCACACCGATGCGGTTTTCGGAGTTGTCCAATCGCCACCCCAATGTGGCGCTGGCACTGGCCATGGCTCTGGGCGCCATCATGGCCAAGCGCGTGGTGAGCAACCGGCGTCGGATTGCCGTCACCTGAAGTGACGGCCCCAGGCCGGGCCATCAATGGCCTTCGAAATCGACCAGCGTAAAAAGTGGCAGGCCGGACGCACGCAACTTGCCAGAACCGCCCAGCTCCGGCAGGTCCACGATGGCGGCACCTTCCATCACGGTGGCGCCGATTTTTTCGAGCAGCTTCTTGCCGGCCATCATGGTGCCGCCCGTGGCGATGAGGTCGTCCATCAGCAGCACGCGACTGCCCCGGGCCACGGCATCGGTATGCAGCTCGACCGTGGCGCTGCCGTACTCCAGCTCGTAGGTTTCTTCGACGGTCGTGAAAGGCAGTTTGCCTTTCTTGCGAATCGGAACAAAGCCGACGTTGAGTTCGTAGGCCACCACAGAGCCCAGGATGAAGCCGCGGGCGTCCAGGCCGGCGACCACATCGGGTCGCATTGTGGTGTCCATGTAGCGGTGCACGAAAGCGTCGATGAGGACGCGGAATACCTTGGCATCCTGCAGCAGCGGCGTGATGTCACGAAACTGAACGCCGGGTACCGGCCAGTCGGGAACCGTCCGGATATGGTTGCGAAGGTACTGGTTGACGCTCAGGTTTTGCATGGAAGGTCCACAGTCACGCAGGGCGCCTATTGTGCCCGCATCAGCTTCTGTTCGGCGATAGCCAGATTTTCGGGGATGCCGGACAACACGACGGTGTCACCGTGTTCCAGCACCGTCTCGGCGTCTGGCTGTACGGTTTTTCCGTCGCCCCGGCGCAGGCTGACCACGCGCACACCCAAGGCATGCAGTGCCAGATGGTCCAGGCGTTTGCCGATCGATTTCGAGCCCAGCGGCAACTGGAAAGAGGAAAGTCGCACATGGTTCAATTCGTCGACCGTGTCATCGTCAGCGCCATGGAAGTATCCGCGCAGCAGGTTGTAGCGCGCATCGCGTTGGTCCTGAACGATCCGAATCACCCGGCGCATGGGCACCCCCACGAGGGCCAGCGCGTGGCTGGCCAGCATCAACGAACCCTCGATGGCTTCCGGCACCACCTCGGTGGCACCAGCCGCCTGCAGCTTTTCCAGATCATGGTCGTCGCGCGTACGCACGATCACGGGCACATGGGGTGCATGGGCGCGGGTGTGTTCCAGCACCTTCAGTGCGCCTTGCAGCTCGACATAGGTGACAACCACCGCACTGGCACGTGCCAGCCCGGCAGCCACCAGCGCCTGCAGCCGGGCAGCGTCGCCAAATACCACCGAATCGCCTGCCGCGGCAGCCTGCCGCACCCGGTCGGGGTCGAGGTCCAGGGCCATATAGGGAATGCCCTCGCCGTCCAGCATGCGGGCCAGGTTTTGCCCGCTTCGTCCGTAGCCGCAGATGATCACATGCTTGTTGGCATTGATGGATTTGCGGGCGATGGTGGTCATCTGCAAGGATTGCTGCAACCATTCGCCCGCCACCAGTTTCATCACGATGCGGTTGCTGTACTGGATGATGAACGGCGTTGCCAGCATGGACAGCACCATGCTGGCCAGGATCGGGTTGAGTAGCTCAGGTGGCACCAGCGCGTTCTTCTGGGCCAGTGTCAGCAACACAAATCCGAACTCACCCGCTTGGGCCAGGTACAAGCCGGTGCGGATCGAGACGCCCCAGGTGCTGCCCAGCCCCCGGGCCAGCAAAGCGACCAGAATAGCCTTGAACAGGACCGGAAATGTCAGCAGCAGCAGCACCAGCGGCCAGCGCTCCAGCACGAGGCGCCAGTCCAGCAGCATGCCGATGCTGATGAAGAACAGCCCCAGCAATACATCGTGGAACGGCCGGATATCGGTCTCGACCTGGTGCTTGTATTCGGTCTCCGAGATCAGCATACCGGCTATGAATGCACCCAGCGCCAGGCTCAGGCCCGCCAGCTCGGTCAGCCAGGCCAGGCTCAACGTGATCAGCAGCAGGTTGAGTACAAACAACTCCTCACTCCTGCGCCGGGCCACGATCGTCAGCCACCAGCGCATCACGTGCTGGCCGCCGACCAGCAGCACCGTGATCAGCACCGTGGCCTTCAGCGCCGCCAGTGCCAGGGCTCCGAACAGGGCTTCGCCGGACGTGCCCAGCGCCGGTATCAGCACCAACAAGGGCACCACGGCCAGATCCTGGAACAGCAGCACGCCCATGACGCGCTTGCCATGTTCGGATTCGAGCTCGATGCGTTCGATCATCAGCTTCACAACGATCGCGGTGCTGCTCATCGCCAAGGCGCTGGACAACGCAAGTGCCGCCTGCCAGCGCATGCCCCAGGCTGCAGGTGCAACGAAGGCGGCCAGCAACGTGACCAGGGTTGCGGCCAGCATGGTGATGGCCACTTGCAGCAAACCGAGGCCGAATACATGGCCGCGCATCGCGCGCAGTCTGCTGAGATTGAACTCCAGCCCGATCACGAACATCAGGAACACGACCCCGAACTCGCCCAGATAGCGAACCCCCTCGGAATTCTGGGCCAGTGCCAGCGCATTCGGACCGATCACCACACCTACCGCCAGATACCCCAGCATGGGTGGCAACTTCAGGGAGCGGCACACCACCACACCGGTTACCGCAGCCAGCAGATAGACCAGTGTGAGTTCCAGGGCGGTCATGGCGACATACTAGCAAGAGAATGAAACCGTCCCCCACTAAAATCGAGGGCATGAACCACACCCTGGCGAAGCATCAGGCGCTTGACAGCGACAAGGCCTTGCAACTGGCACGGGAAACCTTCGATATCGAGGCCGCCGCAATCCTCGGTCTGCGTCAGCGGTTGGGACAGACCTTTCTCGAAGCCGTTCAGATGATGCTTCAGGTGGCGGGGCGTGTTGTGGTGATGGGCATGGGCAAGAGCGGTCACATCGGGCGCAAGATGGCGGCAACGCTGGCATCCACCGGTACCCCAGCGCTCTTTGTGCATGCCGGGGAAGCCATTCACGGCGACCTGGGGATGGTCACACCCGCCGATGTGGTGGTGGTCATCTCGAACAGCGGCGAGTCGCAGGAGCTCTCCACCATCCTGCCAGTTCTGAAGCGGCTCGGCACCCCCGTGATCGGCATGACCGGTCAGCCAGGTTCTACGCTGGCCCTTCATTCCAATATCGTGCTGGACTGCAGTGTGGCCAAAGAGGCCTGCCCGCTCAATCTTGCACCGACTGCGAGTTCGATCGCCCAGCTGGCCATGGGTGACGCACTCGCGCTGGCGCTTCTGGATGCGCGCGGGTTCAAGGCAGAGGACTTTGCACGGTCGCATCCGGGCGGTGCGCTCGGGCGCAAACTATTGACGCATGTGCGCGACGTCATGCGCACCGGAGGTGAGGTACCGCACATCGCGGCAACTGCCAGCCTCAGCGAGATGATGCGCGAGATGAGTGCCAAGGGCCTGGGTGCCGTTGCCATTGTCGACAGCCGCCACCATGTACAGGGGATCTTTACCGATGGCGACTTGCGCCGCCTGGTCGAGAAAGGCGTGGACCTGCGTGCGCTCAGCGCAGGTGAAGCGATGCGGCCACGGCCGCACACGGTGCTTGCCGACGCGCTGGCGGTCGATGCGGCGCAGCTCATGGAACAGCACCGCATCACCAGTGTGCTGGTTCTGGATGCTGCGGGCGCGCTGTGTGGGGCGCTCAATAGCAACGACCTCATGCGGGCCAAGGTGATTTGATGCGCGCGACCCTGCAGCCGCCGCCGGAATTGCTCCTGAAGGCGCAAGGGGTGCGCGTCATCGTGTTTGACGTCGACGGCGTGATGACCGATGGTGGTTTGTACCTGTCTGGCCGCGGCGAAACCTTCAAGCGCTTTCATGTACTGGACGGACACGGTTTCAAGTTGCTCAAGATGGTGGGGTTGGTGCCGGTTGTCATCACGGGGCGTGACTCCAAGGCCCTGCGCGTGCGACTCCGATCGCTGGGTATCGAACATGCCCGCTTTGGTGTGCAGGACAAGTATGCAGCGGCCACGCAGCTGCTGGCGGAGCTGGGCTGTACATGGTCCGACTGCGCTGTGATGGGCGACGACTGGCCGGACCTGCCGCTGATCTCACGCTGCGGGTTCTCTGCTGCGCCACCCAATGCCCATGAGGAGGTGCTGGCGCGGGTCGACCATGTCACCCGGCGCGCCGGGGGCGCGGGGGCTGCGCGCGAGTTCTGCGATCTGCTGTTGCTGGCGTCCGGTCGTTACCACACCCTGTTGCAAGAGGCTCTGGGCTGATGCGCGCACTGCTTGACTTGTGGGACCGCTTGTCGCTGTACCTGCCGATTGCGCTGATGTGTCTGGTGGCGCTGGGCACCTATTGGCTGGTCGAAAATACGCCGGTCAGCCGTTTGCCGATTGTCGAAGGTGTTGCCAGGCACGAGCCCGATTACTTCATGAAGAATTTCTCGGTGCGTACCTTTGTCGAGGCAGGCCGGCTCAAGAGTGAGGTTTTTGGTGCGGCCGCCCGCCATTACCCTGACACCGACACAGTCGAAATCGACTCGGTGCGGATTCGCTCTTTCGACGATAACGGCCGTCTGACCACGGCAACTGCCAATCGCGCGTTGACCAATCGCGACGGTTCGGAGGTGCAGCTTTTCGGTCGCGCCCAGATCGTTCGCGATGCACAGTCAGACCGCGCCGGGCAAATGACGCCTCGCATCGAGTTTCGCGGCGAGTTCCTGCATGCCTACCTCAAGACCGACCGTATCGTTTCCAACCAGCCGGTGGAAATTCGGCGTGGCAAGGATCTTTTTTTGGCGGATACGATGGACTTCGACAACGAGCGCCAAACCATGGTGATGCAGGGTCGCGTGAAGGGAACCCTGTTCCCACAACTTGCCCGGTAAAGGGGCTGTGCCGACGATGGTGAAACTTGTTTTTGTCACCGGCGCGTCCAGCGGGATTGGTCAAGCCCTGTGTCAGCGATTTTATCTGGCCGGTTACCAGGTGGCTTTGGTGACACGCCATGTGGAGCCTGTGTACACCTGGGCGCAATCGGCGGGCTGGTCCGCGCACCGCTACCGCGTGTATGCCGCCGATGTCGCTGTCCCCGACACGATGGTGGCGGCGGCCCGCGAATGCCTTGCCCAACAAGGGATTCCGGACGTGGTGATTGCGAGCGCTGGAATCAGCATCGGTGTCGACACGGCCATCCGCCAGGATATTGATGTGATGGCGCGGGTGTTTGCCATCAACAACGTGGGAATGGCGGCGACCTTTCATCCCTTTGTGGAGTCGATGCGCCAGCGCGGATCCGGCTCATTGGTGGGCATTGCCAGCGTGAACGGCATCCGTGGTTTTCCCGGCCACGGTGCCTACTGCGCAAGCAAGGCGGCCGTGATCAGTTATTGCGAATCGCTGCGCGGAGAATTGCGTGGAGCCGGGGTACGCGTCACCACGTTGTGCCCCGGGTATATCGATACACCCCTGACCCGGGGAAACCGTTATGCAATGCCCTTTCTGATGCAGCCGGGGGACTTTGCCAACCGTGCGTTGCACGCTATCGAGGCTGGGGAAAGCTACCGGGTGATTCCTTGGCCAATGGCCATCGTGGCAAGCCTCTTGCGCGTATTGCCCAACCCGATTTTTGATCGTCTGTTTGCCGGGCGGGCGCGCAAAAGGCGGATCACCGGGACATGAAAAAAGGCCCTTGCGGGCCTTTCAGGTCGGTAACGCCACGCCAGAAGTGTGGCGTTACAGGAGTGTCTACCGCTCAGTAGCTACTACGGCCACCGCCGTATCCGCCACCGCCGCCACCGCCGCTGCGACCACCGCCGCTGCCTCCAGCACCACCGTATCCGCCGCCGCCACCGCTGCGGCTGCCACCGCCGCCGCCACCGCCGCCACCACCGTAACCGCCGCCGCCGCCGCCACTGCCGCTACCACCACCGAAGCCACCGCTACGGGGAGGACGCGGCTCCATCGGACGCGCTTCGTTGACGACTAGGCCACGACCGCCGTACTGCTGGCCGTTCATTGCGCCAATGGCTGCCTGGGCTTCAGCATCGCTGCCCATTTCAACAAAACCGAAGCCCTTGGAGCGACCGGTATCTCGTTCCATCATGACTTTGGCGCTAGAGACAGAACCGTGGGCCGAAAATGCGTTCAGCAGATCTTCGTCACGGAAGGAATAAGGCAGGTTGCCTACGTAAAGTTTGTTGCCCATGAAAGGACTCCTGAAAATAACTCAAAAAGCGATGGAGTCCGATAACCGCAATCAACAAACCAATGAAGACTTAAAGCAGACGCGAAACTGACTAATCACCGCATACTTGCATTGCCGGTTGACCGGCAATACGCGACCATTATGCGCCAAGATGAAAATATTGCAAACTATTTGTCGACCTGGGGACAGGACCAAAAAAAACGGGCGCATGCCGCGCCATATACTCGGCCGGCCCCGCCTTCAGCGCTGCCGGGTTTTTTATGTTTGTCACGCCATCGTCATTGCACTTTGCCGAGCCGTTGCCGCTGCGCAGCGGTGCGTCGATTCGCGCTTATGACTTGGTTTACGAGACCTACGGCGAACTCAATGCCGACAAGTCCAACGCAGTTCTGGTCCTGCATGCACTGAATGCCTCGCACCACCTCGCGGGCCAGTACGCAGGTCAGGAGCGATCGGACGGCTGGTGGGACAACATGATCGGCCCTGGCAAGCCACTGGACACCCGGCGCTTCTTTGTCATAGGCATCAACAATCTGGGGTCGTGTTTCGGCTCGACCGGGCCGATGCACCGGAATCCGGAAACCGGCAAGGTTTACGGCGCTTCCTTTCCGGTGGTCACGGTCGAGGACTGGGTCGACGCCCAGGCTCGCCTGCTCGACCGACTGGGCATCGGCACGCTGGCCGCCGTGATGGGGGGCAGTCTGGGCGGCATGCAGGCGCTTGGCTGGACGCTGCAATACCCGGGCCGGGTGCGCCATGCGGTGGTGATTGCCAGCGCACCCAACCTCACTGCGGAGAATATTGCGTTCAACGAAGTGGCACGGCGGGCCATCGTGACCGACCCGGACTTTCGCGGCGGCGACTTCTATGCCCAGGATGATCGCCCGGAGACCAAGCCCAAGCGCGGCCTGCGCATTGCCCGCATGATCGGGCACATCACCTACCTCAGCGACGATGTGATGAACGAGAAGTTCGGTCGCGAGCTGCGCAGCGCCCTGTTGCGCGAGGCGGACGCCGAACCTGGTGCGAAAACGGATCCCGGCCAGTACCGGTACACGACCCAGGACATCGAATTCCAGATTGAAAGCTACCTGCGCCACCAGGGTGACAAATTCGCCGAGTATTTCGACGCGAATACCTATTTGCTGATCACGCGGGCGCTCGACTACTTCGACCCGGCGCGTGCCTGCGGTGGCAACCTGAGCCAGGCGATGGCGCATGCCACAGCGCGGTTCCTGCTGGTCAGTTTCACGACCGATTGGCGGTTTTCGCCAGCGCGCAGTCGCGAACTCGTCAAAGCCCTGCTGGACAACCGCCGAGATGTGAGTTATGCCGAGATCGATGCGCCCCACGGGCATGACGCATTTCTGCTCGACGACCAGCGATACATGGCCTTGGTGCGCGCCTATTTCGATCGAGTCGCCAGTGCGTTGTCCGGCGCAGATTCGGCATGAGCGCCGCCTGGCCGCCCGAAGAAGCCTCGCACCCTGGTGCGCAGCAGGGAGGCGCCTGTGCGAGCGATACCCGCACGGTGGAGACGATTGCGCGGCTGGTGCCGGCCGGTGCGCGGGTGCTCGACCTGGGTTGCGGCGACGGTAGTTTGCTGGCTTACCTGCAGTCTCACCGGGGATGCAGTGGATATGGAATCGAGATCGACGACGCCAATGTGCTGGCATGTGTGCGCAAGGGCGTGAACGTCATTCAGCTCAACCTCGATGAGGGCCTCGCTACGTTCGATGATGCAAGCTTCGATGTGGTGCTGCAGATCGACACCCTGCAGCACTTGCGCAATGCCGAGACGATGTTGCGAGAGACTGCCCGCGTCGGGCGCATCGGCATCGTGGCCTTCCCGAACTTTGGCCACTGGCCCAACCGGCTGAGCGTGCTGGCTGGCCGTATGCCGGTGACACGACGCCTGCCTTACCAGTGGTATGACACGCCCAATATCCGGGTCGGAACCTATGCCGATTTTGCGGTGCTCGCCGAGCGCAACGGCTTGAACGTTCAGGACAGCTTCGGCTTGCAGGAAGGACGGACAGTCCGGTGGATGCCCAATCTGCTGGCATCCACAGCCGTTTTCCGTTTCGCACGCTGAAGCCCGGGCCGCAACCGCGCGCGGGACGCTCCACGGAACGGGCCTGCCAGGATGCCGGCGCCGCCTTTCTATGCGCGGTGCGGATAACATAGGATCTCGAATCGGGTTCTGCTGCTGAAGGCTGCATCGCGACCGATGACCCAGAGTGCCGATGGCACAACCCACGGGGACAACATGAACATCCAGCTGCATGAAAGACTTTTGCTCACCGGTGCCGCAGGCAAACTGGGCCGGGCCCTGCGCGAGCCCCTCAAGGCCAACTGCAGCACACTGCGGCTGTCTGACCGAATCGACGTCGGGCCTGCCCGCGCCGGCGAAGAGGTGATGCTGGCCGACCTGGCGGATGCCGATGCCGTGCTGGCCATGATGCAGGGGGTCGACGCCGTGGTGCACCTGGGGGGCGTGCCGGTCGAGGGGCCCTTCGGCCCGATCCTCCAGGCCAACATCGTCGGCATGCACAACCTCTATGAGGCCGCGCGCAAGTGCGCAACGCGCCGCGTGGTGTTCGCCAGCTCCAACCATGTGACGGGTTACTACAAGCAGTCCGAGACCATCACGGCCGATTCACCCCCCCGCCCGGATGGCATGTACGGCGTCAGCAAGGCCTTTGGCGAGGACCTGTCGCGCTTTTACTTTGACCGCTACGGCATCGAGACCGCCTGCGTGCGGATCGGCTCGTCCTTTCCCGAGCCGGTGGACCGCCGCATGCTGGCCAGCTGGCTGAGTCACGGTGACCTGTACCGCCTGGTAACCGCCTGCCTGAGCACACCGATGCTCGGGCACACCATTGTGTTCGGCATGTCCGACAACCCGGTCACCTGGTGGGACAACTCCCGTGCGCGCCATGTCGGTTACCGGCCGAAAGATAGCTCCGAGCCCTATCGCGAAGCCTTGTACGCCCGTACGCCGCAACCCGACTGCGCCGACCCGGCGGCGGTCTACCAGGGTGGCGGGTTCGTGCGCATGGGCCCGTTCGACTGACACCAGGACGGCAACCGGCATGTCGGCACCGCGCGTCCTCACGACCCGCCGCGACCAGGTGGGCGAGTGCCCGGTCTGGGACGGTGATGCCCAGGCCCTGTACTGGGTCGACATCAATGGCCGGCATATCCATCGCCTGGACTGGCACACCGGCCTTCAACAGACCTGGAACACGCCGGAGCGGGTGGGCTGCATGGCCCTCGGTGTCGATGGCAGCATCGTGGCGGCCATGGAAAGCGGCATTTACACGGCCACCCTGCGTGCCGAGCCGTCGCCGCAATTCACATGCCTGGCGCCCATATCGCACCCTCGGCCACGCATGCGTTTCAATGACGGTCGGTGCGATGCGCTGGGCCGGTTCTGGGTCAGCACCCTGTGCATGGACATGACGCCACCGTCACCGGTCGGTGCCTGGATGTGCCTGGACGAGCAGGGCCTGCATGCCACGCGGCTTGCGGGCCTCATCACAGCCAACGGTCTGGCCTTCAGCCCCGATGGCAGTACCCTGTATTTTTCGGATTCGCATCCCAGCGTGCAGACAGTCTGGGCCTGTGATTACGACCTGGCCGCAGGAATACCGGGTGCGCAGCGGGTTTATGTCGACATGCGTCCCCTGCCCGGGCGACCCGATGGTGCAGCAGTGGATGCGCAGGGTCATTATTGGATTTGCGCCAACGATGCCGGCCTGGTGCACCGTTTCGATCCGGCAGGTCGCCTGGTGGAGTCGGTCGCCGTGCCGGTTGCGAAACCGTCGATGTGCGCGTTTGGCGGGCCCCACCTGGACCAGCTGCTGGTGACGTCGATTCGGCCAGCCGACAACCCGACCGCTCTGTGCGGCGCAGTTTTCGCGCTCGACGTGGGAGTTCGGGGTTTGCCGGAGCCGCGCTTTTCTCGCTTCCCGGTCGCAGCGCGCTGAGCGTTGCATCCCCGCTCAGGGCGGGCTGAACACCGTCACACCAGACAGCGGCTTGGCCGGGCTGGGGCTGTACATGGTGCCGTCCGCTTCGTCCCGGTCTGACGGTCCGGCCGACAGGAACTCCAGCGTTGCCACGCGTGCCAGCCGTACCACCGACCCGGGTCCGATCGGCCATTCCTGGTCGCGCTGGACGGCCACACCGTCGACTTCCGTGAGCTGGCCCGACACCGGCTTGAGCACGTAACCATCCGCACGGCTGTAGAGTTCGAAATGCCGGCGGCTGATCTGCCGTGTGGCCATGCTGTCGGGCAGCGTCAGGATGATGTCATGGATACCGGGCACCTGGGTGGCTTCGCCGCGGCCAAAACACAGTGTGTCCACGGGAGGCAGCGGCAGGCTTTCTCCCGACTCATGTACCAGCACCTGAGCGGGAAAGCGCGTGCTGTCGCGCCACGGCAGGTCGAGCAGTTCGACGGCCCGGGAGATTCCCTTCAGGGGCACGCTGGGCAATGGTCGGCACAGCTGGCGTTGGCCCAGGTCGAGCTGGGTCAACAATTCGCGCGACAGACGAATCTGGGCTGGCTGCGCTGTCGACGCGATGCGTGCGCACAGGTTGACACTGTCGCCAGTGATCACCGTGCCATCGGTCAGCACCGGGCCCCAATGCATGCCTATCCGCACATGGACCTGGTGGGGCCGCGCGCGCGACTGGTTTTCGGTGGACAGCAACTGCTGCAGGCGCACCATGGCATGGGCGGCGTCGACCGCCGAGTCGAAGCACATAAAAGCACCGTCGCCGGAAGTGTCCACGATGCGGCCCCGGTGCGCTGAAACCGCTGGGGCAAGGCAGTCGAAGTGCAATTGCTGCAGCCGTCCGCCCGCTTCGTCGCCGAATTGCGCGAAGTAGCGCGTGGACTCCACGATGTCGGAGAACACCAGCGCGACCGTTCGTTCAAACCGGCGCGTGAGCTCCTGAGACAACACCGTCTGCAGGCGGATGATCTCGGTCATCGTCAGGCTGCCGGGATCCAGTGGAGCTTGCATGGGAGTGGGTGGAAAGCGCCAGCATAGCGGCTGGCGGCCAAGCGTGTCAACGCTGGGTGTCGGATTTCAGTCAGAATCCCGCACATGATCGGAAGCGCACCATGACCATCACCAAACTGGGTCGTTACGACATAGTCCGGGTGTTGGGCAAGGGCGCCATGGGAATGGTTTACGAGGCCCGCGATCCGAACCTCGACCGCCGCGTGGCGATCAAGACCATCCGGGTCGAGAACCTGTCGGCCGATGCATCGGCGGATTACGAGGCGCGGTTTCGAACCGAGGCGCGATCGGCCGCCCGCCTGCAACATCCCAACATCGTCAGTGTCTATGACTCGGAGCGCCATGGCGACACGGCCTACCTGGTGATGGAGTACGTGCAGGGTGACGACCTCAAGCAGTATCTCGACGGTGGCAAGCAGTATTCGCTCGAACAATCGGTGGGCATGGTGCGTGACCTGCTGGCGGCGCTGGATTACGCGCATCGGCAGAACATCGTGCACCGGGATGTCAAGCCCGCCAACCTGCTGATCGAGGCCAGCGGCCGGGTCAAGTTGACCGACTTCGGCGTTGCCCGGATCCAGGACTCGGGCGAGGCCACCCGGACCAAGGGCTCGATGGTCGGCACGCTCAAATACATGTCGCCCGAGCAGGTACAGGGGCTGTCGGTGGATGCCCGTGCCGACCTGTTTGCGGCCGGCATCGTGTTGTACCAGTTGCTGACCGGCAAGCGCCCTTTTGATGGCGAGAGCGAGTTCGCGATCATCCACCAGATCGTGAGTCAGAACCCGCCGGCGCCCAGCAGCATCCATCCGCAAGTGCCGGCCGAGATGGATGCCGTAGTGGCCCGTGCCCTGGCCAAGCAACGGGAGGACCGTTTTGCGACCGCGCACGAGTTTGCGCTGGCGCTTCAGCAAGCCAGCGGCCAGGTGCCTGACCCGAACGTCGTACCGCCGCCGAGCGGCGGCGAATTTCGGGGTGCGGTTGGCACGGGCTCCGGTGGGCTTGGATCACGGGCAGGCATCGGGTTCGGTACGGCCGGGCGTGCCGGTGAATCCTCTGGCTCGACGGTGACCCAGGAGCTGGAACTGGTGTACTGGAAAGACATCAAGGACACGGACGACTCGTCGGACGTGCGCGGCTTTCTGGACCGTTTTCCGGACGGAATTTACGCAGACCTCGCGCGCCGGCGATTGCGCAAGTTGGAAGGCAGCGAGCGCGGCGAGCAGTCGGCAACCCGGACCACTGTCGCGGCCTTGGTACCGTCGGCGTCTTCTGTGACCAGTGAAGAGACGCTGTACATGGCCCGCCCTGACATGCCACTGGAACCGGCGCCGGTGGACGGGGCGCCCGTAGCGCCACTGGCGGCGCCACCGAGGTCGCGGAGTTCACAGTGGGCCTGGAGCCTGGCAGCCATCGCAGTAGGGGGAGGTCTGGGCTATGCCTTGCTCTCGGGGAGCACGCCGCCCGCGTCCGGGCCGTCGACATTGCCGCTAGCCGGTGCAGCCTCGGCACCCGTCGTGGCGCCCCCGACCTCGGAGCCTGCAACACAGCGATCGGCCGCTACCTCGGCAGTACTGGAAGCCACATCGAGCGCGACGGCTGCACCTCCCAAGACGGCTGCGTCGGCGGTGGCCAAACCGACCCCGGCGACCCAGGGCGCGACCTCGGCAACCCTGCTGGGTCCGGCTTCGCCAACGGCCGCCGCTGCCACCGCAAAGCAGCCAGCGGACCCCCAGCCTGCGTTGGACAACACCGGCCCGGCCCAGGCTTGTGCGGGACGTACGCTTTTCAGCTACCAGTTCTGCGTGACCGAGCAATGCGCCAAGCCGGTATTCGCCCAGCACCCGTTGTGTCTGGAGCGCTTGGCAGCAGACCGGGCACGCGTCAAGCAGGGGGCGGACACCCGTTGAGCCAGGTCTGAGCGCGGGTTTTGCCGCGTCAGAGGGCGATCACGCAGCCCTGCTCTCGCGCTCGGAGCGGCTCAAGCCAGGCCATCTGCTGCTGCAGCACTTGCAGGGTGGCCTCGGAGGCGTCCTGACCGAGTCGCTGGCGGTCGATGATGCGCTCACGCAACACCGCTGGCGTGGCTTCCGGTGCGAGGATGCCCCAGCCGACCCCGCGCTCTTGCGCCAGGCGCCGGAAGCTGTCGCGCTCGTCGCGGCGCAGGAACGCAGCATCCACCACGACCGACCAGCCGGCGTCCAGCAGCATCGCGGCCTGTGCACGCAGATGGGCATAGGTGCGGGCTTGCGCGTCGGGCGTGTAGATGCCCTCACCAGTGGCCGATCCGCTGTGCGCCTGGGGTGTCAGTCCGAACAGTCTCTTGCGCTCGACATCGGAGCGCAATCGCACCGTGGCAGCGTGCCGGTCTGTCTGCAGCAGCTGTGTGGAAGCCACCGTTTTGCCGCAGCCTGCAAGACCATGCGTGACGATCAGCCGGGCCGGCCCCGGGCGCGCGAGTTGTTCGGCCAGACCCAGGTAGCTCAGCGGATCGATCGCGGGGCCGGCTGGGGCCTGGGTGGCGCGGATCGCAGCCACCTTCATCCGCACCATGGCACGGTACACCGCATAGAAGCGCAGCAGGACTGCGGCCCGGTAATCGCCGCTCTGGCTCAGCGCTTCGTTGAGGAACCATCCCGCCAGGCCGCCCTGGCCATGGTCAAGCAGGTCGACGTAGGTGAACGCGACGTCGCTGGCAACGTCGATCCAGCGCAGGTCTTCGTTGAATTCGATGCAGTCGAACATCCGCACCCGGCCGTGGATGCACACCAGGTTGGCCAGATGCAGGTCGCCGTGGCACTCGCGGATGTACCCGGTCGCTTTGCGTTCCTGGAACTGTGGCGCAAGGCGGTGGAACTCGGCCTCGGTCCAGCGGCGCAGCAGCGCCAGCCTGTTTTGTGTGGGGGTATCCGTCAGCAGTTGCTGCAGCTCTTGGAAGTTCTCCAGGGCCGGTGCCTGCACCTCCGTGGGCCGGCCAAAACGGCTGGCCAGGGGCGCCACATCGGCGCGGCCATGGAATTGAACCAGGCTGGCCGCGAGGTCCGACAGATGGGCCGGCCGCAGTTCGCCTCGTGCACACAGATGGTCCAGCCGGCCTGATTCGTCGAAGCGGTGCATGCGCACCGCGTATTCGATCGGCGCGTCGGTGCCGCTCCAGGACGGATGGTCGGCCGGCGGGTACAGGGCCACGACGTCGTGGTAGATGTCGGGCGCAAAACGGCGGTTGAGGCGCAGCTCTTCCTCGCAGCGGTCCCGGCGCAGTGCCAGCGTGCTGAAGTCCAGGAACGGCAGGCGTACCGGCTTCTTGATCTTGTAGGCAAACTCACCCGCCAGCAGCACCCACGAAATATGGGTCTGGACCAGCTCCGCGGACCCGGCAAATCCGGGACAGCGGCCAGGCGCCAGCAGACTGCGGATCAGTGGCGGCAGTGGGGTGTCCATCCGGTCGGCCGGTTTGCGGGTGCGAGCCGTGTCAGCTCCTGGGCGGCGGCTCGTCGCTCTCGTCTAGCCCGCTGGGTACAAACCGCACGCCGTTGTGGACCAGGTAATCGCGGATCAACCGGCGCACCACCTGCGACGGGGTCATGTCCTGGCTGGCGCACAGGGCTTCGAATGCCTTTTTCTTGGCGGGGTCGACCAGTACCGTCAGGCGCGCTGTCTTGAGTTCCATGGCGTCTCCAAATGACAATTACATTATCATGCAAGTAACATCCAAAGCAAACCACCTATCGATGCCGCATCTGCGTTCCATCCGATCGACAGGCTGACCACAGGAGCATGCCGCGTGCCAGGCCCTTCATTCCGCCCTGAATCGGCCCGCGCCCCACCGCGGCGCCCCCGGTGGGCACGCTGATTGCCGCTGTCCTGGTGTTGCTGCTGGGTGCGGCGGCCTGTCTGCTGCCCCTGCCCAACCGGTTGCGCGCTGGCATCGGCATCCTGTCGCAGTGTGTTGCCACCGGCCTGGTAGGGGCCATGGTCGCGCCGGTGCTCGTCGGCGGCGAGGTGCTGGTGGGCGAACTGGCCTGGGCCTATCCCGTCGGTACCCTGCGAGTCCGCCTGGATGCGCTGGGGGCCTTTTTTCTGGCCTGGTCGCTACCGATGACCCTGCTTGGCAGCGTGTATGCACGGGGTTATCTGCAGCCGTACCTGGGCACGCAGCGCCATGTCGGCGTGCACTATGCGCTGTTGAACATGGTCTCCCTCTCGTTCGTGCTGGTGTATGCCGGAGACCATGCGCTGATCTTTTTGCTGGGCTGGGAGATTGCGGCCCTGTCTGCCTGGCTGCTGGTCATCTGGGACTACACCAACCAGAAGGTGCGGTTTGCCGGGTTCAATTATCTGGTCTCCACCCACATCGGCTTGATGTTCCTGGTGGCGGCGGTGATGATTCTGTACACCCATGCCGGGGCCTGGGATCTGGGCAGTTTCGGTGCCTGGCTGCAACGCAATCCCGGCTCGGAGCGCAATGCGGTGTTTCTGCTGCTGCTCACCGGCTTCGGGCTCAAGTCGGCGTTCTTCCCATTCCACTCCTGGTTGCCCCGGGCCCACGCCGCCGCACCGGCCCACGTGTCGGCTCTGATGTCTGGCGTGATCCACAAGGCCGGCCTCTACGCCCTGGTTCGCTTTGTCTGGCTGACGGGAACGCCAGATGAATGGATGGGCTGGCTCCTGATCGCGTTTTCGGCCTGTTCGGCGCTTGTGGGTGCGCTGTACACCGTGGGGCAGCGCGATCTCAAGCGCTTGCTGGGCTACTCCTCGACCGAGAACGTCGGGATCGCCGGCATCGGGTTCGGCATCGGTTGCCTGGGCATGAGCTGGAACAACCCGACGCTGGTGGCCATCGGATTTGCCGGGGGATTGATGCATGTGCTGAACCACGCCTTCTTCAAGTGCCTGTTGTTCTACGCTGCGGGTTCGGTGTATCAGGTTACCCACACGGTGGATATCGAGCGGCTGGGAGGACTGGCCCGTCGGATGCCCTGGACGGCGGCCGGTTTCCTGGTGGGCGGTATCGCGATCTCGGCGCTGCCGCCGTTCAATGGCTTTGTGAGTGAGTTCACCCTGTACTCCGGGCTGTTCAGCGGGCAGGACCTGCCGGCGGGTGCGCAGGTCGCACTGTGTGCGGTTGGCGCCCTGCTGGCCTTTGTGGGCGCAGTCTCGGCGCTCAGCATCACGCGCGCTTTCGGTATTGCCTTTCTGGGCACACCGCGCGACCCGGCGGTGCATGCCAAAGCCGAGGCAAGCCAATGGATGCAGGTGCCGATGGCCCTGCATGCGTTGGGCGTGGTGCTCCTCGGCGTATTTCCGGCCCTCGGCTTGCTGATGGTGCAACGCGCGGTGGGGATTGCGCTGGGTCAGTTGCCAGGCGGTGCGCAGGCGGCGTCGGTCGGTGTGCTGGGCGATCTGGCGGCCACCGTGTCGCGCATCGGTCTGCTGGCCGGCACACTGCTGCTGGCCGTGCTGGTGGTGTGGGTGTTGCGCGCATGGGTCGGCCGAATCTCTCCTGCGGCCCGCTCGGCGACCTGGGGCTGCGGATACGCTGCGGTCAACGCCCGCATGCAGTACACCGGCGCCAGCTTCTCGTCTGATTTCGGCCGGCGCTTTGACGGCATCCTGGTGCGTGTCCAGCGCCAGAAAGCACCGGAGGGTTACTTTCCAGCCGATGCCTGGCTCGTCACGGACTGCGTCGATGCCGTCGAGCGCCGCTTGTTCGATGTCATCCGCCATGGCGACGCGTCGGCCAGCGCAATCTCGCGCCAGTTTCGCGAGGACGACCCCCGGTTCGCGTTTGCTGCCGGTCTGGTCGCCCTGGTGGTCATCGCCGGCCTGGTGTTGCTGGCAGGGGGTCCGCTGCAATGAGTGCCAATCTGGTGGCGCTGGCAGTGGTGCATGTGCTGATGGCACTGGCAATGCCGATCTTGCTGGTGGGTGTGGTCAACCGCACCAAGGCCCGTTGGGGCGGGCGCACCGGGCCGGTCCTGCTGCAGTCCGGCTGGGATCTGCTGCGCCTGCTGCGCAAGCAGCCGGTGTACAGCCTGGTGGCCACGCCGCTGTTTAGGGCCGGTGCGTATGTCGTGTTGCTGGCCTCCGCGCTCGGGGCGCTGATTGCACCCATGCTGGGGGCTTACGCACCGCTGCATTTCGCCCATGATTTCGTGCTTTTCGCCTACACGCTGGGGCTGGCGCGTCTGTTCCTGATGTTGTCGGCCCTGGATGTGGGCAGCGCATTCGAGGGCATGGGCGCCGCCCGCGAAGCGTCCTTTTCGGCCTTTGCCGAACCGGCGCTGTTTCTGCTCATCGGCTGCTTGGGCATCGCGACCGGCCAGACCAGTTTTGCGTTGCTGGTCGGCAAGCTCCACGCGTCGCCGGTCTTTGCCTGGCTGGTGGTTCCGGTCGTGGCGGTGCTTTTCATCCTGTTGCAGTCCGAGGCATCGCGCGTGCCGGTCGACGATCCGCTGACCCACCTTGAGTTGACGATGGTCCACGAGGTGATGGTGCTCGATCACAGCGGGCCCGAACTCGCAGCCATGCAGTTTGCGGGTTCACTCAAGCTCAGCACCTATGCCGGCCTGATCGCCGCGCTCCTCAACCCGTTTTCCCCGTTGGATGAGCCTGTTGCCGCCACCATTGCGGCCCTGCTGCTGATGGGGGCCGTGGCTGTCGCCATCGGATGTGTCGAGTCGCTTACCGCGCGCCTGCGCCTGCGTCGGGTGCCACGCTACCTGTTGCTGGCGTCCTTGCTGGCCAGTCTGTGCCTGGCCGCTGCCAGTGCCTGGGGCCGGTGATGCGTCTGCCGCTGATGCTGTTCCTGCTGGCGGCTCTGGTGCCGGTGTTCTTCGGCAAGGTGCGTTCCGCCCCGTTCTGGCTCGTGCTGCAGGCGCTGGCGCTGGCCTGGATCGGCGCCATCCACCATGCCGAATGGTCATGGCACACGCTGTTCGGCGTGCTGGAAGTGCTGCTCGTGCGGGGTGTTCTGGCACCATTGCTGTTGCACCGGGCGATCCGCCTGCGCGCCGACCCCGATGCCGACCTGATGCCCTCCAATCTCTTTACCTGGGCGATCGGTACCGCCCTGATCGTGCTCGCATTCGATTTCGGTGGCGCGGCCATGGCCGATGCGCCGGCGCTGGCGCTGGGCGTGGTGGGCGCGATGGTGGCCATGGTGCTGCTCATCTTGTCGACCAATGGTGCGCCGGCCGCGCAACTGGCGGCGGTGCTGTTTATGGAAAACGCGATCGCGGTTTTCGAGTCGATGCTCCCCAAGCCCTGGCCGCTGCCGGTGCATCTGATGCTGACCGCGGTGTACCTGCTCACCGTGGGAGTCGGCAGCTGGCTGATCAGTCGCCCGGATGTCCCCGAGCCGGCCCCCGCAGAGCCCGCCGCGTGACACAGGCCCGCGCCATCGTCGTACGCCATTCCTGGGTCGCCCCGGCGCTGGTGACCTGTGCGGCAGCGCTGTTGCTGTCGAGTCTGGCCGTCTTCGTGGCCACCCCGCTGGCGTTGATGCCGGTCTACCTGGTGAAGCGTTATTTCGTGCTGGACGCCACGTCCATGCTGTTCCTGCTGGTGATCAACTCGGTGTTCCTGGGCATCAGCGTCTACATGGCGTCGCGCGTCGGCACATCGCGCATCTTGGCGCAAAAGATCCTGCCACGGGCCTTGTTGTCGCTGGCGCTCATGCTGGGCATGAATCTGGGAGTGATGGCCAACAACCTGCTGCTGCTGTGGGTGTTCATGGAGCTCACGACACTGTGCGCGGCGCCGCTGGTGGCGCAGGGGGAATCGGCCCAGGCGCGACGCGTAGCCTGGCAGTACCTGCTGTATTCGAGCATGTCGTTGGCGCTCACCTTCCTGGGTTTCTTGTGCCTGACGCGCAGTGCCGGCCTGCAGGGCGTCGAGCTGGAGTTCGCACTGGACCGGATGGCACAGACCTTGCCCGCCGCCGGCGACAGCTGGCAGCGCCTGGGCTTTGCGCTGATCTTGTTCGGTCTGGGCAGCAAGCTCGGGCTGGCCCCTCTTTACAGCTGGCTTCCGGCGACCTACGAGGCGGCACCCACCAGCACCAGCGCCCTGCTGGCGGCGGTGCATTTCAACATCGGTATCGTGGCCGTGTTTCGCGTGCTGCAGGTGCTGCATGCGCGCGAGATCGGCTTTGTGACCCATGAGTTGCTGATCATGGGTTGTCTGTCGTTGACGGTGGCCGCAGTGCAGGTCATGGCCGCACGCAATTACAAGCGGTTGATCGCCTATGCCTGCGTCAGTTCGTCGGGTGTAATCGCCATCGGTCTGTCAGTGAGCAAGGCGGCGGCGTATGGCGTCGTGTTGTATGTGGTGAGCAATGCCTTCGTCAAGGCGCTGCTGTTCCTGACGGCCGGCCGTCTGCGCGCGGTCTACGGCACCAACGAGGTCGCGGCGCTGAGTGGCGTGATCCGGGTGCTGCCGTTCTCGGGCATGTTGTTCGCAGTCGGTACGTTTGCGCTGCTGGGCTTCCCGCCGTTCGGCAGCTTCCTGGCCGAAATGCTGATTCTGTCGGGCATCGTGCAGGCCGGGCAGTTGCTGGCCTTCTCAATCCTGTGCACCATGCTGACGATTATCTTTGTCGCCACCGGACGAGCGCTTTTTCCGATGTTGTGGGGGCCGTCCGAACGCCAGGGGCCGGCCATCGTGGAGTCCTGGGTCACGGCCGTGCCCAAACTCGGCTATGTGAGTGTGCTGGTGCTGCTCGGAGCCTACATACCGGAGCCGGTCAACGCGCTGCTGCGCCAAGTGGCGCAATCGATCGGAGGCCAATGATGACGGTGGCAGGGCCCGTGCTGCAGCTTGCCGTGGATGTGATCGCGTCTTCAGACCTGGAGACCTGGTCTGAGGCCTGTGGCAGCGCGCTGGAGGGTGGCGCGCGCATGCTCACGCTGTTTGGCCGCTTCGACGGCCCTGCGCACGTGCTCGCGACAGCGGTGCTGCAAGGCTCCGATGGACGGATGCAGTTGCTGCGTGGCCGCGCAGTTCGGGGCGCCGGCTACCCCGCGCTGACGGTCGGGTGTCCCGCCGTTCACATCTTCGAACGCGAACTGTGGGAGCAGACAGGCCTGGAGCCGATCGGGCATCCGTGGTGCAAACCGGTGCGCTACGAGGGTGCGCGCCAGCAGCATATGGGTGAGTATCCGTTCTTCGTCCTGCGCGGCCAGCAGGTGCATGAAGTCGGCGTCGGCCCGATCCATGCCAGCGTGATCGAGCCCGGACATTTCCGCTTCATGTGCCTGGGCGAGCAGGTGCACCACCTGGAAATCCAGCTGGGCTACCAGCACCGTGGAGTCGAGGCGCTCCTGCTGCAGCGCCCCCCGCTGGCCCTGGCGCCCTTGGTGGAGAGCATCGTGGGCGACTCCAGCATCGCCTATGTCTGGGGCTATTGCAATGCTGTCGAGGCACTTGCTGGCGTGCAGGTGCCGATGGCCACATGGCAGTTGCGCGGCATTGCGCTGGAACTCGAGCGCATTGCAATGCACCTGGCGACATTGACGGGCTTGGCCACCGACATTGCCTTATTGCAGGGCGGTTCAACGCTGGGCCGCCTGAGAACTGCGATCATCAATGCCACGATGCGGGTCTGTGGCAGCCGATTCGGTCGCGGCTGGTTGCGGCCCGGCGGCGTGCGCTTCGGTATCACCAACGCGCTGCAGCAGGACCTGCAGCAGACCTTGGCCGACTTTGCGCGCGACATGGCGCAGATCGGCGCGCTCATGCAGGGTGCTGGCAGTGTGCAGGCGCGGTTCCGGGGTGTGGGCGTGGTCAGCACCAAGGTGGCGCAGGAGCTGGGTCTGGTTGGCCTCGTGGCGCGTGCCAGCGGACTGGCCGTGGATGCGCGCGCCAGCCAGTCCGGGCTCTTGTATGCCCGGCATCCGGTGAACGTATTGACCCAGTCCTCGGGCGACTGCTGGGCCCGCATGGTGCTGCGCATGCGCGAGATCGAAGCGTCCGTCGACTGGGTCCAGCGTCTGCTGCAGGCAACCGGGCCTGATCTGGCGGTTCCGCCCGCTGTCGGCCTGGGGCCGCTGGCGCCCGGCCAGCTGTGCGTGTCGGTGCAGGAGGGTTTCCGCGGCCCGGTGGTTCAGATTCTGGAAACCGATAGCGCTGGCTGCCTGCTGCACTACAAGGTGCAGGACCCGTCGCTGCTCAACTGGTTCGGGCTGGCCTGGGCATTGCGGAACAACGAGATTTCAGACTTTCCGATCTGCAACAAGAGTTTCGATCTGTCCTATTGCGGGAACGATCTCTAGGAGGCACGATGTTCAAGTCCCTCGCTGTGTGGCGCGCCCAGGGCGCGCAGACCATTCCAGACCCACGCCAGGCAGCTGCGATCGGTTTTCGGGGCAAACCTGCCATTGGCGCGGTCGCCTGCGCCGCAGGTTGCGAATCCTGCGTATCGGTTTGCCCCGTCGAGGCGATCGCGCTGGCTCCCTTGCGCATCGACCTGGGCCGCTGTACCTTGTGCGGCAATTGCGCGCCGGCCTGCCCTGTCGGCAAGTTGTCGTATGCCAGCGAGGTGCGGCTGGCCAGCACCGATCGGCAAGGGCTGGTACTGAGCCAGGCGCGGCCTGATCCCGATCCGGTGCAGGTGTCCGCCGCGTTGCGCCGCCAGTTCGGTCGTTCGCTGAAGCTGCGGTCGGTGTCCGCCGGCGGCTGCAACGCCTGCGAGCTGGAGGTGAATGCATTGACCAATGTGAATTTCGATATCGGCCGTTTTGGCATCGACATCGTGGCATCACCGCGGCATGCTGACGGATTGATCCTGACTGGCCCGATCACCCGCAACATGGCCGAGGCCCTGGCCTTGTGTTGGGAGGCCATGCCAGCGCCGAAGTTCGTGATTGCGGTGGGTGCCTGTGCCATATCTGGCGGCCTGTTCGACGGGGCGCCGACGGTCGAGCGCGCTTTCCTCGACCGGTGTGTGCCGACGCTGTATGTGCCCGGCTGCCCGCCACATCCGCTGAGCATTGTCTGTGGCGTGCTGGATCTGCTGGGTATTCCAAGTTGATGCGGTGACCGCGGTTGGACGGCGAAGGGGCCCGTCCCGTGCCAGAATTGCAGGGCCACACCGAGCTGACCATGTCTCACTCCCGCCATCCCACCGTTCCAGTCGTACCGTCCACGCCGGTTGCAAGCCCCAGGGCTTGCGCACTTGCCGTCCTTGCATCGGCCGGGCGGACGCCCGCCTGCCCGCCTCCGGTGCTCCCGGTGCTCGGCGCGCGTCGATACCGGTATCCCGGGAGGCACGGGCTTTATTGCTGTGCCAACGTATGCGGACGGCATTCGACCTGACGCGCCTGCAGGCCGAGCTGGCTGCTCTGCAGGCGCGTTCGGCTTGGCACTTGTTGTGGCTGCGATGCCATCGCGCCTATGGGCTGGCGCTTATCGCCTTGGTGGCCGCATGTGCATGGCCGGTGGCGGCGCTGGCACAAGACCTGGAACTGATGCGACTTATCGACCAGTTGCGTGCACCAGGCGGAGGCTGCGCGTCGACCGCACCTCCTCTGGTGCGGCGGGACTCGTTGGATCGGGTGGCTGCCCAGCTGGCCCGGGGTGCCAGCTTGGAAGCCGCAGCGAAGTCGGTCAGTGACCGATGGACGGAAGTGCAGGTGCTCCGTTTTACCGGGCCGCTTCACGGGCCGCAGGTACAGGCGGCATTGGCGGGCCGGTTCTGCAACCAGATTGCCAGGCCGAGCCTGTCCGCGGTGGGCGTGTTCGCCCAAGGCACCCAAAGCTGGATCGTACTGGCGGAGCCCTTTGCGCCGTCGGTCGGTCTGACGCCGCAACAGATCCGGGAGCGCATGCTGGCGCTGGTGAACGGTGCGCGCGCGCAGCCGCGCAGCTGTGGCGACCGGCCCTTCGGCGCCGCCCCACCAGTACGCTGGAACGAGCAGCTGGAACTGGCCACCAGCCGACACGCCGCCGACATGGCCACGAACGACTATTTCAGCCACACTGCCCGGGATGGCAGCACCCCCGCGCAGCGCGTCACCCGTGCCGGCTACCACTATCGCGTGACGGGCGAAAACATCGCTGCCGGACAGCGCTCGCCCGAGGATGCGGTGGCTGGGTGGATCAAGAGCCCGGGCCATTGCGCCAACCTGATGAACCCCGCCTACCAGGAGATGGCGGTCGCCGTGGCCGTGGATGCGCGCAGCCAGATGGGCATTTACTGGGTGCAGCAGTTCGGCACCGTGCGCTGACCGGGTGCGACCCTCACCATTCCTGGACGCGGTCGATCGGGCCGGCATACTCGTTGTTGGCCGCCCAGCCCCCCATGGTGTGCGAGCCGACCTGCGCCGGGTCTTCGGCCGGTGCCTGCGCCAACACGGCGGCCGCAAAGTCCTCGGCATTGTCCTGCGGCCGGTAGCCCAGCTGGAAGGCGGTATGGTTGTCAAAGAAGCTGCGGGTGTTGTTCGATACACCGTACACCACCGCGTACCGAAGCGCAGGGTGCTGCAGACCGATGCGCACGAGTTGCGCCAGGTCGCGCCAGCTCGACCAGATCGCCAGGCGCCGGGCGTCGATCGGCCGCTCTTCCACAAAACCGATGCGGATGCACAACACGCGCAAACCATATTTGTCGGCAAACATCGCGCCCACCTGTTCACCGAAGGCCTTGGTCAGCCCGTAGCGGCTGTCGGGGCGCAGCAGTGTGTCGGTGCCGATACGCCGGCTGCGCGGGTAGTAGCCCACCACGTGGTGCGAGCTGGCATAGACCACGCGCTGCACGCCGGCAGCACGCGCTGCTTCGAACACGTTGTAGGCGCCGCGGATGTTGCCGGCGATCTGCTGCTCCATGTCGGCGTCGGTGGTGCAGCCGGCCAGATGCACCACGCAGTGAACGCCCTGCATGGCCTGTGCCAGCGCTGCGGGGTCGCCAATGTCGCCGGCCAGGGCCTCTTCGTGGGGTGCAAGGTCCGCCACCGGCTGGCGATCGAACAGACGCAGTCGCAGACCATCGCTACCCAATTCGCGGCGCAGGCCGGAGCCCACCAGACCGGCGGCGCCGGTGATCAGCACAAGCATGAAATTCCTTGGTTACGGTGACAGTCAGCCATTATCCTAAGCGCCAACGACCCATCGCCCGGGCCACAAGCCCGTCGGCCTGGCGCGACGAGACATTCCCACCCTACCAGCCCCATGAACGACATCATCCAATTGCAGGCCGGCGCAGCGCGTGCGCGCCTGGTGCCCGCCGCCGGCGGTCGCGTATCGGCATTGCAGTTGCAGGCGCCCAACGGGCAGGTGGTGGAGGTGCTCTACCCCTACCCTGAGGATTACCGGGACCCGGTGCACTGGGCCAAGGGGGGCATCTATCCGCTGCTGCCCTATTCCAACCGCATTGCCCAGGCGCGCTTGCAGGTGCAGGGCGAGGAGGTCCGGCTGGAACCCCACCCTGCGGCCTTGCCGCACAGTCTGCATGGCACCGCGCACCTGCTGCCCTGGATCCTGGAGCAACATGGCGAGGCCCACGCCACGATGGTGCTGGACGCTCTGCCCAGCCCGGCCTGGCCCTGGCACTACACCGGTCGTCTCACCCTGGCGCTTGAACCCTGCGCCTTGCGCGTGCGCATCGACATCCGCAACGCCAGCATGCGGGTGATGCCCGCAGGTATCGGCCTGCATCCCTACTTCGCGCATGCGCTGCAGGCACGGCTGGCTTATCGCGCCACCACTTGGTGGTTGACGACCCCTGATTTTCTGGCCACCGGCTCGCGGGCATTGGCGGCTGACGAAATCTACCAGCCGGCGCGCGCCCTGCCGGCCGGTGGCCTCACCCACTATGTGGGCGGGTGGGACGGCCAGGCAGACGTCGACCTGCCGCAAGGTGCACGCCTGCGAATCCAGGCCGACCCGGTTTTCGGGCACCTGGTCGTGCACCGGCCGGACACCCTGGCCTATCTATGCCTGGAGCCGGTGAGCCATGTGGCGGATGGCTTCAACATGGCCGCCCGCGGCGTGGCAGGCACCGGCACGCGCTGGCTGGCGCCAGGTGAAACGCTGTCCGGCGAGATGCAATTCTTACTTGTCAATGGAGCGTCCCAGTGAGCAACCTGAACCTGTCCCCCATCGTGGCCGTGCGGGTCACGCCGATCGCCTTTCGCGACCCGCCACTGCTCAATGTGGCCGGCGTACACGAGCCCTGGGCCCTGCGCAGCATCATCGAGGTCGAGACGCGCGACGGGCGCATCGGCCTGGGTGAGAGTTATGGGGACCTCAAGACCCTGGCCGACCTGAACAAGGTCGCCCCCCGGCTGGTGGGCCTCGACCCGTTCGACCTGAACCAGCTCACGCTCAGGGTGTATGCGTTGGTAGGTGACAACCCGGACACCGGCGCGCAGTTTCCACCGGCCGGCGACAAGGCCCGTGCCTCGGCCGTGGCCGCCTTCGAGGTGGCCTTTCTGGACTTGCAGGCGCGCATGCTCGACCGGCCGCTGTACCAGCTGCTGGGCGGCGCAGTGCGACCCGCCGTGTCCTATAGCGCCTACCTGTTCTACAAGTTCGCCAGCCACAAGGACTTCAACGCCTACCCGCAAGACGACTGGGGTGAGGTGCTCACGCCGGAACAGATGGTGGGCGAGGCGCGCCGCATGATCCATCAGTATGGCTTCGGTTCGATCAAGCTCAAGGGCGGCGTGTTCGCGCCCGAAGAGGAGATCCGCGCGCTCGACGCCTTGCGCGCAGCCTTTCCCGGCATGCCGCTGCGCATCGACCCAAATGGCGGCTGGTCGGTCGAGACCACTCGCCGCGTGATGCCCGCGCTGGCTGCCAACGGCCTGCTGGAGTACCTCGAAGACCCCTGCAGCACGCTGGAAGAGATGGGCGAGGTCGCGAAGTTCGCCAACGGCATGCCGCTGGCGACCAACATGGTCACCATCGCCTTCGGCCACATTCCCAAGACCATCCGGCTGAATGCGGTGCAGGTGATCCTGTCCGACCACCACTACTGGGGCGGCCTGCGCGCCACGCAACACCTGGCCGCCATCGGCCGCACCTTCGGGCTGGGCATCTCGATGCATTCCAACTCGCACCTGGGCATCAGCCTGGCGGCGATGACGCACGTGGGCGTGACCATTCCCAACCTGCACTACGCCTGCGACACGCATTACCCCTGGCAGGTGGACGAGGTGATTGCAGGTGGCAAGCTGAAGATCGAAGGCGGCCAGCTCGCGCCGCCGTCCGGGCCCGGTCTGGGGGTGACGCTGGACCGGGAGCAACTGGCGCGGCTGCACCGCAACTACCTGGAATGCGGTATCCGCGTGCGCGACGACACGAAGGAAATGCGCAAGCATCGGCCAGACTTTGATGATCGGCGGCCGCGGTTTTGAGCATCAAAATCGGGCACGTCATGGACGATCTTCGAGCCGTAAAGTGCCGTGTATCCGCGGCACATCGAACCCCTTCTGACGGAAGCGCTGCGCGATACCCCCGTCGTTTTGCTCAACGGTGCGCGCCAGACAGGCAAAAGCACGCTGGTGCAAGCGCTGGCAGCGCGCGATGGCAGGCGCTACCTGACGCTGGATGATCGTGTGGTGCTGGCCGCGGCAAAAAATGACCCGGCCGGTTTCATTTGCCGGTCTCTCCGGGCCGGTAGCGATAGACGAGATCCAACGGGCCCCAGCGCTCTTTCTCGACATTAAAGCCGCTGTTGATCGCGAGCGTACGCCAGGGCGCTTCTTGCTGACCGGCTCGGCCAACGTCCTGCTGCTGCCCACCTTGGCTGATTCGCTGGCTGGGCGCATGGAAACGCTCGCCCTTTGGCCGCTGTCTGGTGCCGAATTGGCGGGTGAGGCTGACTTCAACCGTGCCGATGCGCTATTTGACGGGGACATTTCTGCTCTCAGGATCGTTGCGTGCGATCGAGAGGTGCTGGTGACGACATTGGTGCAGGGGGGCTATGCGGAGGCGGTTGCCCGCAGCAGCCCCCGTCGTCGCGCCAGCTGGTTTGAGAGTTATCTCGACACCATCTTGCAGCGCGACGTGCGTGATCTGGCCCACCTGGAGCAACTCATCGAATTGCCGAGCCTGTTGCAATTGCTCGCTACCCGCAGCGCGAGCTTGCTCAACTTCGCTGAGCTGTCCCGCGCCAGCGGCCTGACCCAGACCACGCTCAAACGTTACTTCAGCCTGTAGGAGACGCTCTTTCTGGTGGTGCGAATCCTCGCGAATCCCCGCGTGGGCCCGCAACCCCGGCAAGCGTCTGGTCAAGGCGCCCAGAGTATTTTTGCCTGACACCGGCCGGTTGGCGTGGTTGTGTGATCGGGCGCCGGAGAAGCTGGCGCTGCTTGCTGGTTTGCCGGGGGCATAGGTGGAAACCTTCGTCGCCAGCGAACGGCTCAAGCACCTGGCGTTTTCAAGACGTGGCCTGAGTCTGTGGCACTACCGAACCCAGACCGATATCGAGGTCGATTTTGTGCTGGAAGACCGCCAGGGTCGTCTGACTGGCATCGAGTTCAAGGCGGGCGCCAGCGTCGATGGCAACAGCTTCAAAGGCTTGCGCCATCTGCAGGACACGGAAGGCGACCGTTTCCAACGGGGCATCGTCTTGTACGGCGGGCGCGAGTTGGTTGCGTTCTCCGACCATCTGGTGGCTGTGCCACTGAGTTGGTAGTGGGCGACCTGCTGAGCTACGCCAGCCGACGCTGGCCGGTGTTCGTGCTCAGGCGTACCCGGTCGACCCATCCGGTTTGATGGGTACCTTGCGCTCCCAGTGGATGTAGGCCTCGGTGCCCAACAGGTCTTCGTCCATCTCGACCCCCCAGCCCGGGCGCTCGGGGCGCAGCTCCAGGTAACCGTCGACCGGCAGGTAGGGGTCTTTCACATAGTGTGCGCCCTGCGGGCTGTCGGTCAGGGCGCTTTCGTTGTTGCCGGTGCCGTAGGCGTAGCCGGGCCCGTGCGGCAGGCGGTACTCGAGGATGCGAAAGTTGGTCTGCGCCGCACTGAAATGCACGTTGATCGCCGTCGCCAGCGGCCCCATCGGGTTGTGTGGCGCAACGGTCACGTAGTGGGTTTCGGCCAGTGCCGCGATCTTGCACATCTCCAGCACGCCGCCCACCACGCAGATGTCGGGCTGGATGATGTCGCAGGTGCGCAGCTGCAGCATGCGCTGGAACTCGAAGCGGCTGTACAGCGACTCGCCGGTGGCCAGTGTGCAGCGCACACCGCGCTTGAGCTCGGCCCAGGCTTCCACGTTCTCCGGGCGCAGTGGCTCTTCGAAGAACAGCGGGTCGTAGGGCGCCAGCGCGTTGGCCAACTCCATCGCCTGGCCCACCTCGAAGATCTTGGCATGGGCGTCGAAGGCCAGCTCGTAGTCGGTACGCACGGTCTCGCGCAGTTGCCGAAAGTATTCGGCCGAGGTGCGCACCACCTCGCCCCACCGATTGCGATGCATATCGATGCGAAACGGGCTGAGCTTGAAGGCGGTGATGCCCCACTGGCTTTGCAGCGCGTCCATCTGGTCGCGGGCAGACGCCGGGTCGGGCGCGGTGTACAGCCCGGCATAGACCTTGACGCGGTCGCGTACCTGGCCGCCGAGCAGCATGTAGACCGGCACGCCGAGCGCCTTGGCCGAGATGTCCCACATGCAGTGGTCCAGCGCAGAGATGGCCGCCAGCCCGAGCGCACCGGGCGGAAAGCGCGTTTGCTGCATCAGGCTGTGGATCAGGTAGGCGATGCGCCGCGGGTCCTTGCCCTTCAGAAAGGTGAGCAGGTAGTCCAGCAACGGGAACAGCGCCAGGTCTGGCCCGTGGTTGTAGCACTCGCCCCAGCCGGTGATGCCGCCGTCGGTGTCCATCGCCACGATCACGCGCGGCCGGTCCTTGTCGCGCGACATGAAGACGCGCAGGCGGGCGATTTTCATGGCGGCCTTACTTTCCGCTGAAATGGCGGGCCCGCTGCAGCCGCGTCTGGACGTAGACGTTCTCGTCGTGGGTGCCCTTTGCATAGGAGCCCGCCGACGCCGACACCTGCGAGGAGATGTTGGCCTGGCTGGGAAACTTCGCCACGAAGGATTCGTCGATGTCCACCCCCAGGCCCGGTGTGTTGGGCACCGCCAGAAAACCGTCGACCTGCTGCGGATGCGGGATCACGGTGTGGGCGCGGCCCTCCCAGTCGTCCTCGATGCGCTCCAGGAACAGCGCGTTGGGGATGGCCGCCATCAGGTGCAGCGCGGCGTATTCGGCCACCGGCCCGAGCGAGCCGGAGTGAGGCGCCATCATGATGTGGTGCGCCTCGGCCATGGCGGCGATTTTCTTCATCTGCGTGATGCCGCCGGCGCGGCCGGTATCGGGCTGGATCACGTCCACCAGTTCGCGCTCGATCAACTCGCGCTCACCGAAGATCGTGCTCATTCGCTCGCCCGCTGCCAGCGGCACATGGGACGCGTCGCGAATACGCTTGTAGCCATCGAGGTTGTCAGGCGCGATCGGGTCCTCGATGAACAGCAGGTGGTAGGGCTCGAGCGCACGCGCGAGTTGCGCCGCGTCGCCAGGGGTCATCCACGGTGGGCCGTGCAGGTCGATCATGATGTCCATCTCGTCGCCCACCGCCTCGCGCAGCGCCGCGACCTTGCGCACCGGGTCGGACACGCCGCCGCACTTGATGGCGGTGACACCGCGTGCCTTCAGACTCAGCGCTGCTTCGGGGGTGTTGGCATGGGCATAGATGCGCACCTTGTCGCGCATCTGGCCGCCCAGCAGGTTCCACACCGGCACACCGAGTACCTTGCCCTTGATGTCCCACAGGGCCATGTCGATGCCGGTCATCGCGCCGGCGCCCACGGTGCCGGTCATGCCGTGCACCATGATCGCCGACATCATGCGTTGCCACAGGCGTTCGATATGGGTTGGGTCTTCGCCGATCAGGATGCGCTGCAGATCCTGCACTGCGGTCTCGATGACGCGCGGCCAGCCGGAGCATTCCCCGATACCCACCACGCCTTCATCGGTGTACACCTTGACGAACAGCCAGTTGCGCGAGCCGGTGATGCCAGGCGAATAGGCGTGCGAGCCAAAGGCGCTGTCCGAGGCCCAGGCCGTCGGGTTGGGCACGCCCACATGCATCAGGAAGGTCTTGATGGCGGTGATTTTCATGGTCGGGTCCTGGGGTGCAATAGGTCAAAGCGGGGCGTCTGGCCCATGGCGGGCGGCACGCAGGGCATGCCCTGCGCGTTGCAACGCGGCTGCCGCGGCCGGCACCGCCGGCGCGTATTTCCCAAAGCCGTGGATCACGCCCGGCACCGGGTCCACGATCGTGCGGACGCCCTGGTCGATGCAGCGCCGCGCGAGCAGAAAAGAGTCTTCTGCCAGCGGGTCCAGCCCGGCCACCGTGATGTAGAGCATCGGCAGGCCGCGCAGGTCGGCGTGCAGCGGAGCTGCGAGCGGATCGTCTGCGGGTTGGCCGCCGAGTTGGTTGGCCCAGTACCACTGCATGCGCGATGTGCTCAGGCCCCAGTCGCCATTGCCGTACTGCCGGTTGCTCCAGGTGTCGAACACTGGCGCAAAGCAGCCGTACAGCAGCAGCGCTGCGAAGGGCAGGGGGCCGCCGCGTGCCTTCAGGGCCACCAGTGCACCGAGTGCGATGTTGGCACCAGCCGAATCGCCGCCGAGGCAGGTATTCGCCAGGTCAAATTGCAGGCCGTGCACACCGGTGGCCAAGGCGTCCAGAACGGCCAGGGTATCTTCCACGCCGGCCGGTGCCGGGTGCTCTGGCGCCAGTCGGTAGTCGACCGACACCACGGCCATGCCGCTGGCGGCGGCGAGCCTGCGCACCATGTTGTCGTGCGTCGTGATGGAGCCTGCCGTCCATCCGCCGCCATGCAGGTAGACCATGGCATGGGCCGGCAGGGCGTCTGCCGGTTGGTACACCCGCACCGTCAAGCCGGCGATGACCGCATCGGAGTGCGTCACCCCGTCCACTGGGTAGGCATTCCAGCGTACTGACTGGTCCTCCATGTTCTGCCGCACCACTGCCAGCGGCAGCGTCTGCGGATGCGGCGCGTTGGCAGCGCGCAGTTCGTCGACGAAGGTCTGCATACCGGGGGCGACATAAGCGGTCATCGGAGTTCTCGGCGGGTGTGATGAACAAGGGGCCAGGGCGCGTCGGCAACCGGTCTGCGCACGCTCAGGCCTGCGGGTTGTAGCGAAAGCGCTTGTGCATGCCGCGCGCACGCGGGTCAGGCTGCGGAATCGCCGACAGCAGGGCCTGCGTGTAGGCGTGGGTCGGCGCTTCGCAGACCTGGTTGGTCTCGCCGGTCTCGACCACCTTGCCGCGGTACATCACGGCTACACGGTCGCAGAAATAACGGATCACCGCGATATCGTGGCTGATGAAGATGAACGACAGGCCCAGCTTGTCCTGCAGGTTGAGCAACAGGTCGAGCATCTGCGAGCGCAGCGACACATCCAGCGCCGAGGTGGCCTCGTCGGCGACGATCAGCCGCGGGTTGAGTGCCAGCGCACGCGCAATGCCGATGCGCTGGCGCTGCCCGCCAGAGAACGCGTGCGGGTAGCGCTCACGCCAGGCGGGCTCCAGGCCGACGTTCTGCAGCAGCTCGGCCACCCGGTCATCGAGCTCCTTGCCCTTGGCCAGGTGGTTGACGAGCAGCGGCTCGCCGACGATCTGCGCCACCGTCATGCGCGGGTTCAGCGATCCGACCGGGTCCTGGAAGATCATCCGGATCTCGCGCCGGCAGTCCTTCAGGGTCTGCTTGTTGGCGCTGAGGATCTCGACCACCGAGCCGTCGGCACGCCGGTAGGCAATCGAACCCGCGTTGGGTTCGTACACCCGCAGCAGGCAGCGGCCCATGGTGGTCTTGCCCGAACCCGATTCACCGACGATGCCCAGGCTTTCCCCTGGCATCACATGCAGCGACACGCCATCGACCGCCTTGATCGGCGCCTTGGCAGTGCCGAAGTGCAATTGCAGGTCGCGCACCTCGAGGATCGGCTGGGCGGTGGCCGGTATCGGCGGACGCTTGAGGCGGATGTCTGCGGTACGGCCGAGTTTGGTCACCGAGCCGATCAGCATCTGGGTGTAGGGCTCTTTGGGCGCGTGGAAGATCGCCTCGACCAGGCCGGTTTCGACCACCTTGCCGTGGTGCATCACGATCACTTGGTCGGCGATCTCGGCCACCACCCCCATGTCGTGGGTGATGAACATCACCGCCATGCCGTGGCTCACCTGCAGCTTTTTGATCAGGTCGAGGATCTCGGCCTGCGTGGTCACGTCCAGCGCAGTGGTGGGTTCGTCGGCGATCAGCAGCGCCGGGTTGCAGGCCAGCGACATGGCGATCATCACGCGCTGGCGCATGCCGCCCGAGAACTCGAAGGTATAGCGATCGACCGCCTTGTCGGGGTTGGGAATCTCCACCTGCGTGAGCAGCTCGACGCAGCGCGCGCGCGCCTGGCGCTTGTCCATCTTCAGGTGCAGTTGCAGCACCTCCATGATCTGGTTGCCAACGGTGTGCACCGGAGACAGCGAGGACATCGGCTCCTGGAAGATCATCGCGATCTCGGCACCGCGAACCGCGCGGATCTCGCGCGAGCGCGGGCCCAGCTGCGCCAGGTCGACGCTGCTGCCATCCGGCCGGTGCAGTACCATCGAGCCGCTGACGATGCGGCCGGGCTCGTCGACGATCTGCAGGATCGAGCGCGCTGTGACACTTTTGCCGCTGCCGCTTTCGCCCACCACGCACAGCGTCTTGCCGCGCTCGACGTCGAACGATACGCCATCGACCGCTGTTACGACGCCCGTGCGGATTGAAAAATGGGTGCGCAGGTCGCGCACCTCGAGCAGGACTCCGCTGGTGGGCCCGGAAGGACTGGCTGCGCGCATTATTTGTTGTACGGGTCGGAGGCGTCGCGCAGACCGTCGCCCAGGAAGTTGAGTGCGATCACGGCAATCACCACCGCTGCGCCGGGCGCAAACAGCCACGGTGCAGTGGCGATGGAGCGGATGTTCTGTGCCTCGCGCAGCAGCACCCCCCAGGAGATGGTCGGCGGTTGCAGCCCCAGGCCCAGGAAGCTCAAGGACGTCTCGGCCAGGATCATGGCGGGAATTGCCAGCGAGATCGAGGCGATGATGTGGCTCGCAAAACTCGGCAGCATGTGGCGAAAGATAATGCGCCCCTCGGACGCACCGTCGAGCCGCGCGGCGGTGACGAATTCTTCGGTGCGCAGGCTCAGGAAGCGCCCGCGCACCACCCGCGCCAGCTGGGCCCAGCCGGTCAGCGAGAGGATCAGCGTGATCATGAAATAGTTGAGCGTGGCCGGCCAGTTCTGCGGCACCGCGGCCGACGCTGCCAGCCAGATCGGGATGGTGGGCAGCGACAGCACCAGCTCGATCACGCGCTGGATCACAAAGTCGATGCGCCCGCCGTAGTAGCCCGATATGCCACCCAGCACGATGCCGATGGTGAGCGCCAGCAGAACGCCCACCAGGCCGACCGACAGCGAGATTTGCGTGCCGATCATGATGCGGCTGTAGACACAGCGGCCCAACCGGTCGGCGCCGAAGAAGAACAGCGGCTGGCGCGCGTTCTCTGATGCAAACAGGTGGATGTCTGTCTTGAACAGCCAGAGCACCGAGTATTCATAACCTTGGGCGAACATCTTCAGGTAGACCTTGCGTTCACGGTCTTCCTGGTAGATCGAGGCCAGCGTCTGCGGGTCGCGCTTGAGCACGTAGGGGTGGATGTAGGGACGCAGCGACCACCCGCCGTCGGCATGGTTGTCGATGAAGTGCAGCGCCTGCGGCGGATGAAACGCCGTACGCACGTTTTGCTGCGACGGGTCGTTGACCGCAAAAAAGCCGGGGATGATGGCCACGATGTACAGCATCGCGGTGACGATCAGACCGGCCATGGCCAGTTTGTGGCGCTTGAACGCCCACCAGACCAGCTGCCATTGGGAGGCGACCGCCATGCGCCCGGAAGCCGGCACGTCGGGGGTCATCGTTGCGGCCCCTGCTGCGGAAGCGGTGGCGTCACTCAAGGCGGATACGCGGGTCGACCAGCGCCAGAAGGATATCGCTGACCAGCGAGCCCAGAACGGTCAACGCGCAGATCAGCAGGATGAAGGCGCCGGCCAGGTACATGTCCTGGCTCATCAGCGACTGCAGCAGCAGCGGGCCGGCGGTGGGCAGGCTCAGCACGATCGCCACGATGATCGAGCCCGACACCAGGTTGGGCAGCAACCACGCAATGGTGGAGATGAAAGGGTTCAGGGCCAGGCGCAGCGGGTACTTGACCAGCAGCGTGAACTCCGAGAGGCCCTTGGCCCGCGCAGTGGTGACATAAGGCTTGTGCAGCTCGTCGAGCATGTTGGCGCGCATCACGCGAATCAGGCTGGCGGTGCCCGACACGGCGAGGATCACCACCGGAATCCACAGGTGGGACAGCAGGTCGATGACCTTGTCGATACTCCAGGGCGCAGTGAGGTATTGCTCGGAGAACAGTCCCCCGACGTTCTGCCCGAAATGCACCGCTGCGACATACATCAGCACCAGTGCCAGCAGGAAGCTGGGGATGGCCAGCCCCAGAAACGACAGGCCGGTGACGAAGTAATCGGCAATCGAGTACTTCTTGACCGCCGAGAACACCCCCACCGGCAGTGCGATACCCCAGGTCAACAGCAATGCCGACAAAGTGAGCAGCAGCGTGAGCGCCATGCGCTCCCAGATCAGGTCGCCCACCGGCTGTTGCCATTCGAAGCTCAGGCCGAAGTCGCCACGCAATGCGATGTTGGAGATCCACTTCCAGTACTGCACCACCATCGGCTGGTCGAGCCCGAAGCGGTTGCGCAGGTCGGCTGCGGTGTTCTGGTCGACCACCTCATTGCTCGCCGCGAGGGTGGCAATGTAGGTGGTGACATAGTCCCCCGGCGGCAGCTGGATCAGGACAAACGACAAAAAGCTGATGGCCACCAGGAACGGCAGCATCCACAGCAGCCGCTTGACGATGAACACCAGCATGCGTTGCGGCGATCAGGTACGTGTGAAGAAGAACTGCTGCGGCAGCGCCGGGCCGGGGTTGGGCCACGACCAGGCGTTCGGGTAGCTCTTGGGCACGTTTTGCAGGTTGTTGCGCGCAATGCCGAAGGTGTTGACCGCCAGGCACACGCCGATCGTCTCGAAGGCCTCGGCGCACTGGTCGAACACCTGCTTCATCAGCTCGCCGCGTTTCTTCAAGTCGGCAGTGGCTCGGGCGTCGTCGTAGAGCTTCATGCGGGACTTCTGGCTGGCTGGCGGCTCCTGGCCGTCCTTGCCGCCCGACACATACCATTGCGTCCAGGGAATCGCGTAGCGCGAGCCCTGGATATGCTGCGCAAAGTAGTCGCGCGCATCGAGCATCGGGTCCAGGCCGCCCGGGCCAGGCCAGGTGGCTGCGTCGTGGTCGTTGCTGTCGCCACGGGTGTAGTACAGCGCGCGCTCGATGGTGTTGACTTTGATGTCGACACCGATGTCGGCCCAGTGGCGCTTGACCAGCTCCAGTGTGTCCACCGCATCCGGGTACAGCGTGGGGATGACGTCGATCGAGAAGAACACCCTCTGGCCATCTGGCCGCAGGCGCATCTTTTGTCCGTCGCGTTTGTCGTAGCCCAGCTTGTCGAGGATCTCGTTGGCCTGCTTCGGGTCGTGGCTGGTGAACTGGCGTGCCAGCTTCTCGTGGTACCAGGGGTGGCCAGGGCGCGGGCCGGTCTGGTAGGGCTCGGACTGGCCCAGGTAGACCAGATCGATCACTTCTTTGCGGTTGATGCCCAGCGACAGCGCCTGGCGGAACTGCTTGTTGGCAAACATCTCGCGCATCTTCGGGTCCTTGTGCGTGATGTTCAGGTAGATCTGCACCTGTTGCGCGCCCGAGGCCACCAGCTCGATCAGGCGGTAGCCGCCCTTTTGCATGTTCTGCGACAGCGTCGGCTTGTTCTGCAGCGAGTCGATGTGCCGCTCTTGAATGTCGAGCTTGCCGGACAGCGCGTCGAGCATGAGCGACTCGACATCTTGCGCGATGCTGAAATTCAGCTGGTCGATATAGGGCAGCTGCTGGCCGCTTTGGTCGACCTGCCAGAAATAGGGGTTGCGCTGCATGATCACGCGGGTAACGCCGCCCGAATAGGCCTCGGTGACGACCCACGGGTCCAGCGTCGGTTTTTCGGTGTTGCCCCAGCGTGCCGGGATTTCGATATCGCCCAGTTTGCTGCGGAACATGGCCGCCCAGTCCGACATGTTGGCCGCCTTGGCCTGCGCGGTGGCGTTGGTGTTGTACTTGGGGTGGAACTGGCTGGCGTAGTGCTTGGGGTACAGCGTGGGGTACTGGCCCAGCGGCGTGGCCAGCTGCTCCAGAAACAGCGCGTAGGGGGTGGGGAAGGTGAACTTCACGGTGGTGTCGTTCACCTTGGTCACCACGGCCGGCTTGTTGGCAATGACCAGCGTGCTCGGGGTCGACTTGAACAGCTCGGGGTTCTTCGCGCAGTCTTCGATCGAGAACACGATGTCGTCGGCCGTGAACGGCTTGCCGTCGGACCACTTCATGCCCGGGCGCAGTGTGAACGTGAATTCTGTGGAGGTGGCGTTGACCTCCCACTTGGAGGCAACACACGGCAGCACTTCGGTAAAGGCCAGGTTCCAGCGCACCAGGCCCTGGTTGCCCACCATGCGCAGGATGCCATTGTGGTCGGCGCTGCCGCGCAGGCCGCGGCGCAGCGAGCCACCATACACGCCGACCTTCTCGGCCTGGATCACCAGCGGCACCGAGGGCAGACGCTGCGCCAGCGCGGGCAGCTTTCCTTCGCTGACCATCTTGGCCAGTGCAGGCGCCTCTTTGGACTGCTGGGCCAGGGCGTTGCCGCCCACACCCGCCAGGGTGGCGGCCCCCGCAAAACCTTTGAGTACCGTGCGCCGGCGGGGGCTGGCGGGGGTGGCGGAGCGGGAAATTTCGTCTTTCATGGGGTGTCTCCTATTGAAATGCTCGGGCGACTTTGTCAGACAACTTTTCTATTGTCAATCAAGGGTAAACCCGGTGCGCCCCCAATTCCACAAAAAGCGGGTTAAAGCAGGCCGAGTGGGGTTCTGTTAGGCGAAATTGTTGTCTTACAACTGGGCATCTGTCATACAATTTTGCCATCCAAGCCCCGAGGGCCCCCCGCCATGAACACCTCCCCCTTGCTGATCGAGGAATTCGCCAACTCGGTGCTGGCCGTGCCGCCGCTGGCCCGCCAAGCCGATTTCTCGCTGGACGTGGCGCACAACCAGCGCCTGATCCGCCATATCGAAGCCGGGGGCCAGCGCATCCTGCTGTACGGCGGCAATGCCAACCTGTACCACTGCGGCATGAAGGAGTACGCCCAGATGCTCGACATGCTGGCCTTCAGCACGCAAGACAGCACCCGCGTCATCCCCGCCATCGGCCCCGATTTCGGCAAGATGATGGACCAGGCCCCTGTGCTGCGCGGCAGCGGCTACCGCACCGCCATGGTGCTCCCCATGCACGGCTTCACTAGCCCCGAGGGCGTGTTTGAAGGTGTCTCGCGCTTTGTAGACGCCGCCGACATGCCGGTCACCCTGTACCTCAAGAGCGAGCAGGCCATCGACATCGCGCGTATCGGCCAATTGGTCGATTCCGGCCGCATCCTGGTCATCAAATACGCCGTGGTGCGCGACAACCCGGCACACGACCCCTACCTGCAGGCCCTGGTGCAGCGCATCGGCGCGCACCGCATCGTCAGCGGCATGGGCGAGCGCCCGGTGCTGGTGCACCTGCGGCAGTTCGGCCTGGCGTCCTTCACCACCGGCTGCGGTTGCATCGCGCCACGCGCCTGCCTCGACCTGCTGCAGGCCCTGCAGCGCGGCGACACGGCCACCGCCGAGGCGCTGTACGCGCGCTTCATGCCGCTGGAGAACCTGCGCGAGGCAGTCTCGTTGATCCGAGTGCTGCACGACGCCGTGACCCAGTGCGGCGTGGCCGACATGGGGCCGCAGTTGCCGCTGCTGAGCGCGGCGCCCGCCGAGCGCATGGCCGAAATCAAGACCCTGGCTTCGGAATTGCTGGAGTTTGAGCAGCAGCACCGCACCAGCCGGGCGCCCGTATCAGCGCAGCAGGCGTAGCAACTACCATCACGCAACGGGTAGGGTCCACCACCACCATGCTATCCAGCCCCAGCCCCAGCCCTGGCCCGGGCCCTGGCCCTGGCCCGGGCACCGGTCTGGTCGATCGGGTCTACCGCGAGATCCTGGCGTCCATCGTCGCCGGCGAATTCAACGAAGGCGACCAGCTGCCCACCGAGCAGGCACTGACCGCGCGTTTTGCGGCGTCGCGCCCCACCATCCGCGAAGCCCTGTCGCGCCTGCGGGCCGACGGCATCACCAGCACGCGCCGCGGCGCCGGCACCTTTGTCACCCGCCGGCCCGACCCCGACCTGCCGCGGTTTGCACCGCTGGAAACCTTGTCGGACCTGCAGCGCTGTTGGGACTTTCGCATCGTCGTCGAATCTGGCGCCGCCGCCGTGGCCGCCACCATGGCCACCGAGACCGAGCTGGCCGAAGTGGAGAAAGGTTTTGAGCGGCTCGACACCGTGATCCGCGAAGGCGTGGTGGGCGCCGGCGAAGATTTCGACTTTCACCTGGCCGTGGCCCGCGCCTCGCGCAATCAGTTTTTCATCTCGGCCATTGCCTCCATGCAACCCCAGGTGCTGGTCAGCATGAACCTGATGCGCAGCCTGTCACTGATCAAGAGCGTGGAGCGGCAGATTCTGGTGCAGGCCGAGCATGCGCTGGTGCTGGATGCTCTGAGGCGCCGCGACGCGGTGGCGGCGGGGCAGGCGATGCGGGAGCATCTGGAGAATGCGCGGAATCGGATGTTTGGGAAGTAGGGGGCACACCAAGGCATTTCAGGGGTTGTTAACTCCAGGTCGATCTCGAACTCCTCGCACGGTCTCCTTTGAATTTGCGAAGTAGCCTTTAGGCATTCCAATGAACTGGAAATACCTGCGCAGTGTCTACAGCAGTCCCCATGTCAATGGATTAGGTAACCGTTAGCAAACTATGGCAACAATCTATAAAGGACATAAGCTAGCGCTAAAGCTGCAACACGGGCAAAGTGGCGGGCGTAAGCGATTCGTTCAATGCGCCTGTCTTGCGACTGAAGTGCCAATAGACGTAGCTTGTCATTTTTGAACTCGCAATACGGATTTCGAGCCGTGGCGAGGTTTTTCGATGCGTTATCGACCATTTGTGCAAAAAAATTAGCTTTTAGCGCCATAGAAATGCCCCAACGCAAGAGAACTTAGAAAGGAACGCAGTAGACGGTACACCTTATCCCACTTGAATGCTTAACGACCGCCGGGTGTTCGCAGTTGGCAGATTGCAACATCCTTGATACAAGCCACCGGCGCCCACCGATTGAAATGAAGAACTTTAGAGTGAATCCGCCCAAATTCTGTTCGTGGGTATAGCGGTCGACCGTCACCGAGGATTCCGGTTTATCGTGACCGATTTCTGGCCTTCACCGGCATCTCGGTCACGACGCCGGAAGCAGGGCCCCTATGACTTCGCCTGGAATCTCAAAAAGTCGACCAAACACGATGACTCCTTGACCTCATCATGCGGCAGCAGCACGTAGGCCCAAGGCTTGCCACCCACGGTTGCAGCATGGCCAGACGCGTGCCGACACCACTGCGCCGCTGCCGATGCCTTGGCAGCCACTTCCTGAGTCTCGACATCGGTTCGCGCCTTGGTCTCCACCATGAAAATGTGGGTGCCCGTCTCCGCCACGAAATCAGGGATGTACTCAGGCTGCTCTGTGCCCAGCTTGTAGTAAATCAAGAACTGGCCCTTCGCGGGCTTGAACCACTTCTGCGCATCACGCTCCAGGATGACTGCGAAGCGCCGCTCGGTGTCAGAGTCAAACCTTTGGAGCGGATACAGGCACTTCGTGAAACCGCCGAACAGCATCTGCTTGATGCGGCCGAGCTCTACCACCGTCTCGCGGAAATGATGCGATGTCTGGCCGGCCACAACCGTGTAGTTGCACGGCTTCAGTTCGGTGAAGCCCCGGCTGACCTGCACCTCGTAGCTGTTGGCCTTCTCTCAAAAGTGAGCGAGCATTTGAGCGTGAATTTCGCGAGCGATCAGCCGGCGGTCGCGGTCGAGCACGCTGAGGGCCTCGCGTCAGTCAGATACGTTTGAAGATGCCGAACCATCTGCCCGGCCAGCTCGTACAGCAACTCGGCTTGGGTGAAGTAGTCGATGTCATCAAAGTCTATATTCAGGTGCACTGCAGAGAAACGCTACCCAGACTCACTTGATCCACAACCGGATCGCATCCCAGGCCCGGCCGATCACGCCGGCTTGCGGCACGTCGTCCAGGGCGACCAGCGGGAACTCGGCCAGCGGCTGCTCCCCCACGGACACCTTGAGCACACCGACCGCCTGCCCCTTCGAAAACGGGGCCACCAGCGGCTCGGGGCGCGCAATCGTGGTCTTGATCTTTGCCGCGCTGCCGGCGGGCACTGCGACTACAACCATCTGGGCCCGCCCGAGCCGGATCGTCGGCTCCTGGCCCTTCCAGACCGCGGGGGTGGCCACCGGCTGGTTCGGGTTGAATAGTTTCACCGCCTCAAAGGCCGTAAAGCCCCAGTTCAGCAGCTTCTGCGACTCATTGGCGCGTGCGTTCTCGCTGGCAGCGCCCAGCACGATCGACAACAGCCGCCGGCCGCCAGCCGCCTCGGGCGAGCCGGCGGCTGCATCCGCAACGGCCAGATTGGGGAAGTTGCGCCGGGCCGTGGCCACCATGCAGTAACCGGCCGCATCGGTAAAGCCGGTCTTCAGCCCGTCGACCGACGGGTCACGAAACAGCAGCAGATTGCGATTGCTGTCGTTGGTGGCAGGCGTCCCCTCCAGGCGGTACTTCTTGATGGCGTAATAGGGCACATATTCGGGAAAGTCGCGCATCAGCCGGGTGGCCAGCGTGCTGAGATCCCGCGCTGTGGTGCTGTGGCCGGCCTGCGTGAGGCCTTCGGGATTCTTGTACGACGTTGCCGCCATGCCGAGTGCCTTGGCTTGCGCATTCATCAATTCGACAAACCGCTCAACAGTGCCACCCACCCCTTCCGCGAGCGCCACGGTGGCGTCGTTGCCGGACTGCACGATCATGCCCTTGATCAGGTCTTGCACCGGTACCCGCATCTTGGGGTCGATGAACATCCGGGAGCCACCCATCTTCCAGGCGCGCTCGCTCACGGGCAAGGCCTGCTGCAGGTCGATCTTTTTGGAGCGCAGGGCATCGAAGACCAGATAGGCGGTCATCAGCTTGGTCAGAGATGCCGGCTCTACCGGCGTGTCAATGTCCTTTTGCGCGAGTATCTGATTGGCGGTGACGTCGACCAGCAGGAAGGCGCGCGCCGCAATTTCGGGCGGCTGCAGCGGCTGGGCCGAGATCGACAGCGACACCAGGGCTGCAAGCACTGCAAAGAGAATTTTCATGGGCTGGAACGTGGTGGGAGAAATCAGAAGGGTTGCCGGGGATGTGGCCGTTGTCCCGAACAACCGGGTCAGGCGCTTGCGCCCAGGTGGCGCACCACGAGCGAACGCAGCAGCGGCAATTGTCCGTGAAAAAAGTGCGATGCCCCAGGGATGATGGTGATCGGCAGGTTCTGCGGGCGCGCCCAGTCGAGCACGCTGGCAAGTGGAACCGTGTCGTCGCCTTCACCGTGAATCACCAGGGTCTGGGGGTGCACTTCGGCGGGCAGCGCCGGAACGCTGAAACGCCCGGTTGCCGTGCCCACCAGGACGATCTGACCGACAGGGCGCTCCGCATGCAGCCGCAGCACGGCCTGGCTGGCCACGAACGCACCAAACGAGAAGCCGGCCACTGCCAGCGCCCCATCCGGCGCACAGGCCTTCACGATGCCCAGCAGATCGTCCAGCTCCCCGCGCCCATCGTCGTAGCTGCCGGCACTGGCGCCAACGCCCCTGAAGTTGAATCGAATGGCCCGCCAGCCACGCATCACGAATGCCCGTGCCAACGTCTGGACGACCTTGTTGTCCATGGTTCCCCCAAACAGGGGGTGCGGGTGGGCGATGACAGCCACACCGCAGGGCGCCACGCCTGCTGGTTCGTCTACCAGCACGTCAATCGACCCGGCAGGTCCGGGGACGGCGATCCTGCGCGATGCCACGTTCAATGCGCCTTCGCTACCGCGCCGCGACTCATCGACCCAGCTGTGGCGGCGTCAGCAGACGCTCGACCACCTGGCCGTTTTTCAGGTGCGACTCCACGATCTCATCGATGTCATCGGCGTCCACGTAGGTGTACCAGACGGCCTCGGGGTAGACGACGGCCACCGGCCCTGCCGCACAGCGGTCCAGGCAACCGGCCTTGTTCACACGTACCTTGGCAGGGCCGGCAAGCCCGAGTTCCCGCACCTTCAGTTTGCACCGGTCAAAGCCCACCTGCGCCGCCTGCCGGGCACAGCATTCTTCTCCGCTCTTGCGCTCGTTGAGGCAGAAAAAAATATGGCGCTCGTAATAGGGTTTGTCGCGCGGCGCGGTGGCGGTGGTGGAATTCATGCGCCGATTCTAGTTTTTCCCCTCCTGGCGCCAGATCTTCGACAAAAGGTAGAGCAGCGTTGCATAGGGCCACAACCAGCCCAGCCACTGGGCCATACCATGGAAGCGGATGAATCGCCCCTGCTCCCAGGTCTGCAATGTTTGCGAGAAATAGGGGTCGGCCGGCGCCTGATTCAGCAGGCTCAGGTACACCCCCAGCGCCAGCAGCGCGACCGATGCACTGGCACGTGGCGGCGCAGTCACGAGCAGGGCCGCCAGCAGCGCCGCCAGGCCCAGTCCAGCCACGACGGGCTGCTGCAGCCAGCCCCAGGCATGCTGCGGCCCGTAGGTCAGCGCGGCTGACAAGCCGGTACTCATCAAACCTACCGCCAGTGTCAACAGCACGAACACCAGGCGGCGGCGGCGCGACCAGATGATGCAGTAGCCGACCAGGCAGGGGATCAGCATGCCCAGCAGAACACACACAAGCTCCGCTGCGGGCACCAGCGGTTGCAGTTCCACTTCGCGGATGGGCACCCATTCCAGAAACGGCGTGTCCTGGAGCAGCTCGACCAGGGCCCCCTCCAACCGCTCCATCACCTGGCCCAGCCCCAGGGGCACTGCCGGTGGAAACAGCAAGGCGGCCGGCCACAGCGCCAGCAGCACCATCCCGCCGCTGGCATCGGGCAAAAACCAGCGCGCCCTGAACTTGCTCCAGCGGTCGATCGCGCCCAGCTTCTCCAGTGATGTTGCCAACGAGGCACCGAGCAAGCCCCCCACCGTGTTCAGTGCCAGATCCACATTCGACGGAACACGCTGGGGCAAGTAGCTCTGAAACGCCTCCATGATCAGGGACAACACGGCACAGGCCAGCGTGGTGCGCAGGATGACCCGGCGGCTGCGCCCGGTCCGCCAGCCGGTCAGCGCGAGCAGGAACCCCGCCGGCACATACCCGATGACGTTGGACGCGACGTCGAAACCAGTCCAGTAACGCGGCCAGGGAGCAGACAGAAACGCCCACGGCGCGATACCTTGGTCGCGCCAGTCCGAGAAAGGGTACAGGCTGGCATAGACAATCAGCCCGACGAAACTCAGCGCCAGCGGCCAGGCAGACGTCCTGTGCATCGGGCTACAGCCGTCAGAACGGTTTTACCACCACCAGCACCACCGCCGCCACCAGCATCAACACCGGGGCTTCGTTGAACCACCGGTACCACACATGGCCGCGCCGGTTGTCGCCGGCCTTGAAACGCTGCAAGACGGCGCCGCACATATGCTGGTAACCCATGGCCATCAAGATGATCACCAGCTTGACATACAGCCATCCGCTGCCCGGGCCAAAGCCGAACCCGGGGATCGCGTGCAACATCCACCACAACCAGATGCCGAATCCCAATGCGGGCCACGCAAGGATTGCGGTAAATCGGTAGAGTTTGGTGGCCATGAGAAGCAGGCGCTCACGTTCGGCCACGGAATCGGGCGCCACCATCGCCAGATTGACAAAGATCCTCGGTAAATAGAACAGGCCTGCGAACCAACTCGCCACAAATATGATGTGGAAGGACTTCACCCAAAGCATAAAGGCAGTTTAGAGCAATTGGCCCGGCAGGCCGAATCACCGCCTCGCGGGGGGCGAAGGCAAAAAAAACCCCAGCACGAGGGCTGGGGAATAAGCCTTTTCTGCTGTCACACATCAAGGCCCCGCTCAGGGAGGAAAAGCGGGGGGCGGCGAACCACCCATATCGAATCTAGCAAATAAGGCCTCCCAATTCAAGCGTTTTGTTACATGCGTGTCGCTTCAACGACAAATTCCGACGCGCTCTTGCCGCTTTGGCACTCGGCCGGCTTGCACAAACAGTCGGGCGTCCTGCGCCGGATCAGGCACAATTTTCACCATGACCATTGATGCCTCTTACCCCCTGGGCCGCCCGCGGCGTCTGCGCCGTGACAGTTTCACCCGCAACCTCGTACGCGAACATCGGCTCAGCGCACATGATCTGATCTACCCGGTGTTCGTGCTCGATGGCAAAGGGCAGCGGCAGCCGGTTGCGTCGATGCCAGGCGTGGAACGGCTGAGCCTGGACTTGCTGCTGCCGGTCGCAGAACGCTGTGTTGCGCTGGGTATCCCAGTGATGGCCGTGTTCCCGGTGATCGACCCGGCGCTCAAGACGCCCGATGGCCGCGAAGCCTGGAATCCCGAGGGCCTGGTTCCACGCGTCGTGCAGGAACTGAAGCGGCGCTTCCCGGAACTCGGCGTGATGACCGATGTGGCGCTGGATCCTTTCACCAGCCATGGCCAGGACGGCTTGCTGCATCCGGATCCGGCCGAGAACGGTTACATCCTCAACGACGAGACGGTTGAAGTTTTGGTCAAGCAGGCCCTGACCCAGGCGGAGGCCGGCGTCGACATCGTGGCCCCCAGCGACATGATGGACGGCCGCATCGGTGCCATCCGCAGTGCGCTGGAAGCCCGGCGCTTCATCCATACCCGCATCATGGCCTACAGCGCCAAGTACGCCAGCGCCTTCTACGGCCCGTTCCGCGATGCCGTCGGCTCGGCGGGCAATCTGGGCAAGGGCAACAAGAAGGTCTACCAGATGGATCCGGGCAATGGTGACGAGGCCCTGCGCGAGGTCGCCCTGGACATCGCAGAAGGCGCCGACATGGTGATGGTGAAGCCGGGCATGCCCTACCTGGATATCGTGCGGCGGGTCAAGGATGCCTTCAAGGTTCCCACGTTCGCCTACCAGGTGAGCGGCGAGTACGCCATGCTGAAGGCTGCTGCGCAGAACGGGTGGCTCGACCACGATGCGGTGATGCTCGAAAGCCTGCTGGCTTTCAAGCGGGCGGGTGCCGATGGCGTGCTGACCTACTTTGCCATCCAGACCGCTGAACTGTTGAAAAGCCAGTGAACTCTGCCGCCCGGCCCGTCGGCACCGCTGCGAACCCTCTGCGCATCTTTGTGCTCAGCCCCAGTGGCGTGCGCGAATGTGCGCAATTGCCGGATGCCGCGCCATCCGACGGCTACCTGTGGGTGGCCTGCACCCAACAGGAGTTCGAAAGCCGCCAGACGGAGCTGCAGGCCCTGTTGCTGGCGGTCTGCGGCACCCCGTTGGTGGACTTGCACATCAGTGACCTGCGCAACCAGCATCTGCCCTCGCGGTATGACTACACCGCGCAATACGATCTGCTGGTGTTTCGCCGGCTCGCCAGCGGCCATGGGCCGGTCGTCCCTGCCCAGAGGCGCGGTGGGCCGCCGGTGTTGCGCCGCATCGACACGACGCCGGTCGGCTTCGCGATTTTCGACAAACTGCTGCTGAGCGTGCATCCGGCAGACTGCGGCGTACGCGATGTCTACGCTGCCCGGCTGCTGGCCGCCGCCAGCGAACAGGCGCGTGGCGGTGCGATCGGCGCGCGACTGCCCGCCAGCGCGCCCGACCTGATGCTGCGCATCGTGAGCCAAATGGTGGACGGCTACCTCGATCTGCGGCGCGACCTCAGTCGCCAGCTGGACCACTGGCAGGCCGAACTGTTGTCGCCCAAGACCCGTTTCAGCAACTGGACAGCGCTGCTGGAGGCCCGCCTGGCCCTGCATACACTGGAAGAAATCAGCGAGGACCAGCGCGCTGCGCTGCAGGCCTGGACCGGCGCAGTGGCTGAGTGGCCACCCGGTGCAACGCCGGCCGCCCAAAAGGATCAGGACCTGCTCATGGTGCGCAGCCGGGATGTGCTCGAACACATCGAACGCGTCGTGCGCCATGTGTATCGGCTGGAGCAGAACATCGAGACCACCGTGCAGATCCATTTCAATGCGCAAAGCAACCGCACCAACGAGATCATGCGCACGCTCACGGCACTCACAGCGATCTTCCTGCCGCTGAACCTGATCACCGGCTTCTTCGGCATGAACTTCGAGTTCCTGCCGCTGGTCCACCGCCAAACCGGGTTGTGGTGGGCGCTCGGCATCATGGTCGCCGTGGGCACGGCATTCGTGCTCTACCTCTGGAGAAAGCGCTTCCTGGCGCGCACCGGCCGCTGAACTCCGGCATCAACCCGGTGCTGCCCGTCGATCGCCGAGACCCAGGGTGCCGCCAACGCCTCGGCCTGGAAAGCGCTCTGCACGGCCGGACGCTGCAACATGCGCCGGAGGTAGGGCCCCAGGTGCGGCCGCTCCCGCGCCGGCTGTTTGGAGAACCGGCGCGTCCAGCGCCACAGGAGTCGGCCAGATGCAGGCAAATGGCTGCAGATTCGTACAGCGCGACGCTGTCCAGGCTCCTATGCCAGGTGTAGTGCCAAGAAGGCCAGCGTGCGCTCCCGCGCCAGGGCCGCCGCCGCTGCGTCGTAGGCGCCGCGGTGGTCACAGTTGAATCCGTGCTGGGCATCGTAGACCTGCACCTCGACACCCGGCTGGGCGCGCCGGAAGGCCTCGACGGTATCGAGTGCGATGGCATGGTCCTGGGCGCCGAAATGGCACAACACCGGGCACTTCGGCTGTCGGGTGAGCTCCACTCCCATGGTCATGCCGCCGCCATAGTAGGGCGCCGCTGCCGACAGGCCGCGCAGCAGGCAGGCGCTGCGCCAGGTCAACAGGCCTCCCCAGCAATAGCCCACCATGGCCACCCGGGCGCCGCTGGCCGTGGCGGCGTAGTCGACCGCTGCCTGCAGATCCGCAAGTACGCCGGGCGCAGGCAAGGCCTCTACCTGGGCCTTGAGGGCAATGCCGGCCTGGATGTCCTGCGGCGTGTACCCCAGCTGCACCGATTGCCGGACCCGGTGAAACGCGTCTGGCGCGACGGCCAGGTATCCCGCCGTCGCATACCCGTCAGCGACCGCGCGGATATGTGCATTGACGCCGAAAATCTCCTGCACCACCAACACGGCACCGCGCATCGTGCCCTCGGGCCGGGCGACATACGCCGGGAATTGGAAACTGTCGGCAGCGGCAAGTTGTAGCGTCTCGGACATGGCGTTCTCCTGGTTGAGGGGGTCTGGCTCGGGGCACCACAGCAGGGGCTGAACCGCAAATGCTAAGCGACGCCCAACCTGCGGGCGACAAACTCCAGCCGGTCCTGACCCCAGAACAGCTCGCCGCCGATCCGGTAGGTCGGCGCACCGAACACGCCTGCATCTATCGCCATGCGGGTGTTTTCGTCGTACCGTGCCTGGATATCAGGCGCCTGCGCGCGGTGCAGGCGTGCCGCATCCAGGCCCGTCTCGCCCACCAGCGCCGCCAGCACCGACGCATCGGCAATGTCGCGCTCCTGTGCCCAGACGGCTGCCAGGACTGCGCCTGTCAACCGCAGCGCCGCATCGGCGCCGTCTGCCTGATCCACGGCGATGATCAGCCGCGCAGCCGCATCGGCGGCCACCGGGAAAAAGCGCGGCTGCGGCACCAAAGGCAGCTCCAGGAACTGGCCAAAGCGCTTCAACTCGACCAGCCGGTAGGCCTGGCGCTGCGGCGCCCGGCGCGCCAGCGGCAACCCGCCGGAGACCGGGAACACCCGCCCCAGGTCCACCGGCAGCACCCGAACAGCGGCGCCTGCGGCACGGGCCATGGCGACGAAGCGCGCGTGGCCAAGGTAGGTCCACGGACTTTGCGGGGCCAGGAAATAGTCGATTGTCGGCGCCATGGTGGTTCTTGAGGTACGGTGGTGTATCGTGCGAGCTCCTAACCCAACACCAGAACGACTGTAGCGCACGACCATGAAACCAGCCCTTATCGTCACGGGTGGCTCACGCGGCATCGGTGCGGCAACCGCCGTGCTGGCGGCACAGCGCGGGTATGGCGTTGCGGTCAACTACACCCGCCATGCGGCGGCGGCGGAACAGGTCGTGGCCCGGATCCAGGCCGCTGGCGGCACTGCCATGGCTATCCAGGCCGATGTGGCAGACGAAGCCCAGGTGCTGGCCATGTTTCGCCAGGTCGACAGCACGCTGGGTCGCCTCTCTGGGCTGGTCAACAACGCCGGCGTGGTCGACCGTGCCGAACGCCTCGACACGATGGACATGCAGCGGCTGCGCCGCATGTTCGACATCAATGTGCTGGGCAGCTTCCTGTGTGCGCGCCAGGCGGTGCTGCGCATGAGCACGCGGCATGGCGGCGCGGGCGGTGCGATCGTCAATCTGTCCAGCGCCGCGGCGCGACTGGGCGGCGCCGGGCAGTACGTGGACTACGCGGCAGCCAAGGGCGCGATCGACACCTTCACACGGGGGCTGGCACGCGAGGTCGCCACTGAAGGCATACGCGTCAATGCGGTGCGCCCCGGCATCATCGAGACCGAGATCCATGCCTCGGGCGGGCAGCCCAACCGGGCCCGCAACATGGCCCCGAGTGTGCCAATGCAGCGTGCGGGCTCGGCGCTGGAAGTGGCGAACAGCATCGTGTGGCTGCTGTCAGCCGAGGCCAGCTACACCACCGGTGCCATCCTGGATGTGAGTGGCGGACGCTAGCGCGAACTTCCTTTGCCCGCACTGTCGACGCCATGGATTACAAACCACTTCTGACGCTGCTGGCCATCGTCAATCCGCTGGCGATCGTGCCCTTCTTCATCCATTACACGCAGGATTTCTCGCGCGAGCAGCGCCAGCGTACGATCTGGATTGCCTCCTTCAGCTGTTTCACGGTCATTGCTGCCAGCGCGTTGCTGGGCCTGCAGATCCTCGATTTCTTCGGCATCTCGCTGGCCAGCTTCCAGGTGGGCGGCGGCATGTTGTTGCTGACCTCGGCGCTGAGCATGCTCAACGCCGAGCCGGCGGAGGCCAAGTCCAATGCCGACGAAATCGGCGATGCAGCGCGGCGCTCCACGGTGGGTGCCAGCATCGCGGTGGTGCCGCTCACGATTCCGCTGCTGACTGGCCCCGCCACGATGTCGACCGTCGTGATCTACGCTGAGCGGGCCAAGCATTTCCCCCAGCTGGCAGCCCTGATCGGTTATGGCGTGGTCATTGCACTGGCCACTGCGCTGTGTTTTTTACTGGCGCAGCCGATTGCACGCGTCCTGGGAAAGACCGGGATCAACGTGATGACCCGTCTGATGGGGCTGATCCTGGCCGCACTGGCCGTGGAGGTCATGTCCGAAGGACTGGTGAAGTTGTTTCCGATCCTGGGGCGCGCTGTCTGAGCGCTGCGCGGCACCGCAGCGTCAGGGGCCGGGCGCAGCGCCCTGTTGCTGCAGCAGCTTGACCAGCTGGTTGCTGGTGTTGCGCAAGCGCTGGGCCAGCAACTGCGTGAGCTTGACCAGCAGCTTGGCGCCGATGGCCGGGTGCTCCTGGATCAGCCGGGCGATCACCCCGCGCGTGAGGACACCCGCCTGCACGTCGTCGATGGCCACGCAGGTGGCATACCGTGGCGCGGAATCCAGCATCGACATCTCGCCCACAGCGGCCCCCTGCTTGATGACGGCCAGCCGCGAAACACCTCCGCTGTGCCCGACCTTGGTGACATCCACCGTGCCGGACAGCAGCAGGAGCATCCAGTCGCCCACCTCGCCTTCGCGGATCAGCACCTGCCCGGCCCGCGCCCGCAGCCGGGGCATCAAGCTGCCCAGCGTGTCCGCCTCTTGGGGAGTGAGATCCTCCAGTATGGCGGCGGCCTGCCGCCACTCCAGGACATGGCGCGAGAGCGTTCCGCAGACACCATCGACCTCCAGACCGACGCGTTCGAAATGCGCAATCAGGCCGTCGGAGCCGCTGCCCGGGCTGGCATTCAGCGCAGCTGTGTCAGCCATTGCGCAAGTTCGTCCACGGCGCTGTCGGTAGCGTCAGTCAGGGCTCGCACACCGCCGGGCGCGTCGGCTGTCGGGGCCGGTCGCTGCGCTACCAGCACGCGTTGGCCGACCAGGCGATCGCCTGTGGCAGCCGACTGGACCAGGGTCGCCCGCAGGCGCACCAGGCCCATGCTTTGCCCTGGCGCCGTGAACAGCTGGCTGAACTCTTCGAGTTCAACTCGCAACACCAGCCGGGTCCGGGCACTGCCCAGGTTGGCGTCGTCGGGGCCCAGGACCATACGCAGCTGACCGAGTTTTTCGCGCAGGCGCTGGCGCAGCAACTGGGCCGGTGCCATGCTCCAGCGTGCCTGTGCATACGGCAGCAGTTGCTGCGCATTGGTGTAGTTCAGCCGGTACAGCACGGCCGTGCTGTCAAGCGCCGCACCCGACTCGACCTCCGCCAGGACCAGAGGCGCCGGGTCCGGCAGCGGTCCGGGCGTAGAAGCCAGGGGCCCGGGCCCGAAGTCGTACACCGCGGGGCGCAAGGGCTTGTCGATCACCGAGCACCCGGCCATCAGCAGGCCGATCACGAGCAGCGCCGCTGCGCGCGGTGCGCGGGCCATGCGAAGGGCCGATCCGAGGGCCGGATGGGATGCCCGCAGGGCGGGCGGGCCGGGCAGGAAGCGCGGGCCAGCATCGAGACTCATGGCGTGCCTTTCGGAAAACGAAATCCGGGTTCACCCGGTCCCGGCGGGATCGGGCCGTTGCCGAACAGCAGCGACTGGGGGTTGTCGCTGACCGCGCTGACAGCCCGGTTTACCTGGCGCGCTGTGCGCGCCGCTTCCTCGCTGGTGCGGTTCAGGCGCGGCAAGGTGTCAGAATTGAAGGCGCCTGCGGCTGTGGACATGGCGTCTGCGCCTTCCGCCAGCTTGTCGACCACGCCGCCCTGCGCATTGAGCCGCTCGGACAGCCGGGTGATCTCGGAGGCGGTCTTGCGGAACTCGACGGCAGTTTTGCCGAACTCGGCCACCGTCTGGTCGACACCCTCCGAGGTCTTCTGCAGCGACTTGATGGTGCCAGTGGCGTCCTGCACGAACTGCGGGATGCTGACCCGCTCCGGCCCCAGCTGCGCCTTCAGGATGCCGTCCATCGTGCCGGCCAGTTGCTGCGCCCGCGCAGACAGTTGCTGCACGCTTTCGGCCGCCTGGCCAAAGCCGTTGATCGTGGCCATCAAATCCTTCTGGTTGGCCGGTGCAAGCAACTGGTTCACGCGCTTGGAGGTCTCCTCGACGCGCTCCAGGATCGCCACGCCCTGATCGGACAGCCTGGACAGCAGACTGGCGCGCATGGGAATGCGGGACGGCGCGCCGTCGGTCAGGACGTCCAGCGCCACCTTGGATTCGCCGCTGTCGTCCAGTTGCACAAAGGCCAGGCCGGTGACGCCCTGGAAACCCAGGCTGGCGTAGGTCGAGCGGGTGACTGGCGCCACGTCGTCCACGGCAATGGTTACCAGCACATGCCCGAGGATCTTGGGATCGAAACCGATCGCGGTGACCTTGCCCACTCCCACCCCCCGGTAACGTACCGGCGCCTGCGGCTGCAGGCCATTGACCGCCTCCGGGCTAGATATCTCGTAAACCCTGCGCACCGCGGTATCGCGTGTGAGCCAGGTGGCCAGCGCCACCAAAAGGGCGGAGACGACCAGCACGAACATGCCGGCTGCAAAAGCGTGTGCCTTGTTTTCCATGATTCTCTGTCTTTCTACACCGCAAACGGGTACTCGCGCAACAACTCCATGGCGCGCTGCCCGCGCTCACCGAGGAAGAAATCGTGAATGAACGGATGTGGGAAGGCAATCACATCTTTCGGTGCACCGTGAACGATCATGTGTTTGTCTGCCAGCACGGCGACACGCGTGCTGAGTTCGAACAAGGTGTCCAGATCATGGGTGACCATGACAACCGTCAGCCCCAGTTCACGGTGCAGCGAGCGGATCAGCGCACAGAATGCGTCTGCGCTGTCCGGGTCCAGGCCGGCGGTCGGCTCGTCGAGCAGCAGCAGCGGCGGGTCCATGATCAGAGCCCGGGCGAGCGCCACACGCTTGATCATGCCGCCCGAGAGGTCCGATGGCATCTTGTAGGCAGTCATGGTGTCGAGCCCCACCATCTGCAGCTTGACCAGGGCCGCGTCGCGCACCAATTCTTCGGGCAGGGTCTTGAGTTCGCGCAGCGGAAAGGCGATGTTGTCCAGCACGCTGAAAGCGGAGAACAGCGCGCCATGCTGGAACAGCATGCCCACCCGGCTGGCCGCGCCTTGGTCTGACAGGCGTTCTGCCGGCCGGCCCAGGACCGTGACCGACCCGCGCGCCGGCACCTCGAGACCGAGAATGGTGCGCAGGATGGTCGTCTTGCCACTGCCCGAGCCACCCACCAGCGACAACATCTCACCGCGCTCGATGGTGAGGTCCAGATCCTTGTGGACCACCACTTCGCGCCCGGCCACCTGGAACACTGTCCAGAGCTTGCGCAATTCGACCACAACGGGCAGGGCCGGCAGCGTCATATGCCAACGTCCTTGAACACTACCGCAAACAGGGCGTCGACCAGGATCACCACGGTGATCGAGGTCACCACCGAGGCCGTCGTTCCCTGGCCGAGGCTCTCGGTGTTGGGCTCGATGCGCAGGCCGTAATGGCAACCGACCAGCGCGATCAGCACGCCAAACACCATGGACTTGCCGACCGCCAGCGCGAGATTGGAGACCTCCACTGCGGCAGGCAGGGCCGACAGAAAGTAGGCCGGCGTGATTCCCATGGCCAGATCGGCCGCCAGAACGCCGCCGAACAGTGCCGCGATCGTGGTCCAGACCGTCACCAGCGGCATGGCGATCGCCATGGCAATGGCACGCGGCATGACCAAACGGTAACCCTGCGCGATGCCCATCACCCGCATGGCATCGAGCTCCTCGGTCACCCGCATCACGCCGATCTGGGCCGTGATCGCGGACCCCGAGCGCCCGGCCAGCAGAATCGCAGCCAGCACCGGCCCGAGCTCGCGAATCAGGGCAATGCCCAAAACATCGACGATGAAAGCGTCCGCACCGAACTTGCGCAGCTGCTGCGCCATCAGGTAGGCCAGCACCACCCCGATCAGAAAACCGACCAGCGCGGTGATCGGCAGCGCAGTGGCACCGATACGGTACAGATGCCCTGACACATCCCGCCACGGGCCATCGCGCGGTGAACGCGCCAGGCGCGCACAATCCAGCAGCAGTTGGCCTACCAGGCGGATCAGGTCGCGCCCGTGATCGACCACATGGTAGACCAGCTCCCCCAGGGCCAGAAACCGCTGCCACAGGCTGTGGGTCTCGGCCCGCAGCGGCCCGACGGAATACCGCGCCACCCGATCGAGCATGGCCCGCTGCGAAGGCGAGCCTTGCAGTTGCGCCGGCAGTACGCGCCCCCACGCGTTCCACAGCAGCTGGGCGCCGGTGTGGTCGAAGCGGTCGATGCTGCGCAGATCCCAGGTGCCACCAAGGCCGACCTGCGAGACCGCACCCAGCAGGCTTCGATACAGGTCGTCCCAGACCTCGGGGCGGGCCATGTTGGCCGCCGACCAGCTGCCGTCGAGTGTCACCACCCACCGATCGTCGTGCATCTGACTGGAAATGCGGGGGGTCGATTCCTCGCTGGCGGTGCGGCTGGATTGCATAGTGCTGTGTTCAATCGTAACTGCTAGCCCTCGAACAATCCGCAATGCCGGCAAAAATCCGATGCGCACCGGTGCGCGTTGTTGCATGGTTGCACTGCAGCATGAAACTGCTCGGGTAAGCCCTGATATTCAGAGCGCAGGCCGTCCCGTAAAGTCGCGCCACTCGAGGACAGGAAGACCTTCTGTCTGTCTGAGGACCCTGGAGACAACTCGACCGGGCGGACGCTTCAACGCACAGACTCCGGCATGGAAAGAACGCACAGGCGCTGGCAACCCCGGCGCCTTTTGCGTTGCCTGAGCACTAAGGTGCGGGTGGCCAGGGCAGCTCCGCCGCCAGGCGCGGCTTGCCGATAGGCGCAGCCGCCGCGCCTCGCCGTATTGCGGCCATATCTCCATCATTCGGGTATTGGCCCTGCAGCCAGTAATCGAACACCCGTCGCGAGATCGGCGCTGCACTTGCCGCACCAAACCCGGCGTTCTCGACCACCGCGGCGATCACGATCCGGGGATTGTCAGCCGGCGCATACGCAACGTACAACGCGTGATCGCGCTGCTGCTCCTCGAGCTTGGCGGCGTTGTAACGCTCTTTGGCCCCGATGCCCACCGCCTGCGCCGTGCCGGTTTTCCCGCCCGACGAATAGGCAGCACCTGCGAACACGCGCGCCGAGGTGCCATCCTGCACCACACTGACCATGGCATTGCGCACTACCGCCATGTTCTCCGGCTTGAAACCCAGGTCGACCGGTGCGGCGGCTGGCAGGCGGGTGACCTGGCGCGTCAGCGCGTCCTGGGTGCCGATCACCAACTGGGGCTTGCGTTTGACGCCGTTGTTCACGAGGATGGCTGTCGCCTGCGCCAATTGCAACATGGTAAAGGTGTTGTACCCCTGTCCGATGCCCAGCGAGATGGTTTCGCCGGCGTACCACCGCTTCAGTTCGGGCTTCTTGTAATAGTTGCGCTTCCAATCCTGACTGGGCAGCAGGCCGCGCGACTCGCCCTGGATGTCGATGCCGGTGATCTGGCCAAATCCCAGCGGTTTCATGAAGTCGTGAATGACATCCACGCCCATGTCGTTGGCCAACGAGTAGAAATACACGTTGCTGGATTTCGCGATGGCGGCGTGCATGTCCACCGGGCCAAGGCCCGCATCCCCATGGCTGCGGAACTGGTGCCCACCGAACATCCAGGATCCGTTGTCCTGGATCACCGTACCGGCACCCCGCTTGCCGGTCTGCAGTGCAGCCAGCGCCATGAACGGCTTGTAGGTCGAGCCGGGCGGGTAGGTTCCACGCAGGGCCCGGTTGAGCAGCGGCTTGTCGACCGACTCGTTGAGCATCTGCCAGTTTTCGACATCGATGCCATCGACGAATAGGTTCGGATCAAAGGTCGGCTTGCTGACAAAGGCCAGGACCTCGCCGGTGCGCGGATCCATGGCCACCAGCGCGCCCCGGCGCTCGCCATACATGTCCTCGACCAGCTTCTGCAGCTTGATGTCGATCGACAGCATCACGGTATGGCCTGGCGTGGACGGGCTGCTGGCCAGCTTGCGCACCGCGCGGCCGCCAGCCGAGGTCTCGACCGAGTCCACCCCCGTGATGCCATGCAGTTGCGCTTCGAAACTCTGTTCGACGCCTAGCTTGCCGATGTACTCGGTGCCACGGTAGTTGGAGCTGTCGTCCGACTCGTCCAGCCGCTCTTTCTCGGCCTTGTTGATACGGCCGATATAGCCGATCACATGGCTGCCGAGCTCGCCCAACGGATAGTTGCGGAACAGCCGCGCCTTGATATCCACCCCGGGGAACCGGTAGCGCTGGGCAGCAAACCGCGCCACCTCTTCTTCGCTGAGCTTGGTGCGGATCGGCAGCGATTCGAAATTGCGCGACTCCTCGAGCAGCTTCTTGAAACGGCGCCGGTCGCGCGCGGTGATTTCTAGCACCTGCGCCAGCTCGTCGAGCGTGCGCTCCATCGACGGCATCTTCGAGGGCGTGATCTCCAGCGTGTAGGCCGAGTAATTGGTGGCCAGCACGATACCGTTGCGGTCGAGGATGAGCCCACGGTTGGGCACGACCGGCACCACGGCCGTACGGTTGCTCTCGGCCTGCGCCCGGAGGTCTTCGTGGCGCAGCACCTGCAGCACCACCAGGCGGCCCACCAGCAAGCCCATGCAAAGCAGCACCACGATGCTGATCACCAGCACCCTCAGCCGGAAGCGGGCCAGCTCGGCTTCGACGTTGCGCAGCTCGGTCATAGGGGTCGGTTGGCGTCCGGGTCCGGCGCGCGGCGCTGCGGCACCAGCAGCAAGATACTGACCACCGGCCACAGCAGGGACTCGATCACCGGCGAGAGGAACATCGACAGGCCCGGAAAGGCGCCGCCACCCAGCATCTGCGTGGCCAGCACGATGCACTGACACACCAGGAACAGTGGCAGCACCTGGGCCGCCTGCAGGGGCACGCTGAACCACAGCAACCGGCGGTGAATCATGATGGCCAGAAAACTCAGCACGGTGTAGGCCATGGCATGGGCCCCCAGCAACCCGCCCTGGTGCACGTCCATGCACAGTCCGAAGACAAATGCGGCACCAATGCCCACGCGCAGCGGCTGGTGCACGCTCCAGAACACCAACACCAGTGCCAGCAGGTCCGGCGTCCAGGCTGCACGGCCCCACAGGCCCATGTTCTGCAGCATGTTGAGCAGCAGCGCCGCCAGCAGGCTGCCCCAGATGAAGAAGGGGTTGGCCGGCAACAGCAGTTGCTGGCCTTGGCGCATGATCATGGCGGCCCTCCCGCCATGGCCAACGTCATTTCCGCGTCCCCTTGCGCGCCGCCGGCGCCTCCGGCTCGGCAGCCGGCCGGGCAGGGATCTGTGCCGACACCGGCTGCAGCACGATCACATGGGCCGTTCCCTCCACCAGTGCCATCGGACGCAGTGCAATGCGGGCAAACGCAGAGTCGTTGCGCCGCTCTACCTTGTCGACCCTGGCCACCGGCAGCCCGGGCGGATAGACGCCATCGACACCGCTGGTGGCCAGCATGTCCCCGGGTTGCACATCGGCGTTGGCGGCCATGAAACGCAGCTCGAGCGTGCCGCCCGCCAGGGACGCATCACCAAAGGCCACTCCACGCGCACCGGTGCGCGTGTTGAGCACCGGAATGGCTTGGTCGCGGTCGGTGAGCAACGTCACTTCGCTGATGGCCCCATAGACCCGCGTCACCTGGCCCAGTACGCCGGCCTCGTCAATGACCGGGGAGCCCGCCTCGATCCCGTCGGCTTGGCCCTTGTCGAGTACGATCTTGCGACTGAACGGGTCGGCCGAGTCGTACAGCACCTGGGCCAGCTTGCCCGGGGCGGCCACCCGTTCGCGCAATTCGACAAGTTGGCGCAGGCGGCGGTTCTCGAGCAGCAACTGGTCGACCTGGTTGGCCTTCTGGGACTGCAGGCCCAGCTTTTCGCGAAGCCCCTGCTCCGATTGCTGGGCCGATTGCAGGCTCTGGAGATATCCCCCGATACCGCGTGCCGCCGTCACCGGCTGCAGGATCAGCCATTGCGCCGGATAGAGCACCTGGGCCAGCACTGCGCGCAGCGGCTGGGTGATGCGCAACCGCACATCGGCCACCATGAGGAACAGCGCCAGAGCGCCGCAGACCAGCAGTTTGGACAATGCCGAAGGCCCCTGGCGGAAGAAGGGGGGCGGTGTCCTGTCAAGAGTACCAAGCGGCATGGCGGCGAAAGACTTGTCCGTGAAAAATGCAGGGACAGGCGCCTATTGTCTCCTGTCCGGCGCTCGCCTGCGGGGCGCGCCGACGCGGCAGATGGACTATTCGCTGGTAAAGATCGACCCGAGGCGGTCCATGCGCTCCAGCGCAATGCCGCAACCACGCACGACGCAGGTCAGCGGATCCTCGGCGACCAGCACCGGCAGCCCGGTTTCCTCGGCCAGCAGGCGATCCAGGTCGCGCAGCAGTGCGCCCCCGCCGGTCAGCATCATGCCGCGATCGGCGATGTCGGCGCCCAGTTCAGGGGGGGTTTGTTCCAGCGCATTCTTGACTGCCGAAACGATGTTGTTCAGCGGGTCGGTCAGCGCCTCCAGGATTTCGTTGGACGAGATGGTGAAGCTGCGCGGCACCCCTTCGGCCAGGTTGCGGCCCCGCACCTCCATTTCCTTGACCTCGCTGCCCGGGAAAGCCGAGCCGATCTTCTTCTTGATCGATTCGGCCGTGGGCTCGCCGATCAACATGCCGTAGTTGCGGCGGATGTAGCTGATGATGGCTTCGTCGAATTTGTCGCCTCCCACCCGCACGCTGCCCTTGTAGACCATGCCGCCGAGCGAAATGACGCCGACTTCGGTGGTGCCGCCGCCGATGTCCACCACCATCGAGCCACTGGCCTCGCTGACGGGCAAACCTGCGCCTATCGCAGCCGCCATGGGCTCCTCGATAAGGTAGACGTCGCTGGCACCGGCACCCAGCGCCGATTCGCGGATCGCCCGGCGCTCCACCTGGGTCGAACCGCAAGGCACGCAGATGATGATCCGCGGGCTGGGTCGAAAGATGCTGCGCGGGTGCACCATCTTGATGAATTGCTTGAGCATCTGCTCGGTGACGGTGAAGTCGGCAATCACGCCATCCTTCATGGGGCGGATCGCCTCGATGTTGCCCGGCACCTTGCCGAGCATGGCCTTGGCTTCCTTGCCCACCGCCTGGATCGTCTTCTTGCCCTGGGGTCCGCCTTCGTGGCGAATCGCGACCACCGACGGCTCGTCGAGCACAATGCCCTTGCCGCGTACAAAAATCAGCGTGTTGGCTGTTCCCAGGTCAATCGCCAGATCCGTTGAGAAATGCTGACGGAATGCTCCAAACATCGAAATCCTCTCGGGCATGGCAAGCACTTCGGCCTGCCATCGCCAACCTTATTGACCATCGCAAATGGATGGGTTTCGCGCCGGAATCCCCAGTTGCAGGGATGGCGCGCAAAGGCAGGATAATACCGCATCCCCTGGGCGCTACCCCTTGACACAGACCTGCCGGCAAGCAGCCTGCAGGCGGCAATCCCACCATTTCAGCCATGCCCCTTTCACCGTCCGACATCGCGCGCATCGCCAATCTTGCCCGGCTGGAACTCAGCCCTCCCGAGAGCGAGCGCATGCTCACCCAACTCAACGGCTTTTTTGACATCGTGCAGACCATGTGCGCGGTCGACACCACCGACATCGAACCGCTGGCGCACCCATTTGCAACCATCCGTGACATCTCGCTGCGGCTGCGCGAGGACGTCGTCAGCGAGCCGGACCAGCGCTGCGCCAACCAGCGCAGCGCGCCAGCCGTCGAAGACGGCTTGTACCTGGTGCCCCGGGTGATCGAATGAAGCCCCAGACCGCCATGACACTCTCGACCACCGAACTGCACGATCTCAGCCTGACCGGGTTGGCCGCGGGACTGCGCCAGCGCCAGGTCTCCGCCACCGAACTGGCCAGCCACTTCCTGGCACGCGCACAAGCGCATGACCATCTGGGGGCCTATCTGGCCCGCGATGCGTCCGTTACCCTGGCGCAGGCTGCTGCAGCAGATGCGCGCCTGGCCGCTGGCAATCCAGGCCCGCTGGAAGGCCTGCCATTGGCGCACAAGGACATTTTCGTCACCCGAGACTTCCCCACCACCGCCGGCTCGCGCATGCTGGCCGGTTACCGCTCTCCGTTTGATGCCACGGTGGTGCAACGCCTCGCAGACGCTGGCGCCGTGACGCTGGGCAAACTCAATTGCGACGAATTCGCCATGGGCTCGTCGAACGAAAACTCGGCCATCGCGCCTGTCGGGCACAGCCGGCCGGTGCCGGTGCGCAACCCCTGGAACACCGATCACATTCCCGGCGGCTCCTCCGGCGCCAGCGCCGTGGCGGTTGCCGCGCGCCTGCTGCCGGCCAGTACCGGCACCGACACGGGGGGATCGATCCGCCAGCCGGCGTCTTTTTGCGGCATCACCGGCATCAAGCCCACCTACGGGCGTGCCTCGCGTTATGGCATGGTCGCGTTCGCCTCCAGCCTGGACCAGGCCGGTCCGATGGCACGTAGTGCCGAAGACTGCGCGCTGTTGCTCAGCAGCCTGTGCGGCCCCGATCTCGACCGCGACTCCACGTCGCTGGACATTCCGGCCGAAGACTTTGGCAACCAACTGGGCCGGTCGCTGGAGGGCCTGCGCATTGGCGTGCCCCGCGAGTTCCTGGGGGAGGGCGTGGCTGCGGATGTACGCGCGTCCATCGAGGCCGCGCTGTCCGAATACGAGAAACTCGGTGCGCGCCGGGTCGAGATATCGCTGCCGCGCACCGAGCTGTCGATTCCGGTGTACTACATCATCGCGCCGGCCGAGGCCTCGAGCAACCTCAGCCGCTTCGACGGCGTGAAGTTCGGCCACCGCGCGCCCGATTACAAGGACCTGCTCGACATGTACCGCAAAACCAGAGCACAGGGTTTTGGCGACGAGGTCAAGCGCCGGATCATGATCGGCGCCTACGTGCTCTCGCACGGCTACTACGACGCCTATTACCTGCAGGCCCAGAAGATCCGCCGCCTGCTGTCAGACGATTTCCAGCAGGCGTTTCGCACCTGCGACGTGATTGCCGGCCCGGTGGCGCCGACCGTGGCCTGGAAGATCGGCGAGAAGAGCGATGACCCGCTGGCCAATTACCTGGCCGACATCTTCACGTTGCCGGCCTCACTGGCCGGCTTGCCCGGCATCAGCCTGCCTGCCGGATTCGGCGCGCACGGCCTGCCCGTGGGTCTGCAGTTGATCGGCAACTACCTGCAGGAAGCGCGGCTGCTCAACGTGGCCCACCAGTTCCAGCAAGTGACCGATTTCCATACCCGAAAGCCCCAGGGATTCTGAGCATGAGCACCTTGACCGACACGTCCGCCACAGCCGTCACGGCCCCGCCGGTGCTGGTGCGTGGTTACGAAGTGGTGATCGGGTTCGAGACCCATACCCAGCTGTCCACCCGCTCCAAGATCTTCAGCCGCGCCTCGACCGCCTTCGGTGCAGCACCCAACACGCAGGCCTGCGCGGTCGACCTGGCCCTGCCTGGCACGCTGCCGGTGATGAACCGGGGCGCCGTCGAACGCGCCATCGAATTCGGCCTGGCCATCGGCGCGCATATCGCCGAGCGAAGCATCTTCGCGCGCAAGAATTATTTCTACCCGGATCTGCCCAAGGGCTACCAGATCAGCCAGTTCGAGATTCCGGTGGTGCAGGGTGGCCGGGTCGAGTTCTATCTGGAGGGTGCCCAGCGGTCGGTGCGCCTGGTGCGCGCCCACCTGGAAGAAGATGCCGGCAAGTCGCTACACGAGGATTTTGCCGGGCAGTCGGGCATCGATCTCAACCGTGCAGGCACCCCCCTGCTGGAGATCGTGACCGAGCCCGACATGCGCTCCAGCGCCGAGGCCGTGGCCTACGCGAAAGAGCTGCACAAGATCGTCACCTGGATCGGCATCTGCGACGGCAACATGCAGGAGGGCAGCTTCCGCTGCGATGCCAACGTGTCGGTGCGCAGGCCCGGCGGGCCGCTGGGTACGCGGCGCGAGATCAAGAACCTGAACAGCTTCAAGTTCATGCAGCAGGCGATCGACTTCGAGGTGCAATGGCAGATCGACCAGATCGAGGACGGCCACACGATCCAGCAGGCCACGGTGCTGTTCAACCCCGATACCGGCGAGACCCGTGCCATGCGCACCAAGGAAGACGCTGCCGACTACCGCTACTTCCCCGACCCGGACCTGCCGCCACTGGTGATTGCAAGCAGCTGGGTCGCGCAGGTGCGCGCCGGCATGGCCGAACTGCCGCGCGTAATGGCGCAGCGGTTCGTTGCCGACTACGGCCTGCCCGAATACGATGCTGACACCCTGACGCAAAACCAGGCGCTGGCGGCCTATTTCGAGGCCACGGCCCGCGCTTGCGGCCAGCCCAAGCTGGTCAGCAACTGGGTCATGGGCGAAGTCTCGCGCCGGCTCAACGCCAGCGAAATATCCGCGTCGGCGGCACCCCTGGGCGCTGACACACTGGCCCACCTGATCACCCGCATCGCCGACGGCACGATTTCCAACAATGCCGCCAAGCAGGTATTCGATGCCCTGTGGAATGCACCCGGCAAGGACGTCGACAACGTCATTGAGGCACTCGGCCTGCGGCAGATGAACGATTCCGGCGCGCTGGAGCAAATCATCGATGATGTCATCGCTGCCAATGCCAGGTCGGTCGACGAGTTCCGACACGGCAAGGACAAGGCCTTCAATGCGCTGGTCGGCATGGTGATGAAGGCCAGCAAGGGCAAGGCCAACCCGCAGCAGGCGGGCGACTTGCTGCGCAAGAAACTGGCCTGACCCAGTGGCCCGTTCAGGGCGCGAGCACGATCGGCGCCGGGTCGCCTTGCGCCGGCAGCACCTCGCCAATCAGCCCCGCAGCGGCGTAACCGGCCGCCCGCAGTGCGTCCACACAGGCCTGCGCCTGGGGCGCCGGCACACTGGCCAGCAGGCCGCCCGCGGTTTGCGGATCGAACAGCAGCGGATACGCCGCCTGCTGCCCCAGGGCCTGCCCACTGCGCAGCAGGTAGCGTGCGCGCAGGTTGTCCTGCTGCAGTGAGCTGACGATCCCCTGGCGCACGCAATCCAGCGCGCCATCGAGCAGGGGTATTGCGGCCAGGTCGAGGCGCACGTCCACACCGGAGGCGCGCACCATCTCCGCCAGATGCCCGACCAGACCAAAACCGGTCACGTCGGTGCAGGCAGTGGCCTGGTGCTGGCGCAGGATGGCGCCGGCCACACGACTGGATTGCGCCATGCTGTGCAGGGCGGCCTGGATCCAGCGCCCGCGCGCAGCCAGTTGCGCGTGGGCAGCGAACAGCGTGCCGGTACCCAGCGCCTTGGTCAGCACAAGGCGGTCGCCAGGACGCATCCCGCCCTTGCGCATCAGCCCCTGCAAATCGGCGTCCACCAGGCCGTTGACGGCAAAGCCCAGCGCCGTCTCCTGCGCCTCGCCGGTATGGCCGCCCACCAGCGCGCAGCCCGCCGCCTCGAGCACCTCCAAGGCGCCGGCCAGCATCTGGTGCAGTTCCTGGCCCACTTGTGCATCCAGGCCCGGCGGCAAGGTGGCCAGCGCCAGCGCCGTATGGGGTTCGGCGCCCATGGCATGGATATCGCCCAGCGCGTGGTTGGCAGCAATCTGGCCCATCAGGAAAGGATCGTCGTAGAACACGCGGAAGAAGTCCACCGACTGGACCAGGGCCTTGCTCGCGGGCACGCGCACGACGGCCGCATCGTCCGGTGACTGCAGGCCGACCAGCACGTCGTCGTGCGCTTGGGGCCGCAGCTTTGCCAGGGCGCGCGACAGCACCGAGGCCCCGACCTTGGCGCCGCAGCCACCGCAGCGCATGGCCAGCGTGGCGGCGGCCTGACGGGACTCTTCGTCCGACAGCGCAATCTGTGGAGCCGGTGCCATCGCCCCTGGCAATGCGGGAACCATCGGTGGAAACTCGCCGAAGCGTCGCATGAAGCGGCGGTCGATCCAGTCTTTCCAGCGCCAGACCCAGGCACCGGCAAAACCGATCTCGCCGCGCGAGGCCACCGCATACCGGTCACCGGTGCTGATCAGGGCCAGCCAGCGGCTTTGGGCACGGTACGGCCGCAGCGGCCGGGACTCCAGGGCCCGGCGCAGGTTGTCGGCCAGTGGCGGGCCCATGCGGACCGCAAACACGCCAGCCTTCTCCAGTGGGCGGTGCTGCAGGCTGGCCACGTCGCCGGCTGCAAAAACGACCGGGTCGGTGACCGATTGCAGGTCGCCATTGACCACCACGAAACCGGACGCGTCCAGCGCCAGGCCGGTGTCGCGCAGCCAGGTGGCACCACCGGCCTGCGTGACCCAGACGGTCTCGTCGACCGCGAACGCCTCGCCGGACTGCGTGCGCACGGCGCGCGCGCTCACCTCCGAGACGCGGGCAGCCCGGTGCACCTGCACGCCACGCGCCTGCAGGACGGCATCGAAACGCGCGCGCACGCCGACGCTGTGGGTGGCCAGCAGATGGTCGTCGCTGGTGAACAGACGGAACACCAATGCAGAGGGGTCCCGCCCCAGGGACTGCAACTCGCGCGAGAGGCGGTAGTGCATCGCCAGCAGCAGTTCGACGCCGCCGGCCCCCCCGCCCACGACTGCGATCGTCATCGGGCCGACATGCGAGCGCACCCGCTGCAGCAACGCCAGCCAGCGCCGGTTGAAGCCGGTGATCGGCTTGACCGGCACCGCATGCTCGGCGGCACCGGGCACCGCGTTCACCTGCGGTGTCGAGCCAGTGTTGATCGAGAGCAGGTCATACCGAATGGCCGGTCGGCCGCGCAGGCAAACCTCACGCGCCGCCCGGTCGATACCGGTCACCTCGGCACACAGAAAACGCGCACGCGCGAAACCCGCCAGACGCCCCAGATCGATGTGCACCTCGTCGTAGGTGTAGTGGCCTGCCACATAACCGGGCAACATGCCGGAATACGGCGTGTGCGCATCGGTGCATACGAGGGTCAGGCGTACACCGGGCAACGGCCGCATGCCGAAGCTGCGCAGCACGCCCACGTGGCTGTGTCCGCCGCCCACCAGGACGATGTCACGCAGAATGGTCGGCGCGAGTGGCTGCATTCAGATGGGGCGAGCGCAGCGCTGAGGCGAAGGAAGGCCGGGTGTCAGGGCGCCCTGCGCACGCTGGGTGACGGGACCTGCGTGCCGGCTTGTATCCCCCACAGGGGCTTGAGACGCTCGAGCTCTTCATCGAATCGCGCGCTGACCCGCCGGAGCTCTTGCTCCTGATCCCCGATGAACCGCCTCTGGGCCAGCACGCCGCTGTCAATTTCCTCGATCTGGTGCCGCAGGGACGCGGGTGCCTTGCCGGGGTCCCGCTTGTAGAACTCCATCTCCTGGCCGAGCTTGCGGTGGTCGATCAGCAACGCGTCGATTCGCTTCTGGGCGGCCTGTGCAACAGCGGACACCTGCGCGAATGCCGAGGCCCGTTCGCGATCATGGACCTCGCGGGTCGGGTAACGGACCAGCAGGGCGCGTTCCCGGCGCTTCTCCTCGTTTTGCACCGCCCTCGCCTCGGTCTGCTGCTTTTCACGGGCCTCGATTTCGGCGCGCTCCTTCTCGGTCAGGGTGGGCCCGACGCGGGTTCGCACAGTACCACTGGGATTGAGGACTTTCTGCTCCCGGTCCAGGCATTCGGGGATGGGGCGATCGGAGGTCAGCTTGCGTCCCTTGCCGTCGACACAACTGTAGATGCCACTGGTCGGCGCCTGGCCCTGCGCTTGCCCCAGCGCCGGCCACTGTGCCAAACCGTACAGAAACAGCAACGCCAGCATGCTCTGCGGCATGGATGTTGTGGTGCGGGTTGGCGCGGCGCGCATGGGCAATCGAAGTTTCCGGTGATCAGGACGGATCGTCTTGCACCCCATACCGCTCGCGGTAGGCCAGCACGCGCTGGTGGTCGGCGGCAAGAGCCGTGTTGCCATCCTGCGCCAGATACTGCAACAGATCGGAAAGTTTCGCAATGCTGCAAACCTGCAACCCCAACTGACGGCGCGCATACTGCACAGCGCTGTGGGCGCTGTCAGCGCCGTTCTCGGTGGCCTTCTCCTGCCGGTCCAGTGCAATCACCACCGCATGGGGCAGGGCGCCCGCGGCCCGGATCACGGCGATGGATTCGCGCACGGCGGTACCGGCCGACATCACGTCATCGACGATCAGCACCCGGCCCCGCAGCGGGGCCCCAACCAGGGTGCCGCCTTCACCGTGGTCCTTGGCTTCCTTGCGGTTGTAGGCAAAGGGCACGTTGCGCCCCAACCGCGCGAGCTCGACCGACAGCGCCGCACCCAGGGGAATCCCCTTGTAGGCCGGGCCGAAAACCAGGTCGAATTCCAAGCCGCTGTCCAGCAGCCGACGGGCATAGAATTGTGCGAGGCGCCCGAGTTTGGCACCGTCGTCGAACAGGCCAGCATTGAAGAAATACGGGCTCAGGCGACCGGCCTTGGTCGTGAACGTACCGAAGCGCAATACCCCGCAATCGACTGCAAACTGGACAAATTCCTGCGCCAGCGGGTCGTTCTGCGGCGGCACGCCCGCCGCAGAACGACCTGCCAAACCCCCCACCGCATCCGACATGGAGACTCCCTTGTTCAAACTGACCAGCCTCAACCTCAACGGCATCCGCTCCGCCAGCACCAAGGGGCTGGCGGCCTGGATTGCGTCGACCGAGCCGGATTGTATTTGCGTGCAGGAGGTCAAGGCCCAGGCCGCAGACGTGGCGGGCAAGTTCGAATCCATGGGGGGCTTGAGGGGGTATTTCCACTTTGCCGAAAAGAAGGGGTACTCGGGGGTGGCGATCTATTCGCGCTTCGAGCCCAGCGAGGTCATCGTCGGTTTCGATTCGCATGAGTTCGACCCCGAAGGGCGTTATGTGGAATTGCGCTTCGACACCCCGGCGCGCAGGCTATCGATCATCAGCGCCTATTTCCCCAGCGGGTCCTCGGGTGAGGAACGTCAGCTGGCCAAATTCCGCTTCCTCGACCAGTTCTACCCGCACCTGGTGTTACTCAAGAACCGGCGCGACTTCATCCTGTGCGGCGACGTCAACATCGCGCACAAGGAGATCGACCTGAAGAACTGGAGGAGCAACCAGAAGAACTCGGGCTTCCTGCCCGAAGAACGCGCCTGGATGACCAAACTGCTCGACCAGGCCGGCATGGTGGATGTGTACCGCCAGTTGCACCCCGCCGCCACCGATGCGGCCTACACCTGGTGGAGCAACCGAGGGCAGGCCTATGCGAAGAACGTGGGTTGGCGGCTGGACTACCACCTGGCGACCGATGGCCTCGCGTCCCTGGCCCGGACCGCTTCGATCTACAAGGCAGAAAAGTTCTCCGACCATGCGCCGTTGACGATCGGGTACGACTTCAATTGGTGAAACTGGTGCCGGCGCACTTTGTGAGAATTTACGGCGCTGATCGTCCGCCCGGTGACTGCTCCCGCCGGCATCGAATTGACTCTTCCGACCCATTGCAGCCGGCCGCAGTTGTCGGGCCGGCCGGCCGCTGCGCCTTCAAAGCTGACCATGGCCGACATTCACTCGCGGCCAGCCCGGCCTTGCGTTTGGGCTGCGCTGCCTTCCACGGCACTGGCATGGTTTTGGTCTTGGACAGCAGCGCCAGCACTTCAGGGTGAACATAAGACTTGCGGCACACCGCCACGGTGTTACCCAGCAGTTGTGCCACTTCTGCAATCGGCTGGTTGGCGACAGTTGCCGTGATCGCTTGCTGCGCTGCTTCTCCCAGATGCGTGAACAACGCCAGTGCCGTGGCGCTTGCGTGCCAAGTGCGAGTTGCGAGCAGCCCGCCATTCGGGGGGGTACAAATATTTTTTCGACCCCGCGCATCGCGTCCGGTAGCTTGCAAATGCCCTGGGGGCGAAGGGAAAATCCAGACGTCGCGGTAGGCCAGGGGAATGCCAGCTCGGCCAAGCGTTCAGGTTCAGCCAAGCGAGATGCGGCTTGCCCGTTGTCGTTGCGGTACGAGAAACTCTTGCCGTGCGGGCGGCGGCGAATACCGGGGGTATCGTCACTGCTGAGGTGTAGTCCGGCCGGCATCGTGGTCATCGCGTTTAGGTTAGTGAACCTTGCAAGAGCCGAACCTACAAACACGCGTGACCCGCTAGAAGCGGCTGGCGGCAGCACCCTACAGCGCTTCTGGCACTTTGCTACTCGAGCAGAGGCCGTTTGCCGAGATACCATTGATTTTGTGCTCGCGTCTCCGTCAGATCAAGCAATTGCGCTCGGTACCCATTCGCCGACCAAGAAGAAGGACATCAGATGACTACCGCCAAGCCCGGCCTGTATGCCAACATCCGCGCGAAAAAAGAGCGCATCGCCGACGGCAGCAAAGAGCATATGCGCAAGCCCTCAGAGCCGGGTGCACCCAGCACCGAGGACTTTGAGAAGTCCAAGAAGACCGCAAAATCCAAGAAAGCCACGAAGTAGTGTTCACGCCCGGTTGCGCATACAAGCGGAATGAGATTCATGCACAACTCGGCGGCAGCGTCGTGTCGTGCCTGCCCACCCGCAACGGCGCCATCGTAGCGGCTTGTCCAAGCAAAGCGTTCAACCCTCGGGCGCCCGAAGTCGTACTTTGAGCCCCAGGGGCACGCACAAGTCCTGTCGGTGGACAGTTCGTGCATCAGCAATCCGCGATTCCTGTGTTTTGAAGAGCGCAGCAAGTCGGTGGCAGTACCAAGGCCGATTTGCGGTTGCTCAATTGTTTGGCTCAGGCGCGCAGTTTGAAAGCTACATCGGTGCCTCTGGTCAGTCAGTGGCCAGCGTTTCCGATGTTGTCTTGCTCAAGCGGGCCGAGTCGGTCGCAACAACGCCGGCCGCACCACTCCACGGGAGCGCGGCTCAGACTGGTCCTGCGCCGAAACGCATCCCGTTATCACCGTGCGTGCGCCGGAGACACCCTGGCCAATTCGACGCTCACCAAGCAAGGTCTCGCCCAGCGCCCAAAGATCTGCCGGCTGACTGCAAGAGACGGCGATTGCGGTGTCCCGCGAGCCGCGCGACCCCAGGTGATCTTGATGGGCATCGACCTGCCATCAACTCGGAGCGCCTGCACGCCGTGTTGCGGCTCTCGAATCGCTGTTGCGTTTCAGTCAACGTGCCGCTTCACCCATGCGACGTACTTGTCTATCCAGTTCTGCAGGAACACTTTGCTGTCCTGGCCCAGCTCGCCACCAGCATCGAAGAGACCGTCCTTGGCCTGAATGAAGGCCTCCGGTTGCCCCAGCACGGGGACATCGAGATAGGCCAGGACATTGCGCAGGTGCTGTTGTGCCATGGCGGTGCCGATAGCGCCCACGGACACGCCGATCACCCCGGCCGGTTTACCCGCCCACGCGTTTTTCCCGTAGGGGCGCGATGCATGATCGATCGCGTTCTTCAGCACGCCGGGAATCGATCGGTTGTACTCCGCGGTGACGAAGAGCAGGCCCTGCGCGGCAGCGATTTCGGTCTTCAGACGTTTGACGGGCGCTGCCTGGTCTGCGTCGTCGTCCTGGTTGTACAGAGGCAGATCGCCAATGGCGAGTTGCTTGAACGCGAAGTCGGCCGGTGCCAGCGTGACGATGGCATTCGCCAGCATACGATTGAAAGACTCGCGGCGCAGGCTGCCGACGATCACGGCGATGTGTTTGGTCTTCATGGTGGGTCATACTCCAGGCTACTTTGCGATGGGACTGTGGCCAGTGAAAAATCGGCCACGCCAACCTCGATGGCGTCGTCGACCTGTTGCAATCAAACCAAGGTGAGTCATGCCCGCACTTGTGCGGGCATTCCGGTCCTCGAAAACGTCTGCTGGCAGCTCCCACGCAGCGGGTAAGTTCCTGAAAGCGGCGGGGCGAAAGAACTCTCAAGCCCATGATCGCGAGCTGGCCGGGACCGAGTCTGTGCGCTGGCCAACATAGTGATGGCGCGGCAGGGCCCGCCGCTGGACCACTTGATCCGGCCAATTTGACGGTCGACTGTGTACGACAACGCACGGACGTGGGCACGCGGCGCGCGCATCGTTGCGCCCCTACCGAATCACGATTGCGTTGCAGCACGCCGCCCGTCACCGCTAAACCAGGACACTCCATGACCTACCAAAGCATCAACCCCAAGTCCGGCAAGCTACTCAAAACCTTCGAGCACCTGAGCGAGGCTCAACTCGAAACCAAGCTCGCCGCTGCGGACGCGTGCTTTCAGACCTGGAAGCACAAAACTTACGCCGACCGCGCGGTCATCGTCAACAAAGCGGCCGCACTGATGCACGCCCACGTCGACGACTTCGCCAAGCTCGCGACGCTGGATATGGGCAAGCGAATCGATGAGGCGCGCGGCGAGGTGAAGTTCAGCGCTGACATCCTGGCCTATTACGCGCAGCACGCCGAGTCTTTCCTGGCGCCGACAAAGCTGCACCCCAAGGCAGGCGAGGCGCACACGGAAAGTTCACCGCTGGGCGTGCTGTTCTGCGTCGAGCCCTGGAACTTCCCGTACTACCAGCTAGCTCGCGTTGCCGGCCCGCAGTTGATGGCCGGCAACGTGCTCGTGGTCAAGCACGCTGCTTGCGTGCCGCAGTGCGCCGTCGCGTTCGAGAAGTTGCTGCTCGATGCCGGTGCACCCGTTGGCGCCTACTCCAACTTGTTCGTTTCCTACGACCAATCTGACCGCGTGATCGACGACCCGCGCATCCGGGGCGTGGCGCTGACCGGGAGCATGGCGGCCGGGCGCAAGGTCGCGGCCCGCGCCGGCCAGAACTTGAAGAAGTCCACCATGGAGCTCGGCGGCACCGACGCTTTCATCGTGCTTGACGACGCCGACTTGGACAAGACGATCCCGTGGGCGGTGTGGGGGCGCATGTACAACGCCGGCCAGACCTGCTGCGCGGCCAAGCGTTTCATCGTGGTGGATTCGATTGCCGACGCGTTTCTGGGCAAATTCCGGACCGCGCTGGAAGCCTTGAAGCCCGGCGACCCGATGCTTGAATCCACCACTCAGGGCCCGCTGTCCACCGAAGCCGCGCTGGTGCAACTGCTGGCCCAGGTGGATGCCGCCGTGAAGGGCGGCGCCAAGCTGCTGATGGGTGGCAAGCGCATCGACCGGCCGGGCTGGTTCATGCAGACGACGATCCTCACCGGCATCAAGCCCGGCAACCCGGCATTCCGCGAGGAGTTTTTTGGACCGGTGGTTTCGTTCTTCCGCGTCAAGGACGAGGCGGCCGCCATTGCCTTGGCCAACGATTCAGACTTGGGCCTGGGCGGCTCGGTATGGACGAAGGACGAGGCCCGAGGCCAGCGGGTCGCGAGCCAGATCGATACCGGGATGATGTTCATCAACAACATCGATTGGTCCGACGCCGACCTGCCTTTCGGCGGAATCAAGGGCTCGGGTTATGGACGCGAGCTGGGCCACATGGGCATCCAGGAGTTTGTCAACAAGAAGCTGGTGCGCAGCGGGCACTTCGCTGCCCCGGTCTGAGCTTGAGGAACATCTCGTGACCGCCTCTGGCCAGCAACTCCCCCGTCACGACACTACCGGCCCGGGTTGATCACAGGTTGCTCCAAAGCCGAAGCAAGTCTGGGCTTGCTGGTTTGGCTCGCGATCAGCTTTGTGGCCTCTGGCATCGGCGCCATGGCTTCGATACGCGCTGCTCCTTTCTACGGGCAATTGGTTCAGCCCAGTTGGGCTCCGCCGTCCTCGGTCTT
>Ga0209181_10000223_pt1 | contig 105083 bp, 106 predicted proteins | sample MAT05_FD_187208 | JGI IMG/M metagenome (GOLD analysis project Ga0209181, IMG submission 187208) | Freshwater microbial communities from Lake Fryxell liftoff mats and glacier meltwater in Antarctica - MAT-05 (SPAdes) (version 2) | ecosystem: Environmental > Aquatic > Freshwater > Ice > Liftoff...
ACATACTGCCTTTCCCACTACAAAAAAACCCTCCTGATGGAGGGTTTTGTAAGTGATATATTTTTATTATTTTATAAAGTAACTACAAACAAAACTGCCTCAGGGAGGAGGGATTAGATGTAAAGTACCAGTAGTATTGTATAAAAAAATGCATATTGTTTTGATGCCAAATTATACCGGAGAAAAAAATTTGTCAAACCTTTAATCCACTACTACTTTGGTATTAATATCGTTCAAACTTGTACCAATAAAGTGCGCTCGTACTATTTATTTTTTGGATTTAAACTCTAAGATGATAATACAAATCATTTTGCTCGGAAGATAACATATTTTTTTGTCGTGTAGATAGTTGGCCGGAGTGTTAATTATTCGCTCCTTTATGACCTCAGGTTTTCTCAGTTTAATTCTTTTTTGAGCTGTAGTTGATAAATAGTGCACACATTTAAGCAGCCAACATCTACTTCCTGTAAATTAAATTTACTTTCAAGATTTTTTCTTGCTTCGTTCATTCCAGTGTCGTTTCCAATTCCATAACTTGCGAAGTAAACGGGAACGTTTTGCATCAAAAAGTCTGTGTAGACTTGATCTAAATGCTTGAAGTCATAGTTTCCCCAAACCTTTTTTTGATCTGTTCTGGCCTCTTGTTGCAAACTCAAAGGTAATAAAATCATTTTCTCCGTCTTAAAAAAATCAACATAGTATGGTGAAAGTGGAGAGATTACCACAGGTATTTGGTTCTTCACTTGCCGTACTTTCAAATACACATTTAAGCGCTGGATTGAGATATATGGCCAAGGAGTTTCTGCATGACGAAGGTTAAGCATAATCGCCGACTTAAGAGGAAGAATATTTTGCATCAAAAGTACTACAGCGACAAGAACTAAAAAAGAATATGAAATCCAATGGAACGATTTTTTGTTAAAAAAATCAACTACTGAAGATAAAAAGAAACCTAATCCCAAAAATACAGTTGGAATTGCCGTATAGAAATAACGACCGTCAGTGGTATAAAAACTCATCATAAAACCAAGGACAACGATTTGAGAAAATAAGAGTGAAAATGCTAGAGGACGCCATTTTTTTCTTGCTAATCCAAAAAATAGACCAAGACTAGCCTGGACTGCCCAAATAGGAGAAGTAATCTGTACTAAACTCCATAAAATATATATTTTTCCTCCAAGAAACCAGCTTAAGTAACTTTTGATATTTAACAAAATGAAATCAGTAGAAAAAAAAGATTTTATTTGAGTAGCTTCTTGACTCAATATTGTTTTGGGGTTGTCTAAAAACACCAATTTAAAAAGAGGAAGAATTTGAGTAACTATTCCAGTACCTTTATACTTGTATTCGAATAATTCAAACATCGTACCAAATAATAAAAGCACTACTAGAAAGAATCCAGCATGTTTATACTTATTATTTTTGATATTAAACGCTGAGAAGATCTTTATAAGATATATGAGTGCAAAAGAAAATAGAAGTGGAATGCTGGCGTATTTTGTTGCATAAAAACTAATGCAAACAACTGCCATTAATACTGCTTTTTTCCATGAGTAATTTGAAGAAACTATAAATAATGCAAATAAAAAAAGTGGCAAAATTAAATTTTCCGCCATAGCAAGCGAGGTATACCACGTAATTGGCAAACAGGTTGCGTATGAAAAAAGGACTAAAAACTGTACGCTTTTATGAGAAAAGAATCTCAATATGATTCGATAAAAAAGAATGAAGGATATTATCGCAAGCAATACATTCGTAAAGTAGAAAGCACGGACGTCATTGAAGATAAGAAATGATGGAATGAGTGTAAAGGAATATAAAGGAGGCACGTCTGCAGTTATGATTCTCCCCTCTCTTTCTAACACGTAACCCTTTCCACGAAGAAAACTAAAAGCAGAATTTGTATAGTGAATTGTATCTGGAAATGGATCCATGACCGCAATCAACGTTCTGCTAGAGAATGGATTTCTTGCAAGAAGAAGCAAGAAAAGACCAAAGCAAAAAAAGAATGCAAGATTTTGAATGATAAAAATAAAAGTAGGAATTAAAATTTTGTTCAAGTTTCTTTCAATTTTCTTTAAAGTAAATTTTGATGAGCTCTTGAAATCTCAATCTAAACTCACTTTTATCAAAATACTTTGCCCTGGAAGTCGCTTTTTCTTGCATACTTTGCAGTAACTTTTCATTTTTAATTAAGATGTGCGTGTAATCAATCAATTCCAAAATTGAATTCCATAAGAAGCCACTTTCTTTTGTAACAATTTCTTTTTGACCTCCTGCGTTAATGACCACAGGTACGCAGCCTGATGCCATTGCCTCTACCGTAGTAATACCAAAATGTTCAAAAAGAATTGGTGACTTTTTCTCATCCTCATTTAAACCTGTTGCATGCCAATAAATCTTACTTTGACTAAGGATTATTTTTAGTTCTTTGAACGGAACATCTGTGTGAAAGAAAATAGGGTAATTTTGTGCATAGAATTTGCATTGATCAAAATATTGTTGATGCTTTTCACCATCAGCTACACTTCCTACAAAATGTAATTCCCAATTCCTTGCTTTTTTTTCATCAATTAATTTTCTGAACGCTTTAATCAAATCCAATTGTTTTTTATTATGACCTGTCACGAAAAATCTACCAACATGAGTAATCCAATTTTTCTTTTTGAAACTGGAAAGGAAATTTTCTACGTTTACTGGAGGATACAGAACTAGACTACTTAATCCCCAGTAGCGTCGGATCCATTTCTGGCTAAAATTAGAAATGGTTAGTATCTTTTGATATGAGTTTAGATCTGATAACTTTGTCACTCCAGGACCACCATGAAGTCTCATCTCCCATTTGGGGAAGTACTGTTTAAAAAGATTATAAAGGACAAATCGAAAACTACTGATTGTAAGTTTAACAAGAGCTACATCAACCGCATACGTGCTGTCTGGTAAATGGATAGTGAAGCGTTTATGAGCATTATTTTCAAGTTGAAAAAAATAAGTAACTTTATTGGATTTGTCATATAATCTTCTTCTAACTGGAACTACTGGCTTATCTTCCAAAGTAAAATTGATTGTGTCTATCAAAGAAATAGCCATTGTTCGACAAAAAAGAGTAATGGAGAATTTCTTTACATTCTTATTGAAAATAATACTGGATTTCTTTGACATCCATTTATAGATAGTTCTTTTTTTATATTCATCAAAACGAAATCCTTCAAAGTGTGATGGATAAATAAAAAAATGAGAAAACGACGGTAGAACAATGGCTCTTTTTACATATTCATATGGTGTTAAAAATATTTGACTGGGAAAGAAAATCGATAAAATTCCACATTTACTTCTATTTGGAAAGTAGTCTAAGTAAGAAGTATTTATGAATACATCATAATTTTCTGTATATTCAGATAATTTTTGAGAGGACATCAATGGCAATACTTTTATTTCAATGTCGTTCAGCTTGACGCCCATTTTTTTTTCTGCTTTATTACTATCTACCACGCTATGAGTCAACATAGTTGTTTTAAAACCCAAATCTCTCAGTGTCTCGGCGTATGCAAAAGCTACTTGCTCTCCACCACCTAAGGTAGATAACCAACGATCGTAGATAGCTGCAGTTTTTGTCATTTTTTTTTAGTACAACATTTTCTCTAATTTAATTTTTTCTACAGGCCACATCTTTTGCATCTGGGTACGATTTTTGACGAGAACCGATCCTGATTGCAGTAATGATTTCAATGCTGCAAGCCTACCTATATGCTTTGTTCTCCAAATTTCAGATCGTACTTCATTGTCTCTAAATTGAAATACGACAAATTTTAAGAGAGTCATTACATACCTAAGTAAAAAGAGAATAACTTCCTGAACAACTGTTTTAAAAGGAAAATGAGTGATTACAAGTGCTAAATGATTTCTTTCAACTAAATGTAAAAAGAATGCCGACTCTTCATTACCTGTTGTCGCTCTATGTTTGTGGTAGCCAATTGAAAGAGGTTCGTACTGAATGCTCCATCCAGCTCTCCACGTTCTAATACAGAACTCGACATCTTCATAGTACATGAAGTAATGACCGTCAAGAAAGCCTATGTTTTCGATTACGTCACGTTTGATCAAGCAACTTGCTCCACAAGCAGAGAGAAGCTCTTTTTCACTCAAGAAGTACGGTGACTCTTCCTCATAAAATTCCTTTTGTTCAGTCTCTTTCATGACAACCACACTTCCCCGATCTTTTCCATATCCGTTATGGAGAATAACATTCCCAGCATTCTGAACCAACCAAATGAAAGAGTCTTTTACTTCTTCATACAGAAGCATTAGCTCAATTTGTATAGAGTCGTGTGACTTTAGATCCAAACTACGAATTTTTTTTCCATTTAGAATTAAATGGACAGGAATCGAAATATCCTCCGCAGATTCTAATCCATGAAGAGTAATTTTATAGCTATTTTTATTTAAATCTAAACAAAAAGGCAGCAGTAGTCGCGCGTTCCCCTTTGTTCTTCTTGTAATTATTTCTCCACTCTGTCGATCGTAGAAACCATCTTTGTAGTAAACCATCTCGCTCAACGCTTCCGTCTCACACAGGACTTCTTCAATCAAAAGACCGATTGGGGAATGATCTGTAGTACGAAAAACTTTAGAACGGGGCACTGCCGTAGATTCAATTAATAATTCAATGAAGGGCGTTGCATATCTTAAACGCGAAGCCACGACCCCAATATGGGGATCTTTGGCCTTTTCGACCAACCTTTTTAGCCAATTTCTATCAACAGTTACATCTGAGTTGAGTAAAACGATGTATTTTCCTCGAGCTACTTTATAACCTTCAATATTTCCTCCACTAAATCCTAGATTTTCAGTATTTTGAACAATCTTAACTTGGGGAAAATGTGCTAGTACAAATGGTACTGAGTCATCGCTAGAGTTATTATCAACAAGAATGATCTCCATCTTTTTTTGAGGAAAATCAAGTTGCATTAGAGAAGATAAACAGCTATCTAGTAGCAGATGGCCATTAAAATTAACAATAATGATTGAGACCAATGGTTTGCTGTTCGTATCGTGTATCATATACAACTATGTCACAAAGAAAAATCAGCTTTTCATTCTTATTCAGCTTTTTTCTAGCTGTTTTTAGTTTTTTGACTCTGATTTCATCAGGTTCACTCGACTCTGAGGATGGATGGCTTTATGCTAGTGTAGCACGCAATATTTACTATCACCATCAAGTTTCTGCTGCGCCCGATGAATATCCGGACCTCAATGTCCACATGAACTCAGAAAAAGGATCTGATGGCGTTTGGAGAGCACCTGGCAGTTTGGGATACTCTCTTTCCCTAGTCCCCGCTGTCTTTTTGTCAGATTTAGTGCACCAAGCCTACAGAGTCTCGCCATCTCAGCACTTTCCTTTAGAACACGACTGGTCATTTCATTTATTTGCTAGTTTCACCAACGCATTTTACGGAGCAATACTTGCTGTAGTTTTACTCCTATATGCACAAGAATTACATTTTTCTGTCAAGGAGTCTGTACTCATCTCATTACTTACTTTGGGCACGACTAGCTTGCTCCCACTCGCTAAATTTAGTTTTGCTCACATGATGTTTATCACTTTTCTCATCACCACATTTTATTTTATTAAACGTTTTGGTAGAACTCAAAAAATCTACTACCTTTTTGCATCTGCTGTAACATTTCTCTTCCTTGCAATTTCTTATAACGAAACATTTACATTAACAGTTTTCCCATTGGGCATATATTTACTTATTCATTTGACTCCAAAGCAAAGAAGAATCGCCCTACTTCTTGCTGGGGTAGGATTTTTTTGCTTACTTGGCATGATGACAGCTATAAAAAGCTCATTCCTCGATCTTATCTTGAGAACCATTAAAATATCACCAAAAATCCTTTTTGAAGGGGTTTGGGGGTACTTGTTCAGTCCGGGGAAAAGTATTTTCTTATATTCACCTCCGCTCCTAATCGTTCCATTTTTTTGGCACAAGATGAAAAGATCAATCAAGCCAGAACTTATTGCAGCGAGCATACTTACTTTTTGTTATCTTTACGTCCTAGGTTCCGCTTCTATTAGTAAGCTAGGAATACTTCAACCAATCTGGCATGGAGGCATGAACTGGGGGGTCAGATATATTTCTCCATTAATCCCTCTTTGGATGTTTGTTGTTTTTGATATTTTTCGCTCGTTGAGGCCACTCCAAAAGAAGTTGATTGTTGTACCACTTTTCCTCCTTGGAGCTTGGATACAATTAGTCGGCGTAAGCACATCGTACTTACTACAATATATTGATTTACCGTATAACTTCTTTATAGGTAAAACAGAAGTTCTTGTGTATGAATATGCAAGCTTTATTCCACGGTACACACCTCTTTATACTCTATCAAAAGAATTTATTAAGTTAACTCTAGATGTCCCAAAAACACTCATAACCGGTAAATATCATGTTGAATTTTTTGATGGTTTTGACCCTCCATACAAGTCTGGTGCGGGCGTGCTTCGTGGATTTAGAAAAGAAGGACATATTTCTTTTACCCAACCTTCTAAGGATCCAATAAAAATTTCGTTTGCTCTTTTAAATTTACCAGATATCATCAAAAATCAACAACCTGCCAAAATCGTATTACTTCTAAATGGACAATTCTTAAAAGAAGTGATTTTGCTCCCACAAAAAGACCAAGAATTGCAGCTTATTATTCCCACAGAGCAACTTTTACTCAAAAATACAATTGTTTTTCAGGTTACCTATAATCAAAAATTAGTTTCTCCTCAAGTCATTTATATCAAAAAAATGATGGTTGACGACACAGTGGTTAATCTGAGTTCTCTTGACTATCCAGATATGTCAAATCTAGGAACTGCAACCACAATGAGGTCTTACGAATATTCTGGTAAAGTAATTACCGATCAATGGGCATTTTGGCAAATGAGAGCAAGGGTTAATGAGCGAACACTTGACTATTGGTGGGTAAAAAACCTGTACTACTGGGATCGACCGGTTTTCTTCATTTGGTCATTTGTCGCACTAAACGTAAGCGCATTTGTGTTGAGTACTTTCTTTACTATCAAGATACTCTTTAGCAAAATGGATTAATAGAGAATGCTGTATACTAAGTCTGAATGTTAAAAGATTTTCTACTTCCATTTACTTCGTATAAGTACTTGCTTTACCAGCTGACTTTGCGCGAGATAAAGGCACGTTACAAACAATCATTTGTAGGATATGCATGGGTTCTTTTAAATCCTTTCGCCCAACTACTGGTATACTCTTTTGTTTTCTCAATTGTGTTTCACTTTCCAACAAATAATGTTCCCTACATTGTATTTTTGTATGCTGCCCTACTCCCGTGGACTTTGTTTCAATCATCAATTACATCTGCAACTCAATCTCTTGTTGATAATTCAACTTTGTTAAAAAAAGTTTCGTTTCCTAGAGAAGTTATCCCTTATGCCTCTGTATTATCAAAAATTGTGGATTTTGGTTTTTCAGCGTTTCTTTTTACCGGTCTAGCAATAGTGTTACGTGTTCCAATCGCACCAACCGTTTTTTACATCATACCTATTTTTTTCATTCAACTCTTCTTAACAACCGGGATTGCGCTCGTTTTCTCTGCGTTCAATTTGTTCTATCGTGACATACAGTACTTAACAAACTTATTATTAATGCTTTGGATGTATATGACTCCAATTGTGTACCCCCTTTCACTCGTTCCAAACAAATATGTTTGGCTCTATAAGTTAAACCCCACAGTTGGAATTATTGAGGGGTATAGAAGTGCCTTATTTGGCTATCCATTTGAGTGGACAATCATTGGCTGGTCAGCGATACTTTCCGCAGTAGTATTTTTAATGGGGTACTATTTATTCAAGAGAAGTGAAAAATATTTTGCGGATATCGTATGAAACCAATTATCGAATTTATCCATGCAACAAAGCAGTACATACTTCAAGAAGATAGAACTTTTAAAGAGCTCATTCCCAGCATTGTATTTCGTAGACCACTCTCACGTAAGTATAAGGCTCTAAATGACCTCAACTTTTCAATTTATGAAGGTGAAACTGTGGGAATCGTGGGAAAGAACGGTGCGGGAAAGTCTACAATCTTAAAATTAATAGCTGGTGTAACATACCCCTCGCAAGGAAAAGTGAGTATTAAAGGACGCGTCGCCCCCATTATTGAGTTAGGAGCAGGATTCCATCATGAACTCTCTGGCTACGAAAATATTTTCTTAAATGCCGCCATATTGGGAATGCATAAATTAGAGATTGAACAAAAGGTAGAGAGCATCATTGCATTTAGTGAACTCGAAAATTTCATTCATGTTCCAATTAAAAAATATTCAACAGGAATGCAAATGAGGCTAGCATTTGCTGTAGCGATTCATATTGATGCACCAATCTTATTAATTGATGAAGTCCTAGCAGTGGGAGATGAAGACTTTCAAAAAAAATGTTTACAGTATTTATCAGAACTTAAGAAGACACACAAAAAAACAATTGTTTTTGTGAGTCATGCGCGCGAAGCAGTGGAAGAGTTTTGTGATCGGGCATTACTGATCGAAGAAGGTCGTTTAGTTATGGACGGTAGTCCAAAAAAAGTTTTTGCAAAGTATGATTAATTTTGCGTTGGGTCTGCAACAAATCCTTTAAAGATTCTACTCATAAGGAGCTTTCTAGTTTTAGTATCTAGAACATCTTGAGTAAAACCAAATATTAAGAAAGGAATTGTGTAGAGCAACCCAACAATAGATATCTGAATAAGTCCATTTGGATTCACTCCAAGAGCTTTAACAAAGATAAAAATAACTCCAACAAGCAGAAGTAATTTTACGTAAAACATATACGAGTAAGTAATTTGAAAAAAACGTTCAATCATTTTAGTAAAAATAACGACTGATATCATGTAAACCAATGAATTGGCAATCACAGCCCCAATCACTCCAAATCTGGGAATTAATAAAAAGCACAAGATGATATTCAAAATAGCCACCAAAAAAGATAGCTTTAGTCTTTCATTTGTTTTTCCCATACCACTTAAAATGATGACTAAAAAATTTGACAATGGCGACCAGATAAACCCAAGTGAAAAGATAATCAATGAGGTTTCAGCCAGCCCGCTCCACTTAGCTCCAAATAGAGTAGTAATAATCTGACCGGGGAATAAACTCAAAAATAATGCAAAGTAGATTCCAATAAATGGAACGAGTTTTAATAAACTTTGGACTAAATACACAATTTTTGATTCCTCTCCTTCCATTAAGTGTGAAATAAGTGGCAAAATGAGAGCGTTAATAGGAGTTAAGAAAAGACCAGAAAGAGTCGCTAAAGGTAACACAACATTATAAACACCAACATCCTTTAATCCATGAAAGTAAGTAAGAAACAACGTATCAGTTGAACTAATAAATGTGAAAAGAGACGTAGTAAGAAGTGTTGGAAATCCATAACTGATCATTCGCTTTAAGAGTGAAGGATCATTGTGAAACTTTTGAAGTACAAAAGAATACCGTCTTGCTAGAAGCAAATAGTAAACTACCACCATCAAGATAGTGCCTGCAACCCAAGTTGCTGCAAAGTAGAGTACATTGCCGAAATCAAAAAACCAAAAAAAAGTTGAAAAAACAAGAATAAAAAATAATCTAAAGAAATGCATTGATGCGTAATACTTTTCGTTTTGAAAACCAACAAAAAGTGCGTTCAGAGCAGTGAAAATACTATTTGCAATAAGATAAATTGAAAAAATATAAATTAAATTCACTGCTGAAGGAGATTTAAAATATTTTACAGCAAGCCAATCGGCGCTAAAATAAAGAAATAGAGCAGCAACCAACGTCACTAAGAGCTCTGCTATTTGAGTATAGTGAAAAATTGTAGCAACACTGCTAAAATCTTGTTTTTTTAAGAATTTGGGAATGAAATAAGAACAACTAATCCCTAAACCAAAATCTAAGTAGGTAGACAGCAGTGCAAAAAATGCTAATGCAGCGTAAAACAGCCCAAACATCTCAATAGATAAACTGTTTGAGTATAAGACTCGAATTAAGTATCCTATTGGAGAACCGAGAAAAGTAAATAATAAAACTACTCCGCTCCCTTTGACGACCCTCTCAGTAAGTGATTGTGGTGAATTTTTCATATCTGAATTTAAAGGCATTATGAGGCTCAGATTACTTAGATGCCACTACAAATAAAGTATAACCAAAGTCAAAATTTAACTTGAACTCAATCTTGGTTAAAGGAGCCCAAAAGCTTCTTACTCTTCTACCCGCAGGCCCTAACTCACCGTGAGTCTTATAGATGACTTTATCAAAAGCGTCAAAAAAGAATACAAGAACGTTTGAAAAGATGGGTGTAAGAAATAAACCACGTTCGTACTGCTGATCAATAGTCAATCCACTTTCAATCAACCTTTGAATTAACTTTCCTCTATTTACGACATTGTGTGGCAAGAATAAACGATAGATATTAAACCATTTGTATATTACATGGTCGGTTGTACAACTTACCAGCAACTTACCGCCTGGTTTTAAAACACGAAAGGCTTCCTTTAAAACATAGGCTAAATCGGCTTGTGGAAGATACTGAACGACTCCAATTAAAAAAATGAAGTCAACCTTGTCGTTATTACCAAAACGAGGAAGTTTTTTTCTATTAATCATCTCAAAGGAAATTTTTGAACTTACCTCCCATTTTTTTTTGGCAGCTTGCAAAGAGTCTTTATTAACTTCATATCCATCATAGTGATGTATTTTCTCTAAAGGAAGATAGTGCAAAAGCACACCCTCACCGCAACCGTAATCAATGATTCTTAGCTTGCGATTTTTGATACTAAATGTATTTTTTGCCAACAGTTCATGAGTCGGTGAATAAAACATTAATTGAGACATTTTTGAAAAGATGCTGACCTCTCTTTTTGAATGGAAACAGCCAAAAAATTTCCTGTATTTTCTAGTATATATAAGTGAGGAACTCTAATGAGTAAGCCCTCGACAGTAAATGTGTAATAAATAAATTGACTAGCATCTAATTGAATCTGTATCTGCTCTACTTTATCTTTAATTCCGATAACTGAAGGATTTACTTCAAATAAAATCATTTCGATTTTTTTTGAATTCAAAGAGTTTTTTGCGCCTTTAAGAACCTCTAACTCAAATCCCTCTACATCAATTTTAAGTAATGTAATTTTTTTTAGCTGATACTCCTTGTATAGAAAATCTATTGTGGTTGTAGCAACTTTAATACTAATCCCAGCAATTTTTTTCAAACTAATATGATTTATTTCAGATTCACTTTCCAATGAAAAAAAGGATGTACCGATTCTGTCACTTATTGCTTTTTGTACTGGAACAATCGTACCTTCAAAATTATTTAGTCTTACATTGGCAACGAGTTCATTATATATTTCCGGAGTAGGTTCACACGCAATCACTATGCCCGTTTTTACTTTTTTTGCAGCAAGTAGACTCGAATCACCGATATGAGCTCCAACATCAACGTATGTATCTCCTTCATTTAAGATCGATGAGATAAACTTTAACTCTGCGTACTCCGGCCATTTCGCATAAACAATAAAACTACCATACGAATTACTTGGATTGCAGATAATTTTTACATTTGGTGCGATTTCAACTATGGCAGGCATATGAAAAAAAAGCTGATTTATTTTCCACCAACCACTGATTGCAATAGTTTTCCAAAACCTGTTCTTATTGTATGGATGTCTAAGGATAGTAAGAAAAGATTTTAAAAAAGACATATTATTTTTGTAGTTTTATGATTTGATCCTCAACTAGTAATGCATCCAAGAAAAATTTAGTTGACCAATTCAAGTAAGCTAGTCTACAATATCCAGAATTGTGTAGTATGTCTCCAAAAATTGGAAGACTGCCTTTAATTCCCCCACGAATGTCCAAATGAACGGTGCTCCCAGTAGGTTGAGTGGACTTTAAAAAAAGTAACATTTTCTGAGCAGCTTCCAAAAAAGTTACTTTGTGAGTCACTTTATACAACTCTAGCCAGATCAATGCCATTTGAGCATCTCCAGTTAAACAAGTATACTCATCTCTAGATTTCCAATCCTGGTCGAAAGTTCCGGGAAGCAAGTCGTGACAAAGATAATAATTAGCAAGTGGAAGTGCTCCCTTTGCAGCAATGTCCAGGTACTTCTGATTTTTTAAAATCAATCCGGACCATAGAAAACCTTCAATCGCATAGGCAATAGTATGTGTGTATGGGACTTTTGGATTAGGCAATGGTAAATGATTTTGCGTGAACCAACCATTTTTTTGTTGCTGTTTTTCGGCCCAACTCAAATTCTTTTTTGCTGCATTTAAATATTTCTTTTTACCTGAGATTTGCCAAACTTTGAGAATACCCCAAGCTACTCTCGTATGATATGTGTGCTTCATCATGCCGTAGGTATATTTCAACCAACTTCCGTCACTTTCTTGAATCGAGAGTAAAAAGTCAGCTGCACGAGTTGCTGAATGAAGGTACTTTCTATTTTTTGTTAGTGTGTAAACATCTGTTAACCCCAACAGATCTTGGCCTGTGTTGAAAACAGTGGGGACAGATTTTGCTCCACGGCTAGGAACAGCCGTTCTGTATCCTCCCAGCTCATGCTGCATTAAAATTAAAAAATCTGCCATTTTAATGGCTCTTTTTTTTAATTCTGGCTGATTCATTTTTTTACTCACATCAAGAAAGGTATTAATAATATAGCCGGTTGTTTCAATATAAGATGGTTGCCATCCATTTACTAGAGAAAACCAAGCAGAAACTCCATTGTCATCACTAATATTTTGCGCACGGCATAACCAATCGATTCCCGCTTTAATATGAACTTCATTTGAATAAACAGGATACTTGCATTTCAAGAGGTCGCGAAAACACTCGAATCCGAGAAGGGTGAGTGAGAAAACTTTCATTTTATCCTTTTCGGTGAATAAAGAAATATAAAGTTCCAACCAGTTTGGTTAATTAAAGTATACTCAGCGTGAATAAGATTTAGAATCATGTTGTATGTTTTCTTAACTGGCATAGGTTGATCAAATTCTACCGCAATTATGCTAGGTCTCAGAGAAGTGCTCAAAAGTTGATAAAGAACCATATATTCTGCTCCTTCAATATCAATTTTTAATAAATCTAACTTTTTATGCCCATAGTACTTCATAATTGCATCTAAACTTTTGCAATCTGCAATAAAGTAATCCTTCGTTTTATGTAAATTTACGATTGAATGTGAAACAAAAGATTGAGTTTTTGGTGCAAAGAACTTCTGTTTACTATTTTTTGACCACAAACCCCAAGGTTTAAAATGAATTTTACTAGAAAGTTTTTGTTTACGCATAAATTCTATGGAACGTGGAGTAGGATCAAAGAAGAAAAAAGATGACTGAGATAGTTGAAATAAGCCTTTCTCAAAACTAATATCTTCACCAACTCCAGCGCAGTAGCAGATCGATCTTTTATTTATCAAGGAAGTTGGTACTTTCCACATCGCACCAGGATTCCCTATCTCGGTCACAAGAATTTTTTCATCTTTTTTATTACGCAGTAATATTTGAATAACAATCAAGTTAAACCAATAACGGACTAGATAAGTTGCTGATTTAAACATACTATTGAATGTACTCTTTCGCTTTTTGTAACCAAGACATTTTTCTCTCAACTAGATCTCTTCCTCTTTGACCCATTGCACGTCTTTCATCTGGATTATTATACAAATATTCAATTTTTAATGCTAAATCATCAGCATCGCCTTGCTTATAGACTAAAGCATTTTTGTTTGAAAAACGCTCCTTTACTCCAATTTTATTGTTCACTATAACAGGCAACCCACAACTGATTGCATCGTTCATTGCGAGAGACTCTTGTAAAGGCCAAACTGCAACATCTGCAGAAGAGTAGTAAGAAGGTAAAGAAGTTTGAAGTTGAAAACCAACTACGTGTACCCGGTCTCTTTTTGATGCTGGAATAAACTCAATGCACTTTTTTCGATATTCCTTTGGTCCATCCCCAACAATGACAAGGTAAATATCTGAATACTTTTTAAGGAGTAAAGCGGTTGCTGCAAAAAGAAGATCTGTACCTTTTGCAGGAATAATTTTACCACTCGTTATAATAATAAAACTATTATGTTCAACTTTTAATTTTTTTCTTATTTTTTGTTTTTCTATTTCACTAAAAACAAAAATATCTTTGTCGGTTCCATGAGAAATGACTACAGCCTTTTTGTGAATACCATAACTATCTTTAATCAATTTTGCAGTCGCTTCTTGTGCAGCAATTATTTTATCTGCCTTTTTGTTGATTAATGAAGAAAATATAAAACGGAACATTCCATAAGAAATATACTTTAGCACTTGGTTTCCCTGGTTGAGTTCAGATGGCAAATTACTATCAACATAGATTAACTGGCAATTTTTTGGTTTAAAAAGAGCTGCTTGAACAGCAACTGGAGTTGAGATGCCTGAGACGAGAATGATATCTGGCTTCATCTTGAGAATACTTCCCCGTACACCCCAAAATACCGCTCTAGCTGCAAATTCAGCTACGATTTTATTCCTCAGCACCTGAATCCCCTTAACTCGAGATTGACCAACTTTTTGTTGTCTCTTACCAAGTATTTTACCAACCGTGTCAACGTAATTTGGAAAAGGAAAATATTTATCGCCGGTCACGATTACAACTGAATGGCCTAGCTTAACCAATGATTGGCTGATTTCATTTTCTCCATAGTTCATTGGTTGGAAGTAGTTACACAGATAAAGAATTTTCATCTTGAATTTTTTCCCAACACTTTATAGACACCTTTGAAATTTTTCAATTGCTCATCGGTTAGGCAGTTTCTAGTGTCGTAAATAAACTGTAGATGCGGATAATTTTTCAAATCTAATTTTAAGTATTGATCATGGTCGGTCACAATCACCCACACTTCGGCAATATTTAACGCTTCAATCTCGCTAGTCATCATTTTTGTTTTTACGAAAGGATCGGTAACAATCACGTCATACTCTTTCATCAATATTTTTCTTAATGGCTCCGCTGGAGTCTCCCTAGAGTCGTCTACATTTTTTTTGTAGGCATAACCCAACAAAGCAATAACTGGTTTAGGAATAGCAAGCGAAGAGAGAGTTTTTTTAATTTGTCCTGCAATGTACTGTGACATTTCTTGATTTTTTTTTAGTGATGTCTCAATTAAAATAGCCTTCTGACTCCCGCCCACAAAGTACCATGGGTCTATTGGAATACAGTGACCACCAACTCCTGGACCTGGTTGATGAATATGAACTCGTGGATGTTTATTGGCCAAAGAAATCGCTTCCCAAACATTAAAATCTAACTCTTCTGCCAACTGAGCAAACTCATTTGCTAATGCAATATTAACCGCTCGATATGTATTCTCCATAACCTTGCAGCTCGCTGCAACTGTGGTATTGGTTAAATGAACAGGTCCTCTCACAAAATGTGTGTACAGCTTCGCCACATTCACTGCTGACTCAGGAGTGTCACCTCCAATGATACGATCGTTATGCACCATCTCAAATAAAGTGTTTCCAGGAATGGCTCGTTCTGGGCAGTGAGCAAAATGAAAGGGTATCTTCCATGCAGCTACCTGTGGAATCAACTCATCTACACAGTCTCTAGGGCCAATTGTTGATTCAATAATAATCGTTTGATTTGGTTTGAAAATTGGTTGAATACTCACTAGCGCTTGTTTGACATACGTCAAGTCAGCTTTGCCATTAATTTGTGGTGTGGGAACAGAAACAATGTAATAGTCACTACTTATCACCGCATTACTCACACAAAAGGTTCCCTTTTCTTGGACACGTTTAAAAAGTGCAAACAGTCCTTTCTCTTCAAATGGAAGTACTCCTTTCTTCAAATGTGTTTTCTTTTCCTGACTAGTATCGAATCCATTGACCTGCACGCCTTGTTCTGCAATCAATAGAGACGTCGGTAATCCAATATACCCTAAGCCAATCACTGCTACTGTCATTTTTTTAGCTAACATATCTTTACAACCTCTTTAAATAATTATCTACTGTATCAACAATTTTTTCAGCAGCATTGCCATTTCCCAAAGCGTCTGACCAGAACACTTTTCTATTTTGAAACGCACTCCACGCTTCGTCAAATTTTTGAGTGTCAACTCCTACAATAAAATTGGCAGAAAGTGTTTCCGGTCTCTCGGTAGATGTTCTCAGTGTAATTAGTGGGCGGTGGAGGAGATAGGCTTCTTCTTGTAATCCACCTGAATCGGTCATAATCAAGCTGGCACTACTCATACTGGCTAGCATATCTATGTAACCCAATGGCGGTGTAGTCAGAATGAAGTCTGGTAAAGTTATCTCTCTCTTTTCTAAAATGGCAGCGACTCTTGGGTGAAGTGGCCAAAAAAATCGCTGCTTCAACTTTTTGTGCGCATGTATCAGCAACTTCAGCACATTTTGAAATGCTGTTTCATTGTCTGTATTTTCAACACGATGGACAGTCACCAGCACATAATTATTTTTCTTCAACTTATTATTTTTTAAAAATACAGACTTTTTTGCTAAAGCGACGTGTTGTTGCAATGCATCAACAACTGTATTTCCAGTAACTATAATAGCTGCATTTGGCAGACCTTCTTTCAGTAAATTCTGCCTAGCGGACTCAACTGGTGCAAACATAATATCACTAATTCTGTCGGTAAGTATTCGATTAATCTCTTCCGGCATTGTGTAGTCAAAACTTCTCAAACCAGCTTCAATATGCCACACTGGTACATGTAATTTTTTTGCAGCCAACGCTCCTGCAAGTGTAGTATTTGTATCTCCGTGGACTAAGAGAATTTGAGGATGATATTTCAAACATGCTTTTTCAACGCCCACCATAATTTTCCCAGTTTGAGTAGCTTGAGATCCAGAACCCGCTTTGAGATGAACGTCAGGGTTGGGCAGGTCTAGGTCTTTTAAAATTAAAGTATCCATTTCTCGTGAGTAGTGCTGGTTTGAATGAATAAAGAGAAAAGACAACTTTCTACGTTTCAGTTCTCGAATTACTGGAGCCATCTTAATTATTTCTGGTCGAGTTCCAACGAGAAGGGCAATCACGATGCGACCTGTTTTTTAAGTACGGACTGATATATCTCCAACAAGGTGTTACCTATAGTTGCCATTGAGTATTTTTGTGTGATGAGCTTTCTTATTTGTTGACTGGAAGTTCTCCTGATGATGGGTGACTCAATCATCCTTTGTAATGCCTTTGCTAAGTCATTAGCGTTCGGCTGTACAACTAAACCACTTCCAGTTTTTTCTACTTCTTCAAAATGACAACCTGTGGTAATGACTAAAGGCAGTCCTGCAGCTCCAGCTTCTAAAATCCCTAAGGAAAAACCTTCTGAGTACGAGGGATACACAAAAACATCACTCGCTTTAAACAAATCTGCTTTCCGTGTACCAAAACAGGCACCGAATAAGGTAATATTTTTCACTTGTATTTTTTTAATTAGCTTGTTCAACTCATCTAGGTAACCATCATCAGTGCCGGCAATGATAAAAGTCACTCTTTTTGATGGAATCAAAGAAATAGCTTGAACGAGCAGATCTAAACCTTTAATTTTATGAATTCTCCCCAAGAACGTGATCACAATATCTTTCATTGGTAAGTTCCAAGATTTTCTTGCTTCATCACGAGTCAGTTTAGACTGAAATTCTGCTGGATTTATGCCATGTCCCAAAAAAGTAATTCGTTCATTTTTTACACCATAGTCCAAGTAGGCGGCTACTTCATTTTCTGAGGTCGCAATCACTTTTTCTGCATTTTGTAAAAGCCATCGACCACCTCCTGCCAAAAAGACTTTTTTGAACAAGCTTCGCTGAGCAATTCGCTCTGCTTCCAAACAGCCATGAACACTTATTACGTAGGGCTTATAAAGAATTGCTGCGACAATAGCCATCCATAGGTTGTGCGGTGTATAAAAGTCATGAAGATGAATCACGTCAACTTGAGGAACCAACCAAATTGTTCTGAGGAAAAGACCAGGAGCGCAAAAAATATTATATTTATAGGTAAGTCTATTAAAAATATTTCTAAAGTAAATGATATTGAGCTGCTTTGTTTTTTTAATTCTTAGCGACTCAGGCATTCTTTTATGTTCATCGTACGCATCAGAAGTGAATACAGTTACTTGATGGCCTTGATCAACAAAGTATTGACAGGTGTCGTATACCAATTTTGCTGGACCTCCATACGCCCATGCAGGATAAAAATATGGAACTGCTTCTAAAATTTTCATAGCATTTTTATGACGTCATCAATCGACTGAAAAGTCAGAGCCATCTTTTTTCTTGTTTCTTTTGAATCTAAGCATGCATTGATTAATCTTAGTTTTGCTCTCTCAGTTCCCACAATCTCCTCCAATGTAGCTGCGAGTACTACATCCTTTCTAAAGCCTAGTACAGAAGCTACTTTTTGTGCGAATAGATAAGGTGTTACAGCGAATGACGGAGTGACATGATAAATTCCAATCGCCGTATTTTGCACAGAGAAGACTACTGCTTTGCAAATATCTGACAAGTAGGTAGGAGTCATATTGTGATCAGTCGCCATTTTCATAGTACCGTATAGTTGAAGATGCTGGTTTATTTTTTGCCACAATGTATTTCTTCCATTTGGAGAGTAAGCAATGACTGCTCGCAAAATAGTGAAGAGACAGCCAGAGTCTTGTATTTCCTGTTCAGCAGCTGCTTTGGTCACACCATACCAGTTGATTGGATGAGTCGAGTCTGATTCCAAATACATGTTTTGCGACCCATCAAAAACACATTCTGTCGATAAATAGATTAAGTGAGTCTTATGTTGAGCGCAGTACTTAGCAATTTCTGCAGTGGCAGATACGTTCATTCTCCAAACCATACCTTCCTCTTTATTCGTTCGGTCTGCCTCACATGCATCAATGTGCGTCGCTCCAGCCATATGAATAATTACATCTGGCTGGATAAAGTCTAACGTTTTTAGTGTTTGGACAGTGTCTATAAGATTCACTTGAACGTGATCTGTCATTTGCAAACCTTCAGTAGGACTGGAATGGTACAAATCGATGATGGATCCTGGAAACTGATTCAGCACTTGGGTTAGGTTATTTCCTAGCTCGCCGCTTAAGCCTGTAATTGCAATTTTTTTCATATATTAGACCAATGGCCAAATGAGCTTCCAATACAACCAAAGTACTGGATTAAGTAGGTACTCAGCAACAGGATGTTTGAAAAGGCTAAACTCAATTGTAGCTTGAAAGTTTCGGATCAGGTCACGGTCTTCAACAGTTCTCATGACTTGAACATTTGCTCTTGAGAGTTTTAATTCCTGTCGTGAACTCCAGAGCGAAACATATGAATTGAGCTTGATCTTCAACCATCCTTTTGTAGTGAAATAAACCAATAAACCAAACTCCATAAAGAAGAAAATGGGGGCAAATAGGACCAAAGAGCTCAAAGAGTAATTTTTCAATATGGTATAGATTCTATTTCGCTCTGCCCAGAACAGTTTTTGGGTGAGAGCTTGGTACTTTTCATCAGGTAAAAACTTATAATCGTGATAGATCACACTTTCAGCACAGTACCACAGGATGAACCCGTTCATTCGTAAACGCCAACTCAAATCGCTATCTTCATAGTACATAAAATACGTAGAATCCAGTCCTCCTACTTGAACCATCGACTCAGCACTCAGCAAAATGCCTGAGCCACTGAAAGAAAGGATTTGACCTGATTCTCGTACTGCGTTTGCCTCGTAATCTCGTAACCAATCAAAACCCAGATAGTGAGGAACTTTGCCACTTAAATTAATGGTTTTGGGTTGATTTGTCAAGTAAACAAGTGGCTGAACCGCCGCTATTTTTTTATTTTTTTCTGCAGCGTCTACTAATGGCTCTAAGAAGTCTGGTCGAACGAAAGTATCTGGATTCAGTAGAAAAAAGTACTTTCCTCTGGCTTTTTTAATGCCTGTCATATGCCCACCAGCATAGCCCTCATTTTTGCTATTCACGAATACGTGTATTTTTGGAGAAAATTTTTGAGCTATGATCAGCGATTTATCTGTTGATTGGTTATCAATCACCAAAATTTCCAGATTAGAATACGTCACTTTCTGCAAAGCAGTGAGACACTTCTTGAGATACTCTTGAGAGTTGTATGTGACTACGATACAGGAAACTAACGGCGCCCTCATATCCAACCTTTTTTGAGATACCATTCGCCTGTAATTTTGCTTCCTTTTGCAAAGGATGTTTGTGGGTTATATTTAATTTCTTTCCTCGCTTTAGCAATTTGATACCAATAGGTTGTTGTCATCGTCCTCACTCGAGATGGAAAAAGTGGCAGGGACAAACCAGTCAAAGAACTAACAAGCTGACAGCCATGTGCTAGGACTAGTGCAGCTGGAGCAGGGAGCGAGAAAGTAGGTGCTGTCAGATGAACTGACTCTGCCACATCCTCCACAATCTCCCGAAAAGGTAACGGATCAGGACCTGCAAGAATATATTCCCCGTTAGATTTCTCACTGAGTTCTGCCAATCGAGCACCTTTGACTAAATCTCTAACAAACACATAATGCATTTTGTTTTCACCTGTACCAATCAATAGAAACTGACGACGCATCATAGCCTGATAAAGAGCGAGCGTCGGTCCTTTTTCTCTTGGACCATAGACACTGGCGGGTCGAACAATAGCGTAAGACAGACCAGTTTTTTGATGAGCAGCTCGAACGAGTTCTTCACCTGCCCACTTCGATTGTCCATAAAAATTACTAAAGGTGTAGGGATGATTTTCGTCCCAACCATCAATGTCACCTACTCCAGCAGGCAAACCATACACCCCAATACTACTGAAGAAGACGAATTTTTTAACACCATATTTCTGTGCCGCCGCAAGTAAATATGACGTCGCATCAACATTAACATCTTTATATTCATCATATGTTTTACCATCAAAATCAATTCGGGCGGCTAAGTGATAGACTACCTCGCAACCTTTCACTACCGCAAACATGGCTTTTTTGTCTCGAATATCTGCGTAGATTACTTCAAATGGCAGTTCTGGTAAGTTACTTAGACCTTCCCCTGGCTTCACCACCAACCGGAGCTGATTAGCTGACACCCCCTCCCTCAATAAAAGGTCAACTAAGTGGCTACCAATGAACCCAGCAGCACCTGTGATTACGTATTTCGTAGTATTATTTTTTTTCATCAATCGCGTGCTTCCGAATAATTTTTTCAAGTTTCTGCTCCAGTTTTTTATAATTGATGCGATTATGGAAAGTCAAATACGCCAAAATCATCAGCGCAATAATAACGAGTAAATCAAAAATTCTCGCTATTTTTAAATTTTGAGCAAAGCCCGCGATACTTTGAGGGAAAATTGCCAATAGAATGAAAACCAGCCATACACTGGACCATAGGTAAAATTCTGCTACTTGAATATGTTGTTTCATCAAGTGAATTCTGGCCATATAAATCATGAATAGACCAAACAGTAAAGACAGTATTTGCAATAGAATCATAAACCAAATCTCCACTGGATTATTTTTTGAGTAATGTGTGCCCCATCAAGTAAAGTCAGTCCTTTGTCTCGATCATGGTAAATTGATTGTATGTCTACTATGCCAAAAGGCATTCTCAGTTGAGCTACTCGAACGGCGATCTCAGTTTCTACCTCATAACCACTCGATTTCCATTTTAACTTATTAAAAGCTTTTTTGGTCATCCCTTTGTAACCTGAGGGGACATCTGGGATGTAAGCACCAAATAGGAGGTTGAGCAAAACTGACGCAGACTTATTTCCTAAGAAGCGGCCCAGTGGCATATCAGATCCTAGGTTTCTGACTCCAAACACAATATGAAATTTTTTCAACTTCTTTTCAAATTCTGGTAAATGGATCGGATCATGCTGATCATCCGAATCCAGAAATACGACTGCATCAGCATTTAAGACCCGAAAAGCATACTCTGCTCCAGTCATCATTGCGGCTCCTTTCCCTAAATTAACGAGATGGGACAGTACGTGCCGAGTGTACTTAGCCGCAATTTTTGTTGACTTATCAGTTGATCCATCATCTACAAATATGATTGAACGGGTGATTTTAGTTACTTTTTCTAGTAGTTGTTCAAGGTAGAACTGTTCATTGTAGCCGGGAATAATAACAAATAGCTTCATAGATCCTATGAGGAATGTAATTGAATAGGTATCACTATTCAAGGGGGAGAGTTCCTGGGGAGTTTCTGATCTATCGCAAGAAATTTATTCTGGCTGCTGCATCTTGGTCAAATAGTCACGCACTTTTGTGATGTTAATGTCTCTTGGCTTGCTACCGTCAGCTGGTCCCACGTACCCTGCTGCGTATAGTTGATCAAGAATTCGAGCAGCACGTGTATAACCAACTGATAAGCGACGTTGAATCAATGAAGATGAAGCTTTATCTACTTGTGAGAAAATTTTAATCGTCTCACCGAATAATGAATCTCGATCTTCTCCATCAGTTCCGCCAGAACCTCCCTTAATTGTACTAGCCTGGTATTTGGTGGTCACTTCATCTACATATTGCGGTGCATGACCTTGTAGCTTAATGTAATCAACCAATTTCTTTATTTCTGGCTCAGAAACAAACGTGCCTTGAATCCGAGTTGGCTTGGCTTGATCAGGTGGAACGTACAGCATATCTCCGCGACCCAACAATTTTTCTGCCCCTGGTCCATCGAGAATAACCCGAGAATCCATCATTGAGGAAACGTTAAAGGCAATTCGGGTGGGAATGTTAGCTTTGATCAGACCAGTAATAACGTCCACTGAAGGTCTTTGAGTGGCCAAAACGAGGTGGATTCCCACCGCTCGAGCCATCTGAGCAATTCGAGTAATCGTCTCTTCTACCTCCTTGGCGGCAAAAAGCATCACGTCCGCCAACTCATCGATGATGATGACGATATTTGGTAAGGCTTGGAAGCCTGCGAGTTCGTTATAGGCATCTAAGTTCTTCACTCCAACCTCAGCCAACTGTTTGTATCGGCGATCCATTTCTGCAGTTGCCCACTTTAAAGCAGAAACAACTTTTTGTGGTTCCACAATCACTGGCGTTAATAAGTGAGGAATGCCATTGTAGCCAGTTAATTCAACTCGTTTGGGGTCAACCAAAATGAAACGAACTTCTTGAGGAGAAGCTCTGAAAAGCATCGAGCAAATAAACGTGTTCACGGCGACAGATTTACCAGATCCCGTAGAACCAGCAATAAGCACGTGAGGCATTCGACCAATATCAGCCACCACTTCACGACCGGATACGTCCAAGCCCAAAGCAATTGCCAATTTAGATGGATTTTTCTTCATTTTATCTGAGGTTAACATCGTGCGTAACGTCACAAATTGAGCGGAGTGATTTGGCACCTCCACACCAACTAAAGATCTGCCGGCAATTGGTGCTTCAATTCTGACCTGACCTGTAGGAGCAGCTAATGCTAAGGCTAAGTCTGTGGAAAGATCGGTAATACGAGAGACTTTGGTGCCGGAGCTCAGCTCCAAAGCATATTGGGTGACAGCTGGGCCATAGTTCACTTCTTTGACTTTGGCTCGAATACCAAAAGAGCCAAGTGTGTTTTCAATCAGGTCGGCATTGGCTTTGACATCGCCTCTATTTGCTTCGCCGCCTCTTTTTTCGGACAAAAGTGACAACGGTGGATACTCCCAAATGAAGTTGGGATCATTTGGATCTGCTGAAGAAGTGGCGGCAATCATTGGATTCACGGGCAAAGCAGTATCTGTCACACCTTCTTCTTTCTTAAATTTATCTTCATTTTGACTGTGGTCGTTGACGCTAAAGCCAGAGTCTTTACTTGACTTACCCAAGCCTAAATTGAGTTTAGGAACGTGGAAGCCAGTTCGTTCTGCATTTACTTCTGCCTGATTCTCTTGATCTGGCTTGTATCGAGGTTGAGGGAGTAATCGACCCAGTGTCTCAACCACTTCAGCCAATGAAAGCTGAAGCATAATAAAGATGCCGAAGAGAATAAACCCAGCAAAAATAGTTGATGCACCATATCCAGTCACCAGAAGTGCTAGATTTTGATAAGAATTGAGACCAATTTCTCCTGAGTGACTCATACCCATCACACCTACCATAATTAAAATTGCTCCCAAGAGAACGTGAGGCTTTGTCCATGGAAAGTTGGTCTGAAATAGAACCAAGCCGGCAGCAATACAGATAAAGGGTAAAAAAAGCATCGAGAAACCAAAACTCTGAGAGAAATACTCATTTACAGCGGCCAACACCACACCCTTCCCTGAGAAGGACACCATCACAAGCACTCCCAGTAGAATCAGGGTAATTGCGCCAAGAGATAGAATCGTTTCTTTACGAATAATCAGTTTAAGTGGTGATTTTTTCTTCCGTCGTGGCATGTCGTTTAAATGTTATAGGATAGTTTTATCACATTTGATCAGACTAGATCAAGAGCCAAAATAAAATGGTAGTAGGTATTGGACTGGGAAACAAGAGGGAGAGTAAGAAGAAACTATTCCTAAAGGATTTGAGGCTCCAAGCCTCTCGATTAACTCAAACATTTCTTGTTGTTAATTGCTGTGTGTACTTTCCCGATTTGTCGGATCTTGAATAGTTTGCTTCTTTACGCTTCCTCCCAGACTGATCATCGAAATGCCGATCAACCCGATGATCATCCCAACGATTTGTAAACTGCTAACTTTATCTTTAAAGAACACTGTCGCCAAAATGGCAATTAAAGCAGACTGCAAACCAACTACTGCAATTGCCAATCCAGGGTTAGGTGCTGAATTACTGGCTTGAAACTGCGCGTAGTTTCCAATCACACTTAACACCCCCATTGCCAAAATCAAGCCAATTGATAAACCCGATATTTGAAATTTGAAACTAGTCGTAAAGAGAGTTTGCAAAAAATATACAACTGAACCAACACTAAAAATACCAAACAATATGAATGAAAGTGGCAATCCTTTTCGTGATGAAAAAGTAATCAAGGTGACCATGATTGAAAAACAAATTAAAGCAATTAAGGCTAATATGATCCAACTTATTTTCATATCACATCTCCACTACAACTGGCAAAATCATAGGCGCTCGACGAATAATCTTGTAAAGCTTACGGGCTAGGCGGCGTTCAATCGTCCGTTTGATCTCTTCATCTTTACCTTCATTCCCCATCTCTTCAATGACTTCTTTCGCTGTTTCCTTGATAAACGTGACCACTTCTTGCGCTTCTTTCATAAAGACGAAGCCTCGAGATATGACGTTGATATTTTTGATATCAAACGTACCATCGTGTTTTGGCAAGACCAGTACAATCATCCCTTCTCTACCAAGAGCTTGGCGGTCTGAAAGCACTGCTCGACCCACGTCTCCAACACCAAGCCCATCAACAAGTCGAGGTTGGAGGTCGAGATGATCAACCACAGATGGCAAGCCATCTTTAAACTCAACCACGTCTCCCATGCCCGGTATCAAAACTTGTTCTGGCTTATAGCCCATTTTACTGGCTACGAGCTCAAAAAACTTTTCTCGGTGTCTGTCTTGACCACCAATTGGAAAGAGAAATTTGGGTTTGACCAACGCGATTAACATCTGTTGTTCCATCGCTCCGCCATGTCCTGATTGATGTAAGTCAGGGACTACATCTGGATATAAGACACGGACGCCATTGCGGGCGAGTTCATCAATCGCATTGTAATAAGGAATTTCATTCCCCGGGATTGCGTCTGAGGAGAAAACAACTCGATCATCCTGTTTAATTTGAAGTGTGGGGTGTTCACCAAAAACAGCTCTCACTAAAGAAGAACCTTCTTGACCTTGACTGCCGGCGATGATGATACACAGTTCATGGTCGGCGTAGTTTGACATGTCTCGTTTATTCACCATCATCCCAGCAGGGATTTGTAGTTTATGCAAGTTGAGAGCTACATCCACATTTTGCTCAACTGATCGACCGATAAAAACGACTTTTCGATCCATTTTGGCGGCGGCGTTGACTGTCTGTTGGATTCGATGTAAATGAGAGCTCATTAAGGTCATAATGTACTTGCCTTTGACATCAAGCATTGAGTCTTCAATGGCAGGAAAACAAGCCGACTCTGTTTTTGACCAACCTGGTCTCTCGACTCGCAAACAGTCCATCAACATGCACAAAATACCTTCCTTACCCAAGCGAGAAATCGTGTCAAAATCTGGCAAAACGCCATCAACTGGCTCTAAATCAATTTTAAAGTCTGTCCCGTGATAAATAATGCCCTCAGGGGTGTGAATTGCCCAGTGCTTTGTATCTGGAACGGAGTGTGTCATAGCAAAGCACTCAACATCAAAGTGGGTCCCGATTTTGAGCAATGTGTTGTCTCGAATCACGGTAAACTCTCTTTGAACAGTGCAGTCCTTCATTCGGTTTTGTGCAAATCCGACCGTCAATTCAGCGCCATAGATTGGGAACTCTGGAAGTTCTGGCAAAATATATGGGGTAGCAGCAATATGATCATCATGGCCATGAGTCAAGATCATACCCACAATTTTTTTGCCGGCCTCAATTTGCTCTAAAACATATGAAATGTCTGGGATCATCACGTCAACACCAGGCATGTATTGATTGGGAAAACCAATTCCACAATCCACGAGCAACATCTCCTGATCGTACTCGTATACATACATATTTTGAGTAACATTTCCCATACCACCCAAATCAATAATTTTTAATCCAGCCATATTTGGCTCCTTACTTTCATGTTCTACCGCAATAGAACAACAGTTATAATAATGCTTCCTTGATTGACGCTTCTAGCGTATCTGTTTCTGTCTCATTCTCTAACCACTCAATAATTTTGGGGATTTTTTGAAAATCAGTCACAAACGAAGTCTTGGTTTGTGGATTTCTCAGCGCGGCTGCCGGATGATACATTGGCAAAATATATAGTGTCTGATTTTTCCACTTCACTTTATGTAGTTTACCATGAACTTGTGAGATTTTCACTTCCGGCAAGAACTTCCCCATACTTAATCTACCCAGAGTCACGATTAATATGGGTTGAATGATCTCAATTTCCTGATCGAGATACGGTTGATAGGCAACAATTTCAGATGGAAGTGGATCTCGATTCTCTGGCGGCCGAATTTTGACAATATTCGTAATATACACATCTTGGCGAGGATACCCTATTTCTGCAGATGTATTCGTAAAAAGCTGACCTGAGCGGCCGACAAACGGTTTGCGCTCTACAGATTCATAGTAGCCAGGAGCTTCGCCAATAAACAACACTTTTGCGTCGGCGTTGCCGTCACCAGGTACGGTTTTCTCGCCAATGTTTCCCAGAGGTAAATTTGATATGTCACTTTCCAACTGGAGATAAAGATGCTTGAGCCGTTCAACCTTGGTAGACATGACTTTATCCTACCACAAGGGTGTATTAGTACTGAGGTAAGAAAATTTTGTAGTTTTCTTGGGTAATCACTACCTGTGGATACCCTTTTTCCACCACGATCCGGGCGGCTTTGCGAACGACACCCTGCAAAGTTCTCTGTAATGTACGGATACCAGCATCGAAACCAAGCGGCCGCGTCATTTTCTGCCATAAGACATCTTCAATAATCAGTTGCTCTGGCTTAAGGCCTGCATCTTTTAAAAGTTCCGGCAGAATATATTTTTGGGCGATCACGATTTTTTCTTGATCTGAGTACGAAGGCATGCTGATTTTTTCCAACCGGTCCATGACTGCGGTAGCAATATTGGTTGTATTATTGGCAGTAGCAAGAAAAATAGCATGCGACAAATTGACTGGATAATCCAAGTAATTATCAACAAAAGAGTGATTCTGAGCAGGGTCAAGAAGCTCAACTAGCACTCCCATGATATCCATTCGAGCACCTTCCGCCACACGATCGATTTCGTCTAACAAAATAACAGGGTTACGTACTCCAGCTCCAACAATCCCTTTAATAACTGCGCCTGGTTCAGACTCAAGGTTTAGTCTGGATTGACCACGCAGGTCTCTAGCAGAACCCATTCCGCCAAAAGGAATACGAACTAACTTCCGATTGAGTGCTTCGGCAAGTGAGTAAGCAAAAGTTGTTTTCCCGGTACCCACCAGTCCAACTAAAAGGAGCACTGGGGCTCGGAAATCCTCTTCGTTTTGATTCGCCGCCTTTAGCTTTAATACAGATACATACTCCAAAAACCGATCTTTCACATCTCTCATACCATAGTGATGCTTTTCAAAAACTGATTTCGTCTTTTCCAGATCTAATGTATCCTGCGACTCTGTTTGCCACGGTACTTTTAAGACCCATTCTATATACCGTGAAACTTTTTCATATTTCTCATCATAAGAACCCAACTCCACTGAGCGCTCCAGCGCCACAATTTCTTTTGCAACTTTCAGCTGCAGTTCATCTGGAATTTGCGCAGTGGCCACTCGGTCTTTGAGACCTTGAATCTCTTGCTGAAGAATTGCTTTGTAGTCAGACATAAAAATGAAGTTACTTCCCGTCTATTATTCTACCTACCATTTGATCTTTCGTCAGTAAGCCTTGCTTTGCGTCCATCTTTTGAATCACACTACTTGAGTTGTGGACGCCCCAACTACAACAAGTTGCAGAATCTAAATGAGACAGATGAGCCGACACAAACCCCACAGCAAATGCGTCACCTGCTCCCGTTTCTTGAGTAACGGATACAATCATTGGCTTATAATCGTAGATATAGTCACCGTGCTTAAAAAGTTGTCCGCCCTCTTTGCCATTCGTGACCACCACTGTCGGAATATGAGCCAAAATGCGCTTTTGAACCGACTCTAAAATTTGCCACTCCTCTTTATTCATCAACAGAACATCTGCCACCACCTGCTCGACTACTATTTTTCCATTGGCTAAAAGCTCTAATTCTGAGTGACCTGGGTTCCAGGAAAGTCCTACTAAACTTGTTCTCAGGTAGTCAAACAAGGTAAATAAAAGCTCTGTATCTGCCCCAACATTTGACAGATGAATCCAACGTGTTTTATTTAAAAAGTCCCAAGGTAAGTCACGCGCTTCCAACTGAGAAGCAGCACCACGGTGTGTCAATGCTGACCTACCGCCATCGCCAGAAATTAAAATCACCGATACAGCCGTCTCTTCATTCTTTTCACTGACAATAAAGTCGGTATCCACGTGCTCTCTTTGTAAGTCATCCCAGATCATTTGACCTAAGACATCTTTTCCTATTTCAATGACAGCGGCAGTTTTGAAACCCATTCTTCTAAAACCTACAGCTGTATTTGTACCTGCTCCACCTGTAGACATTCTAAATTGATCAATGTCCATCTTGCCACCATATTCTTGACACAGCAGCAATCCTTCTTGAGTAGGTTGGAGGTGAAACTGAGTTGACTTCATAAAAATATCAACTGTAGCTGATCCAATCGTAATGATGTCATGCATATTATTTCTCTACTAATATTTTCTCTGATAACTCCTCAGCTGTAGGCAACTTGCAACGAACTTGGAGTTGCTTCTCAAAGAAGTCCAAGGCTTCAATCATTTCTGCTTCATTTTCTGCAATTTTATAGACTAATTCTTCATGTTCGCCAATGAAAAAATTTTCGTTAATCACTGCCATCACTTTTTTCCAAAAACCCCCGTACAAAATTATCGGTTTATGATTGCCATAGTACAAGTGAGCCAGCAACCATGCGGTCGCCCATTCACTTAATGTGCCAGTTCCACCTTGGAAAATAATAAAAGCATCGGCGTGATCCATTAGGCCAAACATTCGTTCAATGTAGTTGGCTGTTTTAATTTCTTTATCAACGTGATTATCTGAAAATCTGCCTTCAAACTCCGGCATGTCTTTTGGATAAAACGTCACCGCCATAGTCTTTCCACCAGCTGAGAGCGCACCTTCTGTAGCTGCCGCCATCACTCCTGGACCGCCGCCATTAATAACAACTTTGTCGTGATACCCCAAATACCGAGCCACGATAAAAGCATCTCGGTATAATGGGTGATTCCGATCAATATCTGCACTGCCAAAAAGAGCAACATTTTTAATGCCACAGTGCAGCTTAGACTTTGGAATAGGAATTTGTGATTTCATATGGGCAGATCTCAGTAATTAGTATATCTCGACTGATCAAATCAATCATGAGTGATTTGGTTCAATTTGAGTAAAATCTTCAATTTTGGCGACTGGATCGGTGCTATTCCAAAGTGCGCTGCCAACAACTAATTCATTGGCTCCGCTTTTCAAAATTTCTTTTGCATTCAGCGTCTTCACTCCACCGTCGACCATAATATTCATCTGTTCTATTGATGGATACACTCTGCGAATCTCTCGAACTTTTTCCAAAGCTGCTCTATTAAATGTTTGTTCTTGAACACCAGCCTCCACCGACATAATCAAAATTGAGTGCAGTTGTGGCCAAACATCTTCATCGATCGCCTCAAGTGGAGTAAATAGATCCAGTGCCAATGCCGGCTGCCAGCCGTTTCTAATCACTTCTTCTACAAAATCGAGCTGATGGCTCATCCGCTCCACTTGACCAATAATTTGACGGATGGGCAAGTATTCGCGCAAACCAGCGCACTCAAAAACGAAGTCCATTGGCTCTTCGGTCATTAAATGAAAATCTACCTTAAACTGATCAAAATCTGCCACAGTTAAATCAAGTGGGGTCACCGTAATATTATCGGCAAATTGCCCATCAATAATATCTACATGAATGGTCTCGATGTGGTCACTCGACTTCACTGCATTCATTTGGTCTTGCAAAGTTAAGAATGAGTCGGTCAAAATAGCTGGTATGATCTTCATATCTCCTTAAGCATTCTCTTGTTGTTTGATTTTTTCTAATCGACGAATATAGCGCTCTTCGGGCATGAATGCGGTGTCAATAAAAGTCATAATCAATCGTTGAATCATCTCTTCTGACGTATAATCCGCCGCGACCACAAGTACGTTCAGATCATCGTCGTGACGTCCTGACATCACTTGCTTCGAGGTGAAGCCAATGGCTGCTCTTGCTCCTCTGACTTTATTGGCAGCTACGTTTGCTCCTACTCCCGAGCCGCATAAAACAATCCCTCTACTTGCGCCATTATCTTGAGAGACGCGTTTTGCGACGGGGATGGCAAAATCTGGATAGTCATCTCCTGGATCGAGAACCGTGTTGCCACAATCAATCACCCGATGACCAGCGTGTGTTAGCCAGATTTGCAATGATTGCTTGAGAGGATATCCTCGATGGTCTGCCCCAAGATATATAGTCATAAAAAGAGAATATTAAAAGCCTAGTTCAGCTTTTGCTTCTTCATCCATCATATCAGGTACCCATGGTGGGTCAAAGGTCAGGTTCAGCCTCACGTCTTGATCCGGATTGAGGTCAGGAAGACCGTATAGGGAGTCTTTCACCATCCTGTCAAATACCCCTGCCAATGGGCAACCTGGAGTCGTTAAGGTCATTAAAATTTTGACCACAGGTTTGTGATCTTCTTCTATCACCTCAACATTGTAAATGAGACCGAGTTTGACAATATCAATCCCAAGTTCCGGGTCAATGACTTTGTGGAGACAGGCAAATACATCTTCTTTGGTAAGTTGGAGCATGGATGTATTCTAACAGGCATCTGTCAAAATCCATAAATCCCCTCCTGCCGAGGCGGGAAGGGATTTATCAAATTCAAAATGAATCAAACAATTAGACAGCTTTCTTCAAAACTGGCATTCCTGTTCGAGCGGTCTCCATAACAGCATACCCTGCTGGAACTGCGTCTAAAGCGGAATCTGGACGAACGTCACGAGCAAAGAAGAAAATTCTTTGTTTTCGACCATTTTTCAAGGTCACTTCTCGGGTGTGCAAGTAGTATGTTTGCCCCTTTTTGTTTGTATAGCTGAAGGCAGAATTTGCCATGTTGCTCCTTTTTCTCTCCTTTTCTTGAGGAGATGATCAATGTAGTAATTGAACAGTCTTAAGCCTACCACACTCGAGGATTGTATCAAGAAGGAAATCTGTTACTTCTGGACTGGATTTTCTTTTTGAATCACACCTCTTAAAATTGGTAACTCCATCTCGTTATCTTGGTTTTTCTCTAAAGACACGACCACTTCAAACGGTAGCGTGCCTGCAGAAATTGAACCACTTCCTGTATATCCACCTTTTTCCAGACTTAAAGCGAATGCTTTCTTTTTGGAATTTCCATTGACTGACTGCAACCAAACCTGGTACTGGGCATCTTTTGCCAAAGGAACGATTGCGGTAACAGTAAATAAAACCTTGCCGTCTTTTACTTCGTAACGAATTTCACCCGACTCGTTTTGGCTACCCCTCATTTCTATCGTACTGATATCTTTTGCCCCTTTTCTCAATTTTGAGGACTCTGACGACGCTAATGATTCTACCGAAATTCCTTCTGCAAAATCCGGAATTTGACCTTGTTTTGAAGAAGTCTGAGCGTTGTACCATCTGAAAATTAAAACGAACACAATCAGGAGCGCAATCAGCGGGAATAAGAACGGAAGAAATTTTTTCATAGGCCCTAAGGTGTCTTATTTGGCCAAGAAAGATGCAACAGTTGATTCCAACTGCGGGGCAAGCGTCTTTTGACCATTTACGTAAAAAGTAGGTGTGCCATCAACACCAAGTTTGTTAGCATCACTTACATCGGTCGCGATTCTATCCTTGACCTCTTGGCTCTCTATTCTCTTCATCAGCTCTACTTTGTCAATCTGTAGTTTGTCGGCATATTCACCCAATTTTTGTTTCAGGCCATTCTTATCAAGTTCTGACCAGTCACTTTGATTGAGGTATAGATAATCATGGAGCTTCCAAAAGGTAGCGAGATCAAACGTAGCAGCCGCTTCAACTGCCTGTGCAGCCATCTGAGCATTTGCATGCACGCCAACCAAGGGAAAATGACGAAAAATGAACTTGACGTCATTTGGATACTTAGCCAACAGCTCCGTCACAAATCTCTCTTGAGACGCACATGCCGGACACTGCATGTCTCCAAAGCCAACCACGATCACCTTGGCAGTATTTGAGCCTTTGACCAATCGAGTGTTGTTCATCAAAATAGTTTGGTCCACCGTAACTGGATCGGCGCCTTTCGAAAAAAGCGCTGCTACTACAACTACCAGTAAAATTGTGCCAAATACAGTACCAAGTAGTAATGGAAGATTTTTCATAAATATCCTTTTATTCTCTCGGCCAAACTTGCTCGCCAGTGGTAATGTCGGTCACAATAATTGCAGCGGTTGGACAGCTTTGTGCAGCAAGGAGCTTTGTATCATCATCATTGCCATCTTGAGATAAGATAATTGCAATGTCAGTCTCATCCAGTGCAAAGACCGCCGGAGCAATTGCTACGCAACTTGCCGCACCGATACATTTATCTCGGATTACTTCAACCCTATACTTGCCGATCTGTTTTTGTGCAATAACTCCCTGGATGGTAGAAGTAGACACTGGCTTATCATGAGGTAGAACAGATTGGACTTGAGTGATCATATTTTTATTGCTTTCTTCATTTTACAACACCCTCTGAAGATCAACCCTAGTAAAACTTTTCTCGATGCAGATGGTCTTTTGTAACTCCCTTGGATTCTAGCAATGTTAACACGTCTATAACCATTTTTTCACTTCCACAAGCAAAATACTGAGCATCGGGTAAGAGCTGATGGGTTGACAGACAATCTGTGACGTGACCACGACAAAGTGGCCATTCCGGCTGAGGTTGAGAAATAACTGGATGAAATTGAAAATGTGGAAATGCTTGCATAAGCTCAACGAGCTCATCTTCCCAAAAAAGCATATTTGGCTCACGCATACCCCAATATAAACTGATTGGAAGAGTATTTTTTTTGTTTTGAAGTTGGTCTAATATCATTGATCTATATGGAGCAATTCCTGATCCTGTAGCAATAAAATGGAGGGGTCCAGTCACAACTTCTGGCACTGTAAAAATTCCAAGTGGGCATAGGCAGGAAACTTCTTGACCAAATTGTAATGAGTTTAGATACTGCACACCAACGCCGTTTGGAGCCAAATCAATCAATAAATCAAAGCCGTGTTCTTTAGCAGGACTACTGCAAATAGAGTAACTTCTACGAAGTTGGACAGAAGGGATAAGGAGAGAGATGTACTGTCCTGCAGCAAATTGAACTTGATGAGGTTCTGTCCATTCAAAGGTCATTTGGACGAACTTGTCGTTTAAAATTAATTTGTCAGATAATTTGGCGGTGCATTGTTTAGGTGGAATCATACTTTGGGAGATAATACCTGGAAAAAAGACAATTGTCTATAAACTAGCGAGTGCTCTTTGCGCTGAGGTCTGCTTGCCAGGTTCTTCCATACCATAGGCCGATTGTCAGCTTCGCAATCGAAGCGTACTCAGTTGTCCTGTCAACAAAGTCTTTTGTGACGATCCCAATCAGGCCATTTTTATGTTTTACATTTTCAATTCCAGAAATATGCGCTGAGGCAACGCCCATTTCCTCACCTTGGTAAATTTTCTCAGCTACAATCTGGGGAATCAAAAACCGAGCCCCATTGCTTGCAAAAACTTGATCCTTTTGATCTACTACAACACCCCAAACCGTAGACCACATCTCACCATCTTGCTCGAAAACACCACCTTCCAAACCAATACCTATGGCAGTCAAGTCATCTTGATTTTGATCTGAATGTTGAGTTTGCAATTCTTTTAGACCAGCATGGAGTGCGGCTTGGGCTCGTTGAGTGGCACCGAGCTTGGTTTCCGCGTCTGTTCTTGGCTGAGCACTCACACCACTCTCAACTTCATAGCCATTCACTACAGCGTTTGGCCAGTGACTTACCGTGGCTCGTCTAACTGAACTAGTCTTTATTGGATTGATTGATCCAACAAAAAAGTAATAATTGGACAAAGAGTTCGATGTCATTGAGTCTTTTTCTCTTTTAACGATTTTTGGACTGCCTCGAGACCCAGAGTGAGGCACTTTTCTCGACCATACGCAATTTCCTCAATTCCAAGTAACTTCTCCAAATCAAATTTGGTCATTTTTAAGACTTTTCCTACCTCCATGCCCCGAACGTGAACAGAAAGCAAGCTCACTGATGCGGTACTAATCGCGCAGCCAGCTCCAAGCCACTCCATTTTGACTATCTTTTTCATATCAGGATTCAACTTTAGATAGACTGTCACTTCATCTCCACATGAAGAGTTTTGCTCTTTCCATTCCAAGTCAGCATGTTCAAAACTACCATAGTTATGTGGATGACGATACTCTTCGAGTATGATTTCTTGATATAGGTCTGCGGACATAGGTTTTTCTTACTTTCCAAATACGTGTTCGACTTTCTGTAAAGCCCTGACTAAGATGTCAATGTCATCTGTACTGTTGTAGAGTTGGAAACTGACTCGAACTGTTGCCGGCCAGCCAAACTTATTATGAAGTGGCATGGTGCAGTGGTGCCCGCTTCTGACGGCTACTCCTTCAGAATCAAGAATCTGTCCAACATCGTGAGCGTGAACGCCTTGATAGACAAAAGCCACTGAACCAACTCGTTGAGATAGTTTTTGCAAATCGGTAATTCCAACTAATTTCACTTGAGGGATTTTTTGAAGTTGCTCTATAGCATACTTGACTAAAAGCTGGTCATGTTTTAACAGTATCTCCATACCGATATTGTGCAGATACTCACAAGCAGCTGCCCAACCCACCAATCCAGCTACATCTGGTGTTCCCGGGCTAAATCGTTCTTCTATGTCATCAGCATACTCGGTTTCGAGCAAGGAAACTGTGTTTATCATTCCACCACCATATAAAAATGGTTCCAATTCTTCTAAGACTTTCAGTTTGATGAATAAACCACCAATACCCATTGGACCGAGCATTTTATGTGCCGAAAGAGTATAGAAATCTGCACCGAGATCATCAAAATGAATAGGCATGTGTGGAGCAGCTTGTGCGCCATCAATTAATACTTTTGTCTTTGGTGATAATTGACGTGTTGTTTCAATAATTTTTTCAATTGGGTTAACCGTTCCTAGAGCATTTGAGACATGCGTTAAGCAAATAATTTTGACTTTTCCAGATTTTAAGAGTTCTTCTAGTCGATCGAGTTCTAACTCACCAAACTTATTCACTTTCAAAAATACCAGCTGAGCATTTTTTCTTTTTGCCAACTTTTGCCAAGGCACTAGATTGCTATGATGCTCCATCTCGGTGCAGAGAATCATGTCCCCTGCAATGATTTGCTTTTCTCCCCAAGTGTAAGCGACTTGATTGATCGCTTCCGTGGTATTGCGAACGACAACAAATTCTTCAGTTTCCGCTCCAAAAAAATTCGCTATTCTTCGACGTGATTGATGAAAAAGTTTGGTGCTTTCATCTCCAAGCTGATGGACTCCGCGATGAACGTTGGCGTTATGCTGCCGATAATAATTACTCATTGCTTCGATCACCAATTCTGGTTTTTGCGAAGTAGCCGCATTATCTAAGTAGACTAGACGCTTATCATTGTGGATTTTTTTCTGTAGAATTGGAAAATCACCGAGAATACTTACAGCATTAAACATAGGCGTATTATACAGTAGAAGGCAAATCGTATGACACAACTGAATGCAACGTGCATCATTCCGTTTTATAACGAAAAATTGAATATTACTCAAGTTCTTCAAGAATTAACACAGCTTTCTTTTTTGAAACAAATTATTTGCGTAGATGATGGGTCAACTGATGGAACTGCCGCAGAAGTTAAACAACAATTTCCTCAAGTAGAATTAATTAGACTCGCTCAAAACGGCGGAAAAGCAGCAGCAGTGAAAGCTGGTTTAGATCAATGCAGATCTGACAATATTTTACTTTTTGATGCTGACATTCGAAACATGTCTCACTCAGAAGTTGCTACATCTTTCCAACTTTTCACTACTCGAGCAATGGACATGTTGATTCTAGGCCGCACCTGCCCTCACCCTATTCTGCGAGTTATTCGAGGAGATGTCATCGTTTCTGGAGAAAGATGGTTGAAAAAAAGGGATTTAGAGAATATCTTTAGCACCCTACACTTTGAAAAATTTGCCTTAGAAGTGGCAGTTAATCACTACATGATTCATCATCAGAAGAACAGTTACTGGTTTCAAACATCTGCAGAAAATACCTTTAAAACAGTCAAGTATGGTTTTGTGGAGGGCTGGAAATCTACGATCAGTGAAGTAATCAGTATCCTGACTTCTCAATTTAGTATCCTCAACCAACTTGTTTTATTTCGGCCAAAAAAAATTACAGCGTAAGCTTAAAGTAAGTTCAAAAATCCTTCGGTAATAATTTCTTCTGCTTGTTGGCGAGGAATTCCTCGGCTTTGTAAGTAAAATAGATGTTCTTCTGGAATAGGGCTAATACTGGCGGCGTGAGAACACTTCACGTCATCGCTCAAAATTTCAAGTTCTGGAACTGCTTCAGCACTGGCTTTATCAGACAGGAGCAAAATTCGTTCTTCTAAAAACGACTGTGTGCCGGGACAGTTTGGTTCGATTTTAATTCTGCCAAAAAATCGAATTCTACTCTGATCTTTAGCCACACCTTTCAACATGGTTTGTGCTGAAGTATGAGCGGCTTTGTGAACAATAAAGAGGTTAATTTCCAGTTGAGTTCTTTCACGAGTTAAGAATGCGCCCTTTATATCTGCGTGAGCGCCGACACCATTGAGTTCCACAATGTAGTCACCCGGCTGCGTGATCAAAATCACTTTTTTTTCTTGTGTTTGAACCTGAATCAGAGTTGCATGAACTGTTTTTTTAATTTGGGTTTTTTGTGTGTATTGTTCGGTCATTTTTGGCTTAGCCAATGCTTCCTTCCATCTCGTGGTCAATCAACCGGTTCATTTCAACTGCATACTCTAAAGGAAGTTTTTTGACGAGACCATCAATGAAACCATTGACGATCATTTTTCTAGCCATCTCTTCAGTTAAGCCTCTACTCATTAAGTAAAACAGCTGTTCTTCTCCAATTTTGGAAACGGTGGCTTCGTGTTGTACTTCCACGATATTGTTGAAAATTTTATCGACGGGGTAAGTGTCTGAGCGAGATTCTGGATCTAGCAATAGTGCATCACAAATGACAGTATTTTTGCTGTGGTGAGCTTGAGGACCGACATTAACTGAACCCCGATAGCTCGTCCGGCCACCATTTTTACTAATTGATTTTGAAATAATTGTTGAGCTGGTGTAAGGAGCTAAGTGAGTCGCTTTTGAGCCAGTATCTTGATGCTGACCAGCACCAGCAAGAGCCATTGATAATGTCTCACCTTTTGCCCCTTTTCCAGCAAGAATAAACCCTGGATACTTCATTGTTAATTTACTACCCATGTTGAAGTCCGTCCAGACCATCTCACCTTCTGCGCCTACCCAGGCTCGTTTAGTGACTAAGTTGTAAATATTTTTATACCAGTTTTGAACTGTGGTGTATTGACAGCGAGCGCCTTTTTTGACAAAGATTTCCACTACTGCAGAGTGTAGTGAGGAAGAGGAGAAAGAGGGGGCGGTGCAGCCCTCCACATAGTGAACTTTTGCTCCTTCATCAACAATAATGAGAGTTCTTTCAAACTGTCCCGCGTTTGCGGCATTGATCCGGAAGTACGTTTGAAGTGGCATTTTGACTTCCACTCCCTTTGGGACATACACGAAAGAACCACCAGACCAAACCGCAGTGTTTAAAGCAGAAAATTTATTATCTCCACTGGGAATAAGTTTGCCAAAGTACTCTTTAATAAGTTCGGGATACTGTTTCAATCCTTCATCCATTGATAGAAAAATGACGCCATCTTTTGCCCAGACGTTTTTTAAAGAACCGTAGACTACTTCAGAATCGTACTGCATTTTAACGCCGGCTAAGTAGTTTTTTTCGGCCTCAGGAATCCCTAAACGATCAAATGTGGTTTGAATGTCTTTTGGCACGTCTGCCCAAGTTTTAGCGGTTTCCGCTGGTCGTAAATAATAATGGATAGCGTCGTAGTTGATCTCGCTTAAGTTTCCTCCCCAGATTGGAGTAGGTTTAGACTCAAACTGTTGTAAACCAATCAAGCGCAACTTCAACATCCATTCCGGCTCTTGCTTAATTGCCGAAATCTCTCTCACCACACCTTCATTTATACCCGGCTTCATAATGTATTGATAATCTGTCGTAGGAAATGAAAACCCTTGCTCATATGAATCATCTTTGAGACTGGGATCGAGCTCTTCAATGTGTTTAGCAGCAAATCTAGACATATTTTTTTTAAATTTTTTCGTACCCTTTCGATTCAAGTTCTGCAGCCAATTCACGACCGCCGCTCTGAACAATTTTGCCTGCTTTCATCACGTGCACAAAATCGGGTTGCAAAAACTTCAAAATGCGTTGGTAATGTGTGATAACAACTACACCCGTTTGGTGCTTATCAACAATCTTTTTGACACCTTCTGCCACTGCGCGCATTGCATCTACATCTAGACCTGAATCAGTTTCATCTAAAATGGCAAACTTTGGTTCCAAAACGGCCATTTGGAGAATCTCGACTCTCTTTTTTTCTCCTCCACTAAAACCTTCATTTAAACCGCGTTTCAATAGTTCTGGCTTGACTTTCAGCTCTGTGGCTAGGGATTCCAGATGTTGTCTAAATGCTAAAACTGTTGGAAATAAACGACTTGGTTCATTGACAAAGCGAGAGTTATACGCCAAGCGAAGAAAGTTCTGAACCTTAACTCCCGTTACTTCTACCGGATATTGAAAGGCTAAGAAAACACCCATTGCCGCACGTTCGTCTGGAGATTTGGCTAGCAAATCTTGCCCAGCCAAAGTCATTTTTGAGCCTTTCGCTTGATCGACTACATAAAAAGGATGGCCAGCTAGTGTGTAGGCTAAGGTAGATTTCCCAGAACCATTTGGACCCATAATTGCATGCACTTCTCCGGGTTTTACCAGCAAATTGACACCTTTTAGAATTTCTGTTTTTTGATCCGTTTGCTGATCTACAACTGAGACGAATAAATCAATTATTTTAAGTTCATTTTTCATGAGTTTGGTAAACCTTCCAAGCTTCTTGAATATCTGTTTTAATATCTGAGTGGAGATCTGCTTCATCCAATTTATCAAGCTCCACCCACTTAATTCCGTCCGTTTCCTCAACATTTTGCTTAAACTCTACCGAGTCAATAGCTTCGACTAGATAGAGAAAATTGAGGTGTTGCTCACATCCGCGTTTCCATGGGGAAAGTGGCTGATACTGCTCCGGATCTGCAGTTCGGGCATTGTAGTTTTCTTGTGATGCCCAATGAAGATTTGTTGCGAAGGGGTTTGGTACGTACTCGGTTCCCGTAGCTGGTAATTTTTGCCAATCAACTGCCTTCACTTTAATATTTGTCTCTTCCCAACATTCTCTTTCTGCTGCTTGGTGCGGAAGTTCGTTGGCTTCTATGTGACCCCCAGGGTTGAGCCATAAACCAACTTTTTTGTGCTTTACCAACAAGACACTCTGTTCATGAATTAGAACCGCGCAGGTGGTTAAACAGATTTTAGCTGGGTACTGTTGCAGGTTTGCCATGCCTGGATTTTACCATGAGAGGAGGCTCATCTGAACCCCTGCATCTTTTTTGGGCGTAAAAGTGAAGTCTACGTCACACTCAACCAACCGATTCCATTTATTTTTGAACTTTACCCTACCCGTTTTCAAACCATAATCGTAAATATCTCTTGTCACCGCAACATCTTGCAAACAGTATTTGGATAAGCTATCCCAATCTTTGCTTTTGTAATACTTGATTGCATCTAAGCCGTCACCACTTTTGCCAATACCCAGCGTTTCTTTTGCCACAGCATCTAGTCCAATTCGGTGGCCAACGCTCTCTTTAATGCGAACCAGCAAATCAAGAGTCGCGATTTTGGAAATATCGTTTTTGTAGTACGGCAAAAAGGTTTGCATATCAAAGTTATCGCAGTTGAAACCCACAATGACATCAGCTGCTTCCAAGAGAGGAAACAGTTTTGGTAAATCTTGTTCAAAATAGCCTTGCATTTCGCCTTTACCACTAAAACCGTCGCGAATGCAAACTCCCACAAAAGAAATACCTAAACGGTCAGGGAAAAAACCACCAACTTCGTCAAACGTTTTTTGCGTTTCTACATCTAGGATAATTTGTCGCATACAAGATACTTAGCTCATGGCTTCATCAAACCGACGAGATACTTCGGCCCAGTTCACCACATTCCAGAAGGCGCTGATGTACTCAGGTCGACGATTTTGATATTTCAAGTAATACGCATGTTCCCAGACATCAATTCCCAAAATAGGTGTTTGTCCCACCATCAGTGGAGAATCTTGATTGGCGGTAGAAATGACTGACAAGGTCTTATCAGCTCCAACTACCAGCCATGCCCAACCTGAACCAAATCGATGAGTAGCGGCAGTGTTGAACTCTTCAGAACATTTTTCAAAACTGGTGAACTTTTGTGCGATTGCATCAGCTAGTTTTCCAGTTGGCTTACCACCTGCATTTGGCGCTATAATCGTCCAAAATAACGAGTGATTAGCATGACCACCACCATGGTTTTGAACGGCTGTTTTGATCTCAGTCGGAACTTGATTGATTTCTTTGACTAAGACTTCCACTGACTTTGCTTGCAGTTCTGGGAATTTTTCTAGTGCGACATTTAACTTATCCACATAGGTTTGATGATGCTTACTATGGTGAATTTCCATCGTCTTGGCATCAATATGAGGCTCAAGCGCTGTGAATCCATAAGGTAGTTGGGGTAAAGTGTACATGAATTCCTCCGAATAAAAGCATACACGAATACTGTGAAAAAGTGAGGGAAGAATTTTTACCCCAACTGGACAGTGTCTTCAATGATGCTCACTAAACCCTCACTCTTCAATGCTGTAAGTATTTTTTGAAATCGTTCCTGTTCAGTGAGTCCGAACTCTGCCTCCATTTTCTTTGCCAATTTTGCAGACTTATAGCTTGATACCCTAAGAAAATCCATAATCCTACCTCTAAAAAAACGGTCTGTCTCTTCAAAACGAATCGCCTTCTTTTTCACTCTTCCTTCACTCACCTTTCTGCTTTGTTCAGTTTTTTTTAGCCAATCACTATACTGCTTCCAACCCTGATCTTGGGCCTGCAGATTACTTTGACACAGGTGATTGACTGGGCAGATAGTACATTTTGGGGATTTGGCAGTACAAATCATGGCTCCCAAATCCATGATCGCTTGATTCCAAGGATCTGCTTGGTCTTTTGGCAATAATTGATCAGCTGCTTGAAAGTAATCTGTTTTCAGATTTATCGCTGGTAGAACTTGTTTCTCTTTCCACTCTATGCCTTGAGTTCTTCCAATCACTCGTTTGATATTTGTATCGACAACCCCAACTTGCATGCCAAACGCAAAAGACATCACTGCTCGAGCAGTATACTTACCGATTCCTGGGAGCTTCAACAGCTCTGCCTCAGTTGTCGGCCAAACTCCGTTTTTCTGTTCAATCTGCTGCGCCAACTGCCACAGAAATTTTGCTCTACGATTGTACCCAAGTCCTTGCCAAAAAATAAGTACTTCTGCTAAAGATGCCTTTGATAAAGCACCTGTACTGGGCCATGTGTGTATCCAACTTTGATACTTGAGTACTACTCGATCTACTTGCGTTTGTTGCAACATCATTTCTGCCACAATAACTCTATATGGGTCTCTTCTTAAGGAAGAAGCGAAGTAGTCCGCAAACACCTTTTCTCTATTCAATGAAACGGGAACTGCATATTTTTCCCTCCAAGGTAACACGCGACCAGCACTTCGCCACCAAGAAAAAACTGTGTTGTGAAGAAGAGAAATTTTTAACATGATCTGATGAATTGGGTTACAATACTATACTATGCAATTCTCTTTCGCCAAGAGATCTAGCGCCGCAGATTACCTATTATTGTTTATGGTTAGCGCGGCTGCTTCTGTTCTTTTGACGCGCTTTTACTTATTTTTATTTGATTATCCACAAATTACTAGAGGAAACATCCACGTTGCCCACGTCATTTTTGGAGGTGTTTTTCTTTCCATTGGAAATCTCCTTTTATTGAGCACGCATGGCAGGAAAAGTAGGCAATTTGCTGCAACTATATCTGGATTGGGATTTGGATTATTTATTGACGAATTAGGTAAATTTATTACTCAAGATAACAATTACTTTTATCGACCTGTGCCGATGTTGATTTACCTTTGTTTCATTTTCCTTTTTTTTATATATCGATACTTAAATGAGTATACGCCCCTACATCCTAGAGAGATTTTATATGAAGTGCTTGAGGAGTTGGAAGAAGTGGCCGAGGGAAAGTTTTTTCCCGCGAATAAAAAGCGCCTACTATTCTGGCTAAATAAGTTAAAAGCTGAGAAAACCATACGCTTTCAAGTCTTTGGTGTAGGCATTCAGAACGTGATTGATCAACTGACAGTCAACTCTTTGCCCAAACCCAAACAGTATTTGCAAAAGATCAAGTCATCATGGAGGTGGCTGGATGAATTTACAACTGAGCGACGCCCGGTCTTTTATTTTTTAATTTTAATTTTTATACTCTATATTGCTATAACTTCTGGAAGTATCGCTTCATTTTTATTCAACTTAACAAACAAGCATTTTGATAAACTCAAGTTTAGAGCCGTGACAAGCTTTGATTGGTTTATGATTTGTGGACTCTTTTTCACGCAACTCTGGTCTACTTTGCTCATGATTCGTGGCCTTTTCTTCTTGATTAGTAGGAAAAGGGCTCGCGCTTTAGCCCTCTTTAGAAATGGACTCGCGGTCAATATTTTAATGACACAAGCATTCACTTTCTACTTTGAGCAGTTTTCTGCAATCATTGAACTATTGGTAATTCTAAGTTTATTTACGATTGTGCACAACATCATTGAGGATGAGCTTGTGTAATTTGAATCAGCTCAGCAATTCTCTGTCTCCCCGTAGTCTCTAAAAACAGTTTAATTTTTTCCAAATCTGGAGAACCATCTTCTGCTCGGAGCTGACCGATTTCTTGCCACACTGAGCGACCAGCTGCAAAGCCTTTCGCTCCATTCTCCATTGATACTTTCAAGGCGTTCGCGAACTCTTCGTAGCTCATCCCTCTAGATAATAAAATCCATGGAACATCAAGCTCAGCGGTAATCGTAGCGCAAGCTAAGGCATCGCCTGGATATTGAATTTTTAAGACATCACAATACTTTTGAAAATCTTGGAGGGTTTGTAAATGAGCCTCTTGATACTCCTCTTTTGTGAGTAGCTCTGAACCATTCGGATTAAACATCAATGGCTCAACTAGAAATGAAATGCCTTCATACCGACATGATTGATACAGTTCTATAAGTAGTTTTTTCTTAGCCAAGGCATTTGGTTCTGCTGGGTGATAAAAGAGAAGTAACTTTGCTACCGCGTAGTTACTTTTAACCTGATGTACGCTCCAACCAGGAATAATCGTGGGTACAGCTGATTTATCCCCTGAATAATCAGATGCCTCTAACGTCAAAATCAGGCCAGTATTCGGAGCTTTGTGTTCAATTGACGAAAAACCAAACTCAGGATCCACCAACACCCCAGAACACATGTCTGAAAAAGCTTCCATGAATAGTACTTTTAATTGAGTCACGACATGTTGTGTGGTTTGATCCTGGATATTCAAATCAAACATTTTAGCAAGCGATCCTCGATGATCAAAGGGTGCAATTGTGAAAAGACCTTCAGAAGTTTGAATCGAGCGCAAATTCATATCTTTCAGTATAGCGTATGTTCTTACCTGAATTCTACACTTAACGAAATGGTTGAGTTGTACATTTGACACATGATCAACATATTGAAAACAGTCATGTGGTCTCTAAGTGGAAACTGTACGAGCTGTGGTGGAGAAGTGGAGATTTATTCATGGAAGCAGGCGTTTTGTCAGAGCTGTGGAGAGTCAAATTAAGACCAAAAAAAGGCAGGAATCGCTTCTCTGCCTTTTTTTTAATCTATCTTGATTTAATTATCTGCGTGGCCCGTAACTACCTCGGTCACCACCGCGTCCGCCACGATCTCCTCCACGACCACCACCAAATGAAGGCCTGCCGGCATCTCTTCGACCACTAAAACCACCTCGGTCACCACCGCCAGAGTTGCGTTTTTCAGAAGATTGAGCTTCTTGCTCTGGAGTCAACATCGTCAACTTAATTTTGCCATCTTCTTGGATATCACTGACGCGAACGTGCACTTTTTCACCCATGGTTAGGATGTCATTGGCATCTTGAACGTACTCAGTAGACATCGCAGATACATGGACTAGACCGTCTTTATTTGGAGCGATGTTGACAAAAGCGCCATAGCTCTCGATTCTGACAACCTCACCATCAAACTCTTCACCAATATCAATTGTCTTCATCATGCTACTAATTACTCGGAAAGCATGGTCAACTTTAGCTTGATCAGAAGATCCAATATTGACAATACCCATACCGGTCTCTTTGTCTTCATCGACTTCAATTTCGGCACCAGTTTCTTCAATAATACTCTTAATCATCTTGCCACCTGGACCGATCAGCTCACCAATTCTGTCTCCTGGAATACTAAGCTGTTGAATTTTTGGAGCGGTTGGGGCTAAGGATTTTCTTGGCTCTGCAATTGCTTCCAACATTTTATCCATAATATGCATTCGGCCAACTTTTGCTTGGCGCAGAGCCTGTTTCATAATTTCTGGAGGAATACCTTTAATCTTGATATCCATTTGTAAGGCGGTAACACCCTCAGCAGTGCCGGCAACTTTAAAGTCCATGTCACCGATATGATCTTCCAAACCTTGAATATCAGATAAGACAACGTACTCTGTCCCATCAGACATTAAACCCATGGCAATACCAGCAACTGGTCGTTTAATTGGTACACCAGCAGCCATTAAGGACATGGTGGAGCCACAGACAGAACCCTGAGAGGTTGAGCCGTTCGAGCTGACCACATTTGAAACAACGTGGATAGTGTATGGGAATTCTGCTTGAGAAGGAATAACCGGCATCAATGCTCGTTCAGCAAGTGCTCCATGACCAATTTCTCGGCGTTTTGGAGAACCAACTCGGCCAGCTTCACCAGATGAGAAAGGTGGCATTTCATAGTGATGAATATAGTGACGCTCTTCCTCACCCATCATATCCTCGATCAATTGACCTCTAGCTGGAGAAGCTAAAGTAGTGATCGATAACACTTGAGTTGCTCCACGTTTAAACATGGCAGAGCCATGAGTACTGGCAAATAAATCAACTTCGCACCAAATTGGACGGATCTCATCTGTCTTTCTACCATCTGGACGAACTTTATCCTTGATGATCATGCGGCGCCCCTCAGCAATGATCAAATCACTAAATGCATTTTTTAAGAACTTTGGATCTGCCAACAAGCCTGAGTCTTCACCTTCAGCTGGTTGGTTTTCCGCGACTATTTTGTAGATGAGTTCGTTCATACCACTTGGTTTTAATACCCCTTCCAACTTGATCATTTCTTGGATTTCTTTTTCGTAACTTTTGGCAATTCCAGCTTTGGTTTTAACTGCTAATTCAGTTTGCTCTGTGATCTCAATCAATGGAACCAAAACTTGTTTTTCTTTACCAATATCAGCCACAATTTGATTTATTTCGGAACAGATTTTTCCCAACTCAACCTGAGCTAAGTCAAATGCTTCCAAAATTATTTCTTCGCCAACTTCATTTGCCCCGGACTCCACCATCACGATTGATTCACCAGTTCCAGACACAATTAAGTCCATGTCCATCTTGGCTTGTTCAGATTCAGTTGGATTTATCATGAATTTACCATCAGCTTTTGTGTAGCCAACTCGTAAACCAGAAACTGGCCCATCAAAAGGAATAGAAGAAATGGATAGACCAATGCCGGTAGCCAACAAACCCAACATGTCTGCTGGATTTTCTTTGTCTGTAGAGAAAACAGTCACGATCACTTGCACTTCATGAGTTAAGCCTTCTGGAAACATTGGGCGCATTGTTCGGTCAATTAAGCGGCCTTTCAATATGGCGCCATCGGTTGGACGACCGTCACGCTTCACCCAACGAGAACCCTTAATAATTCCACCGGCAAATAGCTTCTCTTGGAACTCAACAGAGAGGGGAAAGTAACCCAAGTCTACTTGACGACCTAGAGCAATAGTTGCTAACACAGTAGTGCCGCCACAGGTCAAGAGGACGGCTGCATTTGCTTGTTCAGCGTATTTACCAACTTCCAATTTAACTATTTTTTCACCAACGCGAATGTCGCGGGTGTATGTTTTGGGGTATGTCGGATATGACATAAAAAACTCCTTGGTGGAATACTTACAACGTATAAGGGAAGGAAAAAGAAGAAATTCTAAATTTTAATGTGAAGCTCTAAATAGATTAGGGCTTCGTTTTTAAACTTTAGAACTCTGATTCTGCCTTTATTTCCACTACAAATATATATTGGGAATTATTATAACATAGCCAAATAAGTGCGCTCGAGCTACTATCAAGAATTGACCAATAATCCAGCTGGGTCATAAAAATTTTGATGTGAATGCCTGTTCCTCAGTACCTTCATATAGCGGAATTGTATTACACAAGGTGTATGAAAAAAGGAAACTTACTTACTCAAGTTCAAACGATCGATTAACTTGCGGTATCGCTCTTCACTCTTGGTCAACAAGAAGTTTAATAATCTTCGTCTTTTGGCAACTTGTTTCAACAAGCCACGGCGAGAGTGATTATCTTTTTTGTGTTTCTTTAAGTGTTCAGTCAATTCAAGAATGGAGTTGGTTAATAGAGCAACCTGAACCTCTGGAGATCCTGTGTCACCTTCGAACAACGCAAAGTCTTTAATAATTTCTGTTTTATTCGTTTTTGTCAGTGCCATAGTGGTATTTTTCTTTTTTTACTGAGTCGAAACAGAGTAAAAAAGTAGCCTTTTTATTTAATAAGATGCCTATTATATCACAAATCCTCGAGGAGGATTAGTCTTCTTCCACTCTATACACAATTAGGTGGTCTCCAACCTGGAAGCTCACTCGTTTCTTGAACGTCATGCCAAACTCACTTTTGGTTTTGGCAATATCAATTTGATCTTTACCATGCATCATTGACTTAATTTCTGGATCCATCAAGATTTCTTCTCCACGCTTTAAGTGTAGCTTGTCCGTCTTCTTGATTTCTCCAGTGATAACACGTGCGCCAGCGATGATTTCACCTTTCATCTCAAAAATCTGCAAGATTTCAATTTCACCGAGAACAACCTCATCAATAGTTGGTTCGAGGAGCTTGAGCATCTGTTTTTGTAAATCTTCTAGCAATTTGTAAATCACGTCGTAGTGTTTGATCTTCACTTTGGCGTTCTTGGCCTTTTCTTCGATTCCCTTTGGCAACTTAGTGTGGAAAGCCAGAATCATCGAACCAGTTGTTTCAGCAAAATCAACATCATCCTCAGTGATTTCCCCTACACCAGCTCTCAAGACAACCGTACTTTCTTCGTCAATGTTTTGCATGATAGCCTCAAGAGTGCCTTGTACGTCTGCTTTGACCATGAGTTTTAGTTTTGGATGTTCATTAAATAAAGCAGTGTAGTCAGTAGGTAGATGAGTTACTTCAACAACTTCCTGTTCTTCTTCTACGACCTCATGACCTACTTCATAGACGTTTGCTCCAACGGCAGGTACGTCAGTGAAACCAACAATTTCGGCTGGACAACCAGGAGTGACCGTGACTAGAGGCTTACGGTTTTCATCAACCAATTGTCGCACGCGGCCCATCGCCCCATCAGATACAATATCTTGACGAATACGAAGTGTTCCTTGTTGGACGACGACGGTTGCAACTGCACCGCGCTTTTGATCTCGGGTAGCTTCAATTACAACTGCTCGCAAATCTGCATCTGGGTCGGCAGTGTAGTTATTTAAGTCAGCCATGGTAAGGATGAGTTCCAACAACTTATCTACGCCTTGTCCTGTCTTGGCAGACAGCTCGACAACATCAATCTCTCCCCCGTAGCCTTGCACCAAAACATCCTGTTCCGCCAGTTGAGCTTTGGCCATATCTGGATAGACGTTTGGTAAGTCAATTTTGTTGATGGCCACGACGTAGGGCACGCCAGCTTCTTTGATGTGACGAATCGACTCAATCGTTTGTGGTTTAACTCCATCGTTTGCAGCCACCACCAAGACAACTAGATCAGTCACCTTCGCGCCACGAGCTCTCATTTTATTGAACGCAGAATGACCTGGAGTATCGATGAATGTAATTTTTTTCTGCTCAAATTCAATTTGATACGCCCCAATATGTTGTGTAATTCCACCCGCCTCTCTTGCGGTGACGTGGGTTTTACGGATGTAATCCAACAAGGAGGTCTTGCCGTGGTCGACATGACCCATGATGGTAACAATTGGTGGTCTCTGTTGAACTGACATTATGTTGTTACGCTGCTTTCTTATCTTCACTGTCTTTTTCAAACGGTTTATCTGATTTTTCAAATGGTTTTCGACCCATCTTCATACCAAGCGCATCTCGCTCAGCCATTTCTTTCTCAAAAACGGCCACTTTCCCCTCAAGCATGGCTTTAAATTCTGAAGTCATCTCAGCCATCTCTCTCCAACGTTCTTTAAATCGAGCTAAATCAGCTAAAGTTGTCAACTTATTCTGAATTAAGAGGACTCGCACTTCTGGGATTAAGCCTTCAAAAGTATCAATCTCGTGCTCTTCTTGACCAGTAACAGCTGATTGGACAGTGCCGGAAGCTGATTTAATCGTAATTTTGTAGCCAGTTAATTTTGCAGCTAAACGGACATTTTGTCCACCTCGGCCAATCGCCAAAGACAGTTGATCATCTGGAGCAGTGACGGTTACCATTTTGTTCATTTCATCGATTTCAATTTTCAAGTTCTCTGCGGGAGCCAAAGCGCCTTTGAGGTATTCATGTTGGTCTTCTGTAAACGGAATAATGTCAATCTTCTCGTTGTTTACTTCTCGGATCACTTCTTGCACGCGGACTCCGCGTTGACCAACACACGAACCGACTGGATCTACACCTTCTTGGGTTGATTGAACAGCCAATTTTGTACGAACACCTGCTTCTCGAGCAATTGCGACGATCTTGACAGCTCCAGAAGCAACTTCTGGAACTTCTCGCTCAAACAGTTTGGAAACGAGTTCTTTAGAAGCCCGAGAGACAATAATTGATTTTCCTTTAAATGTATCTCTAATTTCTTTGACATACACAGAAATACGATTGTTCAATCGATAAAATTCACCACGCATCTGTTCTTCTGGAGGCATAATACCTTGACCTCGACCCAGATCTAAAACGACCATTTTGCCGTCCATTCGCAAGATTTGGGCATTGATAACTTCGCCGAGTCGTTTCTCAAAGTCTGAGATAACTTGGTCTTTTTCAGATTCACGAATTTTTTGCAAAATGACTTGCTTTGCTGTTTGCGCCGCAATTCTGCCAAAACCAGCTGGGGTGACATCTTCTTTGATTTTTTCATCGTACTTGGTCACTTCACCAGTCTCTTCGTCTCGAGCTATAGTAGGATACTTAAAAATTTGAGACTCACCAGTTTCTTGGTTTACTTCGGCAAGATAGTGAAATTCTTCGTCCAAAGGACCAAACTGCTTGCGATAGGCAGAAACTAAAGCCTGTTGGATACCGTCAACGATTGATTCTGGAGTAATGCCTCGTTCGTTTGAAATCTGGGCGATTGCAGCAGAAAATTCGGTACGGGCAACTTTTGGTGTGGCTGACATAAACATCCTTCTTACATTTGATATCTTTTACAAAAAAAGGACAGCCTGGGCGTCCTTCTCTACACTTTCTCAAACAGAGCTTATTATACACATTTTTTGAGGAAATTCAAAGAGCAAGCAGACAGAGACGAATCAGTATATGTAATAATCTACATTACAAACCCATTCGTCGTGGAGGCATTATTGCTGTCACTAAATTGAATCCGTATATCAACTTCAAAGGGAAGACAAAAGAATCCATTGAGTTTTATAAGTCTGTTTTTGGAGGAGTGTTGAGTATAACAACTTTTAAAGAGGGTGGCATGTCATCTGGTCCGACAGAAGATAACTTGATCATACATGCTGAATTAATTGCAGAAAATGGCATGACTTTAATGATTTCAGACATTCCGGATCGTTTTCCCTACACTCCTGGTAAAAATATCGGGATCTCTCACAGTGGCGACAATGTAGAAGAGTTACAAGGATTTTGGGATAAACTGACAGTAGGTGGAACAGTTAGTATGCCTTATACAACTGCTCCTTGGGGAGATACCTTTGGCATGTTTACTGACATGTTTACTGACATGTTTACTGACATGTTTACTGACAGATTTGGAATCGACTGGATGATCAACTGCGCCGGTAAAAAAGCGTAAGATTTTTTTTAGCTCTTACTCTCCACCTGATGGGCAGATTTATTGATTTCCACACTTTTTACACAAAGAATGCTTCCTGTGCGAGAGTTGTGATTCTAATTTAATAAATCTATAGCCCAAAAAACACGTAAAATCTAATAACTTGATGAACTTTATGTATCAAACGTCGCTCAATTCATAATTTTGACAAATGAAAGCAGTCCGTTTTTACTCGACTTCCTGCAACTCTTCCAAAATTCTCTTTTGCTCTCTGTTCAATTTTTCTGGCACACGAACAACCAGTCGGACATATAAGTCACCTTTTCCCCTAGCTTGCAGGTGTTGCACTCCTTCTCCTCGCAAACGAATGAGGGAGTGAGACTGTGTTCCAGGACGAACTTTGACTTTTAACGCACCCTCAATCGTAGGTACTTCCACGTTGCCGCCCAAAGCCGCCGTGGCAAATGAAATAGCTTGGTCCACATATAAATCATAGTTATCACGTTTAAACGTGTCACTTGGTTTTACATCGAGAGTAATATCAAATTCGTCAAAACGAATTCGAGTTCCGTCATTGGCACCTGGGGGAATTTTAATCGTTTTTTTCTTCCCTTCTACTTCAATCACTTTTTCCGCTCCTTTTACAGCTTCCATAAACTCAATTCTCATCGAGTAGCGGGCGCGGCGTTGACCTCCTCCGCCAAATCCACCACTAAAAATATTCTCAAAGATGTCAAACGGATCGTTGAAGTCCATGCCTTCAAAAGGACTTCCACCAGCTCCACCGCTACTTTGATACGACCAGTTAAAAGGACCTTGACCAGCAGCTCCTCCACGAAACGGACTTCCACCCATACCGCCGCTCGCAGATGGATCAAAGGCAGCATGACCATATTGGTCATAAGCAGCTCGTTTTTGTGCATCTGAAAGAACTTGATAGGCTTCATTAATGCCTTTAAACTTATCTTCCGCACCTGCTTCTTTATTTTTGTCAGGGTGATGCTTCAGCGCCATCTTGCGATATGCTGCCTTGATTTCATCTGCTGAAGCAGATTTAGAGACACCAAGGGTTTCATAAAAGTCACGTTTTGTAGCCATAAATATTAGTTAACTTCCGGCGAATTTTACCTGAAGAAGTTCTTCCTCTGTTACACGATGATTAATATCTTCCCCTTTTACTCCATTGAAGTATCGATTTACTTGATACATCTTAACGAGACCTGCAAAAGCCAGTACTCCGACCAGTGCAAAGGAAGCGACTTGAGATAGATCTGAATTCTGTAAAAAGTAAACCATTAATGGGCGAATTAAGATCCAACCGAACTCTTCAAGTTAAGTGATCATAGAGTAGGCGAGGCCTTGCAACATTACTCCTTTACCACTTCACCTTCCTCAGCGGTACCTTTATCTGCAGCACTGTCTGTTTTGGCTTCCCCAGTTGAATCCGCGGTTGCGCCAGCCGCACCCTCAGTTCCAGGTGCACCACTCTTGGCGGACTGCTCCTTCATCATCGCTTCACCAATTTTTTGAGAAGAGGTTAAGGTTTCTTCAGTTGCCTTATCTAACTCTTCTTTGGTTACGTCATCTTTCTGTGCCAACTCTTTGAGTTTTTTGACGTTTTCTTCAATAGTGGCCTTGGTTTCAGCATCAACTTTGTCGCCATAGTCTTTAAGTTGTTTTTCGAGCTCAAAAACGACGCTCTGGGCATGATTTCTCGCTTCAACCAGTTCTTTTTTCTTCTTGTCTTCGTCTGCGTACTTCTCAGCCTCAGCCTTCATTCGTTCAACTTCTTCATCAGACAAGTTGGTAGAGTTCTGAATCGAGATTTTCTGTTCTTTGCCAGAAGTTTTGTCTTTGGCAGCTACATTCAAAATACCATTGGAATCGATGTCAAAGGTGACTTCAATTTGTGGCATACCTCGGCGAGCAGCTGGGATACCATCTAAGACAAATCGGCCTAACGACTTGTTGTCGGCGGCCATTTCTCGCTCACCTTGCAAAACGTTAATCTCAACTTGAGTCTGATTATCTGCTGCTGTGGAAAAAGTTTGCGACTTACTCGTGGGAATCGTTGTGTTGCGATCGATCAATGGAGTTCTGACACCACCTAATGTCTCAAGACCTAAAGTCAATGGCGTTACATCGAGTAGGACCACATCTTTCACATCTCCACCGATGACACCTGCTTGAATTGCAGCACCGACGGCGACGACTTCATCTGGATTTACGCCTTGATGAGGAGTTTTGCCGAAAAACTTCTTGACTTCTTCTACCACTTTTGGCATCCGAGTCATACCACCTACCAACACAACTTCGCCGATGTCAGATGCGTTCAGCTTCGCGTCAGCGAGTGCTTTTTTGACCGGTTCAAAACTGCGTTTGATTAAGTCATCAACGAGTTCTTCCAACTTTGCGCGAGTTAAACTCATAGTTAAGTGAAGTGGCTGACCATCATCACCTTGACCAATAAAAGGCTGATTGATTTCCGTTTGTTGAGCAGAAGAAAGCTCGATCTTGGCTTTTTCGGCGGAGTCTTTAATCCGTTGCATGGCTTGAGGATCTTTTGACAGATCTTTACCACTCTCTTTTTTAAACTCACTTAAAATCCATTCAATGATTTTACTGTCAAAGTCATCGCCGCCCAAAAATGTGTCACCGTTGGTTGATTTAACTTCAAACACGCCTCCACCAATTTCCAAAACAGAAATATCAAAAGTACCGCCACCCAAGTCATAAACTGCAATTACGCCATTGCCTTTTTTATCCAAGCCATACGCTAAGGCCGCCGCAGTTGGTTCATTGACGATACGTTCCACGGTTAAACCAGCAATCTCACCTGCTTGCTTGGTGGCTTGGCGTTGAGAGTCGTCAAAGTAAGCCGGAACGGTAATGACCGCCCGAGTCACCTCACCACCCAAATAACTTTCAGCATCGGCTTTGGCTTTACCAAGAATTTTAGCGGAAATCTCTTGGGGAGAGTAGGTTTTCCCAGCAAGCTTAATCATTGCCATTCCATCTTTGCCCTCAGCTACTTCGTATGCCACGTGTTTCATGGCATTTTGAACGCGATCCGATTTGACTTTTTGACCCATAAAACGCTTGACGGAGTTAATCGTAGCTTTGGGGTTCAGTACCATTTGACGTTTAGCAGCATCACCAACGACGTAGTTTTCGCCTTTAAATGAAACAATGGAAGGATAAGTGTTTCTGCCTTCCGCAGTTGGAATAACTTTTGGTGATCCACCTTCCATCACGGCTACCGCCGAGTTGGTTGTTCCTAAATCGATTCCGATAATTTTACCTGTATTTGACATATATTCTCCTCTATATAAATAGTAATTTTTATAACTCTTTCTCTATTCCAACCACAACTTTGGCGTGGCGGACAACCTCTCCATTGAGTCGGTAGCCTTTTTGAGCCACTTTAATGACTTTTTCAACGTGTTTCTTGTCTTCAACTTCTTGTTTATCAATCACTTCCATCACTTCTGGGTCAAACTTTTTTTCCATCACTTCAATCTCTTCCAAACCTTCACCAGCGAGGGCCAGTTGAAATTGCTGCACTACCATGTCTAAGCCTTTATCTTTCAGCTGTTCTTTCGCCATCAGTAAATGCTCTAATGGCTGCAAAATGCTTTCAATCACGCTCAAACTCGCCATCTTCATCATCTTACTACGATCGTCTTGAGTGCGTCGATATAGGTTCTGATAGTCGGCTTGTGCTCGTGTCCGTTGTTCTTGCAAATCTTTGATTTGTAGCTCAAGCTCAGCCACACGATCAAACTGTTCGGTCTCATCTAGATCTGGCTCAATTGTTTCTAGCTCATCGATCTCATTGACCATGTTTACCGGAATTTTGTGTACGTCATCTGCCATTCAGTTCTCCTTGTTGGTTATTCACCAGTTCTTCAATTAACGATCGAAAGTAGCGCATCATCGGAATGACATATTGATAGTCGAAACGATGAGAACCGATCACTCCCAGTCGACAGTTATGCCCAGCCACAGGGAAACTCATATAGATGAATCCCACTGGAGCTAAGAATTTATTGCCGAGCTCTGGTCCATAAACAACCCGAATTAAGTTTTCTGATGCTCCAAACTCAAAAATTTCTTCTAGCAACTTGACCTCTTCAATCAGGTTTAAGACATGACGCATGACTTCAATGTCATAAAACTCTGGCATTTGCAAAAGGTTGGCATAGCCAGCCGAGTATAAATGCTTATCGTCGGTCAAACCAATGCCCAACGAATGTGACTTTTCAGCCAAGGCTTTTGTCACTTCATACATCAAGCTATTCAACTCTTTGCGAGAGTCCCAAACTCGTTCTTTGGCAGACACTTCATCTGCCACAGATAATTCCTTCTCTTTCATTAACTCATTCACGTACAGCTTCATGGCAATTGGCGTTGGCATTCGACCTGCGCTACTGTGTGATTTATTTAAGTAACCCTGTTTGGTTAAGTAGACCATCTCGTTACGAATAGTCGCAGGAGAAACGCCCAAACTAAACTTGCGATCTAGGGTCTCTGAGCCAACTGGTTCAGCGGTACTAATGTACTCTTCGATAATTGAGCGCAGAATCTGTATTTGACGAGCGGTAAGATCTAACATTGCTTTCCTTGTCTTAAAAAAATCTCAAAAACAACTCTAATTAGCAATGTTACTCATTAACTGCTAATGTGTCAAGGGTTTAATCCGCAGAATGTGGAAGAGGTTTACGAGCAACCACGACAATGTTATTTGGTTGTCTGAATCTCCAGAAAGAGTTAAGACGTTGTTTGAGATTGAACTGTCGCGAAAACGCAGAAGCCCGGTATATTTTTGAGATGTTAAAACCGACAACTCTTAACTCAAATGAGAGCAACTCTTCTGAATAGAGCCGCATGTGACTATTTGGGTTGATTGGCAGCATCTGCTCCAAACCCTCATTCACAGGCACACTGACGATGAACGCTCCCCCTGGTTTGGTCAGTTGATAAATATGCTTTAAAAGAGCAAATGTTTCATTCTGTTTAATATGCTCGAGAACTTCCAACAAAAGGATTTGATCAAACTGATTTTTTTTTGGTGATAAGGCTTGGAGTTTTGCTTCTTGAAAGTGAAGAGTTGGAAATTTTTGCTTTAAATAAACGACTGTTTTTGGCGCAATATCTGTGCCAAGGTAGTCTAATGTAAGAGACTGTTTCAGAAGCAGCGTCTCCAAGTCACCTCGACCAACTCCCAGATTTAAAATTGATTTTGTACAATCAACCAGTCGTGCGATTGTTTGGATGCGCCAGCTCTCCATTGGAAAGACACCAGGTTGTTGGGCAAAAATGTCGTCCCAAAAAGCACCTGTATTTTTGTCAGGAAGAAAAACCGTTTGATTTTGATACGTGTGGAGCAGGGCTCGGTATTTCCTGAGAGCTAAAAGATGTTTGCGATATTTCTCCCAAGCCACTGCTGCGTGCATAGTGCCGATCATAAGCCATTTCTACTTACATCTCTAGCTGAATTTAGGTATGCTCATTGCATGAGTCAATATCGAACACCTTCGCTCAACAAGAGTCGCCTAAAACTTATTTTAGGCACCATCCCTTTTTTCTTACTATTGGCGGCAATTGCACTTGGTAGCTGGCAACTGAAGCAAGTCCGGGAATTTTTTGGTCGCGCTAGTGGCGAACCTGCAAACATCTTGGTGGATACGACTGCTGTCTTGGGTACAATGCCGAGACCTTGGCAGAACTTAGCTCAAGGCGGCGAAGATCATAACTGGCGTATGAGTCCCAGTGTTATAAGTGGTGTAAAAGCCATTCGTCCAGAATACATTCGCATCGATCACATTTATGATTTTTATGACATTGTCCAAGGAACTTCGGGAAACCTGAGTTTCAACTTCACAAAACTTGATGCTGTCTTAGATGACATTAAGGCAACTGGTGCCAAACCATATATTGCCTTGTCATACATGCCACCTGCTATAGCCAGTGGAGACATTACGAGCAAACCAACTCGATGGGAAGACTGGCAACTCGTCGTTCAAAAAACCATCGAGCACATTAGTGGCAAGCGAGGCACAGCAGATGTTTATTATGAGGTCTGGAATGAACCAGATTTGTTTGGTGGCTGGAAAACCTATGGCGATAAAAATTACTTAACTCTCTACGAGTACGCTATTCGTGGTGCCAATGCAGCCAATAGTAAGGTCAAACCATTTAAAATTGGTGGACCAGCCACTACAGCACTCTATAAAAACTGGTTTGACGCATTGGCGAAGCATACAGCAGAGAAAAATCTGAGAATGGACTTCTTTTCTTGGCACCGATACACCAACGATCTGGATCAATATAAAAAAGATATGGTTGAAGTTCAATCATGGGTCAGAGCATACCCTCAGTTGGAGTCCACATTGGAGTTTCAAATCACTGAGTGGGGTCACGACAGTGACATGAGTCCAGGATATGACAATAACTACGGCGCCGCACACACTGTTGCAGGAGCAATCCAAATGGTGGGTACGGTGAAAAGAGCCTTCGTGTTTGAGATTCAAGATGGCAAGGATCCAGCAGGTCAAAAGAATTGGGGTAGATGGGGGTTATTCACTCATCAGGACTTTGGAAGTAGCACTAAACCTCGTTACTCTGCATTAAAGATGCTTGACTCTATTGGCGATCAACGACTGCAACTGTTGGGCAAAGGTTCTTGGGTAAAAGGCTTAGCTGCAAAAGGAGATGAGGGACAAATTCAAGTTGTACTGTCTAATTTTGATCCAAACGGCTCGCACAGTGAGATTGTACCCATCACCCTTCAAAATATTGAGCCTGGCACATACCAAGTCACAAAGCGCTTCTTGAATGGTGGAAACCAAAAAGAGAGTCTCTCCACAACCTCTGCAAGCTTGCGCTTTCAAGTGCCGATGTCGGTCAATAACGTCAGCTTCATTGAGGTTAAGAAACAGTAATAGGACGTATTTTTTTAACCAAATCCAACATTTTTTCGCTGAACTTTGCATGGCTAAATTGTAGCGCGTGATGATGAATTTTTTTGGAGTTGAAGGTCATTTTTTGGAATCGATAGATCGCTTCAATGAGTGCGTTGGTACTGAGCTCATTAAAGAACAAACCCGTTTCCCCGTCTTTGATCGTTTCTTGAGGGCCTCCACTCCGGTGAGCCAAAACTGGCACGCCATGTCCCATGGCCTCTACGGGTACGATCCCGAAATCTTCATCTTCTACTGGATATAACAACGCTGAAGCGCCTGCGTAAAGCGCATCTAGTTCTTGATCGAGTACTGCACCCAAAAACTCCACTGTTGGTCCAGCAATTGCTTTCAGTCTCGGCAGTAACTTGCCTTCTCCCACCACTTTGAGTGGTAGATTGAGTTCAGTACAGGCTTGGATCGCCATTTCCGGATGCTTTGCAAAAGCCAAACGATTCACGTATAAAAAGTAGCCTGTTTTTACTGTAGATTTTCCCAATGCAGCGTTCCGCCAGGATTCTACTTCTGCCCAATCAGGTACGTTCACAGGTGGGTAGATCACAACTGCATCTCGACGATAAAACTTGGCGATTCGTCGTTTGACTTCTTGAGAGTTGGCTAGAAACTGGTCTACTTTTTGTGCGACCTGAAAGTCAACAATTCGCAAGTAGTGGTTTATTAGTGTTCCCAAGACTTTGGTTATCGGCCTGCTCTCCCAATCGGTCATAGTGCTGTAGCCATAAAGTGAGCGCGCTGGAGTGTGACAGTAGCAGATGTGCACGGCATCAAGCCTACCACTCGGATCGTTTTTGCGAACTTTGATTGCCTTGCCAAAGTAAGCATTGGAAGAAGAAATGACCAAATCAAAATCAGTCAAATCAAAAGCACGAAAGTAGTGAGGGGCAAAGATACGCAGTGGAGAAAAAAGTTTTTTATAAAAAGGGATTTTAATGATCCAACTTTGATGAATGTGCCAGTCTTGAAATTTTTTCCAGTGAATTCCAGCTACTTCCGGGTCGGTAAACGCCACGTACACCGGTGCAGTTGGAAATAAATCGTGAATCGCCTCCAGGACTCGCTCAGCTCCTCCGTACTCACGAAGGTAGTCGTGGACTAAAGCAACTTTTAGATCGGCAAAAGGGAGAACTCTAGAAGAGGGCACGTTGAACTCCAGTTTCAAACTCATCTGGAGGCAGCAACTTCAAAAGCGAGTCAAACTCCAACTCTTCAAAAAGGACTTCTACATCATCTTTTTTGTATGTAGTCAAACGGCAGTCTTCTAGGGTCAAGGTGATTGGTGAATGCCGATCGATTGTCGCTAGCTGCTGGCTTAATACAGCGTCCTCATACCCGTCCGCCAGCTTCTGAGTTAATTTAGCAGTCATCAGAGTATGTCTGCTAATTTCTTTTTCTCCAATTTGGATTGATTCATAAAGCTTTTCTAGAGTATCAAACTCTTCAATGAGTTTTACCGCAGTCTTTTCACCTATTCCCGTTATTCCTGGAATATTGTCTGATGCATCGCCCATAAGTGCTTTTAAATCAATGATTTGATCGGGACGGACGCCCATCCGAGCCTTAACTTCCACTGGGCCGTACTCTCTGTCTGGAATTTTTGGCGCTCTGCCTGGCATCCAAACATGCGTAGTGTCTGTGACAAGTTGAAAAGCGTCTCGGTCTCCAGTAACGATCACTGTCAACTCGGGAACAGATTGTGTAGCGACCTGCTTTTGTTGGCGCAGCTCGTCAAGTTGACAAGACAGTGTCCCAATCAAGTCATCTGCCTCATAGCCTGGCAGCTCAAATTGAGGAATATTAAGTGCGGTCACCACTTTTTTGATCAGATCAATTTGAGCTTTCAGATCATCTGGCATTTCGGCACGGTTGGCTTTGTACCCCACGAAATCAGCGTGACGAAAGGTTGGTTTGGCATTGTCAAAGGTGCAGATAATGTATTCTGGTTCAAAGTCTTTAATAACGGTCAATAAAATCTTGGTGAAACCATAGACAGCATTGACCAACACCCCAGAAGAAGTAGAAAGATCGCGAAACGCATGATACGCCCGATAGATGAGGGCGTGACCATCAATCAAAATAATATTTTTTGTGGACATGTGGAAATTGTAACAGATAACCTGTCGCTGTCTTTATGCTAGACTGAAATAACAAATGGATATCAAAGTAAACGACCACAGTACTTCTTGGTTTGCAACAGATCCAGATACCTCCAGCAAACCAGATTCATTTAAGAAAAAAGAACTTTCCCGTCCTCTCACAATTCCATTCAGAGACGATCCCGTTTGGAAGAGTCTTGAAGAAGACATATCTCTTGATGAGTTGCTTTCAAATAATCTCAAAAGGCACTTTGCTGCTTCAGAGCTTTTTATCGTGATTTCTGGGACATTGAGGCTGATTAACCTGATTCTCACTTCTGTGGGTACAGCAGATGAAGTGACAACAGTGGTTGGTCTAGACAAATCAGAGCGAAATGGAGTCGTATGTTTTGTCTATTTGTGGGATGCGTTGAAAGAGAAGGGAGTTATTCCTCCACAACTCCAGAGACCATTGATTCGTTTTCTTAATATTGGATATGACTCACCAACAAAACAAACTGATTCTTTTGCAATTCAACTCCTGAAGGAGAAAGTTGCTCTTCATTATCCTCATCAAAGAGGAGTCTTAATCGTTGATGATCTCATTGATTCAGGTGCAACGGCTACGACTGCCGTCTCAGTCATTCGTCAAATACTTCTAGGAAACACCGTTCACAGCGCGTCACCTCCATCAATCTCGACTGTATCTCATTTTGATGCTTCACCCTCCTGGTCCATACCATCTCGGCCAACTTCGGGTCAGAACAATGGTCTAAAAGGCATACAGAGTTCCTTTGAAAAAGGAAATGCATATCGGGAGAGTTCAGATTTTAGAAAAGAGCTTGAAGTCAAAAAACGCAAAACATTGATAGAGAAAAGAAAACGAGGAGAAATAGCCTCTTACCCCACCGCAGCGTACAAAAAGAACTATGAAGACGTCGTATTTCATGAGTTTAGGGAATCAATTAGTCAGCTTGTAAAGCAGTTAGGGCAAAACAATTTTTTGACAGTATTGAAAAAACTTTGGCAAATTCATCACAGGTATGAAACATTTCAGATTGATCTGAGCAAAAAAGGAGCACTGTTGATTGAGTGCTCAAAACAGCACGAAATCGATCAAGATGCACTAGAAGATATGAAATTTTTTCTAGATGAATCGTCTCCAGTCAGTAGATACTCCAAACAATTTTTACTAGATGATGCAAAAGAGTTCATGTATTTTTTGATCTATCCAGCTCCAAAGGAAGTTCTTGAGGTCTTGAATGAGACGCAAAATTTCACACTTAAAGCGATGCAAAAAAGGCTCAGTGAAGATGATTTTCGAGATCTCTTGCACTCTTTTTTTCGGATGAAAGGTTTTGAAGAAAGAGGTACCTATCTCCAAAGTCGCCAATCATTCATTCAGTCTCATTCATTGAGCTCTGAAGAAATCTCTATTTGTGACTATATAATCAAAACTTTACAGCATGAAAATCAACTAGACCAGTTTATTCATTACATCAACTATGCGGGCGGGCTTCTAGCAGAACCATTGAAAAATCTTCAAGAGCGACAAGTGAACAGAAATTTTCGTCAGATTTGGAAACATGCCATCCATTCTTTTGTTGAGACTTTGCCTGATCCTGCCAATCCCGATCAAGCTGCTTAAGAAGCAGTCCCAGTCCCAATCTCATTCTCATTCTCAATACTCTCTAAACCCTTTATACCTTTTGAGTTGCTCTTACTACTGGCTTTTGGGGCACCCATGATGGTGATGAACTCATCTGCGTCTACAGTTTCATTTTCAATTAAGCGTTTGGAGATTCTCTCCAACTGTTTGCGATATTTTTTCAACATCGCCATGGCTCGTTTTTCACCTTCAGCAATGATTTCATTGACTTCCAGATCAACCTGTTCTTGAAATCTATCTGAGATTTTGTTTGGCTCGCCACGTCCATAACCCAAGTCATACTGAGGTGCAAAGTTCACTGGACCAAGCTTACTCATACCGTAATCCGTGACCATGGCTCGAGCTGTGCGAGTCGCTTTGTCGATGTCAGAACTAGCACCAGCCGTCAGCTCGTTGAAAATTAACTGCTCAGCAGCTCTGCCACCGAGTAAAACAACAATGTCATCAAGAAGTTCTGACTTCGTAACCTGAACTTTATCTTTTTCTGGAGGAGTTAAGGTGAAACCCAACGCCATGCCTCGAGACAAAATCGAAATACGGTGGACTGGATCTGCGTGAGCTGAAAAATGCGCAAGCACGGCATGACCACCTTCGTGATATGCCGTCATGCTGCGCTCTTCTTCATCAAACAGTCGTTTTTTACTTGGACCCAACTTCACTTTTAAGGAAGCTTCTTCGATGTCAGCGTAGTCAATTTCAATCCGATTGTTCCGTGCTGCGGAAATAGCCGCTTCATTCAACATATTTTCCAGATCAGCTCCAGAAAAACCAACCGTTCTCTTGGCAACCCTGTCCCACTGAACATCTTTATTGAATGATTTACCCCGAGCATGAATACTTAAAATGAACTTTCGCTCATCCAAATCTGGTAAGTTGACCTGAACTCGCCGGTCGAATCGGCCGGGACGAATTAAGGCCGGATCTAACATGTCGCCTCTATTTGTCGCCGCCATCACAATTACGTTATCATTTGGAGTAAAACCATCCATCTCAACCAAAATCTGGTTCAATGTTTGTTCTCGTTCATCATGACCACCCATACTTCCTTGACCTCGAACTCGACCAATTGCATCGATTTCATCAATGAAAATAATTGACGGAGCAAGTTTTTTAGCAGTTGCAAATAAATCTCGAACTCGAGAAGCGCCCACTCCAACCAGCATTTCCATAAACTCAGAACCTGCCATGGATAGAAACTGAACATTGGCTTCACCAGCTACTGCTCGAGCCAACAAGGTTTTGCCAGTTCCAGATGGTCCCACCAAAAGCACACCCTTTGGCGTTCTGGCACCAACTTTTTTATACTTCTTTGGATGCTTCATGAAGTCAACAATTTCTTCCAGCTCTTGTTTGGCTTCATCCATGCCACCTACATCGGAAAACTTCGTATCTTGCTTGCCTTTGATGAATAACTTGGCTTTACTTTTGCCAATACCCATAATTCCATCCTGAGTCCCTCGAAATTGACGAAATAAGAATAAGAAGATCACTGCCATTAAAATAATTGGCAAAATGTTAATCACCAACTGCCAACCCATATCCATTAAAGTCAGATTTTTAATTACAACATTGACACTACTCAAGTCCAATCCAGACTTATTTAAGATATCCAACAGTTGTTGGCCATCTTCTTTACGCGTTACTTTTTCTGAGGAATCTTTATAGAAAATGCGAACATCCGAGCCAGAAACTTCTAATTTACTGACTTGTTCCGAGCGGATATCACCGACAAGCTCCGAGAGACTTACCTCATTTTGCTTACCCATCCCAAGAAGTGAGATAAAAAAAGGCAAGAAAAGCAAACCAATGAAGACAAATAGTAATCCCTTACTTAAGAGTGTTCCCAAATTGACCTGAAACTCAAACTTCTTGTTTTCGCTCGGTCCTTTTTGTTCATTACCTGCCGCTACAGGCTCTTTTTTAAGATCCGGTTTTCTAAAACGTGGAATACGGATTTGTGGTTCTGGTTTCTCCATAAGGCTGTAGTTTAACACAACTGTCTTATTTTTAGGAGCTGAACTACCGAATCGTACTGCCTTGAGAGGCCAACTTCGGAAGAGGTAAAATAATGGGTATATCCCCGTCTGCCATCATCATCATGCCTTGGCTCACTCCCTCACCCATTTTTCTTTCCGCTAAGTTAATCACGAACGGAAAATTTTTATTGATAAAGTCTTCTGGCGTATACCACTTTTTGATTCCAGATAAAATTATTTTGACACCAACTTCTTCGCCAAAATCGACTGTAAACTGAATTAATTTATGACTCCAGCTCGGCATGATGGCTGAGGTTACCAAGCCCACACGTAAGTCGAGCTTTTCAAAATCTGAATACTCAATAGTTGGTTTCATAGTAACTTTCTTGTTTCATTTAATGTATTTTGGATCCCAATTGCTTGATAGACTTCATTTAAGGTTTGTTGCGCAACAGTCTTTGCTTTTGCTGCTCCGGCATCCAAAATTTGCTGCACTAAATCAGGATTTTTGACAAGTTCTTGCCGTTTCGCTTTTGCTGAAGCAAATAAGCGTTGGTGAGCTAAGAATAACTTTTGCTTGACTTCTACATCGCCAACTTGTCCAGCTGTATATCTCACCTTTAATTCTTCAACTTCAGCAACATCATCATTCATGAGGTCGTGATATAAAAAGATCGGATTTCCCTCGACTTTTCCTGGATCAGTGGCTTTTTTGCGGTTTGGATCAGTAAATGAACTCATGATTTGCTTCTTAATAACCTCTTCACTTTCAAATATCCCAATTGTATTTCCCAAACTTTTACTCATTTTCCGTTCTCCATCAGTACCGATGACTCTACCCGTGGCTTTTTGAATTAATGGCTCGGGCAAAGGGAAAAGATTGGTTTGATAGGCTTTATTAAATGCTTCAGCCATGTCTCTTGTAATTTCTACATGTTGACGTTGATCATCGCCTACGGGCACACCACTCGGCTTGTAGAGCAAAATATCAGCAGCCATTAAAATTGGATAGTTGAAAAGACCCATGTTAATAGATTCCACAGAAGCCCCTTTTTGGAGTTTATCTTTAAAAGCGTGCATTCGCTGTAAATGGCCATACGTAACGTAATTTGCCAGGACAATGGCTAATTGGGAGTGCTGTGGCACGTCTGACTGACGGAAAAACACTGATTTATCAGAATCGAGTCCTAATGCCAAGTAATCAAGAACCACACTTTCAATGTTCTCCTCGAGTGTCTTCTTGGCCTGAACGGTAGTTAAGGCATGCAGATCCGCAACAAAGTAAAAGGTTTGATGCGAGTTTTGAAGTTCAATTTGCGGTTTTACCGCCCCAAAATAATTTCCAATATGCAAAGCGCTTCCACTTGGAGAAATTCCAGATAAAATGCGACTCGCTTGCTGTTGTGTTGTTGTCATGTAGTTCCTCATAATAAATATATTGTAACGTATAAAAAAACTCCCAAGTGGGAGTTCAACTGCGTAGATGTGCAGTACGCAAAAAAAACACTCCCTATTTAAAGTGAGCGTTTCGCCAAATTACTACATACATTTGTACGTTCATGTTGATATTTTATCACTTCTGAGAAATCTTACCAGTGAGTGGTTTATAGCTCTTCAATCCGTACACTCGGATTCATATCTGGAGTATCGATCAATTTGAGATACTTTTCTGTCGTAGTAATTCGTTTGTGACCAACTAATTGAGAGACATATACCAGAGGTGTTCCAGCTTTGAGCTGCTCAATAATAAAGGTGTGACGCAAGTCATTAACTTTACCATCTTTAATGCCAGCCAAACGGAAGTAGCGGTCAATTGCGGTACGAATATTCCGAACCAAAAATGGTCTGCAGGTTTTGGTTAAAAACAAGGTTTTTTCTCGAGCTCGAGGTCGAATTCGCATGTACTCAGTTAAGGCATTCTTTGCAGCAGTATTTAATGGCACTTTCCGCGCTTCTCTAGAGTTTTGTGCTTCAATTAGAATAACGTTATGATCCATATCCACTTCATTTACTTGAAGCGAGGACAGTTCACTAATTCTCATACCCGTTTGCAACAAAATTTCTACAATTCCATAAATTCTGACGTCACTTCGGCAAGCGTCACGCAATGCTCGATACTCCAATTTGGAAAGTACTCTAGGTGGAACTTGATCGTATTTTGGATGAGTAATCACTTCTGCAGGGTTTTCGGCTAACACTCGTTGACTGATTAAGTAACGGAAAAAACTTTTAATGGAGTTAATTTTTCGGGAAATTGATTTGCCAGTATACCGTTGTTTCTTGAGTAATTCTTTAAATTCTTCAATATCATCTGATAAGACTTCATCAGCTGCGGTTTTCTGCCGTTCGGCTAAGAACTGCAGAACTTGTTCCACATCTTTACTGTACGCAATCACGGTCGCATGCGCTCTTCCTGCAGTGACTAGGTACTGAGTGAACTGTTCTCTCATTTCTGAGAGTGAAATTAAATTCATATTCTTGTCTTCTTGCTGGTTACGAGGCAAAATGTAATCAAGCAGTTTTTGGATTATATAGTTATAACAGTACTTAACAAGAGCTTATAATATCACAGAAAGGGTTTTTACGCAATTGTCGCAGATAGTATATCATCCCACGTTTGTTTTCGGTATAACTTTGGTTGTTATTGCTATTTGCACCACCTTGTTCTTAAATGCTCGTGAAATCAAAAAATCCTCTGAATTGTCCACTCACCTTCAATCCCAGGTTAATCAGAAGAAAAGCGAGCTTGAACGCCTCAAAATTAAGGCTGATGCCTCAAAAAATCCATACAATCAGGAATCAATTGTTCGAGATGAGCTTGTGATGCAGAAATCAGGTGAATATCTCGTACAAATGCCGGACTTACCACAACCTATAATTGATCAGACTGTGATACGTAAGCAACGTAGTCCGTGGGAAGAATGGAGGCAAATTCTCAATTTTTAGGTATTGGCGTTGGAAAATGTCTTGATTGATGGTATGATCACTCTCTATTCGCGCGGGATAGTGTACGGTGCACGTGAGGCTCATAATCTCGCAGGCTGGGTTCGACTCCCAGTCCCGCAACATAATAAAAGAAAACTACCAAATGGTAGTTTTTTTTATTTATTTTGTGATTGAATAGAAATTGTTGGCGAAGCCACGACTCTGACCGAGCTGAGCGAGGGAATGCCCGAAGCAGAAGCGGAGGGCCCAGTCCCGCAACATTGACATACACGCCGAGACAAAGTTCGAATCTTGTCTCTTAATCTTCGAAGCTTCAATCAACTTCTTATCATTTTCATTCAAAATTTCCCAGTATTTATATACTTTTCCGTCTTTCTGATCTATCTGGCGAATAGCTCGAAAATTCTCCTGATTTGTCTGCGAAAAAAGGTTTGAACTTCGTCCACGAGTTGCAACATTGGATCTACTTTTACTCCTCAAGTCTCCCCACGGCATCTGCACCCATTTCCCGTTGACCTGGTAAAAAGATACGCCGCTATTAGCATTTCTTAAATGAAAACTGCTTTCCCAAATAACGCCATCCGCATTTCTATTTGCCGTCAATATCACTTTCTGAGTTCCGTTTTTGCCATAAATATATGAACTCCATCTTTTTTCGTTCACAAAGTCATACTGCTCATTTCTTCCTATTATAGATTAATCTGGCAGCGGCGATCACAGCTGCTTCTTGGACCAAGTTCTTCCAGAAACTCCCTTTTACGGTCTCTTCGGCAGCTAGAATAATAAGTTGCTCATCAGGAACAAACTCTGGGTCAGAGTACTTATCTTGAGTTAAAAAACATCTCGCAATTAAAGGGAGAAAATCTACGGGTTCAATTTTACCTCCAGGCAAAGCAATCAACTCTGCGACGACCTTAGACCACCAAGGTCTGCGGGTGAAAATAACTTGTTCCATCATCTGACTGAGTTTAGAGTCTTGGACTTGGTATACTCCGCGCGCAACGTAAGAGCTGAGACAGCTTCTTTCATAGAAGTAGTGTACCGCAAAAATACGCTCAAAACATAAGTCTTACTCCTTGAGTTTATTGACTATACTTTCTACAATGCAACTGTTCTTGGCAGCAGAGGAGTTGATCATAAAAAAGAAAATTTTGCTCTGGTTCTCAAAAACTCAGCCGAGTGAGCACCAGCTACGGCTGTTGAAAGTTCACTTTGGTAAGAGTCTTGTAGTAACAATGGATCTTCGGGCGCTAGTTACGGCCGATGATATCGTAAAAACTTTTCAAGAAGGCGGTTACCATGAGATTGCGATTTCTGGTTTAAAACGAAATCTGGTGGTGATTGCGAAGTTTTTATCTCTGAACATCCATCCCTTGTGGATAAATCTGCAAGAAGTTTCAGAGGAAGAGGATGCTGACATGGTTGAGGAGCAACCAGACGGTAATAAAGTACTTTACCGTTTTGTTGGCTTCAACCGAGTTCTTGCCCTAGATCCTCTTTTAAAAGATCTTTAGGGCGAGCTGACTCTATGCTCTGAGACAAGACGAGGGACTGTATCAGATCATGATGCAGTCCCTCGTACAATACAACACACCTCTGTTAGAATCGCTTCATATGTCTCTTAAAAAATGGAAGCTTCTCTCCAGCAAAGATGTATCACCGAGCAAGTGGTTTCCGATTGAGTCGCGAACATATGAACTTCCTGATGGCAGGATAGTTGATGATTTTACCATAACAACTTTAGCTGATGTAGCAATGATTATTCCAATCACAACTGACAAAAAAGTTATTTTAGTCAAGCAGTTCAAACCAGGAATTGGTGATATTCTGATTCAGTTTCCAGCCGGCAGATTTGAAAAAAATCACACCAATATGCTCGCTACCGCTCAGCACGAACTAGAAGAAGAAGTGGGAATTAAAGTGACTGAGTCTCAATTAACTCAATTTACAAAAATGCATGCCTCCTCTACTAAAGCCACTGAAGTTATCCACTTTTTTATTGCAGAGAACTGTCGATTTAACTCCACCCAGCACTTGGATGAAAATGAAGAAATTGAAGTGATGCAAGTGAGCTTCTTTCAAATGGATGAAAAAATTCTCAGTGGAGAGATCTGGGATGCAGAGGCAATTGCAGGTTGGGAACTCGCGAAGAAGAAATTTCCGCATTTATTCGTGGATTAAAAAACTAAAGTAATGACGTTTGTAAGTGAGCATATGGTGGCTGATCTTGATATCTTTTGATTGCCATACGGATGACCTGCTCAATAAACTCTCCATAATCTAGACCTGCCAAATGTGCGACCTCAGGTACACAATCTCCTTGATTGATCGATGGATTTGGGTTGAGCTCCAATACATACGGATTGTCTTCATCATCTACTCTGATCTCAATTCGTCCATAATCATGGCAGTCTAAAATATTATAGGTATCGAGTCCAATTTCACTCAAGAGCACTTCTAGTTTTTTACTAATATTCTTAGCGGGACGTTGAACAATTAACTTTTGTTTTTCTTTTGCCCCAGGCTCCCATTTTGATTCATATGAGTAGATGTGCCACATATCTTTAGGCATATCTTTAAAGACTGTCCTTGAGAGTGGTAGAACCCTTAAATCTGCTGCATCGTTGCCAATGATCGATAAATCATACTCGTCACCTTCAATGTACTCCTCCACTAATACTGGACTTTTCAGTTCTTCCAGTACATATCTCATTTGTTTGTCGAGATCCTGTTTATTCGTCACGACAGAGTCATTGGTAACACCAATTGAGTTGTCTGTTTCTGCGGGTTTGACAATTAACGGATAGCTGAGATCGTCTCGAATTTTATCTTGCATGGAGTAGGCATAGTCCCAGCGAGGCGTCGGAATGTTATGAAAAGCCAGAAGTTTTTTTACTCGAATTTTATCAATACAGAGTCCCAAAGTAATTGGGTTCGAACCGGTATATGGGATTTGGAGCGAGTCAAAAATGGCGGCGGCATGTGGTTCTAAAAGACTGGAACTGTTAATACGTTCACAAACATTAAAAATAATATCTACATCACTTTTTTGCAGTTCACTAAACGTATTTGGCCAGTTATTAAAGTCAAAATAGGTTGTTCTGTAACCTAATTTTTTGAGTACATTTTCAATGGTGTGTCCCACATCCATTAAACTTTTCTCAACTTCACTGCCTTTTCCAGGTACATAATCATTTGCCGCAATCCCCACATGCAATTTACGAATATCTTTCAACGAAACTTTAGTAATTTTATCAATCTTTCCACCGCCAGCCATATCGGCTGGAAGTTGGAGTTGTGCTGCAGAAAATCTACTATTTCTTTTTGTCTGACCAAATGAGGAGTACGTTCTGAACGGAGCCACCTCAATTTGTACTTTTTCCAGCAGATTTGCCAGCGCGTTTTCTGCTTCTGCATACGTATTCCCTACTGCCACCACCCAACCTATGTCGTCATAGCCCAACGGCGGAACTAAAACTTTGTCTCCAACTTCTTTGGCTAAGAAATACTCGGTAATTTCTTTAGCTTTGGTAGCTTCGTCAAAGCCTGTAATCCTGGTAATAACACCAGAAACTTTGGGAATAAAGTAGCGGTTTACGGCACATTTTTTGGCTTCTTTTGGTTGACGATTGACGTTAATTCCCAGAGCAATTTCACATCCTGTTTCAATCAAATCAAAATCATAAATTCTATCAATTTGAGCATAAATATTGTCTCCACCCATTCTTGACGCAACTTCAATCACCTGAGGACCTTTTTTCGTTAACTTTATTTCGGCATGAAATAAACTGTCTTTGACTCCCATCACGATCAGTGCTGATTTAGCAGATTCTGCCAACTCTTCTGCTTGTTCCTTACTGACTCTAGCAGGCAGGTATTCACCTGTTTCCATAAAAAACGGCAAATCCATCTTAGTTTTTTCATGAATTCCTACAACATGCGGAATGCCGTGCTGACAGTAGCCTTCTACACTAAACTCACTCCCTGCAATATAGGCTTGATAGACAAATTGGTTTTGGTTGTATTTATAAATGGGATCAAATTCAGGATTGCAGTTTTTGCGGACGTACTCATACGCTTCCTCAGCCTCTTCTTTATTTGTCACGTACACAACATATTGACTGCTAGAACCAAAAACAGGTTTAATCACCGCCGGAAAAGCAATTTTCTCTATCGCCATGTGTAAATCTTTGTCTTCTGCTAATAGTTGGAATGGGATTGCTGGTTCACCACAGTCCAACAGAAGTTGTTGCATCAGTAGCTTACTTCGAGTGTTCTGTGAGGCTACGAGAGAGTTTCCTTTGAATTCAAACTCCTGACAAATTTCAGCCAAAAGAGGCACGTCATCTTCCCAAAAAGTAACTGCTCCTTCAATTTTAATTTCTGGGTGATCTTGAATAAACGTGTGGATGGATTGAAGACAGGCTTGATGGTCGTACGTATCTGCCAAAATCCAGTGATCCACATATGGCTGAGCCCAATTTTTATCCTTGTTTAAGAGAACAATTGTTAAACCTAGCTTGTTTAGCTTTTGAAGAATAAATCTTTTCTTTAGTGAACCAGTATTGACGACAAGCAGAATTCTTTTGTGCAACACAGGAAGATCAGCCATACGTTTCCCTTTTTTTTGAATGCCTTCATTAAACGGCAAAGCTGCCAGCTGTCAAGTGAGTCTTTCAATTTTGGGGCTTGAATTATACTATTGTACTAGTACAATAGTATAATCATGACTGGAAATAAAAAACTGCTTTTACTTATTGAAGCCTTACTTCGGCAAAAAACGACTAGTCAAATGCTTCGTTTTTTGACAGGAATCTTAACTCCCCAGGAACTGGAAGAGATTCCTAATCGCCTAGAAATTATTCGCCTTTTGAAGAGTGGTGTCGCTCAACACCAAATTGCGAAAGAACTCAGCGTGGGTGTTGCTACTGTAACTAGAGGATCAAAAGAGTTGAAAAAAGGATTATTTGAAAATGTGTAATATTTTTAGTAAAAGAAAAGTTGGCAATCCTTCACCTATATAGAGGTAGGTTTTGCTATGACTCTCTGTAGTATTTTCACTGAAAGAGTTTGTATGATTATTATCGGTATTCAACTGTTCATCGGATTGGCTATTGGCAGCGTTATTGTGTGTTACGTCATTCCCGCCATTCTGATTTTTTTGGTGAAGTTGTTCATTCCCTCTACTCGATAGGTATAGCCCCTTAGAGGTAGGAGTCAATCCCACAGCAGGGATACCCATTCTGTAACCTTTTTCCTATAGCCTGCGTTCCAACTCCTGCTAAATCTTGACCTGTCTGCATCACACTAGCAGGGACAGTTGTTCCAGCAATACGCACAGTAGGGACAGTTTTACGAGAACGATTTAATGAGTCAGCTGCATCATAGAGATGAGATTGCTCAATAGTCAGTTTTTTTACCTCAGGATTTGTTTGACCAATCACATCATCAAGGGTATTTCTAAATGCGAGAATAACCTGTTCTTTAGGAGTAAGTGGAGTACCTCGAGAGAGGTTGTCATATATCTGCGTAGTATCTCCATTCACCACCCTTTTCAGTCCAAATAAATCTCGAGAAGTCATCTCATCAACGGGGACGTCAGATAAATCAGATAGATATTTATTCATCATCTTCTGAGCCTGAGGAGTAGACAAATCATCAAATTGATTTCGAACTGACTCACTACCTTAAGCACGTCAAAAAAAAATAGTTCAACTCATAGAAGGAACACACAAGACAACTCCCGCTTGAATCCTGGACTCTGTTTACGTTTTAATAACAATACAGATGAAAAATTGGTTACTTCTAGTGCTCATTTGTGGTGCTACTATTTTGGCAATTTTTCTGTACTCAAAAATTCACACCTTTCAGTCAACTAACAACGCTGCCATAAAGCCAGTAGTGATTATTATTGGTGACTCAAATTCAGACGTTCAATCAATCACACAAGTGAGAAAGTGGAGCCAAGACTATGCTCTCGCTCATCAACAGGATAAAGTAGTATTGAATATGGCAATTGGTGGCCACGCAGTTGAAGACTTTAATATTGAAGAGGTCTTTCAAGAGTTAAAAACACAAGTTCAAACGCTTCCACCCCAGTCTCCCATTCTTTTTGTTACCATGCTGGGAACAAATAATGCAATCATGAGCAATAAAATTGCTTCGCCAGAACAATTTGTTTCAAATTACGCGAAATTGCTACAGAAGTTGGTTGAAATGACCAAATCAGACTCTGTCATTATTGGTTCAATTCCTCCCGCATATCCACTACCAGGAAATCAAGTTGCCTACGAGCCAAACTTTAAAGCGTACTTGCTCATTGACCAGTTTAATATTGAACTGGAAAACTGGGTAAAGATGCAAAAGAAAATTGGTACAGCAACTCTTACATTTGTGCCTATTTTGCCAAAAGAAGCATACGGTGTGGAACGCATAGCTGATTTTTTAATCTTTGACGGAGTTCATCTAAATCAGAGTGCTCAAGAAATTGTAGGTGAGCGAATAAATTCAGCAGTCGAGTCAGCGCTCAAGACAAAGTAACATGCTGTCAAACTCTGGTGATTGTGTTCTAAACTTCGAAGCCTTGAGTCATCCCTAGCTCCGTTCGTCATCTGCTGGTATAATTTGCTCCACTGTCAGGGTAGCTCAACTGGTTAGAGCGCCACACTCATAACGTGGAGGTTGGGAGTTCGAGTCTCCCCCTTGACACACATCTGTTTTCCTGAAGAATGTTACCTGATGAGAGCTCAAAGGTATTGGCGATTTATTCTGTACTTCCTCTTGGGTGTTGGGCTTCGTTTTTGGAACTTCCAAAATACTCTGTACTTTATTTATGATCAAGGGAGAGACGCTTGGGTTTTTGATAAAATTGCTCAGGGACATCCCGTTTTAGTGGGTCCGACGAGTGGGCTAAGCGGATTTTTCTTAGGACCACTTTGGTACTATATTGGCTTGCCGGGATATGTTCTATCTCAAGGAAACCCTTACGGTATTTGTCTGTGGTACATGGCAATTTCTTGCGTTGCTTTGCCGCTGTACTGGTATTTGGCACACCGGTTGTTCAAAGAACGGTTTTGGGCAATTTTATTGGCGATTACCCTGGCAATTATTCCCGGCAGCTTAACCGCTAGTTTAATGATCTGGAACCCCCTTTTATCTGTACCATTAATCTTGGGAGCATTCATTGGTCTGTGGCAATCTCGAATAAGAAACTCCAGACTTTGGCTAACTCTTGGCTTTTTGTGCTTAGCACTGACACTTCAAAGTGAGTTTGCCTATGCCATCTTCTTTATTGTGCCATTGTTCTTGGCAATTCCCTGGATTAGACAGAAGTTTGATTGGAAAGACTTCGCGGCAGTGGTTTTAGTCACTGGAGTCACTCTTCTACCTCAACTAGGCTTTGAGGGTCGAAACCAGTTTATCATGACAAAGTCTTTGTTAAAAAACCTCACTGAATCAACTGGCTCGGTTTCATGGGAACAACAATTTCGACAACGGCCCACCCAACTCTTGGAGGCAACCCAACATATTTTGATTGGGGATACTAACCGCGCTCCCTATCTTTTTCCCATCTTGATTCTACTCATACTAATTGGAGGCTACTTTGCTCTTCAAGAAAAAGATAACAAACATCAATTTTTATGGAAATTGATTGTTTTATTTGCATTTTTACCCTATCCATTTTACTTGCTTTGGCGAGGAAATAATGGGTACTTTTTCTGGTACTACCTAACGTGTCACTTTGTCTTTCTTTTACCACTCATTTTTAGAGCTTGTCAAAAAATCGTTCAATTGACCAACAAAAATCAAACTTGGACTATTATTTCATCAGCCTTTATTGTATTTATTTTCTTAAATATTGGAGCAATCTCTTGGAGCAATTGGTATGGCACGTCTTACAACGTGATTAACAATGCAGGTCTGTACAAAATGATTTCGGCAGTCGAAACACTAAATCAATGGCATGCAGAAGATGGTGATCAGCCATTTGTCGTCAGAACTTATACGGCTAATGTGTATACTGAGCAGTACGATTATCTTTTTGCTTGGTATGCCAGAAAAAATAACCTGGACATTCCCTCTACTGTCCAAAGTCCAAGTGATAAAACTTGGTATATTTTGATTGAAGTCAGTGATCGCTCAGCCAAAGTTTTATTTGACAAATGGTATGCGGAAGCAACCACTCAAGGTCGTTTAGTAAATCAGCAACAGATTGGAATTCTCCGCTTGGAGAAGTGGCAAAAATAATATGAAACCAAAAGAACCTACCACAATTCAGCGAATTTTCCCGTTTTGGCGATTTTCAAAAATGGAGCTTTTGGGCTTAGTTGGCATTTTCTTCATCGCCATTTTTATTCGATTCTTGGTCATCAGAAATAATGCGGTATTTTTCTTTTTTGACCAGTCTAGAGACGCGACCTCTGTCTATCAAATTACGCACGGTCATCCCATCAAAGTTCAAGGGCCGTCCGCAAGTGGAACGGGTGACAGCATGTATCACGGCGTGTTGTACTACTACTTACTTGTTCCTGCTTACGCACTTGGCCAAGGCAGTCCTCACTTTGCCAGTATGTGGCTAGGCATTGTAACGAGTTTAACTATTTTCCCGTTATTTTTACTTGCAAAAAGCATCAGTCATTCCAGCAAAGTTGGCTACTTGGCAGCGATTCTTTTTGCTGCTTCTTTTGAAGCTGCCCAGATGGGAACTTGGCTATCAAATCCTGGGTTTGCAGTACTGACACTGACCTGTTTGTACTTCTTTGTTTGGCGTATTTTTTATCAGAACAAATCTTCCGAGCTTCCTTGGTTGGCTTTTTTCTTAGGCTTAAGCAATCAATCAATTATCTACTCAGCATATGTGGGAATTGTGCTGGCGTTGATTTACTTTTTTAATCAAAATCGATCTATTGGAGATGAACCTGTGAAAATCTCACTCAAAACCTGGATTGTTTCTGGAGTCGTCTATCTCGCAGCCACAAGCACCATGATCGTAAATCAGGCGCTGCTATTTAGACATGGTCTATTCAATCCATTTTCTACCTTAACCTCGATGAATGATCTGGGGAAAATGCCATTGCTCCAACTGCTTCAAGAAATCTTTGGTCTCTTTTTGAAAAACATTCAGTACGCTTTTATTCCGGGGTCTGCCGTCGTTTCACTTTCTATTTTAGTCATTGGCTTTTTAGCACTCAAAAAATATCCACCTGCGATAAATCAGTTTTTGCTCATTTGGCTTTTGGCACCACTGGCATTGCTTTTGTTAATTTTCCGAAATGGCTATCACGTTATGATTGGCACCACCCCTGTTTTGTATTTGGTCTTAGCATTGGCCATAAATAAGATCCAAGAAATGAAGCTGGGAAAGATTGTCTCTGCTGGAATTATTTGCTTGATTTTAGTCAGTCAACTCATTGGTGGCCGAGCAGTATTAAACAAGCATCAACATCTGGCAGGCCTCCAAGGTGGCACCTTATTGCAAGATGAGTTGGAATTAATTGATGAGACGTACAAGCAGGCTCAAGGTCGGTCTTTTTCCATCTCGACACTCACCATTCCCTATGGTTACAACACGACTTGGGCATATTTATATCACTGGTATGGACAAGAAAAATACGGCTACTTGCCAAGTTATGTTGGCTCAAAACAATCTGGAATTATTGGTGAAGGTTTCTTAACAGAAGCAGAGAAACCAGAGGCACTTCATTTTACCGTTCAAGAGCCAACGCAAGGTCTGCCAGAGTACTTTGTCAAAAAGTTTGGTGGCGATCAAGAAAACTTAGCTGGACCACAATCATCAGAAATTCTGTTTGGAACGCTCAGACTCGGTGTTCGAAACACTCCAATTGTCGCTAAACCAGAAGTGATGAAGTAATGTTGCTGAATTTTTTCTTGAACGCATGAAACGTGGCTGATACCAAAAACTCCCCCGCAACTTGCTCAGGGGAGTTTTTCTGATTATTTTTGTGTCAGTGCATTGCGCAGATACAATTCACATTACATCATTCCGTCCATACCACCCATGCCACCGCCCATTCCTGCTGGTACAGCATCTTTTCTCTCAGGTAAGTCGGTGATCAAACACTCAGTTGTTAAGATCATTGAGGCCACTGAAGCTGCATTTGTTAAGGCTGAGATTGCTACCTTTGCTGGTTCAATCACACCCGCCGCCAACATGTCTTCAAAGGTGTTTGTCATAGCGTTGAAGCCCCAGTTTGGCTTCTTATTGTCTAGGACCATGCGAACCACCCAGCCATCATCCGAACCGGCATTTCTAGCCAAGAGTCTCAAAGGGTCTTCCAAGACAGATGCCACCAAAGTAATACCGTCTTTTTCATCTTGAGTTGCAGCATCTGCAATCAATTTGGTCAAAACACTCTTTGCCCGGAGTAAGACCACTCCACCGCCTGGAATAATGCCTGATTCAATGGCTGCTTTTGTAGCTTCCTTGGCATCTTTTACACGCTCCTGAAGATCTTTCATCTCCACTTCAGTTGCAGCACCAACTTGGATGACGGCTACACCGCCACTAAGCTTGGCTTTTCTCTCAAGCAATTTTTCAGTATCAAAATTAGAGGTTGACGCATCAATTTCATTTTGAATTTGAGCGATGCGACCATCAATATCACCTTTTTTGCCTTTGCCACCAACAATTCGGGTCGAGTCTTTACTCGATCGAACAGAGTCAGCGTGACCCAAGTCTTCAATGACCGCCGTTTTGAGATCTTTGCCTGTGTCAGCAGAGATTAAGTTGGCACCAGTTAAGACTGCAATATCTTGTAACATCGCTTTTCGGCGATCGCCAAATCCAGGAGCTTTAACAGCTAATACATTGAACGTGCCACGTAGTTTATTCACAACTAAGGTTGTGAGAGCTTCGCCTTCAATTTCTTCAGCAATGATCACAAAACTCTTCGTTACGGCCAGTAATTTTTCTAAAAGTGGCAATAAGTCTTGAATTGAAGAAATCTTCTGATCTGTTACCAAAATATATGGGTTTTCAATCACACTCTCCATCGCGTCTGAGTTTGTGACAAAGTACGCAGAAGCATAGCCCTTGTCAAACTCCATACCATCTTTATGATCGATGGTAATTTCAAATCCCTTACCTTCTTCAACCTCTACAACTCCGTCTTTCCCAACTAGCTTTAAGGCTTCAGCAACTTTTTTGCCGACCATTGGGTTTTGAGCAGAAATCGTAGCAACTTTTTCCCAATCAGATTCTTGTACTGGTTTCGCTAAACGGCGGACTTCAGTCACAACAGCTTCTACAGCTAGGTCAATTCCCTTTTTCATAATCATTGGATTTGAACCAGCAGTTACATACTTCATCCCTTTAACTGCAAGTTGCTGAGCTAAGAGGGTAGCGGTTGTTGTGCCATCACCAGCTGCGTCATTGGTTTTAGAAGCAGCTTCCTTGACCAATTGGGCACCCATGTTTTCAAATGGGTCTTCTAACTTAATCTCTCGAGCTACAGAGACTCCATCGTGAAGCACGGTTGGTGCTCCCCAAGATTTATCGATTGCAACGTTACGACCTTTGGGTCCCAACGTGACGGTAACTGCTGCGGCCAATTTATTAATACCAATCAACATTTTTTGTCGTGCATCATCACCAAATTTAAGCTGTTTTGCTGCCATAAGTTAGTAAATTAGTAATTAGTAGATAGTGGTAAACACTTTCTATTCTCCAAAAACTAATCCTTTCATTAAATTTAATTATTACTTCTTCTTCACTAGTCACTTTGTACTAGTTACCATCAACTACTTAACTACTGCCAACAAATCCTCAAACTTGAGGAATTGATATTCAATATCACCAATTTTAACTTCATTCCCACCCCATTTTTTGTAGATAACTTTATCGCCTTTTTTTACTGGTGATTTGAGCTCTTTAACACCACTCTCCCAGATAGGCTCTCCTACTGCTAAAACAGTACCGTGCTGAGGTTTTTCTTCTGCCTGTTCAGGTAAATAGATACCTGAAACTGTTTGCTTCTGGTTTTCGGCTGGTTGAACCAGGACGTAGCCCGCTAATGGTTGAAGTTGGGTGACAGATAAAGTTCCTGTCATAAAGTCCTCCTTATAAACATACGTATATTGAAATAACACACAATGCCAATTAGCAGATAATATATATAACTGCTAAAATTATGTCAACTGGGCAGTCCTACTTATTAGGACTTGGCAACCAAGCTCGGAGCGACACTGGAAATCGACTGAGGAATAACGGAGACATCTTCCTTGAGAATTGTTTCTTCTTTTCCTTGAGCGTCAATCTTTTTAATCTCAGACAACAGGAAACCTTGGCAATCTAGACCTCGATTTTTGAAGTGTTGATTTAAGTCATCTTTAACGATCTGCTCTACTTGACTACGATTTTGTTTAATTTGATCTAATGTCAATTCAGAAAAAACTGCAGAAATCCGACTCCGTGAAAAAGGTCTAACGACTTTGGAAACTAAATTCTCGCCCAAGTTTTCCCAAAGCTCAGGGGCATTGTGGCGATCAATTCGGAACAGAATGGAGCCTTCGATTGAAATATCTTTTTTATCTTTGGTGGTGGTGATAATTGGCTGATCGCCTAAAGCTTCTTTATTTAAAGAAAAGTCGTAGTCTCGACGAATTGAGTACTCGAGAATTTGAGCGTTAAATAGCTTGGCAACTTGCCAAAAAGGAATTTTTAAATGAAGACCAGGTCCCCAAACCCGTGGCAGCACACCGCGACCTCGGTCGTAAATACAAGCAATATGTCCTGGCGGAACAGAGATAAAAAATCCGCCCACCACTTCGTCAACTAAAAATGAAACAACTAATCGATCGAATTCCATACAGTACCTTATGTTCCACCAGATATGCACGTTGTCGTACGAACCTCGGAGGTCTAGACCTATATTGTACCTTTAAATGGATAAAAGGTGAAGCAGAGGACGATTCGCTCAGGATTGCGGCTGTGCGGCCTGCTGAGCAGCAAGTTCATCTTCGACTGCTTTGGCAGCAACTTTGGCGGCATAGTCTTCTATTCGATATTTAATATATTTATAAATTTGTAAAAGAAAAGAAATAACCAGAGTTGCAATAATAAATACTTTTTTACCGGCAGGCAAATTCAAAAATACCAAAAAGGAGACCAATGGCAACACGAGCTGCAGTCGAACAACCTCACCTTTCATTGGAGGATATGGAGAAGTAAGGATACTCGTTGTCTCTACAACAAAAATCATGACTGACTGAATGACATTCAACCAAAAATTAGATTTTGACAGATCAAACCTACCCAAAAAATTTAAGTTAAATGGCAGTTGAACCTGCGGCATAAATGGATAGATTAAGTGAATGTCCTGACCTTCCAAGCCAGTCGCAAATATCTTCCACAACATCAAGGTAATGGTCGTTTGAACCAGCAGAGAGAAGGCCTCCGCCAAAACGACTTTGGGATGATGTCGAAAGAGTTTTTTACGTTCTTCTCGTTCTCTAATTGGATCTGCACCATAGAGTGTCTCAATTTCTCGAAATCTTCTATCTAATTCTCGGCGCTCAGCCACCCCTTGATCTTCTGCCAACGACATCGGCAAGAGTAAAATTCGAATCACAATTGTCATCAAAATGACGGCCACACCCATATCTGGATTGCCTTGAGTTAAAATTCCTAGTACCCAGTAAAAAAAGACCAGTAGATTTAAAAAGGGTTGATAAATGACTGTGATAAAAAGGTTAACGAGGATCATATTTTTTCATGGAGCATCGAGTGAGCAACCGTAACCATTGCTTGTAAATGCTTACTATACTCCATCAATAACTGGACCGATTCTTTATCAAGACCATCATCTTCTAAATCCAAAGGTAAATGATGAACAAACTCCTCCAACAGTTGATGCAGGGTCAACTCATGTTCAGTCAACCAGGCATCTTTTTTCGTTTTTGAGTACTCACTGACTTGAATAAGCTGGTCAGTAATCCCTTGGAGTTGGTGAATTTTTGTGAAGAGATCAATCTTGAGAGGGACATGCCCTGCTTCATCTTTATAAAATTGCTGTGGAAGATAATTCATCTTTCTCATTATAGCGCATTTGAAAATGTATACGGCTGGTTAATGAGGCGGATGTATCAAAATGGCATAATATAGATCTATAAAAAATGATGAAAACTTCTGTCAGAAATTCTAATTTCTCACATTTTTTTATTAAATTACATATAATTTTTAGATGTTCTAATCATTCTATTTTTACATAATATTAATTTAATACATATTCGTTTTTGATGCATGGAACTAGATATGCCAGCCCAGTGGTAGAATATTATGAGAGTTTTTATGCAGAATTCACTCATCTTAGCCATCGATACCTCTTGTGATGACAGTTCGGCTGCAGTTGTTCGCGGTCAAGAAGTGCTGTCGAATATCATCTCCTCACAGTCTCACGCAGAGTATGGGGGTGTTTTTCCAACTGTGGCTAAACAAGAACACGTAAAAAATACTCGACCCGTCGTAGATCAAGCTTTGAAAACAGCTGGCGCCAACTTCAGTGATCTTGCAGCAATTGCGGTGACGCAAGGTCCTGGTTTAGCACCAGCCTTGGAGGTGGGAATTGCTATCGCCAAAGAATTAGCACTAGAACATCATCTGCCACTGATTTCAGTTAACCACATTGAAGGTCATGCTCTTTCGCCATTGGCGAGGCCAAGTGACAAGTTACTCGAGAAGAATCTTGATGCCTTAAAACAATCTGGAGAAACGATCTTTGATCGCTACTTTGCCAAACCAGTTGAGCAGGTGGAGTTCCCAACTTTATCCATTGTCGTTTCTGGTGGTCACACCGATTTTATTTTGATTGAAAAAATTGGCGTTTACCACCGATTGGGCTATACGCTCGATGACGCAGCTGGGGAAGCGCTCGATAAGTTTGGCCGAGAGCTTGGACTAACTTACCCAGCTGGGGCAGAAATTGAACAGCTTGCAAAGCAAGGGAATTCACACAAGTATCCTTTTCCAATTCCGATGACTACTAGCGGGAACTTCAATGTCAGTTTTTCTGGTCTAAAAACTGCGGTCAAAACGATGATTGAAAAAATGCATGCAAATCATGAACTAACTAATCAAGAAAAGATTGATTTATGTTCCTCTTTTCAATATGCAGTTTTTCATGCCATTACGTATAAAGTTCAAAAAATTCAAGCACATTATCACTTTTCAACGATATTCTTAGGTGGTGGTGTAGCAGCAAATCACAGTCTCCGATACGCACTTCACCAGGCAACTGAACGTCCTATTTACGTGCCATACTCCATGGATTTGTGTCGCGATAACGCAGCCATGATTGGATTAGTGGCGAGCTTTAAGTTGGAACGAGGTGAAGTCCTCACAAGTGAAGTAGCAATGAACGGTATTGAGCGATTACCGAAGTGGAGAGTGGATGCCACTGATTAGTTTTGAGTGCTTCAAATCTCGTCCTCCGTGACTGACATTAGGCAACTTTTTAAAAACCCCCGTCTTCAATCTGAGCTTTCAGCTTATGCTCGACAAGACTCCGTTCTTCAAAAAGCAGCAATCCTCATCAAAGCGTTTTTTGACGGAATGAATGATGAATACCAACAGTACGAGCGAAAAAATCTTCCCTTTAAGCGCGCTCGCGTCACTTTAGAATTTATAACTGATGAAGAAAATGACAGGTTGGGTTTCCTTCCTACACGGAATGTCATTTACTTAGCATTCATATTTGTGTTGCACAACACATATGCCATAACCGAATCAAACATGTCTGATCTTATCAATAGATTTACGCTATGGGGTGGCGAAGAGGCAAATCACTCTGTCTACTCTCAATTCAAAAAATCCAAACCGACACTACTCAACTCACCGTTTGAGACTGAAGTAGAACACGTTGTGTCAGATCATGAGTTTAGAGCGCTGCAAGCCAATATTCGCCAGGCAAAAAGAGAGAAAATGCCACAAAAAACGATTGATGGTATGCAAGAACTTCTTGAAAAAGCTCGGGTTCGTAGGGAAATTCTCAAAAGATGAGAAATCAAGCAGGTTTGTGCATATGATCTAATTAAAACAATTCAAGGATATATTTATTCCGCCTACAATTTGTGGTCGGTTTTTTTATGTTTTTTTTGGTTTCAAGGATTTATACACTACTTTAAATTTAGGTCACAGTTATTTCTTTTTGGGGCTTATCACAACTCAGCAGAGAGTGAGCGAGAGAGCTGCCTTTAATTATTCTGTCAAGAGTCCATGAAAAAAATCCCCCATTTCTGGGGGACTTCGTTGTCAAACTTAAATCGGACACGCTCCGTTATCGCACTTCAAGTGTTCGTAATCAATGTCTTCCAACAGAGTTTCATCTGCCTCAATTTCTTGTAAGGCTTTCATGAATTCGGAGATCGTGACCGGTTGTTCTGGTTGATACTCATACGCGGTGCTGTCTTGCTGTGGCATGACGGAACAACACTTAACAAGCGCTTGATACTTACGGACCATCTCAGAGTACTCTTTATAACTGACTTTCTTTGGGTTGTACTTCAAGGTGTAAGAAACTTGATTACCGGTGTCTTCCATCGGCTTGCCCGCTTCATCTACTCCCACGATCCAGTATTTTTCGAGGAGCATTAACCATTTATACTGCTGTTCTGGGGTGGCTTCAGCGGCAGTGACTAATAGATCACCCATTCCCAAACGACAGATCAACGGTTGAGTTGGGAAACCAACTGCGGTTGAGCCTTGATAACTCTTTAGCTCCTTAATTGGATAACCTTTTTTCTGATACTTCTTCACCATTGGGTCGTCACTTCGATACTGTACCCAGCGAATGTACTCGCGCATACTTGGCAAGTGAGCACCTTCGGTCAAGGCAAACAGTTTGGAAATCGTGCCCGAAGGTTTAATGGTCGTATTGGTGTGTGGGACCGCCGTGTCTGTTTCTTTGGCGTACCGTGCAGCTTCCTCAACCACCGCACGTTTGAATCGAGCGATGGTATCCCAGAATGATTGAGACTTACTTTCGTCAATAAGGTCGTGAAAGGTTAATCCAAATTGATTCCAAGCAAACTCGTGAATTCCAGTCATTCCCACGCCAATTCGATTCGTCCGTTTGACTTCTCGGTTGTACAAACAGTCCATGGTGTTGACACGCATCAGCGCACGAGTGGCTGCTCGGAACGCTTCTTCTGCGTCATCAATGGTGGGGGCATAGTATGGGACGACGTCCGCAATCACACAGTAACCACCCAACATGTTGAGTGAAATTTCACCACATGGATTTGGAATCTGAGAGAAAACTTTTGCCCCTGCATTTCGTGCTAGTTTGGACAACATTTTTTCAGCTCGCTTCATTGGTTTGTACTTGGAACTCTCGGCAAACTTTCCATCTTGATAGACTTCATAGCCATCATCGTTTTGAACAAGTTTGTGCTGATTAATAAATCCTGGCTCACCAGTCCCGTCTCCATAAGAAGCTTTCATAATCGCTTCTAAAACTTTTTTAGAGTGATTCGTTTTTTGCTTCCAAAACTTATCATCGACAGCGACTGAGTTGTTTGCACTCCATAAGAAACCTCCACGTTTAATGTTAATGAAATCAAATATTTCTGGATCAGTCCAATTTTTAGTCGCAATCCTGGCGCTGCGACGTGCTCCGCCAACCAAGACGCATTCAGCTAAGTAGTGGTCAACATACATAGTCTGTTTCCAAGGAGACATACAAGCACTCTTGATGGTGTTCATTTTCTCAATTGCGTTCATGAGAGGTTTGGGACCAGATGATGGACGATCTTGCATCCCTTTAATTGGTGCTCCTTTGGGACGAACTTGAGAGAAATCGAGAATTAAAACAGTATCTTTATATTTTCTCTCGTACGCCATCACTTCTACCATTTCCACGGCTTGCGCCCACCCCTCACGACTATCTGGCACATCAAACCAGGTTACCGTATCATCGTCGCAATCACCATATTTGTGCTTGGCTTCTTTAACACTTTCATCAAAACCCCAGACAAAATCAGGATGCGACTCATCGATCACGCACCGGACGTTGGGCATGTAGTTCCAGTCCACGATACACATATCGTCATCGTATGGTCGACCAACTCCAGAACCATTCATTAAAAGATAGAACAAAATATAGGAGGAAGAGGCCGTACTACAGTTGGTAAACACCTCCATGTTACGGGTTGGCTGGGTCTCATCTCCATGTTGGAGGTGACGACCAGACATCAGCAGAGAGCCATTGGCGATGTGTTTTCGCATCACTTCATACTCAGATTTGCGCTGTTTTGGCGTCATCTTTCCGAGCATGGAGTTACCTTTAGCAACTCGATCTGCGACTTCACCCCAGCTTTCGAATCGATCTTCTGCGCCTTTGACGGCAACCTTGCGCAGATAGGTGCGTTTTGCCACAGCCATTCCCATGCCACCATCAAGTTTGCGATCCATAAACTTCATCTTCTTTTTGGGTAAAGTTGCTGCTGTCATATACACTCCTTTAAACTATTCAGTTTCTTCCGTATCTTGAGCAAGCCGAGCAATTTCTTGTTGGAAATCCTCAACACTCGCAAAATCTCGATAGACACTCGCAAATAATAAATATGATAATTTATCGACTTTTTTTAACCTATTAATCACTAAATTACCAACTTCCCAACTTTTCACTTCTGTAGAGGCCTTAATTCTCAGTTTTCGCTCCACATCATCGAGCAACTCATCGATTTGTGTGATGGTGACTGGTCTTTTCCAAGTCGCCTTCACGATACCTTTTTTTAATTTTTCACGACTGAACTGCTCTCTACGTCCATCTTTTTTAACAATGATTAAATCAACACCTTCAACTCGCTCGTACGTTGTAAACCGTTTTTGGCAGCCTTCACACATGCGTCGTCGTCGAATAGTTGACTGATCGTCAGCATCGCGACTATCAAGCACTACGGTTTGGCATTTAAAACAATACGGACACTTCATAAGTAAAGAATACTCAACTCTACCACAACATATAGTATGGATCTCGCTTTTGAAACACAACATGTTGTATTTGCTGAGCGGGTGATAAGAATCTCACGGTTGGGTAAGATGGTCAACTAAACAAAATAGATCAAAGGATATCAGTTTCAATAGTTATTTGCGCTTCATCTGGAGCACTTCTTTGACCGACATAAATGGGACAGGACAGCGTCTGTCTCGACAGAAAGCTTGATAGTATCTGGTGGTGACATAGAAGGAACTGATCAAGTACGCACTGAGGGAACAAACTAGACTGGCGTTAACCAACATCTTCCCCCATTTCGTCCCATCAAAAGTGATGCCAAATCCGGTCACGCCAAATATTGCGGCTAAAACAAATCGCAAAGACATGGCTTCAGGCAAAGGATGGGTTGGATAGCGAACTAAACCAAAATTGTTGATTACAGTTACCCACAACAGAAATAAAACCCCGGTCGGAACGACTGAGTTCACCACGACTTGTCCGGCTGAAATTGCCATCATGGTAAAGAGCGGAATCTTATACCACCCAAGCAGGTCTTGCTCAGCACTTGTGGCCCAAATCGTAACAAACAAGATAAAGACAGTCAGGAGTAAAAATACATCTTTGGGTTTCAGTTTGGTCTTGGGAAAGAGAAGTGGCGCCATGCCCAAAAGTAAGATCAAGTAATAACTCATATCCAGCACGATGAAGTGGTGAAAACCAGGGCTTTGCAAGATAAACGCCGGGTTACTCCAGCCAATGAGCCGGTGAGATTGGTAAGCAAATGCAGCTAAAAACTGCTCCCATCCTAATGCGTAGCCATATCCTCCATAAACCAAGGCAAATATCCCCAAACTCGCAATAACATAGACCGCTGCACGCTTGTACTCTTTATGCAAAATATAGTAGATCGTCAAAATTGGAACAGCAATAAGACCAGTAAACTTTGAAAGCGCGGCCAGAAGCGAAAATAAGACTGGCCAAGCAACTTTTTTCTGTTTCACTGCCAAATAAATAGCTGTCAGTAAAAATGGAGTCACCAAGTTTTCACCAATCACCATTCTCTGAGAGAAAATGAGAATCGGACTAAAACTAATCAAGAATAAACTAAAAATACCCGACCAGTAGCCAAACCATTCTTTGGCAAGTGCATACACCATGTATAAAGTAAGACCGGCAAAAAGCAACATTGGCCATCGCAAGATGCTGGAGGGTGGAATGCTTGGAAAGTGATATCCCCATGCCTCAGCCCAGCCTCCAATCACAATTGGCAACACAAATGGATGGTCAAACCAGGGTTTGATCATCTGGAACGTATCAACCGCATTGTACTTTTCGTCACCCAAAGTGAATTTTTGATAGTGATATGAAGAAGGATAGTCAAAGCTTGACCAAGAAATTGGCATTCCCTTTTCTAATAAACTTTGACCGGCAAAAACATACGCCAACTCATCGCCGTCACTTTGAAAAGGAATGTAATCAATTTTCCAGGCTCTGAGGAAGAGTGCGGTGAACAATAGGAAAATAACCAAGAATTTCTTAACCATACCTTGATAATAACCCAGTGTTGACCATTTCTCTAGAAGCGAGTTACTTCAAAGAAGTGGCAATCACGACGTTTTGGTCAAGGAGTTTTTGGATAGCACCGCGATCATTTTCTGGGATACGTCCCAGAATTTTTTTGGTTTCTTTACCGTTGTATTCAATCGCTCTGACAATGACATTCTTGACTGACGCTGGAGCTGAGTGCTCCTGTGCTTCAAATGCAGCTAGCTCTAAATACTTTAATGATTTAGTTAAGGTACTGACGGCTAAGTCATTTTTATCTTGTTCAAGTAGTTGGGTGGCCATCTCCAAGCGAGCGTTACTATACTGAATTTCTAAAAAGATTCGATCTGTATTACTTGCCGTTTCCAGCTTTAACCGATCACCTGCCATTAAAGCAGGATAGAGGGCATGGTCGGGAAGAATTTCGCGATTAAAATAGAGCTCACGAGTTCTAGATGGCTTATCGCCACTAGAGTTGACTTGTGTAGCAGTTGCGAGCGAGGTAAGTAAGATACCTACCGCAAACATGAATGCTAATGTAGAGAGCAACAAACGAGTCTTCATAATGTATTGGAAAGACAATGATCATTATACGCATCTAACGTGCGCTAGTCAAGAAAATTAACGAGTATAGATGACGATGACCATCCCCCAAATAGCCTGGGACAATGCTAATGCATAGAGGTTTCGGTACCTGGCAAAAAGAAGCGCTTGGCCGAGTCCAAAGAAGAAAAGGAGAAAGAGTTGGCTAATCACGGTTACTCCTTGAAATCGCAGGAGGGTGTTTGGAATATGAAAGAGAAGAAAGATAGCACTGATCATAAGCAGTTGATTCACAAAAGACCACTTGGCGTACTTTTCTGTCACAATCACCATCACCCAACAGTAAAAAAAGAGGGTTTCCCAAAAACCTGTCATCAAGGCTAAGAAGAAAGCCCACCAGAATCCATCAGACAAAAACAGCGGTACTGCTTGAATATGAACTTGTTGATGAAGTAGTGAAGCCAAAACGCCGCTAAAACCGAAGATACCGCCCACAGCTAAACCCAAGAATAATCCTGGAAAGAGTCGTTTCAAGCTAAAAGTTTGAATCATTGATTTTGAACGGGTTAAAGTAATGTAGAGCCAGACAGGTAATCCAAAAAAAATGGCCTTACCGATTGTTTCATCAAACCAAATTGGAAACTTAAATAAAGTCCTATAGATCACCCAAACAACAAAGACTAAGACGAGTAATGGGATAAAAGCGACATGCGTGACAGATGAATGTGACGAAGATAGTCTTCGCGTATTGGAGCTTCTCGAGTTTTTAGTCTTTTTTAATGGCATGAAGTACGGTTTCAAGCGCCTGCTGTTGGTTCATAGAAAATGTATCTATGACAATATCGTAGAGATCTGGATTCCAAAAATCAATTGGGTCATTTGGTTTGGCACGCTGAGCATCAACTACGTACTCTTTCCACTGCTCTGAGTACATTTTAGTCCATTTATCAACGTTTTTCTCTTTGCGCTCATGAATATGTTGCTTCGCCTGATCTACATTGATCTTGTCTCTATTCACTATTCTGTCAATTCTGACGGCATCTTCGCTGCAAGTCACTAGCACCTTTAATGTTCCTGGCACTCCTTGAGCCATAAAACCAGATAGCCAAGACTCAATAATCCAATCTTCTTCAGATTCCAGTTTCTCTCTCATACCAAAATCTACTTGTCGATCAAAGTCTTCACTATACACACTGGCGTCATGATGAGAAGCATTCTTTTGTGCGTCGAACAAACCTTTTTCGGCTGCATACGCTCTCATAAACTCACCACCACTAAACCCCTTCCAGCCGTCAAAACGAAGATCCTGGCGTAACAAATTAAGCAACGTCGTCGAACCACAGCCTGGCAAACCAGAAATGGTAATGTTTTTATAATTAAATTGATGATCTGGCATACGCTTCCTAAAGTGTATTAATTACTAGTCTGCTGACTCTGCATTTTACACCGAGTCATCTCGTTCATCATATCGGCAATCATCTCAATTCTTTTTTCAGCTTCTGGTAGAGAAATTTTCTTTTCATTTTCTGGAAAGTAATGAAAAAGTTGGTTTCTGCATTCCATCCAAGTATTCCAAATCTGGCGAGAGAGCTCAGGACCACACAGTTGAGCAATCTCTGCGTAGAGCCACTCATCATCTCGATGAGAGGGGCTGATATCAGGATTTATCGCTTTACCAATTCGAAAGCGTCGATCGACATAGGTTTGTTGATCAATCAAACCAATTTTAAGAAAAAAATCTTTTAAGAAACCTTCGTATGCTTTCCCGATCGGAAAGACAATAAAGGAATAATCAGAGAAATTTGATTTCATGCGCTCTTCTCTTGACAGCAACTCTAGAGAAGTTCTAACCAGCTCTTTTTGCCACTGAGAGAGAGTTACGTACCAGTCTTGTGAGTAATATAAACCAAAACGTTGCATAGAACACAGCCGATAGTGGATAATATCTTCACTATAAAACAGTCATTAAAAAGCTACAAGCAGCGCTGATGAGGAAGAAGATATATAATACAGATTCCTTCCGTTATGATTACAAACTCAATTCAGCAACATTCTCCTTTTGTCAATCAAGTTTCTCATTTTCTTTCTCGTCTTCTTTCCAAGTTTCCTGGTTACGGGAAAGCCTGGCATACTACAATTCAACAGAAGCAGCTCAAGACAATTACTGGTAAAAAACCACTTCCAAAACTGCTCCGCATGCTGCTCTTTCCAATCACAAATAAGTACTTGCGCATGATTATTTTACTTGTGATTCTAGTTCTTGGTGTAGTGCTGGCTTATATTTTGAAAGATTTGCCTTCAGCTGCAAATCTCGGGTCTGGAGATAAGTTTGCTGTAAGCAGTCAAATCTTAGATCGAAATGGCCAGTTGCTCTATGAAATTTTTGCTGATGAGAATCGAACCCCAATTAAAATTGATGATTTGCCCCCCTATGTCTATCAGGCAAGTATCTCCATTGAAGATCGATACTTTTTCCACCATTTTGGATTTGATTTTGTCGGCATCTCTCGTGCTATCTACACCATCATCACGAGCAGAAGACTAGAAGGTGGTTCGACAATTACTCAGCAACTGGTAAAAAATGGCCTGCTCAGTCGAGATCGTACTTTGGAGAGAAAAGCCAAAGAAGCAGTGCTTACCCTTGCCACAGAACTATTGTATTCGAAGATGCAAATTTTGGAACTCTATCTCAACTACATTCCTTACGGTGGCACTGCGGTTGGGATTGAGTCAGCATCTCAACGCTACTTTGATAAGCATGCCAAAGATATTAGTTTAGCTGAAGCCTCGATGTTGGCAGGACTACCACAATCTCCTTCTCAATTTTCCCCTTTTGGCTCGAATCCAGCGGCCGGAAAAGCACGGCAAGCAGATGTCCTGCGCCGAATGGTTGAGGACAAGTACATCACTCAAGCCCAAGCAGATCAAGCAAGGAGCGAGGTTTTACGCTTTGCTCTCTCTAGAACCGATATTAAAGCTCCACACTTCGTATTTTACGTCAAAGATTTGCTAATACAAAAGTATGGCATTGATAAAGTAGAGAAAGGTGGCTTGCGTGTGACCACTACGCTTGACCTTGATCTGCATACTACCGCGCAGGCATCATTATCAAGTCAGGTGATAAAATTGAAAAATTTGCGAGTAGGAAATGGTGCTGCCATGATCGTGAAACCAAATACTGGTGAAATCTTATCGATGATCGGCTCCAAAGATTACTTTGACACAGAAGAAGATGGTCAAGTAAATGTGACATTAGCCCAACGACAGCCTGGCTCTTCTATTAAACCCATTATGTACTCTACCGCCTTGCAGCAAAAACTCTTAAATCCTGGTTCGTTCATACTCGATATTCCAACCTGTTTTGTCGTCGCTGGTCAAAAAGACTACTGTCCCAAAAACTACGACGGCTCCTTCCGTGGACCAACTTCCATCCGCCAATCACTTGGTAACTCTTTAAACATCCCGGCTGTGAAGTCATTAAAATTAATTGGTCTTTCTACATTTATTGAACAGGCCCGTAAAATGGGAATCACCTCCTGGACTGATCCTTCAAGATATGGCTTATCTCTGACTCTCGGTGGCGGTGAAGTTCGGATGATCGACATGGCTCAGGCATTTTCTGTTCTCGCAAATGTAGGCGTTAAGGTGCCCTTAACTCCGATTCTGAAAGTGGTTGACTACAGAGGAAATGTACTTGATTCAGTGGATGTCAAAGAGAGACAGGCCGATCTCAAAAATATGACCCTGGACGAAACACAAACTGAGCTTCATTCACTCCAGCGCGTCATGGATAAGGCTCCAGCCTATTTGACAAGTCACATGATGCAAGACAACAGCGCTCGGACAATGGCCTTTGGTCCAAGCTCCAAACTGATTATTCCCAAACAAATTGTGTCAGTCAAAACAGGCACGACAAATGATTTGAGAGATAACTGGACCGTGGGATTCACTCCAGATTTTTTAACGATCACCTGGGTAGGAAATAACGACGACACCGCCATGAATCAAGCTTTGGTTTCTGGCATAACTGGCGCAGCTCCAATCTGGAATGACATCATGTCTTTCATTTTGAAAGATAAGCAACCACTTTGGCAAGAAAAACCAGATGATGTGGCTTCAGCTCAAGTTTGTGTCAGCGGCTTTCCACCAAATGAACAAGATTCAACTTGCCAGCCCAAAGGTCAAGAACTCTACTGGACTAAATCAAATCCATCCAACTCTAAATTTGAAACAAAGAATATTTGGATACACAACGACACTGGAATTCCACTTCAATCTGGCGACTCAACAGAAAACTTATCTCTTCAATCAAAGACTATTTTAAGTGATCCAGTTACGGGAGAGTACTGCTCTGATTGCACTCAGCAAGTTGACGAAAATGGCAAACCCACTTACAGTCGAGGAAGACTCATTGATGACACACAAACTCCATCAAACTCTCCATCTCCTCAGCGGTAAGAAAATCTTCGGGGGGTTTTTTCTGATTTTTGGCTTCGTTTGCCTAGCGTACGGCTTTTGGTGGTTTAGTCATCAAAAGACACCACTCCTCTCTCCGATCACACAGAACAGCTCTTTTCAATTTTTATCGAATACAGACGATATTACCGCACATCCCAAACGAGTTGTTTACGGATTCTTACCATATTGGAATTTGAATAAATTCTCTCTTCAACCTGAGACAACACACCTGTCGTACTTTTCATTAGAAATTGGAAGTGACGGCTCAGTCTTAACCAGAACAAATGATGAGGTGGAGCAAGGTTACCTAAAGCTGAGTAGCGATCAGGTTCTGTCCTTCTTTACTCAACAAAAAAATCAACAAGGACGAGTAGATGTAACCTTTACCCAATTTGATAATGATGGAATTGTGACTTTCTTGTCGTCTCCCGCCGCTCATCAAAAGTTCTTGAGAAGCGTCGATGCCGTACTCGATGCATATCCTGTTGATGGGCTCAATATTGATATTGAGTACTCAGGAAAAGTAACACCTCAGCTCAGAAGCAACCTTGTCGTATTTATGACAACGCTCCGTCAACATTTAAACCAAAAGAAAACTCCACCTCAAGTATCTATAGATATGTACGCCAGCGGAGCTACGAAATTTTATCTCTGGGATGTTGCGGAAATTCAGAAACAAGTAGATTATGTTGTTGTGATGGCGTATGACTTTCACCGGAAATCTTCTCCGGCAGCAGGACCAGTCGCGCCTTTGTTTGGTGGAAAAAAACTCTGGGACTCAGACATCACTCAATACTTAAAGGATTTTGTTGCAGTCATGCCTGCTCAAAAAATTCTTTTGGGCATTCCTTTCTATGGGTATGAGTGGCAGACAGTTTCTACTGATAGTCAAGCGGCCACATTCCCAGAAAGTGGCTCCACAGCAACCTTAAGTAGAGTTGAGGAACTACTGGCGAATAAAACCCAAAATGACGTGCGTGAATTTTGGAATGAAGATGCGCTATCTCCCTACCTATCGTACAAAAAAAATAAAGAGACCCGCATTATTTACTACGAAAACTCTCGTTCCATTTCCTATAAACTAGACTTAGTCAATCAATTAAATTTAGGCGGTATCGCCATTTGGTCACTTGGATATGAAGGAGATTCTCGTGATTTGTGGGACGTGATCCAGCGAAAGATTTAAGCTGCAATTGTCGCACCTATTTTGATATGGTAGTATCGCCAAATGTGGTATCGCCTCGCCAAAAATATCTTAAAAAAAATTTATGCTGGTGGCAGATTTTTTCGCGAGTATGAATATCGTCAAAAAACGAAAAAAGCTCGAGCATTAGCAGTTCAAAGAAAAAAAGAGCTTGAGGAGAAAACGGCTAGAGCCGCTGCCAGAAGAAATGCACCCAAGCCGCTCCTCCTTTCTGCTTCTTACCCAGGATTTTTACGCTTCATTTTTGACGACTTCATCTCACCTTTTCTTTTTGTTTTCAGGTATCACCCTGTTATCACTTTTTGTTGCATTGCATTTAGTGTTTTTATTTTGGCAGGGTCATACTGGACGTATGACACAGTTTTTAAAGATTTGCCGTCTATAAGTCAGATTAATCAACGAAAACAAATACTTACCACCAAAATTTTGGATCGAAATGGAAAGTTACTTTATAGTATTTATAAGGATCAAAATCGGACATTGATCCCCCTTTCAAAAGTTCCACTTTCTGTCCGATACGCAACCATCGCCATTGAGGACAAAGAATTCTACTCCCACCATGGCTTTTCAATTCGCGGCATTGCTCGAGCAATTAGCACAGATTTACAGAGTGAAAAGATTGAAGGAGGCTCGACAATTACTCAACAGTTGGTCAAACAAACTCTCCTATCCCCTGAGAGAACATTGAAGCGAAAAATTCGTGAGCTTCTACTGTCATTTTTGATGGAGCAAACATACACAAAAGATGAAATTCTAGAGATGTACTTTAATGAAACGCCCTACGGTGGATCAACATATGGAATTGAAGAGGCAGCGCAACGCTACTTTGGCAAAAACGCTAGTAAGTTGGATTTGGCTGAATCTACCTTCTTAGCTGGCCTACCTGCAGCACCGTCTGCTTATTCTCCTTATGGACCAAGTCCGGAACTTGGTTTTGCTCGGCAGCGTGAAGTGCTACGTCGAATGGTGGAGGATAAATACATCACTTCAGAACAGGCTAGAAAAGTGCTTGCTGAAAAGCTTATTTTAAAGTCAGACACCACAAATATTCAAGCACCTCACTTTGTGATGTACATTCGAAGTCTATTGGCACAGGAGTATGGAGAGAATGCCGTCAATCAAGGTGGTCTTGAGGTTCGAACGAGTCTTGACCTAGACACACAAAATCAGATCCAAAAAATTGTGTCAGAGGAGGTGGCGAAGCTCGAACCAATGAGAATTTCAAATGGAGCAGCCTTAATGACTAATCCACAAACGGGAGAAATTTTAGCGATGGTCGGTTCAAAAAACTATTTTGATGTTAAAAATGATGGTCAAGTCAACGTGACTTTACGTCCCAGACAACCTGGCTCTTCTATCAAGCCACTGACCTACTCCATCGCCTTATCGCAAGGAATGTCACCTTCTAGCACCATTGCTGATGAGCCAATTACCTTTACAAACCCCGGCTCTCCGCCCTATACGCCCAAAAACTACGACGGTAAATACCATGGCAATGTGACGATTCGGACCTCACTTGCCTCCTCCTACAATATCCCCGCCGTCAAAACACTTGCCAGGATTGGAATTCCCGCAGAAGTAGAAAAAGCAAAAGAACTTGGCATCTCCACTTGGGAAGACTCCAGTCGGTTTGGCTTATCACTTACTTTGGGCGCAGGCGAGGTCTTGATGACTGATATGAATCAACTGTATGGTACTTTTGCCAACTTTGGCATGACAGTCAAGTTAAACCCTATTTTAGAAATTAATAATAACAAAGGAGAAAGTCTCTATCGAAATGAATGCGCTTTAGATCAGAAGAAATGTCCGAGTACTCGGACATTAGATCCCAAAGTAGCGTATCAAATTTCTGATATTCTATCTGACAACCAGGCTCGTAGCCCTGCATTCGGCTTAAGATCTGTTCTCTACATTCCAAACCAGCAAGTCGCCGTTAAAACGGGGACTACCAATAATCTCCGTGACAACTGGACATTTGGCTATACAACAGATCGAGTTGTTGGGGTGTGGGTTGGAAACAATGACAATACTCCCATGAGTTACGTTGTTTCAGGAATCACGGGCGCCTCACCAATTTGGAATAAAATTATGAGAACTCAACTTGATGATAGTATCCCGTTCATTTTTCCTGTCCCAGAGGGTCTAATCAAGGTACGAATCTGTGGTCGGACAGGGACACTTGCCTGTGCAACTTGCCCAGACAACAAAGAAGAACTGTTTGTGGCGGGAACCGAGCCAACTCAAACTTGCGACAATATGGTGCTCAGGCCATCACCCAAAGCTACACCCAAAGCTACACCCAATACCTTCATAAAAACTCCCATACGCCGCAGATTTTAAGATGTACAGAAAATAACGTCTAGTGAGGCATTTTCCAAATCAAAAATGAAATAATGAAAGTTAAAATGAGCAATACCGGGGCCACAAGTCGTTGAATTTTTTGTGATTTTTTTTGATGTTCTTTAAAAAATTTTCGTTCTTCTCGTTCTAATTTCTTTCGCTCTTTCTCTGCTTCAATTTGTTCGGTTGAGAGCTGTAAAGCCGCTACTTGTTCATCCTCGCTCACTAGATCTTCCTTGACGACTTCCTTTTTTCTAAACATGTTGAATTTCTCGAGCTTTCGCCACAATTAAATGTACAACTTCATCAATTGACAAGTCACTCGTATCAATCACCCAAGCATCCTCAGTAATGTGTAAAGGATCTACTGCTCGCTCCATATCCCGCTTGTCTCGTTCAGCGAGGTCGTCATAAACAGCTTGAAATGTAACGTCTTGACCCTTCGATTGCAACTCAACCAATCTCCTTTTTGCTCTAGTCTCGTCGCTGGCTGTTAAAAAAATTTTCAGTTGGGCTGCAGGCAAAACTCGAAAAGTGATGTCGCGTCCTTCCATAACTACATCTTGCGCAGCTGCAATTTGCTGTTGTTTCTTGACTAATTCTTGGCGCACTTTTTTCAAAACAGCCACTTTGGAAGAACCTTGACTCACTTTCTCAGTCCGGATCTCCCAAGACACGTCTTCTTCATTGAGTAAAACAGTTGTCAGTCTGCCGTCATTCTCTTGTTCTGTAGGATTTCTCATCTCAATGGAAGAATGCTGAATGGCGTCAACTAGTTGATCTTCTTGATCAAAAGGGATATTTTTTTGTATTGCAATCAAGGCAGTCACTCGATACATTGCGCCAGTATCAACGTACAGCAGGTTCATTCGTTGTGCCGTTAAACGTGCTACCGTTCCTTTGCCAGCCGCTACCGGACCATCCATTGCAATTTGAAATGACATGGGTGCTTTATTTCCCTTTTTTCTTGGTTTGCTTTGAAACACTGAGCCACTCATCTCGATCACCTATCACTAATCCACCGAGTCCACCTAAAATGAGAATTAACGGCCATAAACTCCACATTGCTTGAGGTAGTAGGCCTAAATTTGAGGCTAGAAAAATCAAACCCATTACAACCATAGCTAATGGCCAAAACATTCTTTTAGGCATATTCTCTCCAGTGATATTGATAAGACTATTATTGACAGAAAAGAAGAATTTTTCAAGTAAAGCAATTAAACCTAACGAATTCGCACTTTGCCACGCAACTCTCTTTGTAGATCTCTCTCAACTGCTTTTTTCTTTAACTCCGCCCTTCGTTCGTAGATTTTTTTTCCCTTAGCTATGGCGATTTTAAGTTTAATTTTATTTTCTACAAGTTCAAATGTTAACGGAATAATAGTCAGACCTTTAATAGCTTCCTGCTCCATCAACTCATTAATTTCTTTTCTTTTCAGTAAGAGCTTGCGTGTCTGCTTGGGATCATAATCTTGATTAACGGAAAATTTATATGGAGTGATCTGGGCATTTAAGAGAAAAGCCTCGTTGCCGATAATTTTGACATAGCTACCCGTAAAACCACCACTTTTATTGCGTAAACTTTTAACTTCACCACCAGTCAGTACAATCCCGGCCATTAACGTATGGAGGACTTCGTACTCTAATCTAGCTTTTTTATTTTCTAGTAACACCATAGTTGGATTATAACTTACAAATCAATTTGGAAGATTAACGCTCCGCTAAGAACATACGCTTTTTTGGTCTTTTCATTGACAGCTAAACTTGTGGTGGTGGCTAAAGTAGGACTTTTGATTTCTCGTTGAAAAACACCTTCTTTGTTTAAAACAACAACTCGTTCCTTTGCTGGTTCGAGCACGTATATATTTTTTTGATCTTCTTGAGTGTAAATTGTGAGAGGACTTGTAAAAGGTTCTTTCAATCCAATAACGGTAAATGGGCTCTCTAGCCCAGTCGTAAATTTCTTGATTTCTCCTGTCTTGGTGCCAATCCACAAATTGCCGTCGATCGTGAACGATTGAATTTGATTTAAGTCAAAAACAACTGGCGGACGCAACCAACCAATCGGTTCAGAGAGCTGATCTCGATCCTTGTCGTCCATTGAGTAGCGAAAAATATTGTTTTGAGGAATACTAATCACATATATAAACTGCTTGTAGAGCCTCATGCCTGTTGCATTTTGGAGTACATCATTGTTCTCCTTGAGCTGTTTGCTCTCTTTTGAATCAGAGAGGTTAATCCGAAATAATCCACTTCCCATAACATAAGCATTTTGTCCTTGAAGTTCAATATCTTTCATTTGCGCTGCAGCGCCAGCGGGAATATCGGTCCACTGTTTTTTAATTGTATCTAGGGCAATGATCTTACCCTGCCCGCTATCTAAGAAAATGAGGACAGTATCCTGAAGGGCCATTCTATTCGCAATAAAATCAGACTTCACCAAACGTAAATCATAAAAGGGTTGGAGGGCTGGAAACTCATCCATACCAGAAATGCTGGCGTAGTAATCCTTTAGAATTTTAAGCTCTTCTTGCAGCGCCTTCGCAGTCGTTTTTCGAGATAATTCCTGTTTTAGCTGACTATCTAATTGCACAATCAGGTCTTCGGTTTGCTGGCGAGCCTGGACTGGATTCATCTTAATCGTTTCTTTAATTTGACTAAGCTGAGCATCGATAGGTTGGATAATGTCTTGCGCTCGTTTTAATTGTTGTTGTCGCTGAATATTCTGAAAAGTGAATAGAGCTATCAGTAAGATTACGATCAGAGCGACTGGTAGCAAAACCTTCGCCATTTGTCTTGTGACTTGCCGACGAATATAGACATCTTTAGAGGAAAGCGCAGTGACAGCTTGCTGTATAAAAGCCCCTCCACCTCTAATTTTTTGAAAATAAAATGATGCTACTTGAGGATTTTTTCTGTCAATGACAGAGAACTTTTCAGGGCTAATGATGTCTCCATCAGCAATAACTTGACCAGCTGTCAAAGGGGGCTCTGCCTGATCTCCAGGAGCCATCTCCAAGCCAACGAGTAAAGCTTGTACCGGAAGGGGTGATACTTGACGAATAGTTGCAGCGATACCGATCTCTAAAGATTCAAAATTACGCGACCTTGGCAGCTCCGCCTCAATCATAGAAATGCTTGTATTTGCGGATGAAAGGACGAAAACAAAAACATCATCTAGTTGCAGTTTTCCCTCAATAATTTTTAACTCATTTTGAGCAGCTAAGATCTGTCCGACCTTCAAATTTCTTTTCAACAATACGTTTCCGTCAATTGCACACAAGGCACAGCGATGTCCTTCGAAATCAAAAAAACCTGCCACTAGCTCCAGGTTTAGGCCACCGATTGCACTCGCAGCTTGAACCACTTCTTGACATACTTGGTGAAGTCCCAAAGCTGAGGTAATCGATGATCGGGTGAGTAGTGCAGAAAGTGCAGACCTATGCCTTGAAGCGTTATTTCCAGAAACGGAAATACAAAAGAAACTTTTTCCGAGCGAATCACTAGAAAATTCAGACCAGCTTAACGGTTGAGTAAAACCGAATACTGGAGAAAAGGAGACCTTCATTCTTCACATTGTAGCATGATCTCAAACACAGCACTGATCGTTGAGATAAAAATGAAACTACTACAGGAATAGTAGAGTGAAAATAAATGCACCAATTGCCAATAATAAATGGAGATAACCTAAAAGCTGAATAAAAGGAGATAGCGGAGTAATGATGGTTTTGCCCATGTTATCAATTTGTCGAGCTGCCACAAAAGCAAAAATCACGTAAACGCCGAATCCAATTAAAAACATTGCCTTAACAAATAGATATGCAAGTAAGGTTGCGTCGATCGTATTAAGGGTTGAAAAGTCTAAGAACATTAACTGTTTCTCCTTGGTCCATTTTGTCTTTCAACTTCGGTCAGCATATCATTCAGGAAAGCAGTAACTTGGCTTGGAAATGGCACGTCTTCAAATTCGAACTCGTCGATCGCTGCAGCCGTTTGGATAACTACCGTACCATAGTCAAAAATGGTGCCTAAAGTTCCACTACTCGTAAAGTTAATGTCTTCTATTTTTTCAAACTTCGCAAACGAAACATTTTTAAAAAGGAGTGATTTAAAATCAACATCGATTACTCGCTCATCGGTAATAATATAGGCATTGAAAAACCAGCTCAAGAAAGATTCTAAACTAAAACCGATGATCATGAGATACCAGCCAATTCCCGCAACCATATGAAATCGAAGTGGTAAAAACCCTAAGATGTTCACAAATGAAAGTAGAAAAGGTACGAATATCAGCAAAATAGCAATCAAAACCCATTTTACTTGAGTAATTGGATGTTGTCGAAGCAGCAATAAAACCGTCTCGTCGCTATCAACCGTATCGAAAAAAGTATTGACTGGTTTTGGTGCAAAAGCACGGAATGGATTCTTGGCCGGTTCTTGCTCAACCATCATTTGTGAAAACTCCTCTACTGGCCTATTTTTCAAAGGAGATCCCGTGTTGGCGTATGGCATGATTGTTTCGGTGATTTCTCTTTCAGTGACAGAATGAATAACCTTCTGGCTAGGAGAGTTTTTGGTCGTTTTAGACTTTCGATCGCGCTTAGCGTCAAATACCTCTGGCATATGTCCTTTATTATACGTTATCTTTCCAAAATTGCCATGAAAGCTTCCTGATTCAACGTCACTTTTCCAATTTCCTTCATTTTCTTTTTTCCTTTAGCTTGCTTATTCAAAAGCTTCATTCGGCGCGTGTTGTCACCCCCATATAAGTGGGCTGTAACGTCTTTTCGATATGCGCTTAAGCTCTCACGAGCTACTATTTTTCCACCTATGGCGGCTTGGATTGGAATTTCAAAGAGTTGGCGAGGGATGACTTCCTTCAATTTTTTGACAACGAGCCGACCAATTTGCTCGGCAGAATCTCGCACCACGATTACTGAGAGTGCTTCAATGACCTCGCCCTGAACCAGAATGGAGAGTTTCACCGCATCAATCGGGACAAAGTTTAAGACTTCATACTCTAAAGATGCAAAACCAGAAGAAACCGACTTTAATTGGTCGTGAAACTGAATGATAATTTCTGCCAAAGGCATTTTATATTCTATTTTGACTCGAGTGCCAATATCTTGAACACTCAGAAGAATACCACGATGCTCTTCAGCCAGTTGCATCACCCCACCCAGGTAGGCTTTTGGGGTAAAAATAATGACGTGAGTAATCGGTTCACGAATTTCCTTAATTTGAGCAGGATCTGGCATTTCGGCAGGAGTTTTGATTTCCATGATTTTTCCAGAACTAAGGGTGAGTTGGTACGTGACAGAGGGTGACGTGGCGATGAGGTTTATGTTAAACTCTCGATCTAGTCGCTCTCTGACAATTTCCGCATGTAAAATACCTAAGAATCCCACTTTCAGACCGTTGCCCAAAGCAGGCGAATGGGTGCTGGAATAACGCAAAGCCGCATCGTCTAAAGCAAGTTTTCCCATTGCATCTACTAGAACAGTAAACTCGTCTCCATCTATTGGATAGAGCTCCATGTACACCATTGGTTGCGGCTCCTTGTATCCTGGCAACCGACTCACTTTTTTCGCCTCTTTTTCAGTTGTAATCGTATCGCCTACTGTCACGTTGATGACCTCTTTCAGACCAGTACACACGTATCCAACTTCACCCGCCAAAAGTTCATCTCGCGGAATCATCTCTGGTGAAAAGATGCCGATTTCTACTGGCAAAAACGAGGTGTCGGTGGCAATAAGATGTAGTTTTTCTTTGGTTAAGGTTCCTTCCACCACTTTGATATAGGCAATGACTCCTTTGTGTTGATCAAATTTGGAGGTAAAAACCAAGGCTCTGAGAGGAGCAGTAACGAGTCCAACTGGTGGGCGAACCTTTTGTTTAATTTTGGCCAAAAGCGTATCAATATGTAGGCCGCTTTTTGCAGATACCGCTACAATATCATCTTCTGCAACCCCAAACATTTCCATCAAATCCAAGCTAACCGCATCCACGTCGGCTGAAGGCAAGTCAATTTTATTGATGACTGGAATAATATTCAGACCTAAATCACGAGCTTTTTCAAAGTTGGACAGGGTTTGTGCTTGTACACCTTGTGTTGCGTCCACCACCAGCAACGCTCCTTCACAGGCCGCCAGAGAGCGACTGACTTCATATCCAAAGTCAACATGTCCAGGTGTGTCAATCAAATTATAGATGAAACCTTCATACTCCATCCGCACTGGAGCAAGTTTAATCGTGATGCCGCGCTCTTTTTCAATAGGATTACTATCCATTAAACGTTCTACAAAGTTACGTTCTTCAACCGTATGGGTAAACTCAAGTAAACGATCCGTTAAAGTCGTTTTACCGTGGTCAATGTGAGCAATAATCGAAAAATTGCGGATCATCTGCGTGGACAAGGGCTTTTGGTCCACCATGAGAGTCCTATTTTGTTTTTAGTAAACCAGCAATTTGACTCTTTAAATGAGCTGCTTTTTTCTTGTGGAAAACGTTAATTTTTGCAGCTCGATCAATTGCGGAAAACGCTTGAGAAACTGTTTCTGCGGTGGGACTCTTTTTAGCGGCGTCCAACATGGTCTTTACGCGAGATTTTGCTGGTTGACGAATCACGGCTTTACGATCACTCACTCGGAGTGCTTTTTTTGCATTTTTTAAAATTGGCATAGAACCTTTTATCTATTAAAATTCGGTAGCCTTGTATTCTACTAGATAACAGACAAGATTTCAAATCCTGTTTTCTAGTTTTATTACGTAGACCTTCCCCCTATAATGACTTTCGATACCTATAATTTTATGTTTCATCTTCCGAGAAGACTTTTTTCATCTAATTGGCTAGAACGGCAACAAAGCACTATTTTATCAGCAGCAGCTGTGATTACGATTGCTAATATTGCCTCCGCCATTTCTGGTCTACTACGCCAAAGATTGCTAATTGACGTCTTTTTCAGCACCCAGAAAAGTGACTTTGCAGCCTACACCGTCGCCTCAGCTATTCCAGACGCTATCTTTCAATTGATTATTCTGGGCGCGCTTTCAGCTTCATTTATCCCTATTTTTAGCCAATACCAGAAACGAAGTGATGAAGAAGCTTTTCAGATGACCTCCGCCATGATGAACGTGTTGCTGCTTATCTTCATCATTTTCTCTGTAGTAGTCTTTATTTTCGCCACCCCAATTACTCGGGCGATTACGGGTAAAGGATTTACGGCCGAACAAATTCAAGTTTCAGCCAATTTAACGAGAATCATGCTCGGTGCACAGTTTTTCTTCGCTATCTCCAACTTCTTTACTGGAATTTTGCAAACCTATCGCCGCTTTGTCATTCCAGCGATCGCACCGCTGGTATACAACCTTGGCATTTTACTAGGCGTCTACCTCTTTGCTGGAAGATTTGGTATCTACTCTACTGGGATCGGGGTAGTCATGGGTGCTTTTTTTCATATGCTCATTCAGTTGCCGTTGGTTTATAAAATGGGCTTCCGCTACCGCTTGAACTTCAACTTCAGACATCCTGGAATAAAAACCATGTTTAAGTTAACCCCTCCTCGAGTTATTACGCTAGGAATTAGTCAGTTTCAAGACATCGCGGATAACTTTTTTGCAACCTCAATCGTTGTGGGACAGTTCGCCCAATTGAGTGTGGTTGTGATCAGCCTAGCTCAACAGGTGATGACACTGCCCATCCGATTTTTTGGTGCTCCAATTGCTCAAGCTGCGCTGCCATTTTTGGTGGCAGAGGCCGAGAAGAGTGATCTGAGTAACTTTCGCGATTTACTTTTGAAGTCTATCAATCAGGTTTCTTTTTTTGTCTTTCCTGCTTCAATCCTCATTCTCATTTTGCGAATCCCAGTTATCCGAATCATATATGGAACAGATAACTTTCCTTGGCAAACAACTGTTCTGACTGCTAGAATTGTGGGGATTATTGCTATATCAATTGCAGCTCAATCGATCGTTCAGGTGTTGATTCGTGCGTTCTATGCCTTGAAAAATACTCGGACTCCGTTTTTTATTACTTGCGTTACGGTATCCCTATACGTCTCACTAAACTGGTTCTTTATCTTTGTCCTTCAACTTGGAGTTACCGGTATGGCCATTTCGATCACTTTGGCTGCATTTACGGAGATGTTTTTGTTTATGTTTTTCTTGAATCGCAAGGTGAAGGGAATGTTGAGCAAAGCTTTTTGGGTGCCGCAACTGAAGATGGTGGTAGCTAGCTTTTTAATGGCTGTGTTTCTCTATCTTCCTTTCAGAATCTTGGATGAACTCGTCTTTAACACAAGTAGGTCTGTTGAATTAATTCTTTTGACAATTTCTACATCCACTATTGGTATGTTAGTCTATATATACTTCGCAATGCTTTTTGATGTATCGGAGCTTTACATCATTAAGTCTGCAGTACAGAAGTTTGGCGACTGGAGCAAGACGCTCTCACGGAGTCAAGAAGTTATTCTTGACTCGCCAATGGGCAATGAAGAAGTGTAAACTGAAATGAAGCTAAAATGAAAAAGCCTGCCAACATTCGCATCAATCTTCTTCCCAAAGATCCTTTTCTGTCTAGTACTGCGGGCAGATTCCTTCAATGGGTTTTGGGTGTGGGAAGGTATCTCGTTGTTTTTACGGAGTTAGTTGTGATTATTAGTTTTGGCTCTCGATTCACCTTAGATCGGCGAGTGACTGATCTAAACAACGGCATTTTGCAAAAAAGCACCATCATTTCATCTTATGGCGACTTAGAAGATAAAGTGAAGGAGATTCAAAAAAAAACAGAGAGTTATGAGCAGGTGGAGCAAAAGCAAAATTTAGCGAATGCTTTTCCCGCTCTGTCTGAGATTACTCCTCAAGATGTAGCCTTAACAAACTTAACTGTTCAACCTGGGGCAGTTAGCTTTTCTGGGAAGACCAACTCGACCAACTCTCTCAATCTTTTAATCAATAATCTCGTCCTTTCAAGTAAATTTACAGATGTAGCCGTAGAGC